>Ga0134128_10011612_pt1 | contig 10523 bp, 11 predicted proteins | sample KB31754_FD_96462 | JGI IMG/M metagenome (GOLD analysis project Ga0134128, IMG submission 96462) | Terrestrial soil microbial communities with excess Nitrogen fertilizer from Kellogg Biological Station, Michigan, USA - KB3-175-4 | ecosystem: Environmental > Terrestrial > Soil > Unclassified ...
ATTTGCGGCAGCGCCTGCACGGCCCGCGCCAGCGCCCAGAGCGAGGCGCGCAGGATATTGTCGCGATCGATCCGCGCCGGCGAGGCAAAGGCGACCGCAAAGGCCGAGGTCGCGCAGATCTTCTCGAACAGCTCTTCGCGCTTTTCGGCCGAGAGCCGCTTCGAATCGTCGATGCCCTTCGGAATGCGGTCGGGATCGAGCACGACGGCGGCTGCCACCACCGGCCCCGCAAGCGGACCGCGGCCGGCTTCGTCGCAGCCCGCCACCGGCCAGATGCCGCGCTTGAGCAGCACCCGCTCGCGCCGAAAGCTCGGCGGCGCCATCACGATCACGCCCTTCGGCAGCTTGGCAGTCTTCTTTACGGATTTGTCCCGAATCATGCCGGGATGGTGCTGAAGCCACACGCGCGAAGCAACCGGGAACTTCCGCGCGCCACACGGCTTTCACCGCTCTCAACAGCAGGCGATATTTCGCTTGTCTAATCCGGCAAATGCACGCGCCGATCCTCTCCGACCTCGATATTGGGGGCGACCACGGCCTCCCAGGGATGGCCGTCGGGATCGGTGAAATAGCCCCTATAACCGCCATAGTCGGTCTTTCCGCCGGCCTCACGAGTTTCGCGCCCTTCGAGATGGCGAACTCCATCACCGCATCGACCTCTTCGGTCGAATTGCAGTTCCACGCGAGCGTCATGCCGCGGAATGCTTGCGGCCGCGGCTGGTCCGGCAGGCTGGCATCGTCCACCAGTTGGCCCCACGGAAACAGCCCGATCACGGTGCCACCGGTGTCGAAGAACGCCACAGCCTCCCCCGTCACGCGGAATTTTCGCGAGAAGCCCAGTGCTTCGTAGAAGGCCATGCTCTTGCGCATGTCATTGACGCCTAGCGTAATGACGGTGAAGCGCGGAACCGGTGGCGGCGGATTCTTGCTCATGGGCATGTCCTTTACTCGAAACCCTCAGAACAGGCTGAGCTGCTGTCCGCTGCCTTTCGGCTTCACGAAATGATCCGTGGTCAATTTCGAGCGGCGCTTGTTCAGCCCGAGCTTCTCACAGGCGATCTCGAACCGCCGGCCGATCATCCATGCCATCGGCCCGGTGCCCTTCATGCGCGCGCCCCATTGCGAGTCGTAGTCGCGTCCGCCGCGCATGTCGCGGATTAATGTGAAGACGTGGCGATAGCGGTCGGGATAGTTCGCCATCAGCCATTCCCGGAAAAGGTCGCGCACCTCAAGCGGCAGCCGCAACAGCACGTAGCTTGCTTCCTTGACGCCGGCATGGGCGGCCGCATCGAGGATGCGCTCGATCTCGCTGTCGTTCAGCGCCGGGATCACGGGCGCCACCATCACCGTGGTCGGAATCCCTGCCTCCGATAGCGCCTTCAGCGCCTCGAGCCGGCGCTGCGGCGTGGGCGCGCGCGGCTCCATGGTGCGCGCGAGTTTCGGATCGAGCGAGGTGACCGAAATCGCAACCTTGGCCAGATTGCGCTCGGCCAGCCGCGAGAGAATATCGATGTCGCGCGCGACCAGCGTCGACTTGGTGACGATGCCGACCGGGTGCCCCGCCTGCTCCAGCACTTCGAGAATGCCGCGCATGATTTTACGCTCGCGCTCGATCGGCTGATAGGGATCGGTGTTGGTGCCGATCGCGATCACGCGCGGCTCATAATCCGGCGCTGCCAATTCCTTCGCCAGCATCGCCGGCGCGTCGGGCTTGGCATAGAGACGGGCTTCGAAATCCAGCCCCGGAGACAGGCCGAGATAGGCATGCGTCGGCCGCGCGAAGCAGTAGACGCAGCCGTGCTCGCAGCCGCGATAGGGATTGATGGAGCGGTCGAAGCCGATGTCGGGGGAATCGTTGCGCGTGATCACCTTTCGCGCGGTGTCGATCTCGACCGACGTCTTGAAAGGCGGCAGTTCCTCGAGGCTCTGCCAGCCATCGTCGAAGGCGATACGCGCCTCCGCTTCGTATCGGCCGCTGGCGTTCGACTGCGCCCCGCGCCCTCGCCGCCTTTCACGATCGATCGCAACGGCGAGTTCGGGGAAAGGAATAGGCGCACCCGCCGGTTCGGAGGGCGCCGTGACCGGCGGGTGCTTGAGGGCATGAGAGGATGCTCGGCTCATGATTGCTAGATAGCACATCATGAGAACAAATCAAGAACATTCGACATGGAGATACCGCCAGGCCGCGAATTGCCGTTAACATTGCGTGCCTGAAAAAGCCGCAGCGGCAGGGCTGCTTTGATTGTAACAAGCTGATAACAGTGCCGCGCTTTTTCCACAGGTGGGCCAACGAAGCCTCATGCTGAGTGTGATCATTCCAACCGAAGGCATTGAACAACCGACCGTTGCCACGCTCGCGGCGCTGGTGCCGGGCGCTGCCGCCGGCGTGATCCGCGAGGTATTGCTCGTGGACCGCGCCGACAATGGCGTGATCGAGCGGGTCGCCGACGTGGCGGGCTGCCGCTTCCTGCATTTCGAGGGAACGCGCGCGGCGGCGCTTGCGGCCGGCGCGAAGCAGGCCAGCTCGCCCTGGCTGATGTTCCTGCGCCCGGGCGCCGTGCTCGATACCGGCTGGATCGAGGAAACCACCCAGTTCATCCAGGGCGTCGCGCTGAGCGGCCGTCCCCGCGCGGGTATCTTCCGCCATGCGCGCTCACCCTATGCCGACACCGGCCTGGGCGACCGCTTCCGCTCGCTGGCGCGGAAGATCACGGGCCCGCTGACGGACCAGGGTCTTCTGATCGCCCGCGATCATTATGAGCGGATCGGCGGCTACGCGCCGGACGCCCGCCGCGCCGAGGCGCGGCTGTTGCACCAGCTCGGCCGCTCCTCGCGCACCATGCTGCGCAGCCGGATCATGATCCTGTAGGCGGCACGATATACTTGCCAAAGTCAAATAATTGATTGACAATGGCAAGTATTGAGGTGTGTCATGTCTCCAGTCGAGCCTGTTGCTGAATCCGACGACTGCATCGCGGCAGTCCGGGCCTTCAACCGTTTCTACACGCGCAAGCTCGGCGTGCTCGACCAGCATCTGGCGAAAAGCCCGTTCTCGCTGAGCGAGGCGCGCGTGCTCTATGAGCTCGCCCATCGCGACGACCTCGCGGCCAAGGAGATCGGGATCGAGCTCGGGCTGGATCCCGGCTATCTCAGCCGCATCGTCCAGAATTTCGACGAGAAGGGGCTGATCACCCGAAGGCCCCTCGCCTCCGACCGGCGGCAGGTTCGCCTCGGCCTCACCGCCAAGGGACGCCAGGTCTTCGCGAAGCTGAACGAGAGCTCGCAGCGAGAAGTCGCGGCAATGATGGCGGCGCTCTCGCCCGACGATGGACGGCGGCTGACCGGAGCGATGGCGACCATCGAACATCTGCTGGAGCCGCAAACGGAGGCGCGCGCCTCCTTCCTGCTGCGCAGCCACCGGGTCGGCGACATCGGCTGGGCGATCTCGCGCCACGGCGCGGTCTATGCGCAGGAATATGGCTGGGACATTTCCTTCGAGGCACTGGTCGCGGAGATCGCGGCGCAGTTCATCAAGGCATATGACCCTTCCTGCGAGCATTGCTGGATCGCCGAGGTCGACGGCGAGCCGGTCGGCTCGGTCTTCCTGGTGAAGGGTTCGGACGGGGTCGCAAAGTTGCGCCTGCTGCTGGTGGAGAAAAGCGCGCGCGGGCTCGGCGTCGGCCGCGCGCTGGTCGAGCAATGCATCCGCTTCGCGCGCGAGAAAGGCTATCGCAAGATCACTCTCTGGACCCAGAGCATCCTCGTTGCCGCGCGCGGCATCTATCAGCGCGCCGGCTTCCAGCGCGTAGCCGAAGAGAAGCACCACAGTTTTGGTGTCGATCTCACGGGCGAGACCTGGGAGCTGGACCTTTAATTGGGATCGTCATTTGCGGGATCGTGCGCAAGCACATACCCGGGAGGATTGATTCAACCGACCCGCGCCCGCGCCTTCGCCCGCGGGATCAGCGAGCTCCATCACCAGCGAGATGTTCGCGGAAGAATTTTATCACGCTCGCATTGAACTCGCGGTGAAAGGCTGCCCTGTCGAAGTCCGCGGGATTATCGGTACAGATGCGCGGTATGGCGGCCGCAAGTTGCGGCGAGCACGGTGCGAGAAATGCAAAGTGGCCGGCCGGCACGACATGAATGTCGGGTTTGCCCGGCAGGCCATCTGCGACGCGCGCAGTGCCCGAACCGTCACCCACGCCCGGACCTCCCCGTTCCGATCGCCAGTACAGAAGGGGGATTTTGATGGCAGCCAAACTATCCTGTGCGATTGCTCCAGTCGCCGGATCGACAATCACCGCGGCCTTGATACGCGCATCATGTGGCGGGCTCGGTGGAGCTTCGCCGTTGTGAAGTTGCGCACAGGCTCCCGCGGTCTCGCTGCACACGCGGGCGAGCCTCCCGAAATCCGGCGCGATCCCCATCAGCACCAGGCCGGTATAGCCGCCCTTCGAGAAACCGAAAAAGCCGATCCTGGCGGGATCGATGGCCGCCTTGTCCTTCCAGTCGCGCAGCATGAAATCGAGCAGGCGAACCATGTCCACCGGACGCGACCCGAACACGGACAGGTCGTCGCGCCGCGACAAATCGTTGCCGTGGTCGCCGGGATGATTGATCGCTGCGACGATAAAGCCGGCATCGGCCAGCGCCTCTTCGGTGTCGTGATTGGCGCCGAACCATCCGCCGCGGCCGTGGGAGAAAATGACTAGCGGCAGCTTCGCCCCCGTGACGGGACAATCCTTCACGCCCGTCAGGCCAAACTCGGCAGGCGGCGACAGCACGCCGAGCGGCACCAGTTTCGGCTCCGCTGTGCAGGGATACCAGATGGCGCCTGCCAGACCCGGATCGGAATCGAGAAGCTGAATGCCTGCGGCGGTGGCGGGAGACGCCAGACAACACAGCACCAGCGCATAATGAAAATACTTGGTGAATACCAAGCCGGCCCCCAGCCCCAATCCAGCGCACGGAACTGATCAACGAACGACGACAGAATTGTGTCGGAATTTTTCGCGGATGACCTGATTTAGCCCATGCGCTCGACAAGATGCGCGCGCGAGGGCCCAGGCGCGAACCGGTCGGCGAAATATTGCGTTTCGTGGGCCACCAGTCCTTCGCGGAATTCCATGATGCTCACGGTGTAGGACGGCACGCCGTCATAGGTCAGCACGAATTCAGTGACCCAGAGGTCGCCGCTGCCGATCATTCGCCGCACCGTAAAGCGCTTCGTGTTCGGCTGCACGGTTCGGCTCTCCCGAATGTTGCGACGGCCGCGGATCCGCTCACCCGATTGCGGATAATCGAGCACGGCGTCCTCGCGGTAGATTTCATGTTCGACCTCGAAATCGCTCGCATCCGAAGCTTTCCAATGGCGCTCCAGCGCCGCCCGAATTGTTCGACCATCCATCTCAATCTCCCACTTGCGTCGATCGTTTCGGGACCGCTGAACCGCTGCTGATCAGATCAGGTCGCGCAGCACGGCAATCAAGCGGCTGCACTGCTCCTCCGTTCCAACCGTGATGCGCAGGAAGTCCTCGATCCGCGGTTTGCCGAAATGCCGGACCAGAACGCCGCGCTCACGAAGCCGGGCGGCGAGATCAGCGCCGCTGTAGCCGCGATGGCGCCCGAATACGAAGTTCGCCACCGACGGCAAAACCTCGAAGCCCAACTCGGAGAGGTCGCGGACCAGCGATTGCCGGCTCGCCATGATGCGTTGGCGCGTCTCGGCAAACCACGCACCGTCCTTGATCGCCGCGGCTGCGCCGGCAATCGCGAGGCAATCGAGGGGGTAGGAGTTGAAGCTGTCCTTCACCCGTTCCAGCGCCTCGATCAGAGGCCGCTGGCCGATGGCAAAGCCAACTCTCAGCCCGGCCAGCGCCCGCGACTTGGAGAGGGTCTGGACGATCAGGAGATTGTCATGGCGCGCGACCAGCGGCACGGCGCTCTCGCCACCGAAGTCGACGTAAGCCTCGTCGATCACCACGGGCTGGTCCGGATGTTCGGCCAAAAGCCGCCCGATCGTTTCGCGGGAAAGGCCGATGCCGGTGGGGGCGTTCGGATTGGGTAGAATGATGGCGCCGCACGGCAGCCGATAGTCGGCGATCTCGACCCCCATTGCGGCATCGAGCGGCACCTCCTCGTAACGGATTCCATAGAGGCTGCAGTACACCGGGTAGAAGCTGTAGGTGATGTCGGGGAATAGCAGCGGCGCATCATGTTTCAGGAGAGCCTGGAAGGTGTGGGCCAGAACCTCGTCCGAGCCGTTCCCGACGAACACCTCCTCGGGCGCTACGCCATAATGGTCCGCGATCGTCTCGCGCAAAGCGAGAGCGCTCGGATCCGGATAGAGGCGCAGACGATCGGCTGCGGAAGCGATCGCAGCCAGCGCGTGCGCCGAAGGCGGGTAAGGATTCTCGTTGGTATTGAGCTTGACGACGCCATCCTGCCTTGGCTGCTCGCCGGGCACATATGGCGACAGGTTTTGGACGACAGGACTCCAGAAACGGCTCATGATCTTCGACCCAATGGCGGATCCGATCACCGTAGGACAGGCCGGGCCTCGGCGGAAGTCCGCCGCAACTCGCCGCCGCCAGACGCAGCGGCCGTGGGGACATTGCAGATGGCTTCAACCTATGTCTCCCCGCCGCGTATCGTCGGCGGGATTTCCGGCGGCTGTCATCCGGGCGCCGGCACCGGTCTCGCTTCGGCCATTCTCGCGAGCACACGCTGCATGAGGGCAGGATCGCGATAAGCGCTGCGTGGCTTCAACAGATGCTGGACTTCGAGGGTCAGCTTGTGGACGGCCGGATCCTCGGCAGCAAGTTGGGTGAGAGCGATGCCGAATTTGAGTGTTGCCTCAAAATCCGCCGGACGTTGCCCCCTTGTATCGGGAAATGCGAAATCGAGCATGGCGACCGACCACGGTGTCTCGATCAACGCCTGCATCTCGGCAAAGAAGGTTGGTGCGAGCCCGGCGATGGGATCGCCGTCATTCTCAAATCGCTCGAGCAGCCTCTGCAGCAAGCTCGCCTCGAGCGCCGCCACGCTCATGCCCTGGCCATAGACCGGATTGAAGCGGCAGATGGCGTCGCCGATGGGAAGAAGCCCGCGCGGGAAGCTGTCGAGCCTTTCGAAATGGCGGCGGACGCTTTCCGGGAAGCCGTAGCGCGCGACGTCGTCCATGCGTTTGGCGTGGCTGATCGCGTTGTAGATCGTCGGCGTTCGCAGCGCCTTGGCGTAAGCGAGGAAGCCCTCCTCATCGCCAGGCGGTACGTCACCGTGGCGCCCTCCAATGGTCACCATCCAGCGATTGCCCTCGAGCGGCAACATCAGGCCGCCGCGGCTGTTTTGCGGCGCCTGGCCGAAGGTCATAACGCCTTTCCAATCGGTCGGAGCGTCGTCCGGAACGGAATAGACGGAGGTGGCATAGCCGAGATCGATGCCAATTGTCGTCTCCTCCGGCAGTGGCCGGCCGAGCGACCGCAGCAGATCGAGAGTGAGGGTGCCGCGTCCGGAGGCATCGACGACGAGGTCCGCTCCAATCGTCTCGCCTGCCCCATTGCCGTTCTCGTAACGCACGCCGGTGACCGACTCACCATTCGGCGTCCCCGATATTTCCCTTACCCGGCATCGCGGGCGCAGCGTGATATTTGCGAAGCTTTCCACCCGCTGCCGCACGGCATGCTCGATTGTCGGTCGTGACACTGCGTATCCGAACCAGCCGAGATCGCGTTGCGGGAAAGGATCGTATCCGGGGCGTTCGACACGAACGTCGAGACCGACTCTCAACAGGACGGCGCCCGCACGCACGAGATCCTGTTCAAAGCCCGGGAACAGCTCATTCAGCGCCCGCTGGCCGCTGAGCAACAGCCCGTGGACGTGCCGCGCCTGCGGCGTCCCCGCTCGATGCGCAGGCTCCGAGGGCAAATTGTCGCGCTCCAGCACAACAACGCGATCGAAGCGATCGGCGAGCGCACCTGCCGCGGTGAGCCCGCCCATTCCAGCGCCGATCACGACCGCCTGCTTGCCAATCCGAGTTGACGCCATTGCCACCTCCCAGTTACGGGGCTCCGCATTCATGCAGGGGTCAGCGCTACGTCTTCACCAAGCGCCAACCAAAATCAGAGCGATAACGATCAGAGCCGCCACGCAGGCTACCCTTGCCGGGATGGCATACCAATCGGGCGTATGCATGCTTCACCTCGCGAGCGATCGTTCTCGACCAGTCTAATCCGATCGGCTCGATGGAGAATGTGAGCTGGCCAACAATCACCGCGCTTTGGCGGAGGTCAGCTTCGTCAAACAATTACGATTCTATATTCAGCAAAACTTCGCCGGCGGTGATTTCGGGATCTCCAAGATTGAGGTCAAGCAGGCTTGCTTCGATAAATTCGCGTATCTTGTCGTTCGCCGCATTGGCGCTTTCGCGGTCGTCGAATACCATCACCGCGACACCGACGCCTTCGCCCCCATCCAATACATAATAGGATTTGAATCCGCGCGATTGCCTCAATATCTGGCCGATGCCGCTTTTGGCGCGGCGGGCAGCATCCGCAACCGAACGAACCTTGCTGTACTTTCGAATGAAAATGTACATCGGGCCACCATGCGTCTCAGTTTCAGCCCCACGCATCCAAGCATAGCGCGTCGCCGCCGGTGCGCAACCACCAGACTTCAGATGCGCAATCGCGCATCGGGGTCTCGAGATTTTCGGGTGTGCAATTGCGCGCCGAGGTCGTGCCGCCCGGGAATGCGAACTACGCCGACGCGCCTTTCGCCTTCGGACGGCGCAGATGCTCGTCGAGCCGTGGCATGATCTCGACGAAATTGCAGGGGCGCGTGCGGTAATCGAGTTGCGCCGCCAGAATGCCGTCCCAGCCGTCGCGGCAGGCGCCGGGTGAGCCCGGCAGGCAGAAGATGAAGGTGGAGCCAGCGACGCCGGCGGTGGCGCGGCTCTGCACGGTGGAGGCGCCGATCTTGGCATGGCTCAGCATGTGAAAGGCGATGGAGAAGCCGTCCATCCGCTTTTCGAACAGGGGCTCGATCGCCTCTGGCGTCACATCGCGGCCGGTAAAGCCGGTGCCGCCGGTGGTGATGATGACGTCGACGCCCTCCTCCGCAATCCATTTGCGGATAGTGGCGCGGATCGCCTCGACGTCGTCGGTGACGATCTCGCGCGCCGCCAGCCTGTGCCCCGCCGCGGTGACACGCTCGGCCAGCGTCGACCCGGATTTGTCGTCGGCGAGCGAACGCGTGTCCGAGATCGTCAGCACCGTGATGTTGAGCGGGATGAATTGCTTGTTCTGGTCGGTCGAGGCCATCGGCTCTATCGCACCGCGCCCGGCGCGAACGTGTTGCAGGCCTCCACCGTTCCCTGCTGGTAGCCGGTCATGAACCATTGCTTGCGCTGCGCGGCCGAGCCGTGGGTGAAGGAGTCCGGCACCACCCGACCCGTGGACTGCCGCTGCAGCGTGTCGTCGCCGATCGCGGACGCCGTCGTCAGCGCCGCGTCGATATCTCCCGCTTCAAGGAAGTTCGGACGCTTCTTCTGCTCCTTGTTGGTCCACACGCCGGAAAGGCAGTCCGCCTGCAACTCGACCTTCACCTGCAGCGCGTTCGCTTCCGCCTTGCTGCCGGCCGCCCGCTGCAGCTGCGTCACCTTGGGAAGGATGCCCAGCAGGTTCTGCACGTGATGGCCGGCCTCATGGGCGATGATATAGGCGGAGGTATATTTGCACGCATTGCCCGAGCAGCCGTGGAAGCGGTTCTCGACCTCGCGGAAGAAGCCGGTGTCGAGATAGATCTTCTGGTCCGGCGGACAATAGAACGGTCCCATCGCCGACTGCGCCATGCCGCAGCGCCCGCCATTGGTGGCGTTGCGGAACAGCACGATCTTCGGTCCCGTATAGGACTGCCCCCTCGCGCGGAACTCCTCGCTCCAGCGGTCGTCGATCTCGCCCAGGATACCAGCGATCATGCTGCCCATCTCGTCGCTGGGCGCGCCGGTCTTGCGCTGCCCGGAGGGGCGATCGGTCTGATAGGTCGAGGATTGGTTGCCGCCGGTGAGAATTTCCGCGCCGCCGATCAGGATCCGCGGATCGATGCCGAAGGCATAGGAAACAAGGCCGAGGACGATGAGGGTGCCGATGCCAAGTCCGCCGCCGCCCATCGGCAGGCCCATGCCGCCGCCACCGCCTATGCCACCGCTGTCGTCGCGACGGTCCTCGATATCGTCGCTGCGGCGGAAATCATCGTAGCGCATCGCGGTTTTCCTTCATTTCAGCTCGCGCATTCGAGGCACGACCAGAACAAGAACTAAAATTCGTATTCCATTAATCAATAACCCGCCCGGCAAAAATTGCCTAGCAGGCAAAACGTTCCAACTTCGGCGCGCGCGATAACCCGCTGTTTACCCAAGCGCGTCAATGTAGCGCCAGTCGGTTTGTTGGTCCCGCGTCGCCGACAGCGTCGCCTGAGTCAGAGTTCTTGAGTCATGGTTGTGTCGCGTCGCGGGGCGTCTG
>Ga0134128_10011613_pt1 | contig 10523 bp, 7 predicted proteins | sample KB31754_FD_96462 | JGI IMG/M metagenome (GOLD analysis project Ga0134128, IMG submission 96462) | Terrestrial soil microbial communities with excess Nitrogen fertilizer from Kellogg Biological Station, Michigan, USA - KB3-175-4 | ecosystem: Environmental > Terrestrial > Soil > Unclassified ...
AAGCGGGAATCCATGTGTCCGTCATTCCCGCGAAAGCGGGAATCCATGTGTCCGTCATTCCCGCGAAAGCGGGAATCCATGTGTCCGTCATTCCCGCGAAAGCGGGAATCCATGTGTCCGTCATTCCCGCGAAAGCGGGAATCCATGTTATCGATCTTTGGGTGCGATGGCTATGAAAGGGGGTCGGCAGCAGATGGATTCCCGCTTTCGCGGGAATGACGAGTCTCTGAGCGCGCTTTTGCGGGAATGACGAACTGGTGCGGTACGCCCAACCAATTAGGAATCACCCCTAGAACAAGTGTTCGAATACCTCATCTCAACAAATTCACAGCCTCGCGCGATATGTATGGGATGCAATGAACCCAGGCGGCGGGTCACCTCGATAGGTGGACCCGCCGTCTGGCGTCGTTCGTCCGATTTTCAGTGTCCGCCTGGACCACAACCTGGAGAAATTCGTCATGCAGATGCGCCAGCTGTTGCTTAGCGCCACAGCCTCCTTACTCGTCGCAGGAACAGTCTCGGCCCAGCGTCCCGGAGGCCGGCCCGGAGGCCCCCCTGGCGCACAGCCGACGCCCGGCGCTCCCGGCGCTCAGCGTGGTGCCAGATCCGACACGACCGCCGACACACTCGGTGTGCCGGCAATCGAGAAGATCTCGACGACGCATCACACCACCACCATCAACGGCAAGTCCATCAGCTACACCGTGCACGCCGGTACCATGGTGCTGCGCGACGAAAACGAGAAGCCCAAGGCTTCGGTCTTCTTCATCGCATACACCAGGGACCAGGAAGATCCCACCACGCGCCCACTGACTTTCTTCTTCAACGGTGGCCCAGGCTCCGCCTCGCTCTGGCTCGACATGGGCATCATGGCACCGATGCATCCCGACATGGGACCGAACGGGTCGCAGCCCGCACCTCCATACAACCTCGTCGAGAACGCCAACTCTCCGCTCGACGTTACCGATCTCGTTCAGGTCGATGCGATGATGACCGGCTACTCGCGCCCGGCGAAGGGTGTCAAGGAAACCGACTTCACCGGCACCCAGAACGACATCGCGATGTTCGGTGAGTTCATTCGCGACTATCTGGACAAGTACAAGCGCTGGGAATCGCCCAAGTATCTCTTCGGCGAGAGCTACGGCACATTCCGCTCGGCAGGCCTTGCGTCGCACCTGCAGTCGGCTGAAGGCATCGAGCTCAACGGCATCATGCTGCTCGGCACCGTGCTTGATTTGCAGTACATCGCGCCGTCCGCGACCAACGACATCGGCTACTCGACATTCCTCCCGACGTACACCGCCACGGCATGGTATCACAAGAAGCTGCCATCCGATCTGCAGAGCCAGACGCTGCAACAGGTCGTGCAGCAATCGCGCGACTATGCGTTCGGCGATTACATGACCGCGCTCGCCAAGGGTAACAAGCTGACGCCAGCCGAGCGCACGGCTGTCGCGCAGAAGGTCGCGCGTCTCACGGGAGTGTCACAGCAGTTCGTGTTGAATACCAACCTGCGCATCGACGCCGGCACGTTCCGCACGGAGCTGCTGCGCGACCAGCGCGAGATGCTGGGCCGCTACGACAGCCGCATGATCGGCATCAACGGAAACGCGTCGAGCACGCGTCAGGATTACGACCCGTCAGACGTTGCACCATCCGGCGCATTCATGTCGGCCTTCATGCGCTACCTGCACTCCGACCTTGGCTACTCCAGCAACCTGCAGTACTTCATGGGCGGTCATAGCGGACGCTGGGACTGGGGCCCCGGCGGCTACGCGGGATATCCCAGCACGGTCGAAGATTTGCGTACGGCGATGGCAAAGGATCCGTACCTTCACGTAATGGTCGGCGCTGGCTACTACGACACCGCGACACCGTTCGCGAACGCCGAGTATACCTTCGACCATCTCGGCTTCGACAAGACGTACAGCGATCGCGTGGAGTTCAAGTACTACGAGAGCGGCCACATGGCCTACCTGAACCAGGCCTCCGCGAAGCAGCTGAAGAGCGACATCGCGCAGTTCATCGCGTCCACGGCGCACGGCGGCCGGGTGTCGCAGTAGCGATCACTGATAGCGGCACGTCGCGGACACCGAAGTATCCAGACCGGTGAAGAATGGGGTTGAGCGAACAGTGTTGTTCGCTCAACCCCATTTGGCATCATGCGCGCGCGTGTCGGAGTTGCTCCGTGGCTAGATGCCAGCTTCCTGGCTGTAGTACTGATGGTCCTCGCGCCAGCCGCCCTGGCCGGCGCCGATGGCGTGATAATCGTCCACGAATTCAATTCGCCGAACGTACTTCACCATCGTGAAACCCAATTGCGTCTCCACTCGAACGCGGAGCGGAGCGCCGTGCTCCACGGGCAACGGCTGATCATTCATCTCGTAGGCAAGGATCGTCTGCGGATGGGCCGCCAGACCGATGTCGATCGTTCCGTAAAAGAAACCTGGACCCGCCGGATCCGGCTCGGACGTTGACTTGTCATCCAGTGCGTAGAACACCAGATACCGCGCCGTCGCAAGCGGTCGGCAGCGCTGCATCAGATCTCCGAGCGACACGCCGCCCCAACTCGCCACGGCCGACCATCCCTGAATGCAGTTGTGCTTGGTGATCTGCGTCTGCTTGGGCCAGCTCCGGAGCTCGGCGAGTGTCAGTCGAAGCGGTTGTTGCACCAGGCCATCCACCTCCAGCACGAAACTGGCGAAACTCTCCCGCGCCATCGCCGCATACGTGGCCTCGGCCGGCGGCCGGCCGTTCACCCGAAAGTACGGTGATATCTCCGAGCGCGCGTACTGCTGCGCTGAGCTGCCGCGATTGAACAGAGCGCGCCGCAGCGGATCCGTAAGCACCTGCGTACGCCGCTGCACCAGTCGCGGATGCCTCAGTGAATACCAGGTCGCCACGATGTGAATCACAATGACGCCGCAGAGTCCGGCGAGCCCCACGACCAGGCCGAGCGCACCGTGCACGTCGTGGATGTCGCCGAGTACGATCAATCCCATCTCGCTTATCTCACCGTGCAGGATCACCATCGTGAGGTGCACGATGAAGAACGCCAGATACGCGCAGAGGCAGAGAAAGTGGATGCTGCGCGCGGCCTGGCGTCCGTGAAAGAGGCGAATGTACCAGGGAAAGCGCGCCGCGATGGACGGCGACATCGCCAGCCCGGTCGCGATTGCGAGTGGTGACAGCAGAAACACCACCGAGAAATACGCAAGCTGTTCCAGCGGATTGTAGTGACCCGGCGTGACAACGAGATGCAGACTCAGATAGGTGAAGAGAGCATGCAGAGCACCCGGAATTATCGTCCATGAAGTAGGGATCAACCGTCTCCACTCCGGCGTGACGCAGAGCATCACCACATAGAGAAGTCCCGTGAGCACCCAACCGGCATCAGCGAGAAAGTGCCAGTGCCGCCCAAGTCCCAGGTTCTTGTGGCCCGGCAGCGCGATCCATGACGAGAACGACTCCTCCTCGTCACGCGACGTCCACAGCTCGTTCGCGGGCTGCTCTTTGCGCGTGAAGCGAAGCCACTCGCTTCCCGGCATGCAGTCGTCGTTCCAGTACAGCTTGGGGTGCGCGCTCAGAATCTCGATCCCGCTGCGCACCAGCAACGAGATGAAAAGCAGATTGAGAAAATGCGTCGCGCGCAGCCAGAGCGGGAAATCAAGAATTGTCATTCCCACACCCGTAAATCGTCATCCCGCCGTGAAGCTCACGAATCGCCATTGGTGGCCAGGATCCTTTCGTAAATCGCCGGATCGACATTTCCGCCACTCACGATCAGGCAGATACTCTGGCCGGAAAAGCGCGATGGATCGGCGAGTATTGCACCGGTAGTCAACGCACCCGTCGGCTCGGACTTGAGATTCGCGAGCGAGAAGAGCAAACGCACGGCCTCGGCAATCTGCGACTCTGGAACTTCGACGATACCCGCAAGTCCGTGCTGCAAAATCGCCCAGTTGTGCGCGCCCAGTGAGCGCGTGCGTGCGCCATCCGCAATGGATTGTGGCTCGTGCTCGTTCACGACAATGTGCCCCGCGCGAAGTGACTGCGCTGCATCGTTCGCAAGGAGCGGCTCGGCGCCGTACACCGGAAGCTGACTTCCGGATTCGCGTAATCCCTGAATCATGCCGGAAGAAAGGCCACCACCACCGATCGGAGCGATGACTGCGTCGAACGAGTATGGCGCACTGGCAAGTTCCCGCCCCAGCGTTGCATTGCCGGCGATGACCAGGGGATCGTTGTACGCGCTTGCGACGTATGCTTCCGGATACTGCGCGGCAAGCTCCGCAACGCGTGCTTCACGCGTGATGACCGTCGTGTCGATGAGCTCGGCTGTTGCGCCGTATGCAATCACCGCATCGACCTTGACTCGCGCCGAGTTCTGCGGCATCACGACTATGCAGCGCTTGCCGGTCAGGCTGCACGCAAGCGCCGTCGCCTGACCAAAGTTGCCGCTGCTCGCTGTTATGATCATCGGATGTGGCACCGACGTCGCGACATGATATGCTGCGCGAAACTTGAAGCTGCCCGTGTACTGGAACGTCTCGGTCGCAAGGACCACCGTCGCACCCAGTCGCTCACTCAGCCGCGGCGCCTCGATGAGAGTGGTGGGGCGCAGATTCATTGGCTTATCGGGCACGCGAAACTCATGGCGAAAAGTGAGGGTGTTGCAACTCATCTGCTTTGCTCCAATGATAACCCTGGCCTGGCGGCCCGGTGCGGAAGGTGTAGCGCGTAGCCATGTACCCCTGCCTCGCACGGACCGGTGCAGCGAATCGTATACTTTATCCGTTATTGAATAGAGCAGGAAGCCACGGGTGGTTCCCCAGCCCGCTGCAACTCCACTTTCGTCCTCTCAGTCAGGTGACTTGGATGCAATATCAAGATAGCCGTCCCACGATCCGCAGCAGCGCTCTTGGCACCCTCGCCGTGGTATGTATCGCCTTCGGCGTCGTCCCCACAAATACCGCCGCCCAGGACAGAGCAGCCCCCGTCTTCAAGGACGGCATGGCACAGGTCGTCCCCGGATTTCAGGATTCCACAACATGGGTCCGGCAGGAGCTCTGGGTCGAAACCGGCTTCGACACCGACGGCGACGGCAAGCCCGATCGCATGCACGTCGACGTCACGCGACCGCGGCAGACCGACACCGAGGGACTCAAGGTCTCCGTCGTCTACGAATCCAGTCCCTACTTCGCCGGCACCTCCGGCCCCCGGCAATACCTCTGGAACGTCAAGCAGGAAGTCGGCGCGACACCAACTCAGCGCGAGCATCAGCCCGAGATCCCGTTCAAGGCCGTGCGTCCCCGGATCTCCAACGACCTGATCAACGAGTGGGTACCGCGTGGCTTCGCCGTCGTGCATTCCGAAGCGCCGGGCACGGGCCTGTCGCAGGGATGTCCGACAGTGGGTGACACCCCCGAGCGCATGGCTCCCAAGGCCGTGATCGACTGGCTCAACGGTCGCGCGAAAGGCTACACGACCGAGACCGGGAACGAAGAAGTGAAAGCCAGCTGGTCCACCGGAAAGGTCGGGATGATCGGAACGTCCTACAATGGAACGCTTCCGCTCGCCGCTGCAACGACAGGAGTCAAGGGGCTGGAAGTCGTCATTCCAGTTTCACCGAACACTTCGTACTACCACTACTATCGCACCAACGGTCTCGTCCGTCATCCCGGCGGATGGCTGGGCGAGGACATCGACTTTGTTTACGACTTCATCCACAGCGGCGACCCGGCGAAGCGCGCGTACTGCAACGCCACGTATCGCGACGGACTGTTCGCAGCAGCCGGCGGACGCGATCGCGCAACCGGTGACTACAACGACTTCTGGGCAAAGCGCGATCTCCTTCCATTCGTGAAGAACATCAAGGCTGCCGTGCTACTGGCGCACGGATTCAACGACTGGAACGTCGTCCCCGAACACAGCGTGCGCATCTACAATGAGATGAAGGCCGACGGTCTTCCCGTCTCCGCTTATTTCCATCAGGGTGGACACGGCGGCAACCCGCCCGATGACATGGTGAACCAGTGGTTCAGTCATTACCTCTACGGCGTCGACAACGGTGTGGAGAAAGCACCGCCTGTATGGATCGTTCACGAAGAAGCGGCACAGGCAGCGCAGGCGAAAGCCGAGGAAGCGCGCATCGCGGCTGGCACACCCGTGCAGCGCGGCCGCCGCGGCGGTCCACGCCCGCCACGCACTGCGCCGACTCCGTACGCATCGTTCCCCGTCCCGGGATCGGTGCAGGTCGTGCTGCATCCGGTCGGTAACGGCAACGCGGTGGGGAGCCTCAGCTTCGCCGCGGCGAAGCATAAGGGAAATGAAAAGCTGGTCGATGACGTCTCGTTCAGCGGAAGCGCGCTCGCACTGGCGTCGCAATCATCGCACAGATTGTTGTTCGCGACTGCGCCACTCACCGACACCGTTCACATATCTGGAACGTCACGCATCACGCTGCGCATTGCTTTCAGTAAACCCGCTGCGAATCTAACAGTATGGCTCGTGCAACTTCCATTCGATTCAACCACCATCGGTACATCGATTCAGGAAGGGCTCATCACGCGCGGCTGGGCCGATCCCGAGAACTACAGGTCGCTCACGCACGGCGGCAACTACGATTCGAAGCTCCCCGGCGAGAAGCTCGTTCCCGGCAAGTTCTACAACATGACGTTCGACATCGAGCCGGACGATGAATTCATTCCAGCGGGCAAGCAGATTGGCGTGATGATCATGTCAAGCGATCCCGAGTTCACCCTGTGGCCCAAGGCGGGGACCGAGCTCATAGCAGATCTCAACGGCAGCTCGCTCAGCCTGCCGATTGTCGGAGGAGCGTCAGCGCTTAGAAGCGCGGGAGCGATCAAATAGGCTCGTCAACCAGCGTGCTGCAGTTGTTGGACGGCCACCCCCTTCAGGTGGCCGTTTGCTTTCCCGGCTTCGCATCTCCCTGAGCGGGGATCGCCCACATTCAGCCGTTTTTACGGAACTGAAATGAATCGAATATGGACAGGATGATTATGTGGCCATATATTTATGGCTATAGCCGTAATATTATGGCTAATAGGAGGATCGTGCATGCCAAAAAAATCACGACATGGATCGCGAGGGTACCCCGCACCGTCCACCGCACTGTCATCGCGTGCAGTGATGGAAGTGAAGGCAGGCGTGTTCAAGGATACATGTCTCCAGCTTCTAGACGATGTGCGAGACCGGGGTTTGCAAATCATTGTGACGAAGTATGGAGAACCCGTGGCCAAGCTAGTCGCAGCAGAAGTGGCAATGCCGAGTGCATTTGGTTTTATGAGCGGGACTGTCATCGCTGAAGAGGACATCGTCGCACCTGACTTCGACTCATGGGGTGACCTGGCGTGAGACCATCTCGTGCCAGGTCTTCCAGTGTTTTGCGCGCTACTGATCTTGCCGACTACGACGGTCCGCTTCTACTCGACACACACATCTGGGTGTGGCACCTGGGAGGCGATACCGCTCGACTCACTGCTGACGTCATTCGGTTGCTCGATCGAGTCGGCGCAGCGTCGCGTCTCCACGTTTCCGACATCTCGTATTGGGAAGTGGCAGTGAAAGCCGCGAAGCAAAGAATCACGCTATCGATGGACGCAGCAGTATGGCTACAGCGGGCAGAGCGCGCGCCCGGGATCCGTTATCTTCCACTTGATCGCGAGATCCTCCTGCTGAGCACGCGTCTCGCTGGAACGGTTCACAATGACCCGGCTGACCGCATGCTTATCGCCACAGCGCAGATCAACAACATCCCTCTGATGACGGCGGATCGGCTGATTATCGAATACGCACAGACGGTCCCGGGAACACCGGTGGTGGATCTCCGAACATGAGCGACAGTGCATGGAGCGCACGCGATGACTCGTCTCACACACTCGCTCGCGGGGTTGACGGGCGGGAGCTTATCATCGCGGTTGCGCCGGCAAGACCCTGCGATGACGCGTCGATATGGATCGCACCGGCGCTGAGGGTTGCCTGAACGATCGCAACGCACCGTCCACTGAACAGCTTCCGTCGCGTGGCCCTGTCCGGCTCGTGGCTGCTTGGGTCGCCATTCCCGACTCCGATTATAGTACCACCGCCGGTTACGACGAACGAGATCTCGGCGTCCGCGTCATCTACAGTCCGATTCTGATCGTCGATAACCTGCGCGTCGACCATCACGATATCCTCACCATCAGCGGAGATCCATTCCCGGTCGGTGTGCAGTATCACGCGCGTTGCAGGGCCGGTCGTCTCACGTTTCACCGACTTCACCACCTCGCCATTCCTGTAACCTCGTGCCTCGATCGTGCCGGGAGCGTACCGGACCTTCCACGAAACGTGCCCCTGGGCGGGGACGGGTTGCGCACCCACGCTCGCGCCATTGACGAAGAGCTCGACACGATCGAGGTTGCTGTGAGCCCAGACGTCGATCTCCTTTCCCTCGCTTCCGGTCCAGTTCCAGTGGGGAAACAGGTGCAGCACCGGGCTGGCACCCCACCAGGCCTGATAATAGTAGAAGGTGTCTTTCGGAAAGCCGCAGGTGTCCATGATTCCGAAGTGCGAGCTGATGCACGGCCAGTCGTATGGCGATGGCTCGCCGCGATAGTCGAAACCTGTCCAGACAAAACCGCCTGCAAGCCAACGGCGCGCTACCGTGTACTTCCACCATTCCTCCGCCGTCGCCCCATAACCCGGCTTGTTGACGTCGTACGCGCTGACGTAGCCGTGCACCGGATCCTTCGCGTAGATGCCGCGCGTGGCAAACGCGCTCGCGGTCTCCGATTCGAAGAGCGGAAGCTTCGGCATCTTTCTGTGCAGCACGTCAATGCTCTCGCGCATGTAGTTGATCCCCTGCACGTCGAGCGACAACATGACTCCCTTGCCGTACGAGCTGTCCACCGCTGCAGTGACAGGTCGGGACGGATCGAGGCTCCTTGCCAGAAGGCGCATCGTGTGCGCGACACGGGTTCCCACTGTCGTGCCCTGCGAATCCCACTCCTCGTTCGAGACCGACCAGGCGAAGACGCTCGGATGATTGCGGTCGCGCCGGATCATTCGCTCGAGCTGACTCAGGCCCTCAGGCTGCGAGGAGAACATTCTGGTTTCGTCGAGCACGAGCATTCCCAGCCGGTCGCAAGCGTCGAGCAGCGCCGGTGTCGGTGGGTTGTGTGATGTGCGATATGCGTTCGACCCCATCTCCTTGAGCTTCGCAATGCGAAAGTTCTGCACGGCATCGGGAAGAGCCGACCCGATGCCCGCGTGATCCTGATGGTTGCACGTACCCTTGAGCGCGACGCGAACCCCGTTCAGAGAGAAGCCATTGTCCACGTCGAAGTGCATGCTGCGAATGCCGAAGGTCGTCTCGTAGCTATCCACAACTCTGCCACGATCGTCGACGATCGTTGTGAGGAGCGTGTGAAGGTGCGGCGCCTCGACCGACCAGAGGTCCGGCCGCGGTACCTTCACGGTCTGCGTGATCGTCGACTGTGACCACCCGTTTGTGTGAGCCAGTGCGCTCCGCGCAGTGGCGATCGTTCTTCCGGATCGATCGCGGATATCCGAAACGACACGATACGTAACGGCGGCATCGGAATGGTTGGCAACATCTGTCGCGATGGTGAGGAGCGCCGATGTTGCAGCTCCGTTGTCCGCTGAAAGCTCGGATCGTACTACGGTTCCCCATTGCGGTACGTGCAGCGGGCTCGTCTTGACGAGCCACACGTGCCTGTAAATGCCTGCGCCTTCGTAGAACCATCCTTCGTACTCTGTCGCGTCTGCCCGCACCACGAGTACGTTCGGACCGCCGAAATTCGCGACATCGGAAACGTCGTAGCTGAAAGGAGCGTATCCGCTGAGGTTTCGGCCGAGCAGGTGTCCGTTGAGAACGACGATCGCGTCACGAAAGACACCATCGAACTCCAGTGAGATACGGCGGTTCACGTCGGATGCGAGAAGGTCGAAGCTGCGGCGATACCATCCTATGCTCGTCTCGGGATATCGTCTGCCCACTGGCTTGTATCCATGTCCGCGAAGGTGACGGTCGTTCACGAACGGAAGGTCCACTACCCAGTCGTGCGGCAGATTCACCGCGGTCCACTGAGAGTCATCGTACTTGTGTTGGGCGACTTCAGGAAATATCTCGCCGTCCTTCGCAAACGCCTCGTTGCTTCCGAATCCGAAGTCCTTCGTTGGATCGGAAGCGTGTCCGAAGTGAAACTTCCAGTTGCGGTCAACCAGGAGGCGCTCGCGGGGACTGTCGCTGTCCGCCGATGAACGGAGACTCCGATCGGCGCCAGCAACGTGGTCCATCGCCCGGGTGACTGCAGGCGACAGCGTCGAGCCGATGGCGATCCCCACACCGCCCTTGATTACGTCACGTCGCGTCCAGTTCTTCATTGCCGTCGCTGCGCCATCTTCAGTGCGTTGTACGCGTTTACGATTCCGCCTGTCACAGATAGCGACGCGAACGGAACAGTCTCACCCGATTTACTGCCGGGCACCAGCGAAGCGCT
>Ga0134128_10011614_pt1 | contig 10523 bp, 12 predicted proteins | sample KB31754_FD_96462 | JGI IMG/M metagenome (GOLD analysis project Ga0134128, IMG submission 96462) | Terrestrial soil microbial communities with excess Nitrogen fertilizer from Kellogg Biological Station, Michigan, USA - KB3-175-4 | ecosystem: Environmental > Terrestrial > Soil > Unclassified ...
TCGTCGGTGACAAGGTATTCGTCGGCAACAGCGGCGGCGAAATGGGCAAGATAGGCTGGATCGCTGCGCTCGATATCAACACTGGAAAGGAAGTGTGGCGGGCCTACAGCACCGGGCCTGATCGGATTGTTAAGATTGGATCCGAGTTCAACCCGCACTATTCGTGGATGAGGGGGAAGGATCTCGGTGTCTCGAGTTGGCCTCCGGACATGTGGCATCATGGCGCCGGCGCCGTCTGGGCTTGGATATCCTACTACCCTGAACTCAACTTAATCTACTACGGCACGAGCAATCCGGGTCCGCGGGTGCCGGCACAGCGGCCGGGCAACAATCTGTGGACCAGCGCCGTATTTGCGCGCGATCCGAATACCGGGATGGCGAAGTGGGCCTATCAATTCACGCCGCACGATCAGTGGGACTATGACGGGATTAACGAGAACGTGCTGATCGATTTGCCGATCAATGGGCAGAACAGAAAAGTGCTCGTCCACTTCGATCGCAATGCCTATGCGTATACGATCGATCGCGCCACGGGCGAAGTGCTGATCGCTGCACCGTTCGCCTATCTCAACTGGTCGACAGGATTCGACCCCAAATCCGGGATGCCGATCGTCAACCCCGAAAAACAGCCGAAGCCGAACGTCAAGCTCAGCGACGTGTGTCCTCCCGATATCGGCGGCAAGGATTGGCAGCCTACGGCCTTTTCACCACGCACCGGCCTGATCTATGCGGCGATCTTCAATATCTGCATGGATGTTACCGACAAGCCCGCAACCTACATTCCCGGCACGCCCTATGACGGGATGGACATGAAGCGAAAAGCCGGCCCGGGCAACCACTGGGGCGGCGTGATCGCTTGGAATCCGGCGACGGGAAAAAAGGTCTGGTCACTCGATGAGCAGTTCATGGTGATGAGCGGCGTGCTCGCGACCGCCGGCGACCTCGTGTTCTACGGCACCGTCGATGGTTGGTTCCGCGCCGTTGACGCGCGCACCGGCAAAGTCCTGCTGTCGCAGAAGCTGAGCTCGGGAATTGTCTCGCCGCCGATCACTTACCAGGGGCCCGATGGACGCCAATACGTTGCTGTGTATTCCGGCGTAGGTGGCGCGGCCATGGTCGCCAAGGCGAACAAGGGATTTCCGCCGCGCGGCAGCACGCTTTACGTGTTCTCGATCGATGGCGAGTCGCCGAGTCGCGGACCCACGCTGCTGACAACCCAGGCCGGAGCACCGGCAGCACAGGCCCTGGACCAGCAATCCGGGAGGCGCTGATCATGAAAACTCGCTACGCCCTGTTACCCTCGCTCGCTGTGCTGGCGATTGCCAGCTCCGCCGCCTTAGCAGCGGATGCCAAACAACCTCCGCTCGGGCTTCGCAATGAAGGGATGATTGCGACCGTACCCCTCGGAGATCTCGCGGGCGGGGCACAAAGCAATGTCGCAGCAGGCATCACAAACCCGGGAGCGTCGGATGCGGAAGGGGGCCGGCAGCTTTTCATCAAGCTGAACTGTGCAGATTGTCACGGCTTCACGGCCAAGGGCGGCATGGGACCTTCTCTGGTCGACAAATATTGGCGCTACGGCGGCACGCCGGCGCAAATTTTCAAATCGATCTATGAAGGACGTCCGAAAGGCATGCCTGCCTGGGGCGCAGCTTTGTCGTCGAACGACATCTGGCAGATCGTCGCCTATATTGAATCCCTTGGCGGCACGTTCCCTCCCAGCGACTACCAAGCGGCCATGGAAGGTGACCGGTCCAACGAGCAGGTCGCCCCGGAATTGAATTTTGAGCAGAAGTTGGACGGTTCGCCCGAATACATGACGCCATCGAACGGCGCCGGGTCGAGCGGCGAACAGCCGGCGGAACACAAATGACAGCCTCCGGAAGACTGAAGCGGCGGAGAGGAGGACACGGAATGACCGTCGATAGCAAAGAGCGGCATTTCCTTGATCGCGCGAGCGGACTGCGGGGCGGGCTTGTTGTCGCAGCCTTATGCCTGTTCTCATTCGGCTCACAGGCCGCACCTGCTCAATCCGATCCTACCAGGATTTATGTCGACCAGGGGTGCGCGGTATGCCATGGGCTGATGGGCCGAGGTGGCGTCGGGCCAGATTTTGTGGGCGACCACTTCCTTGCGCTTGGCGATTATGTCATCGCCCAGATATTACTGGGCCGTGGAGAGATGCCAGCCTTCGCCGACAAGCTATCGGACGACCAGATTGCAGCCGTGGCTAGTTACATTCGGCAGAGCTGGGACAACAAACTCGGAGACCTATCGCCAGATCAAGTGAAGCAGCTGCGTGCAAAGCTTCAGAACTTGCACTGATCCAAGGCTATCCTTGGAAAATTCATACCGATCGGGACTTCCGAAATTTGACGCGGTTCGGCTTCGATTTCCGCGACGCGGTCATTCATTATCAAACCTCCGGCGGCTGGCTCTCATTGAGCGCGAAGAACACCACGTTCTTCCTACAGTGCTCAGGGAATGTGGCCATGTCCCCAAAAGGTAGCACCGCCTCAGGTAACGGTGTCCTGTTCTCCTGCCGTCGCTGCAAGCACCCACTGGACCCACAGAGGTGCCGACGCCCCGAGCCCGCCCAATCTTAAGCATAACCCAAGCCGCCGGCCGCCGGATGTGCGTTTCTAGAGATGATTTGGCGGGACGGGTCCGACGCGCAAACGGAGGAGGAAAAACCGGAGGCCGGGCGGAGGGTATTGTTGCTGTTCTAGCGGTAATCAGCTGTTGGCGAGCGGGCCAGCAATCGCCATATTACTCTTCCTTGCCATGCAGGCGGGAGCGCAATCGGTCTCTCAGCCACCGACGCCTACGGGCAGAGCCTCAGTCGGTGATGGAGGTAAATGCATAAAGCTGGCTTTAGTTCTTATCCCACCAACCGAGGCGGCCTTACTCTTTCGGCTCTAACCTACCCACGCGCTTGCGCCGTCCCAAACCTCGATCGGCTTGGCATCGAGCCATTGTCGAGCTTGGCCGATCGCTTCTTGATCGTCCGTACACACGATGATCCGCGGCGACCCGGTGACGTGATCCTCCGGGTCCAAAGTATAAATGCGATAAACCGTCATGATTTCCACGCCCCTGCCCCAGTCGAACCCCGATCTCCCTCTCAATCTTTCTCGGTGTCGGCGCATTCACAAGGGGTTATGAAATCTCGCATGTCGTTGGCGTATTCCTCGACGGCGATCCGCAAGATTTCCTCTGAGCGCGTCTAAAGGGTCGGCCGTATAGCTACGGTAATGTAGTAAGCCTCCCCTAGAAAGAGCCAGAAGAAAAAAGAACGGCGGGGACGGCGGTTCTGTGAATTTGTTGACTGAATATAATTTGTTGACTGAGTACGTCGAAAGAGCGGTCCAATTTGAAGACTTGGCTGCCGATGAACCCGACCCGACGTTAGTAGCCCGGCTACTCAGGAAAGCGCGGATTTATCGTAAGCTCGCCATCAAGCTGGCCAACGACTATGGGCTTCCTCCGAGCCCGCCGAATAGTTCGACGCCCTGGTGCGCGACCTTTGATCACTCCAGTTTCGACGCATAAGGCCGAAGCGCGAGCCCGGCTGATGCATTTCCGGAGCCGTCCAACACCGGGCGAGCGGATGGCCTCTGTACGGCCTCCGCAGTGGCTTTTCGCTGAGAGACAATCTCGTTAAAAGCCTTTCCCGGCCACTGGCGCGCTTATGCACCTGAGGCAGTGCAAGTTATTGATTTAGGCCGGTGTACCTGTCCTGCTGGGATCGCCAAGATTCTCGAACACCTACGCCGCTTTTTTCGTCTAAGCAGAGCGGGTGCGCGCTGTACTTCTAAAAGCCGTTTAATTTCAGGCTTTCCCGTCTTGTACCAAGTAGTCGGCGCAACACGGGCGCAACACGAGCCTTCTGCGTTCGTTCTTTAGCAGACTCACAGAGGAGAGATTGTGCGCGTTGTAATCTACGGCGCGGCGTGGTCGGCGCGTGTACCGCCTATTCGGTCAGTCGGTGGGACATCGACGTAGTCATTGTGGAGCAGACCGAAGTGGCCGCTGCCGCCTCGGGCAAGGCTGCCGGGTTTGTGGCGCTAGACTGGTGTGCTGGCACTCCGCTCGACGCGCTGGCACGGCGGCACTATCGCCGCATGCGCGCCTAGGTGCACCGAATGCACACGGTTGGGGATTGCGGCGTCAATCCCTATTTCAGCGTCAGCGCGGAGCTGCTGTCCAATCCCAGCCGCCAATTCCACGGAGGTCCTGATGCGTATTCTGGCCTTTGCGATTTTGGCAATCGGGACGGTCTCAATAGGGCCGGCGGCGGCCCAGACGTACGATCCGGCTTATCCGGTTTGCCTGCACGTGTGGGACCTGGGAGCGAACCACTACGAGTGCCGTTACACGTCGCTGCCCCAGTGCAAGGCGTCGGCATCGGGCCGCGCGGCTGCGTGCGTCATCAATCCGTATTTTGCGGGCACGCGAATGCCGGCGGGACGAGATTATCGCCGCGTCTACTAAATCGTTTCCCGGCCCAGCACTATTCAGCGTCCGCCTCCAATCGTTTGCGCGCGCCGCAATTCAAGATCGGTGCGCTCGATCTCAACTTCTCGATAGACGCTGCCCCGCGCCCGGAAGACCAGCCGCGCCTGAAGGCGTCGGCGACGGACTTGGACGTTGTGATCACGCAGTTGAGGTACGATTGCCACATCCTGCCCACGATCAGGTGCAGTGATTGCGAGGTGTCGGATGTCGCCACGACCAGAACGCGTCGAAGGCGCAAAACTGGACCTCGGCCCTCGGGGCCATGGGGCGGTTCAGACTGGATTCGATATTCTACACTGCAGCGATCTGCCTGTTTCACGCAGGCCGGTTGATTGCGAGGCCCCGACCACCCGGGCCTCTCCTTTTGCTTAGTCAGCGCGTGTTCACTAGTTCACCCACCGGGAGGTCTGCTCGATCCGTCGAGCTAATTCGATCCATTGCGCTTCGAGTTTCAACCAGCTTTCGCGATCAATCGGACTAAGGGCGCGCTCGGCCTCCCTCCGGCACTCCTCTGCTTCTTTGCGGCAGTGTTCGGCGTCGACTGTTCCCATGGCTGGTTCGATAACGCGCCGGGTGCCCTCTGGATCGGTCATAGTAAAAAGAAGCCCAGCCGGTGCTTACGAGCGACCAGCCGCTCAAGCGGAACACAGTTGGATGACAGCGATGGCGGGCTGGGGCGCAGTGTGGTCGTGGTGGTAAGCGTTCAATTCCCGAGTCAGGCAAAGCAAAGGGCGCCCGAAGGCGGCCTGTCGTCGCGGTGCTGGTCGAGGCGAGGTGACATTGATCACGACGACGGACCAAGATCGTTTTGCGACCCTCAAGCTTATGGGCTCGTCAGCGGTGGAAACCGTCAAAAAGCTTAGGCTTCGCCGCAGGTCTCTTCCACGTCGATCGCGGGCAGCCATTCGCATTTGGTGCAGGTAAGTCGCGGAGTCGGCGCCGCGATTATCGCAGTTTATTGCCCGCTGCCCCACCTAGCTAGAATGCTTCTAAGCTGGGGAACTGGCGTCCTTGTCATGGAAGTCCTGAAGCGGTCCATCGAAAAGCTCAGCGCTCCCGTCTGCCCGGAGTGTAACGTCGAGATGGCTTGGTCCCGGTCGGCTCTCGTGGCGGCAGAACAGCGGGAATTCGCTGAGGCGGCGCACGCTCTTCGTCTCCGTTAGATCGTTTTCTAGATCATGAGCATAGCTTTTGGAACAGGTGCGCGGGACCAAGGTTCTAGATCGCAGCCGCCGAGCTTCGAACCATGCGTCTCGGTCGCTCGGGACTCGGTCGCTCAAGTGAGAGACAGATGTCACCAGAACCTCAAGCCGCAGCCGACGGTCCGATCGACTGGCAACGAGACCGCAAGCAGATCACCCGCGCGGCCGGGATGATCACCGCGGCTATTGTCGTCGGGGCTCTTTACGTTGCGAGCGAAGTCCTGATTCCGATTACGCTCGCGGCGCTTCTTACGTTTATTCTCGCACCGCTGGCAAACCTGCTGCGACGCATAGGCATCCCCCGGGTACCCGCAATCGTCGCGACGGTGCTGCTCGCGCTCGGCATCATCGTCGGGGTTGGAACTGTCATTGGGACACAGGTTGGGGACTTGTTCGCGCAGCTCCCGCAATACCAAAACACCTTCGAAAGCAAGATCTCGAAGCTTCGCGACAACACGCTTGCTCCCATGTCCGGCGCAATCGCGCGGTTGGAGTCGCGTCGAGAGCAGCCTCAGAGTTCAGCGCCCGTGAACAGCACGGCCCATTCCAGCGCCGAAAAACCGGTGCCTGTCATCGTTCAACAGCCTCCTCCATCGCCCGTTCAGATCGGAGCAAACGTCCTTCGCCCCGTTTTTCACCCGGTAGCCACGGTGATCATCATGATCGTGGTGACCATCTTCGCGCTTCTTTATCGCGAAGACATCCGAGACCGCGCCATTCGCGTGTTTGGATCGCATGATTTGAGCCGCACGACGTCGGCCATGGACGACGCAGGCGAGGGTCTGAGCCGGTATTTCATCGCACAGCTGGCGATCAACTCGGCCTTCGGCGTAGTGGTCGCCATCGGGACCTACCTCATAGGCCTGCCGCATCCGATTCTTTGGGGCGTCATGGGGGCCGTCTTGCGATTTGTGCCGTATATCGGTGCCTGGATTGCAGCGGCGCTTCCGACCCTGGTCGCCGTGGCGGTCGACCCGGGCTGGTCGATCGCGCTGTTGACGGTTGGACTTTACGCCATCACGGAATTTCTCGCCGGCCAGCTTCTCGAGCCACTGCTTTATGGACATAGCACCGGGCTGTCGCCGATTGCTGTCGTCGTCGCCGCGATTTTCTGGACCTGGCTCTGGGGGCCGATAGGACTCATCATCTCCACCCCGCTCACGCTTTGTGCGGTCGTGCTCGGCCGTCACATCGAACAGCTTTCATTCATCGACATCCTCCTCGGCAGCCGCCCGGCCCTGCGCCCCTCGGAAAGTCTGTACCAGCGACTGCTCGCGGACAATGCCGACGAGGCGGAAGAGCAGTTGGAAGAGTTGGCTGGAGAGCACAGCCTCGTGGACTATTACGACAACGTGGCGATCGAGGCTCTCCAAATTGCCTCTTCAGATTTCAGGGCGGGCAAGCTGTCGCATTCTGACGCTGAAAGGTTTCGGTCCAATTTCGAGGAGCTGATCGATTTCGCACAGGAGCTCGGCCAAAAAGAAGACGCCAAACACCAGCCGGCCAGCAGCAGCACATCACCTGATCTCGCGAGCGGCGTCCAGATTTTGTGCCTATCCGGCCGCGGTCCGTTCGACAGCCTGGCAACCATGATGCTGTCGCAACTGATGAAGCGCGAAGGCATTATGGCGACCACAAGTATCGCTGCTTCCTCTCGTGAGAGATGGTCGACCTTGGAAATGAAGGACGTTGCCTTGATCTGCGTGGTCTATCTCGACACACGCGCGGTGCCTGTGAACGCGCGCCTCTTGGTCGGTCGCCTGAGGCAGCGCAAACCGGATGCGAAGATCATTTTCGGTTTGGTCCAAAAATCTGCCCAGGCATTCCAAGAGAGGCTCTCGAAGATGGGTGCGGACGATTACGCTTCATCGTTGAAAGAGGTGCTGGAGATTGCAAAGGCAGTGACGGAGCAACCTGCGGACCAGGCGAGACCGGCTACTCCTGCGCAGTCTGTCTCTTTGGACGTCGTCGGGAACACGTTACCCGCGGCTGGCGGTTTGGTGTGAAGGGGCGTGCGTTCAGCCGCGCTCAGCGAACCGCTGCCTCGTTCAGCGCAGCTTCCGTCCGCCATGCGCCGGGCTATTGACAGCCCGTTGACAGCCGCCGAGCGCTGCAACATCGTCGCAGCGGTGCACTTGGACTGTGCGTAAAGCGCCGGCCACCTGGCGACCCCGCGATCAGCTCGGTGACATCCGAAAGGCCGAGTATTCGAGAGCGGGCGGAAGCGCGACCATGGCATCCGGAAGCCGCCGCACGCAAGCTGATCGAGATCGCAAAGGCGAGCCCGGCCGTGCAAGATGGCCGCATTTATATCGAGAAGATAAATTGGCCGTTCCTGTCGGCTGAAGGGCACGCCGGCGGAATACAAAGCTGGCCTCGACGTCGCGCTGGCCAACGGCTGGCTGTGGTTGCACGAGAGCGGCACCTACGTGAAGATTACCGAGGCAGGCGCGGAGCTATTCTCCTGAGCTGGGGTGTTTCGCCGCGGCCCTAACGTCAGGCTCCGGCAAACCGCCGAACATTACTTTTGCTGAGGCTAGGAACGTCGCGCCCTGTCCGGCGTAAGATTCGCACTCCGGCAATCGCTCCTCCAACCAGCCACCGGGGGAGACAAGTGGGAGTCCTCGGCCCCGCCCGCCTCGGGGCCGTCGCGTGTCGGGCCGGATTGTCGGACAGTTACTCCGTCCAGCGCGCGCCCGAAGAAAACCCCGCCGCGGTTGTGGGCACACGAGCGGGACTAAAGTTAGCAAAGTCCGCTTTGGGGACGCGTCGTCCTACCTCAATCCCCAGAGCAAACCCAAGCTAGCGTTCCGCTCAGCTTCGTGTCTGTCCACAAATGAACTAGGTCCCAGAGCGCGATACCTACGATTGGTGATTTCGCGGCCGGAAGTCGGCAAGTCCGACCAGCGCGGTAACGGCGCGCCGCCGGTCCACGGAAGCGCGGATACCCTCATTCGATTTGAGCTATTTGCCCTCTTTCTCAATCTTTTTCCTTCCTCGTTCATTTGCTTGATTTGCGGAGCTTGATTTGTCGAGCCGGTAGGCTGGGTCGTTGTCGCCGGCGGGGCCGCATTGGGTAATGAGCTTTGACCGGCGGGTTCTTGGGCCGGACGCGTGGCGGTGGCCTTCGGCGCCGCATCTCCCGCTATCGCAACCTGTGGGCAGAAGCTCCAGACCAGTAGAAATACAGCAATACCGGCAGGCGCGGAAAACTTCATTTTTGACCTCCCGAAGCCGCCTCTTTCTAAGCTTCAACGCTCACAGCTGGGCTTTGTGCCCAATAACAAGTGGATTTCGGAGGCCTATATCCCCTGGTATAGCTCCCGAGTATCCGCCTCGGGCTCGATCAGAAGGATGGGCTAATCGAACTTGGCATGGTCACGTTCGATTCCCTGCCTGACGGTCGTATCGCGGACATAAAGGATGTCTTCTCACTCATTCAACGAGCCGTCCGAGCCAATCCCGCCGGAGGTCACCGCGCTCACCGGCATCACGAACGAGATGGTCGCAGGACAACGCACCAACGTGGCGGCTGTCTCCTCGTTCGTGGACGACTCCGTGATCGTCACTGCCACAACGCGAGCTTCGACCGCAAATTCGCAGAACGCTACGGCCGATATTCCAACGGAAGGCTTGGGGATGTTCGGCAACCGAGGTTGAATGGCGGAAACACGGCTTCGAATGGTCGCGTTTGGACTACTCCTGAACGGCGCCAGCTTCTTTCACCAGGCTCGCCGGGCGGTCGACGATTGGCACGCCCTGCTTGAGATTCTGCCCTCGAACTGCCGACGACCGACACGCCGGCGCTTGCCGTCCTGCTGATGTCGAGCCCTCATCTAGCGGCAAGACCCCGGCGAAGAGAACCGGACCCCCCCTCAGACGTTGAGATGCGGACCTATGCGGAAGCCCCTTCAAGCGCCGCCTTATGGGAGTGAGGACAACCTAGATGGATGCAACGCTCGAACCGAAGGTTCAGAAGCGATCAACCTTTCGGCTTCGGCGTTTCCTTTCCACGCTCGGCCCCGGGCTGATCACCGGCGCATCGGACGACGACCCGTCGGGCATCGGTACCTATAGCCAGGCTGGCGCCCAGCTCGGGTTCGGCGTGGCCTGGACCATGCTGCTGTCCTACCCGCTCATGACGGCGATCCAGGAGATCTCCGCACGCATCGGACGCGTGACGGGCCACGGCATCGCCGGCAACGTCTGCCGCAACTTCGGTCCGGTCTACATCTGGAGCCTGGTGCTCCTGCTGTTCGTCGCCAACGCCATCAACATCGCCGCCGACCTCGGCGCCATGGGCGACGCCTTGAGGCTCCTCATCGGCGGTCCCGCCATTGCGTACGTGGTGCTGTTCGGCGTGATCTCGGTCCTCGCCCAGATCTTCTTCGACTACGACAGATACGTATTCGTACTGAAGTGGCTAACGCTCAGCCTGTTCGCCTACGTGATCGCGCTCGCTGTCGTCGAAGTGCCCTGGACCGAGGCGCTCAAGGGCTTGGTCATTCCGCACGTGAGCCTCAACGCTGCATTCCTCACCACGCTCGTCGCCATCCTCGGCACGACGATCTCGCCCTATCTTTTCATCTGGCAGTCCTCGCAGGAAGCCGAGGAGCAGCGGATCGATCCCGACAAGACTCCGCTGAAGAAAGACGGCTCGGACGCAAATAATGAGTACCGCCGGATTCGGCTCGACACCCTGATCGGCATGGCGTTCTCGAACCTGATCGGGCTCGCGATCATCATCACCACGGCCGCGACGCTGCACGCGCACGGCAAGACCGACATCCAGAGCTCCGCCCA
>Ga0134128_10011616_pt1 | contig 10522 bp, 8 predicted proteins | sample KB31754_FD_96462 | JGI IMG/M metagenome (GOLD analysis project Ga0134128, IMG submission 96462) | Terrestrial soil microbial communities with excess Nitrogen fertilizer from Kellogg Biological Station, Michigan, USA - KB3-175-4 | ecosystem: Environmental > Terrestrial > Soil > Unclassified ...
CGACAGCGTCGTCATTTCCACTCCAGACAACGGGGATACGATCGCTGGGGCCGTGCATCTGATGGCTTCGGCCTCTGAGAGCCAGGCAGTCAGTCAGACGCAGGTTTGGGATAATGGCATCAAGCTGGGTGTATATGGGACTAACATCGATGTTATCTACAACCTGACGCCCGGCAGCCACACGACCGACGTGATGGACCTGGATTCAAAATTCCAGCTCCTTCATCAGGCGACCGTCAGCTACAACGTGGAGGCGCTGGTTGACGCCGTGCAAATTATCTCGCCTTCGGCGGGTGAGACAGTTAACACGACGGCTGTTCACGTGGTTGCTCAAGCGAGTGAGTCTGTGACCGTCACCCAGATGCAGGTTTGGGACAATGGATTCAAACTCGGTGACTATGCGGGCACGAGCGTCGATCAGTACTACTCTCTTGCGCCAGGATCGCATACCGTAACGGTCTTCGATCTCGGTGCAAATTACAATACCCTGCACAAGACGAGCGTTGCATACTCTGTGCAATAGGTGAGTCGGTAATCTCACCGGGCGCAACCCGTCTACTCGCCTGTATGCTCTGTTCGCCTGCGCTCTTCGCCCCGGTGACGTCTCAAATCGTGAATTCGGGAGTTGGAATCCAGAAGGGCTTCATTCGCAGCCCTCGATGTACTCGATGGCTTCTGCAGTTCCGGCATAGTAGCCTACAATCTTGCCGTCGTAAGTCTCGAAACGAAGTCCATATTTCGCATCGGTGGAGTGCACCGTCAGGTAGTGGCCTTCACGACCGGCATACGCGCTGGGCGCGACCTTTAGCCTGTTTCCATACACCTGCAACGCATGCGCCTCGGAATCTCCCTTCCGGATTCCCTCCGCGGAGTGGGTCGTCGTGTCATGAACGTCCACCCGCGCGACACGCCCGTTGAGTATCATCAGTCCTATTCCCGGTTGGTTGGGTACATCGACAAACCTACAAGCTCGCTCATCCGGGTGGGTCGGTCTTGTGTAAGAAGTGTGCAGTACCTTGTTCAGTTCCGCGAGAGTCATCCCTATTCGGACTCGCCCGACTCCGTCAAACCGAACGACAGAAGAATCTGCTTGAGCCGTGGCTTTTACAGCCAAGAAGACACTGATCACAGACCAAAAAAGACATGTGAAGCATGCGGACAATTCTAGCCGCACCCAGGTTTCCTGGTCATTGGACGTATTGTCGGCATCGCGTCCTCGTGCGGGGTGCGCCTAACTGTGATGATTCCAAACGCGCCGGCGTAACTGGCAGCAGGAGTACCAGCGCCAACTTACGCATGGGCGACCTCGGCGGGGGTGAAGGTGAGGGTGAGGACGGTGATGTCGTCTTCCTGGCCGAACTGCTGGGCGGCGGCTGCGATGCTCTCTGCGGACTGGGTGCTGATGGCGGCGGTGCGCTCAAAGCCGAAGAGCTCGCCGGTTGCGGATCGGGCTTCGACGACGCCATCGGTGAGGAGGGTGAGGCGGTCACTGGGGACTAACGGGACGGCGAATTCAGAGTATTCTGCTTCGACTGCAATGCCGAGGGGCAGGCCGGATTCGAGCGGGAGTTCTTCACCGTTGCGATACGGCGGCAGATGGCCGGCGTTGGCCAGGGTGAGCAGGCCGTCGGCGGAAAGGTCTGCGCACAGGCACGTGGCAAATCCGCCAAGGTTCATGTCGGCAAGGACTCGGTTGAGGTGTTCGAGGAGGGCGGCGGGCGGTTCGTTCTCGCGTCTGCGCGCGGCGCCGATCAGCACGGCCGCGGTCATGGCGGCGGCCGCGCCCTTGCCGCTGACGTCACCTACGAGGATGCGCTGGCGATTTTGCGGCAAGCTGGCGCTCGCGTAAAAATCGCCTCCCACCTCGCGAATGGGACGGAAAGCCACCTGGATGCGCACGTGGGGAAGGCAGTCGAGCGCGACGGGCGCCAGCATGCGCTGCACCTGCTGGGCAGCCTGCATTTCCCCGGCGAGGATGGCGCGCTCCTGCGCCGTCTGCTGCTGCTCGCGGAAGAGCAGGAAGAGCAGAGCAAGTACGAGAGCGAGGACGGCAACGGCTTCCGTATCGGCCACCGCATTGCCCCATTGCGCCTGAAGGTCGGGGATGCCCGGAATGTGCGTGCTGGTGGAGCGCACCGCGTAGAAGGCGATCATGGCTGAGCCCCAGGCCATGGATAACGCCGCCAGAGGCTTCATGCGGCGCGCGATGTTGCTCCAGGGCAGGAATGCCGCAAACGGTGCAAGGTTCTCAAGGATGCGGAATACGTCGCCGATGGCTTCGAGTTTCCCTATGCGGAGGGTATCGAGCCAGAGCGCATGCGCCGGAGACACCAGGGGAACGATCAAAGCGGGTAGATAGAGCCCGTTTCCCACAACGATGAAAACCCAGAAAACAGGCGGGACGCGCCTGCGGGCCAGCGCGAAGAAGAATAAAGCTCTTGCGATATTGGCAGCGGCCGCCGCTATCGCCCATCCCGCGAAATAGGCGGAGATGGAAAAAGAGCCCAGGGCCGCCGCGCGGGTGTAGTCGAGGTAAATGGGAGGCAGAGCGGCGCAGGAGATAGCGAGCAACAGCAGTTCGCGGCGGTCGCGGTCATTGATCCAAAGCGGAACCAGGATCAGGCCGAGCACGCCAATGATGCAGAAGCAGACCGCGGGGAAGATACGCGGTGCAACCTGGGAGACGATCACGGCGCTGCGTCGATCCTGGAGCAGATCGGCGCTGCCGGCAAACAGTGCAAGCTGTGGGCCGCGCTCCACGGGAACCCTGGAAACGACGCGGCGCGTGACGTGCAGGGCGATGACGGCGGGTGGGGCCAGATCTCCGTTCAGCGGCCACTCGCGGATGGTGTTCAGGGTGAAGTTGCCGGTCTTCACGCTTCCGGCGGAGCCGATAAGGCGGCCGTTCCCATACGCCTCGTAGGCAGCGTAGAGGGCGACCTGGAGCGCAGGATGCGAGACATGCTGGATCGAGGAGAGATCGGCGTGGCAGCGGATCCAGATACGCGGCTCAAGGGACGCGGGATTCCAGGTGGAATAGGGCTGCCAGGTGCTGTCGTCGAAGCCGGGCGCGGCCCACGCAGGGTTGTCACCGGCGCGCCAGACGCATTGTTGAGGGGCGATGGCCTGGATGGACTGAGCACGAGGGGCGGCGGGAAGTGCAAGGGTCAGAATGGTTGCGCAGATGAGCGCGGGCCGAGAGACCCGCGCTACAGTAGGCCAGGAGGCCGGCGGTACGTGGCGTTCAGCCATGCAGCACCTCGGCGGGCGCGAAGGTGAGGGTGAGGACGGTGATGTCGTCTTCCTGGCCGAACTGCTGGGCGGCGGCTGCGATGCTCTCTGCGGACTGGGTGCTGATGGCGGCGGTGCGGTCGAAGCCAAAGAGCTCGCCGGTGGCGGATTGGGCTTCGACGACGCCGTCGGTCAAGACCGTGAGTTGGGCGGCGGGCGCGAGAGACAGAGTCGATTCGGAGTAGGTGGAGCCTTGGCTGAGGCCCAGCGGCAGGCCGCTCCCGAGGGGAACTTCATGGCCGTCGATGTAGGGCGCGAGGTGCCCGGCACTGGCGGCGGAGATGGCGCCTCCAGGATCGATGCGCAGGACGAGGCAAGTGGTGAAGCCGCCGGAGTTGCGTCCGCACATGCGCTGGTTCATGGCGCGCAGGATCTCGCCGGGACCCTGGGTGTAGTGGGCGAGAGTGCGGAAGGTGCCGACGAGCAGCGACACCGTCATGGCGGCGGGCATGCCTTTGCCACTGACATCGCCGATGACGGCCAGGACGCCGCCGGATGGTGTCGGGACGATCTGGTAGAAATCGCCGCCGACTTCTCCGGCAGGCTTGTAGACGGCGTCCAAGTGGAATCCAGGCAAGACTGGGATGGCTTCCGGCACGATGACCTGTTGCACCGCGCGGGCGGCCTCGAACTCGGACGCGGCGCGCGCCTGCTCCAGGCTGACGCGGGTGAAGCGAAAAAACATGACGACGCCAATGGCCAGGAGGAAGAGGAAATTGACGGGATCCAACGACAGCATGGGGAAGCCCCAGATGGTCTGGGGATTCCCGAGCCAGATCAGGCGGCTCCATCCCATGTACGAAGCGGCTATACCCAGATCAATAACGGCGAGGGAGAAGGCAGCAAGGAAGATAGGCAGAATAAGCCACGCTGTCTCGCGCAGGCCGCGCCGGTACCAGATGAGGAGGAGAACGAACAAAGCAATGGAGCCGGGGAGCATCAACCCCGACTCAACCAGATTGATGAAGCCGCGGCTGATAAGGCCGAACCAGGCGGGCAGATTGAGGCATAGAGTGAGCGTCACCAGGAGGAACTCATAGAGGCGCCACACGCGGGTGACACGCTTGCCGACGAAGCTGAAGGTGAATTCGATGAGGGCGACCAGCGAGAGGTACCCTGTCGGATCGCCCCAGAACCAGTTAATAGAAAAAGGGACAAAGCTGTTCAGAGTGAGCTCGAATGCGGCGTCTCCAGTTGAGGTCGAAATCAGATATAGGCCCAGCCACAGATATTCCCGGTGGTTTCGTTGCCGCCAAAAAAGGAAGAGGATGGGGATGGCGGAGAGACCCAGCAGAGCATCGATCGCCACGCCAGGCCAGGTGGCATTCATGCGCTCGCCAAGCGCCGCGCGGGCCGCCTCTTCGATGGCGGGTACAGTGCCTATTCGCACGCGCCAGGCGCCGCGATCGGCGACAAACATGGAAGTGGGCGGGATATAGGTGCGGATTGCGATTACCACGTCGCCGGAGAAGTCGGGTAAGGCGATGGATTCTTCCTTCGGCAGGGTGATGCGGAGCGAAGATTTGAGCGCGGGTCTGGGCAGGCGCTGATCGTTTGCGTAGACCTCGTAGGAGCCGTCGCCTGCTGTGACCAGCAATGCGAGCGGGGGATGACCGGCGGGGAAATGGACGCGGAGACGATACCAACGCCATCCTGCGTCGTTGTCCTGCGCGCCAAAGGAAATGGATGGCCAGGCAGCGTCAACGAAGGCGGGCTGCGCCCATGCCGGATTATCGCCCGCATGCGTTCGCCAGTCCTGGTTCAGAGCTTGCGAACCATTGGGCCACGCCGAGAGGGAAACAGTCTGCGCCGCCAGCGACGCGGTCCAGAAGAGAAGCAGCAGTGCAAGCCTACGCATGCAGCACCACGGCGGGGGCGAAGGTGAGGGTGAGGACAGTGATGTCGTCCTCCTGCCCGAACTGCTGCGCAGTCTTAACGATTTCTACGGCGGATAGGGTGCTGATGGCGGCGGTGCGATCGAAGCCGAACAGCTCGCCGCCGACGGATTGAGCTTCTACTACGCCGTCGGAGAGGATGGTGATGGGAAACAGACCGCTGGGAGCAACGGCGCAGGCGCTGCCGTAGAATTTTGGATTGGCCCATGCAGCATCGTCACCGTAGTGGTAACGAACTTCAGGCATCATCGACGCGGACCTGGAGGCCATAGCGGCAGATAAGTTCACGCTGAATGAAGGCGCGAGCAGAAAGAGGAACACGCGCTGGATCGTGAAGCGCACAGTGACCCCGGGGAAAAGGAAAGTGAGCACCATCGTTTCATAGGCACCGGATGTATGCAATGGGAAAGGCAGAAAGGGTACCGAGTTGTCGCATCTGCCTTCCCCCGGGTCGAGGCTGATTACCGGGATCGCGCGACCAAAAGTTCTGTGCCGCGCTTCGCAAACTCGACATCGGCGATGCGAGTGCGATAACACTTCTGGCGGGAGAGGATTTACGTGATGCCAAGCTGATTGGTAATGAAAGACGGGCGAGTGTGGAGCAATCCACCTGTCCGTAGAGTCACCGACGCGTCTTTATGCTGAAGCTTCGTGCCGCTCTGGAACGAAGAGAGCGTGTTGCCCGTTTCTCGTCAACTTGATGTGCCCAAGTATCGGCCATCCACAGAGTCAACCGATTTTCGGGGTAGTCTCGGTCAATGAGCGCCTTGGCGATTGGGCACTCACCGAGCTCCCAGTAATTTCTTGGAGGTTGTTGGACGTGCTCATTAGGTGGGGAATCGTAGTGTGCTGCGCAAAATGGATACGAAGCGCATAACTTGCGGGGGGCATTTCTGCCCTTTGCTCGAGAGTCGATCCAAAAAAGCACCTAAGTACGGATGTTTTCAAATGGATAGATACCCAGGGTGATAGTACTTGCCCAGCGCGGCGCGTCCGAGAACCATAGAGGCGCACGTTGATCTTACCCCTTTGGACGCTGCGCTGGACGCTCCGCGTCCAATCTCACCACGGAGGTGCCCTCGAGCCATAGATCCCTGCAATGCAGGTCCGTCACAAGCGGTTCTCCCCATCCACTATTCAGGCACCAGGGCGCCGCTCCTCCGCTTCAGTGCGAAGAAGTTTTCTGTTGACTGGCGCGCGCTGACCCTGTCATTGTTTTCGGCACCATTCGCTTCGGGCGTTCTGGTCGTCTTCCCCCAACGGCCCTAACGACAGGACACCCCTTTTCCCAGCTGTATCTCAGCGCACGGGAGTACACCCATGGGCACAGGTGTTCAGTTGTTGCTCGTCCTGCTGCTTGTTTTGCTGCTCGGTATCCTGGTCGGGCTTTGGCTCGCGCGCCGCTCCAGAGGCTATCCGCCTCTGCCGCCGGGTCCGTGTCCGCCTGAGCACAAGATTCCCAACCAGTTGGGCGAGGCCGCCGTAACTGCGCAAGTGGCCATGCGGTTGGTGGGAGCGCCCGCCAGTGGCGTGCCCCTCGCCGCTGGTTCGAGCGGTGCTCCGCCATCCAAGGTCATCTGGGTCGATCACGGCAACGAAGTGCTCGTTCATCTGGACTCCACCGCCGTGCAGATCCTCGACCGCATTGTGCTGGTTTCCGTTGATCTCGAAAGCGACCAGACCGGCCGCACGCCTCTTGTATGCAGCTTCGCAGTTGGCGGTCCCGGAGAACTGGTCGGCCCAGCTCATGCGTCCCGAAATAACCGCCTTCACCAGCAATGACCCGCTCCGCGCGAGCGACCAGGAAGCTGCCTTGGCCCAGGCGCAGTTCGTAGGAGGTGAGGCTCCAGGCACCGACAATGAGATGGCGATCCTGCGCGGTCTGAGCCTGCTTGGTCTGTTTGATCTGTCCAACTGCAAGCAGTGCGAGCGCGAACCCGAGTGTGGATTTCATTGGCCGATGACATCTGGCCGTTCGCCTCGTAGAGGATTCGGCCCACCGGGTGAACGCGTATCGCGGCGACTCGTTCCTTGTCGTGGATCATGGTCGGAGTTTAGCACCGGAGCCGACCTCCAAATCCCTTCACACTCCCGGTTAACCGCCTACTCGTCAGTCACGGAATGGTAATTGACGGCTGGCCTGGAGGAACTACATCGGCAATTGAGCGTGCCAGGCGGGCGAATCAGCGCGCGGTGAGCTGAACGGGCGCTGCGGCATAGGAGCGGGCAATCCCACCGTGCAACAACATGGTGGCGCCTACGCCCTGGCCAAACTCTCTTCGAGATATCGACATGGTCATCTCCGCTCTTCTCTCTGTATGCGGCGGCAGTTCACGCAAACCAGCACAGCTCGGCGACTGGCGGCTGCACCTCGATGGGCATACCCGGCAACACGCTCCGCAGCCACCGGGTAAGCTCGACAGCGCCCGGGTAGTCAGACTTTTCGTAGCCCACCTGCACGAGGCCGATGCTGCGACCCGCGGCGATGGTGTCGCGAATGTAGGTGGTGCAGTGGTCGACTTCAGGCGTGTTTCCGGTGATGATGCAGTTGACCGCGGGGTCCTGCAGTGCATGGTGGAGGACGAGCGTGGGAAATGCGAAGCCGTGGATGACCGCAACGCGCGTGATTGGCAGGTGCGGATCGCCCACCATGCGGAGCGCCTTTGCACGCAGGCGGGCAGAGGCGAAGTTCGCAAGGTCGAGAAGCGTAGTGCGGGGAATGTTGCAATAGGCTGTCGTCCACTGATCACCGGGCCTTCCGTCTTCCGGCTGCCAGCCGAGTTCCCTGGCCAACGCGCTTGAAAACCATTTGGGCCTGGCCGTATCCCAGAGAGCCGCGAGGCGAATGATGATCAGATGATGGTCTTCAATCATTTGGCGCTTGGCCTTGAAAACGGGATCGTCCGCGAGCGCATCCGCCAGCCCGACGGAAAGATACTCGCCATACAGATAAAAAGGATGCTCTCGGCACAGGATGCAGTTCTTGCCGGTCTCGACCGCAAGGCGAATCGCCTCAACCGAAGGCTCGTTGGCCACCAGAATGCCGGTCACCGCATCGTCATCTCCGCCGGTAATGACGCCTTCATCCATGGCGTCCTTGTGCCGCTCGTCGAGCATCGAGTGGATTCTGTTGACCAGTTCCCAGCACGTCATCGTCGGCAACATCAGGCCCTCTCCCACACTCTTATGATCAAAGCCATCCGGAACGCTTGTGGATCAGTCGCAGAAGATCACTGGCTGCACGTCACACAGGCATCTGTCGATGCACCTAACGATAGCAGGTTGGCGGGCGTCGCTCGGAATACCGTTGGAGTTGCGCTCACCGGATTCGTTTCCATGTGAGGTGCGCGTGCCAGGGGCGAATCAGCCTCAAGGGACAGGCTGTCTCTGGAAAGATGGAATGCGCGCGTCTGATCCTGGCGTACCCAGTTGGTGAGCCAGGCGCCCTCGATGTGATGCGTGATGATGCCTGCTTTCACGTTGATTGTCTACGTGCCCTCAATAGCCGATGTAGTTCCTCCAGGCCAAGGCAGCTTCCTGGTCGCTCGCGCGGAGCGGGTCATTGCTGGCGAAGGCGGTCATTTCGGGACGCATGAGCTGGGCCGACATCTGGCCGTTCGCCCAGGTCTCCAAAACCGGGAGACCTGGGGCACCCCCTATGGCTTTGGAGACGCATGGAAAAATGGGCTGCCCCCCATTGGCAATAATGCGCTCTTTGGCGCCGGATTTCGCTGGAACAAAGGCTCTCTATCAAATTTCTAGCCTGTTGCACGGCTGTTCTCTTGCTTACCGAGGGAAGATGCGACTATGATCCCTCGGTGACCGTGAGGAGTGTATGAGCAAACCATCTGACCTCGTCCAAGGCACCTTAGATTTGTTGGTTCTCAAGATTCTCGCTCTTGAGCCACTACACGGGTGGGCTCTGAGCCAACGACTGAAGCAGATTTCCGGGGACGTACTGCAGGTTAGCGATGGATCGCTCTATCCGGCTCTGCACAAGCTTGAGCAGCAGGGCTGGATTCATGCCGAATGGAAGCCGACCGAGAACAACCGGAGAGCCAAGTTTTACTCTCTGACGCGACTCGGGCGGCGATACCTCGAAAAGGAGGCGGCAAACTGGGAGCGCATCTCGACAGCCATTTCCGGCGTGTTGCGGCTTACGGAGGTCTGAGGATGCGGCTCGAAAACTGGCTCTATACAGTTCCCTTGAGGCTACGTTCGCTGATTCGTCGCAACCGCATGGATGCGGACCTCGACGAAGAACTGCGCAATCATATTGATCGCCAGATTGCAGACAACATCTCGCGCGGCATGGGGACGGAAGAAGCTCGTCTCAACGCATTGCGCGCATTTGGCAATCCCTCGTTGCTACGCGACAAGACCCGCGCCACCTGGAGTTGGAACGGCATGGAACAATGTATGCGCGACCTTCGGATCGGACTACGAACCCTGAGGCGGAGCCCCGGATTTGCGGCCGTGGCCATTTTCATCATGGCAATCGGCATAGGTGCAAACGTTGCCCTGTTCACGGTCATTCGCAGCGTCCTGCTCCAGCCTCTGCCCTATCGCGATCCGGGCCAACTGGTTTCGTTGTTTGAACATCAGACGCATCCGATCGATGTAGGCTATAGCAACTACCTGCCCGTGGCTGCCGGCAATTTCGCGGAGTGGAAAAAGGCCACGCAGGGCGCGGCGCAGATGGCCATGATCTCCACTTGGCATCAATACAACGTCTCAGCCGAAGGAGGAAAGCTTCCTGAAAAAGTCGATGCTGCGTGGTGCTCGGGAAACTTCTTCTCTGTGCTGGGGGTTGCCCCGGTAGTCGGCCGGCTATTCACAGACGCCGATGACCGGCGTGGTGCAGCGGCTGTAGTTGTGTTGTCAGCTTCGTTGTGGAAGCGCCGGTATAACAGCGACCCTGGCGTCGTGGGTAAAACCATCTGGCTCGATGCAAGGCCCTTCACCGTAATTGGCGTGCTGCCTTGGTGGTTTGTCTACGAAGGCAAGTATGGGGGCGGAACGGATCAACTTTGGACGACAGCGAATCACGAGGCACCCTCCGCCTTCATGTCCAGCTTCGGAGACCGTGGCTTCGTGGTCGTGGCGCGGCTGCTGCCTGGTGAAACGTTGTCACGGCTGGTTGGGCGGGTCAGCGCAATCCAGAGCCAGATTAAGATCAATCATCCGGAGCCATTGGTGAGCGATGAAGTACAAGGCCGCACCATGCTCGACGATGCTGTGCACGACTACAAGACCCCCCTCTACGTGCTGCTCGCCGCGACCGGTTGCGTGCTCCTTATCGCCTGCCTGAATGTAGCCGGTCTCCTGGTAGCGCG
>Ga0134128_10011617_pt1 | contig 10522 bp, 10 predicted proteins | sample KB31754_FD_96462 | JGI IMG/M metagenome (GOLD analysis project Ga0134128, IMG submission 96462) | Terrestrial soil microbial communities with excess Nitrogen fertilizer from Kellogg Biological Station, Michigan, USA - KB3-175-4 | ecosystem: Environmental > Terrestrial > Soil > Unclassified ...
AGCGGGCCTGGCTGCGCGGAGCCACGACGCGTACGCGGCCGGGAGCGGGCGGGGCCGGCGGGGGGACCCGCCGGAGGCCGGGCCGGGAGTCGGGGGCGCCGTCGTCGTTCATGGCAGGTTCACGGCAGGGGCCGGACGCGGGTGGCCTGAAGGTGCTCCCGCAGGGCGGGCAGGTGTCGCCGGCTCACGGGCAGGTCGGCGTTGGCAACCGAGACGGTGGGCTTGGCGGAGCCCAGCTTCAGGGCGGTGACAAACGGCATGCAGACAAGGTAGGAGCGGTGGATGCGCACGAAGCCGGACGCCTGCCAGCGCTGCTCCAGGTCCGAGAGGGGGACGCGGACCAGGTAGCTCGCCTCGGCCGTGTGCAGCCGCGCATAGTCGCCCTGGGCCTGGACAAACCTGACCTCGTCGAGGCGGATGATCCGGCTCACCCCACCCTGGTCCACGGTAATCAGCTCCGACTCCCGCGACTCGGACGGCTGGGCCACCATTTCCGCGACGCGCCCCACCGTCTTGGCCAGCCGCGCGGTGCTGACCGGCTTGAGCAGATAGTCGACGGCGGCGAGGTCAAAGGCCTCGAGGGCGCGGTCGTCGTCGGCCGTGACAAAAACCACCAACGGCGGGCGGGGCGAGCGCCCGATCACGCGCGCCAGCTCCAGGCCGTTGAGGCCGGGCATGTGGATGTCCAGGAATGCGGCATCGACGTCCTCCTCGGCCAGGATTTCCAGGGCCCGCGCGCCACCCGGGGCCCGGTGGATGGTGCCGATGCGCGGATCCCGGCCCAGCAGGTACGCGAGTTCCTCGACGGCGGGCAGCTCGTCGTCGGCGACAAGGACGTTGATCATGGTGACCAGCCTAGCGGCCGAGGGGCCACGACCGAGCGGAGCGAGGTTGGGGAGGACGGTAGGCGCTAGCGGCCGAGGGGCCACGACCGAGCGGAGCGAGGTTGGGGAGGACGGTAGGCGCTGGCGGCCGAGGGCCGGCTCAGGCGTCGTGGCCGGGCTGGTTCTTGGGAACCGTCATGGTGATCAGCATGCCCTGACCCACCCCGGTGTCGATGGCCAGCCCGTGGTCGTCGCCGTACACCTGCCGCAGCCGGGCGTCGACGTTGCGCAGGCCCACATGGGTGCCGTCCCGCTGCCCGGCAAGGATGGTTCGGAGCTCCTCGGGGTCCATGCCCACGCCGTCGTCCTCGATGGTGACCTGGGTGTAGGCGCCCAGGTCCCGCGCGGACAGCTGCACCAGCCCAGGGCCCTCCCTCGCCTCGAGCCCGTGCCGGACGGCGTTCTCCACCAGCGGCTGGAGGCTGAGAAACGGGATGACAGTGCTGAGGACCTCGGGCGCAATTTGAAGGCTGATCTGCAGCCGGTCGCCGAAGCGGGCGCTCTCCAGCAGCAGGTACCTGTCGATGCAGCGCAGTTCCTCGGCGAGGGTGGTGAAATCGCCGTGGCGGCGGAAGGAATAGCGGGTGAAGTCCGCGAACTCAACCACCAGGTCGCGGGCGCGCTGGGGGTCCGTGTTGATGAACGAGGCGATGGCGTTGAGCGAGTTGTAGATGAAGTGCGGGCTGATCTGGGCGCGGAGGGCCCGGACCTCCGATTCGACCAGCAGCGTGCGCGACGCGCTGAGCTCCGCCAGTTCCAGTTGGGCGGAGACCCAGCCGGCCACCTCATTGGTGGCCCGCACCAGCCCGGCGCTGGGCTGCGTGCTGAGGATGATCACGGTGCCCACCACGCGGGAGTCGACGTTGAGCGGGCAGATCACCGCAGCCTTCAGGCCCGAGCCCTCCTCCGGCAGGCCGAGCGACACCCTCAGGGCCGAATCGAGGACGGCCACCTGGGTGCGCCCGTTGCCCAGGGCGCGCGCGGCCAGGCCCATGACCGCCTCCGGGTCGGGTTCCTTGGACGCCGCCCCGGACCCGTCCCAAGCCAGCAGCCGGGTCCCGTCCGTCATGGCAAAGGCCGCACAGTTCAGCAGTGCGCGCAGCTGCCGGCTCGCCTTCAGCGCACCCGCCGGTTCCAGCCCGTTGCGCAGCTGGGCGCCCGCCGCCGCGGCCGAGTGCAGGGTCCGGAACGTTGCCCGCTCCGCATCGGTGCCCAGCTCGCGGTGGGACCGCGACAGCCTCAATCCTGCCGCCGCCACCACGGCAACGGCGGCGACCACCACGGCGATGGTGATGGTGAGCACGAGCGCGGAGTCACTCAGGGCGGCAGGAGGCATGCGATACACACTAGCGCCACGTGCCGGCGTCGTCCCTTCACGATCGTGCGCCCCACGGGCCGGCGTGCCGTTGGGCGCACGGTCGACGCCGTTCAGCGCGGCAGCCGCCCGGTCGGCGCCTTGTGTGATCCGCAACACCCCATAGTAAGAGGGATCACATCACTCAAGGAGGAATGATGGGTAATTCTGCCCAAGCAAGCCCAGGAAGTCCCGATGTGGACTTTGCCCAAGTCCAGGAGTCGGAGGAGTTCAAGGACCTTCGCAAGAGCCACCGCAGCTTTGTGTTTCCCGTAGCACTCGGCTTCCTGCTCTGGTACTTCGCCTACGTCCTGTTGGCGGCGTACGCCCACGACTTCATGTCCATCAAGGTGTGGGGGTCCATCAACATCGGCCTGGTCATGGGCCTGCTGCAGTTTGTCACCACCTTCGGCATCACCACGTGGTACGTCCACTACGCCAACAGCAGGATGGACCCCAAGGCCGCGAAGATCCGCACCCGCCTGGAGTCCCAAATCTCGGCCGGCTCGGCCACGGAAGGGGTCTAGGCGATGAACGCAACCTCAGTGCTGCAGCACCTTGCCGCCGCGGACAAGAGCCTCGGGGAACAGACCAAGGACACGTCCTGGATCAACATCCTGATCTTCGTCCTCTTTGTGGGCGTCACCATGGTGGTGGTGTTCCGCGCCAGCCGCAACAACAAGACCGCCGCGGACTACTACGCGGCCGGGAGGTCCTTCTCCGGCGGACAAAACGGCACCGCCATTGCCGGCGACTACCTCTCCGCAGCCTCCTTCCTGGGCATCACGGGCGCCATCGCCATCAACGGCTACGACGGCTTCCTGTACTCGATCGGCTTCCTGGTCGCGTGGCTGGTGGCCCTGCTGCTGGTGGCCGAACTGCTGCGCAACACGGGCAAGTTCACCATGGCCGACGTCCTCTCCTTCCGCCTCAAGCAGCGCCCCGTCCGCATCGCCGCGGCCACCACCACCCTGGTGGTCTGCTTCTTCTACCTGCTGGCCCAGATGGCCGGAGCCGGCGGCCTCGTCTCGCTGCTCCTGGGGTTGGACAACGGCAACAAGACCGGCCAGGGAATCGTCATTGCCGTGGTCGGCGTGCTCATGATCGTCTATGTACTGATCGGGGGCATGAAGGGCACCACCTGGGTGCAGATCATCAAGGCCTGCCTGCTCGTGGTCGGCGCCGCCATCATGACGGTCATTGTGCTGGCCATGAACGGCTTCAACCTGAGCACGCTCATGGATGCGGCCGTGCAGACGTCCATCAACGAGGGCGGGGCGGGGGCGGCCCTGTTGAACCCGGGCGCCGCCTACGGCAAGGCGCCGCTCGACTTTGTTTCGCTGGCGCTGGCACTCGTCCTTGGCACCGCGGCCCTGCCGCACGTGCTGATGCGCTTCTACACCGTCCCCACCGCCAAGGAGGCCCGCAAGTCGGTGGTGTGGGCCATTTGGCTCATCGGCATCTTCTACATCTTCACCCTGGTCCTGGGCTACGGAGCGGGCGCCTTGATTGGCAAGACGGCCATTCTGGCGGCGCCCGGCGGCGTCAACGCTGCCGCGCCCCTGCTGGCGTTTGTGATTGGCGGGCCCATCCTGCTCGGCTTCATCTCCGCGGTCGCCTTCGCCACCATCCTGGCCGTCGTGGCCGGGCTGACGATCACCGCCGCCGCCTCGTTCGCCCACGACATCTACTCCAACGTCATTGTCAAGGGCGAGCCCAAGCCGGAAATGGAAGTGAAGGTGGCCCGCCGCACCGTGGTGGTCATCGGCATCGTCGCCATTGCCGGCGGCATCCTGGCGAACGGGCAGAACATCGCGTTCCTCGTGGCACTGGCCTTCGCCATCGCGGCATCGGCCAACCTGCCCACCATCCTCTTCTCGCTGTTCTGGAAGAAGTTCACCACCCAGGGCGCGCTGTGGAGCATGTACGGCGGGCTGGCGTCGGCCATCATCCTGATTGCCTTCTCCCCGGTGGTTTCCGGCAGTGAAAAGGCCATGATTCCCGGCGCCAGCTTCGACTGGTTCCCGCTGGCCAACCCCGGCATCGTCTCCATCCCGCTGGCGTTCTTCCTGGGCTGGCTGGGCACGGTCCTGGACAAGAACACGGAGAACCCGCAGGTCCAGGCCGAGATGGAAGTCCGCTCCCTGACCGGTGTCGGCGCCGAGAAGGCCGTGGAACACTGACGTGATTGAAGGCCCCGTCCGGCGTTGACGCACGACGCCGGACGGGGCCTTTTGCCGTCGTAGGCCATGAAGCGGAGCCCGGCCGGGTCGCGTCGATGCGCCACTTGGCAAGTGGCGCATCGTTGGAACGCAAGCCCGCGCAGTTTCAAAGGCGCGGGCGCCGGCTACCTGTCCAGGACGCGTTCCAGCAGGGGAGTGAGGCGGAAGGGGACCAGCTCGTTCATGGCAAGCGAGGTCTCGGTGCGTTCCACGCCGTCGCAGGCGAGGATCTTGCCGTTGATGCGGAACAGGTCCTCCGCCCCTGTGGAAACCACCCGCACCAGGATGTCCGCCCGGCCACTGAGCCCGTGGGCCTCCACCACCTCGGGGATGCCGGCCAGCGAGGCCGCCAGGGCCGCGAGCTTTTGCTGCTGCACGTGGATGGAGATGTAGGCCGTCAGCGGGTACCCCAGCACGGCGGGACTGATGCGGTGGTCAAATGCCAAAAAGGCGTGCCCCTTTTCCAGCGAGGACATCCGCGCCTGCACGGTGTTGCGCGACAGTCCCAGCTGCTGCGCCAGCGCCACGACGGTCTGGCGCGGGTCCTGGACCATGGCCAGGAGGATGCGGGCATCGGTGCCGTCCAAAGTATGCATATTGCGCAGATTAGCACGGTGGCGGCCATCAATGTAGTGCAGAATGATCAATATTTTCAAGGGACATTGCGCCAACTGCATGCTGTGAGTATCGTCACAGCTAAGGGTTGCAATGACGCCGCCCTGCCGCGCGCGCAACGACCCATTGCAAAACTGCACGCGGCCTGGGGGCCCGCATCCACAAGATGCTCCGGCCCGTTGCCAGGGGCCCGGCCCCCGGCAGGAAGTTAAGGAGGCGAACTGCCGTGCTGGACGCATCAGCCATTTCCGGGGCATCACCGCAACCCGGAATTCACCAACTTATTGCCGCAGACGGCACCAGCGTTGCCGACGAGGAACTGGCCCCCCTGGTGGCCGACGTCGACGACGACCAGCTTCTCCAGCTTTACTCGGACATGGTCACCATCCGGCGCATTGACGTCGAGGCCACGGCCCTCCAGCGCCAGGGCCAGCTGGCCCTGTGGCCGCCCATGCTGGGCCAGGAAGCATCCCAGGCGGGCTCGCTCCATGCCCTGACCATGGACGACTTCATCTTCCCGACCTACCGTGAAAACGGCGTGGCCTACCTTCGCGGCGCGGACCTGGCCGGCATCATGAGCACGTGGCGCGGGAGCGCCAACACCGGCTGGGACCCGCACAAGTTCAACATGGCAACCCCGCAAATCATCATCGGCGCCCAGACCCTGCACGCCACCGGTTACGCCATGGGACTGGTCCTGGACGGCAAGGAGGCGCTGTCCATTGCCTACCTGGGCGACGGCGCCAGCAGCCAAGGCGACGTCCACGAATCCATGGTTTTCGCCGCCAGTTTTCAGGCCCCCGTCATCTTCTTCTGCCAAAACAACCACTGGGCCATCTCCGAGCCTGTGGGCCTGCAGGCACACGCCCCGATCGCAGGCCGGGCCCCGGGATACGGCATACCGAGCATGCGCGTCGACGGCAACGACGTGCTGGCCGTCCTGGCCGCCACCCGCTGGGCGGCGAACCGGGCGCGCAGCGGCGGCGGCCCCAGCTTCATTGAGGCGGTCACGTACCGCATGGGTGCCCACACCACCGCGGACGACCCCACCCGGTACCGCGGCGTCACCGAATTGGAGGAGTGGGGTGCCAGGGACCCGATTGCCCGAGTGCGCGCCTTCCTGCAAGGCCGGGGAAGGCTCGACGAGGCCGCGGAGGCCGGGGTGGCCGCGCGCGCGGACACCATGGCCGCCGAGCTCCGCAACGGCTGCATCAACATGCCGGACCCCGCCCCCATGACCGTCTTTGACAACGTCTACACCACGGAGCACGCCATCCTGGACCGCCAACGGGACCACTACGAGCGGTACCTGGCGGCCTTCGCCACCACCGAGGGAACCACCCTGGAAGGGAGCCGGTCATGAGCAGGCTGACACTGACACAGGCCATCAACGCGGGCCTGCGCAAGGCGATGGAAGACGACCCCAAGGTGGTCTTGATGGGCGAGGACATTGGCACGCTGGGCGGCGTCTTCCGCGTCACCGACGGCCTGATGAAGGACTTTGGCTCGCACCGCGTCATCGACACCCCGCTGGCCGAATCCGCCATCATCGGCACCGCGGTGGGCCTGGCCTACCGCGGCTTCCGGCCCGTCTGCGAGATCCAGTTCGACGGCTTCATCTATCCCGGTTTCGACCAGATCGTGTCCCAGGTGGCCAAGCTCCACATGCGCACGCACGGGCAGGTCCGCATGCCGCTGACCATCCGCGTGCCGTTCGGCGGCGGGATCGGCTCCCCGGAGCACCACTCGGAATCGCCCGAGGCCTACTTTGTGCACACCTCGGGCCTCCGCGTCATCAGCGTCTCGAACCCGCAGGACGCCTACACCATGTTGCGCCAGGCCATCGCCTGCGACGACCCTGTCCTGTTCTTCGAGCCCAAGCGCCGCTACCACACCAAGGGTGAAGTGGACCTGGATGCGGACCTGTCCCGGGCCCCCGCCATGGGCGCCTCCCGCGTGGTGAGCGCCGGCACCGACGTCACCCTGGTCACCTACGGGCCCCTCGTCAGCACCGCCCTTGACGCCGCCAAGGCCGCGGCCGACGACGGCATCTCCCTTGAGGTGATCGACCTGCGTTCCCTGTCGCCCCTGGACTACGGCCCCATCGAGGACTCCGTGCGCCGCACCGGACGGCTCGTCATCACCCATGAAGCCTCCGAGACCCTGGGCCTGGGCGCCGAAATTGCCGCCGGGATCACCGAACGCTGCTTCAACTACCTGGAGGCGGCACCCGTGCGCGTCACCGGCTTCGACATCCCATACCCGCCGTCCAAGCTCGAAAAGCACCACCTGCCCGACCTTGACCGCATGCTCGACGGCGTTGACCGAGTCCTCGGCCGCCCCAACTCCCTCTCGGGGCTGGAAGGATGACCATGATCCAGGAATTCAAGTTGCCGGACCTCGGTGAAGGGCTGACCGAGTCGGAGATTGTCAGCTGGCACGTTGCCGTGGGCGACACCGTGCAACTCAATCAGGTCATCGGCGAGGTTGAGACCGCCAAGGCCGTTGTCGAACTGCCGTCGCCCTACGCGGGCATCGTCACCGCCATCACCCACGAGCCGGGGACAACTGTTGAGGTCGGCGAGGTCATCATCGCCTTCGAGGTGCCCGCCGAAGGTGGGCCGGCTGCCGAAGCCGTCGACCCGGCCCAGAAGCGCGTGCCGACGCTTGTCGGGTACGGCGCAGATCCGGAGTCGTCCAAGCGGCCGGCCCGGCGCGCCCGTGCGTTCGCCGCAACCTCGACCACCACCATGCCGCAGCCTGCCGCCGAAGCGGCACCCGCCGTTGTGGCGGCCCCTGTGGAGGCCCGCGTCCAGGCGGACCGGCCGCGGTCCACGCCGCCGGTGCGGAAGCTGGCCCGGGACATGGGGATCGACCTGGCCGAGCTGGTGGGCACGGGGGAGCGCGGGCTGATCACCCGCGACGACGTCCTCTCCTTTGCCGGGGACCCGTCGCAGGGTGCCGGGGTGGCGGCCACGGCGCCGTCCGCGTCCGCAGTGGGCACCCCGGCCGGCGCGGGCAACGCCGCCAGGGAGGTGCGGACCCCCATCAAGGGCGTGCGGAAATTCACGGCGGCCGCCGTGGCGAAAAGTGCGTTCACGGCCCCGCACGTCACGGAATTCCTGACGGTGGACGTCACGGCGGGCATGGAATTCCTGGCGAAGCTGCGTGCCAAGCGGGAGTTCTCCGACGTGAAGCTCACGCCGCTCACGCTGGCCGCCCGGGCCGTGTGCCTGGGGATTGCGCGGCAGCCGTCGCTGAACTCGCGCTGGGACGAGGGGGCGAACGAGATTGTCACCATGAACTACGTCAACCTGGGCATTGCCGCCGCCACGCCCAGGGGGCTTGTGGTGCCCAACATCAAGGATGCCCAGCTGTTGGGCATGCACGGGCTGGCCGCGGCGGTCGGCGAGCTGGCCACCGTGGCGCGGTCCGGGAAGACACAGCCCGCGGACCTGGCCGGCGGGACGTTCTCGATCACCAACATCGGGGTCTTCGGCATTGACGCCGGCACGCCCATCCTGAACTCGGGCGAGGCCGGAATCCTGGCCCTGGGAGCCGTGCGGAACACCCCCTGGGAGCACCAGGGGGGCATTGCGCTGCGGCAGGTCATGACGCTGAGCCTGTCCTTCGACCACCGGCTGGTGGACGGGGAGCAGGGTTCGCGGTTCCTGGCGGACGTGGGTGCCGTCATGTCCGACCCCGCCATGGCGCTCGCACTGTCCTGAACTGCGGCTTTCATGCAATCATCGTCCTCTGGAATAGCTGCCCAAGCGGACGTATATTTGTACTGACCCCCACTTTGGGAGCCAACTGAAGGGAAACCTAAGGAGGTTGGTATCAATGAAGAAGTGGAACCGCTGGCAAGATTATGTTGCCGTGATTGCAGGCCTGTACGCCGCGCTGTCAACATTGTGGACGACGCAGCAGGGCAGTTCCATGGTCATGATGATCGGTTGCGGAGTGCTGCTGATCATTGCAGGCGTTTGGAACCTGATGAGCCCCGGGACCCCCGTGGCCGAATGGGTCCAAATGGTACTTGGGGCGTTGCTGTTCATCTCTCCCTGGATCGCCGGATACTCCGGCCACATGGGGGCGGCATGGACCTCCTGGATTGCAGGTGCCGTAGCACTCGTTGCGGGCGTCCTGGCAGTCCAGCCAAGCATGCGCCAGCACACCGTGGGACACGACAAGGGCCTGCCGGCTCACTAGATTCATTACTGCGAAACCAAGAAAGCGCCGGGAATCCCGGCGCTTTCTGCGTGGCCGGGGGTTCGCCGGCATCGGCGCGGTTCGTCAGCTCCCGGCCAGCCCGTTCCAGGCCATCGCCTCCAGCACGGGGCGGGCGCCCGAGGCGCCGGGGCGGCGCCCGTGCAGGGCAACGCTGTGCGGGGTGGAGTTGATGAGGCCAAACACGGCGTGCGCCTGCAGGCGCCGCATGTCGGCGCCGCGGTCCGGGTACAGCCTGCCCAGCACCTCAACCCACAGTTCCACGTAGGCCCGCTGCAGGATGCGCACCTGCCTGCGGTCCTCGGTGCTCAGGCTGTCAAAGTCCCTGTCCTGGACGCGGATCACATCGGGCTTGGACAGGGCAAAGTCCACGTGGAAGGCGACCAGCGCGCGGAGGGTGGCGGCGTCGTCGTGCCCGGCGGCAAGGGCGGCCCGCCCGCCGGCCAGCAGGTCCTCGCTCACGCCCACCAGGAGGGCTCCCAGCAGGGCCTGCTTGCCGCTGAAGTGGCGGTACACGGCTGGCCCGCTCACACCGGCGGCCGAGCCCAGGTCCTCGATGGACACGCCGTTGAAGCCCCGCTGGGCAAAGAGGGCGGCGGCGGAATCGAGCAGCACGGTGCGGCGGTTGGCCTTGGCCTGAGTGCGCGCGGTGGCGGGGGATTCGCTCATGTTCTTCCTTGTGCTGGACATCACGGAATTCACGGACTAACCTGAACTCAGTTAATAACCATTAACTTAGCATGCGGATGCGGACGGTGTCAGGCCCCGCAGCGGTGTGGCCGGCCGAGGAACGGATTACTTGTCGATGGAGACTTTGCAAAGCCGCGTGGAACCGGGGGCGGAGGCGTTTGCGCGCAACTGCGAGGCGCAGCGCGGGCTGGTGGCCGAGCTCCGCCGGCGCCTGCACGCCACGGCGCTGGGGGGGACGGAAAAGTCGCGTGAACGCCACGTGGCGCGAGGGAAGCTGCTTCCGCGCGAGCGCGTGGACCGGCTGCTTGACGACGGCAGCCCGTTCCTGGAGATTTCCCCGCTGGCGGCCAACGGCATGTACGACGACGCGTCCCCGGGGGCGGGGCTCATCGCCGGCATCGGCGTGGTCCACGGCCGCCACGTCATGGTGGTGTCGAACGATGCCACCGTCAAGGGCGGCACCTACTACCCCATGACGGTCAAGAAGCACCTGCGCGCGCAGGAGATTGCGCTGGAAAACCGCCTGC
>Ga0134128_10011619_pt1 | contig 10520 bp, 7 predicted proteins | sample KB31754_FD_96462 | JGI IMG/M metagenome (GOLD analysis project Ga0134128, IMG submission 96462) | Terrestrial soil microbial communities with excess Nitrogen fertilizer from Kellogg Biological Station, Michigan, USA - KB3-175-4 | ecosystem: Environmental > Terrestrial > Soil > Unclassified ...
GAGATCGAGGAGCTTTCCTACAAGGAGATCGCGGAAATCACGCAGGCACCGATCGGCACGGTGATGTCGCGGCTGTGGCGCGCGCGGCGGATGCTGTCAGCGGCGGTACAGGCCGAGGAAGGACGATAGCGATGGAATGCGAGAATATTCTGCTGGTGCAAGCCGAATTCGACGGCGAGCTCGATGCCGCCGAGGCTTTGCGCGCCGCGCAACATCGCCAGGGCTGCGCCGAGTGCCGCGACGCCTATGCGCAGCTTTCGGCGACGCATGCGCTGCTCTCCGAGAGCGCGCCGCGCTATCGGGCGCCCGAGAGCCTCAGCCGCGCGATCCGCGCCGGTCTCAGCGTGACGCGCAGCGCGTCCACACCGTCACCGCGGCCCGCGCGTTCCTGGTGGCGCGATGGTATGAGCTTTGGCCTCGGCGCGGCGCTCGCCGCTTCGATTGCGTTGCTGGTCATCGCGCCGGCGCAGCAAAGCTTGCTCGATCAGCTTGTCGCGAGCCATGTGCGCGCGCTGCAGCCCGGCCATTTGGAGGACGTGGTCTCGACCGATCAGCACACGGTGAAACCGTGGTTCGACGGCCGCATCGATTTCGCGCCGCCGGTCAAGGATCTCGCGGCCAAGCAATTCCCGCTGCTCGGCGGCCGGCTCGATTATGTGAATGACCGCGCCGTTGCCGCGTTGATCTATGGCAGCGACAAGCATCTAATCGATCTCTATGTGTGGCCCATTTCTAAGGAGGGGGGCAGCAGCGGGCCGGCGCCGCGAACCGCAACGCGCAACGGCTATAACACCGTGCATTGGAGCGATAACGGCATGGAGTTTTGGGCCGTGTCCGATCTCGAAGCGTCAAAGCTCAGCGAGTTCGTCCGCGACTGGCGCGCCTCCGGTTGAGAATTTGCGCCTGAGGATCGAGGATCAAGCGGGGGCCGGGACCGGCGCCGCCGCGCGTCTCAGCGCCAGCGCGGCGAGGAGCCCGCAGAGCGCCGCGAAGCTCAGCCACAGGCCGGGCATCGCGCGATTGTCGCTGATATGGATGAGATATTCGCTCATCGCCGGGGTGAAGCCGCCGAAGGTCGCGGTCGCGAGGCTATAGGCGAGCGCGAAGCCTGAGGTGCGGATCGATTCCGGCATGATCTCGGTCAGGAACACGACCATCGCACCGTTGTAGCTGCCGTAGAGGAAGGACAGCCACAGCTCGACGGTGAGCAGGCGCGCGAAGGACGGCGCCTCGATCAGCCAGGCGAGCGCGGGATAGGCGGTCGCGAGCGCCAGCAGGGTGAAGAGAATGAGCAGCGGCCGGCGGCCGATACGATCGGAGACCGCGCCCATCACCGGCAGCCAGATGAGGTTGGAGATGCCGACGCAGAGCGTCACCAAGAGACTCGCCGTCGAGGAGAGATGGAGCTGCTGCGTGCCGAAAGTCGGCGTGTAGGCGGTGATGAAGTAGAACGACACCGTGGTCATCGTCGTCATCATCATGCCGGCGATCACCAGCGGCCAGTTCGCCGCGACGCCGCGGAAGATCTCGCCCGCGGTCGCGCGATGCTTGCGCTTGGCGAAAGCCTCGGTCTCGGTGAGATTGCGCCTGAGGAGGAAGATCATCGGCACGATGAGACAGCCGACGAAGAACGGCACGCGCCAGCCCCAGGCGGCGATGCTCTCGGGCGGGAGGGCAAGGCTGAGGCCGACGCCGAGCAGCGCCACCACCATGACCGCGACCTGCTGGCTGCCGGATTGCCAGCTCACGTAAAAGCCCTTGTGGCCCGGCGTTGCCATCTCGCTGAGATAGATCGAGACGCCGCCGAGTTCGACGCCGGCCGAGAAGCCCTGCACCAGCCGGCCGACCACGACGATGATCGGCGCGAGGATGCCGAGCGTCGCATAGCCCGGCACGAAAGCGATCAGCGCGACGCCCACCGCCATCAAAGCCAGCGTCAACAACAGCCCGGCGCGGCGGCCATGCTGGTCGATATAGGCGCCGAGCACGATCGCGCCCAAGGGCCGCATCAAAAAGCCCACGCCGAACGTGATGAGCGCCAGCATCAGCGACAGGAATTCGTTGCCCTTCGGAAAGAAAGTGTCGCCGATGATCTTGGCGTAGTACCCGAAGACGAAGAAGTCATACATCTCCAGGAAGTTGCCGCTGGAGACGCGAATGACGGTGCGGATTTTTTCCGCGCGTGTGGAGAGCTCGGCCATGCGCCGAGCTTAGCGCGACATCGTGCGTGCGTCAGGCGCCGTTGCGCTGGCTTTCGCCGCGCGCTCGCCATCGATAATATCCAGCCAGCGGTGATCGCAAGCGCCGAGCAGGAGAGGAGTGAACGCCGCTATGCTGCAGGATCGCTTCATGCCGTGGCTGGCGCGTTGACGGCCACGACAGCGCGCAATCGCCGGCTGTGAGGCTTATCGAACGGTTGCGCCTGAGCTCGTGGTGGGAGCACAAGCTCTCACCCGTTCTGGCGACGCTCTACGCGGCCGCGGCCCTGTTGTCGGTTCCATTCGCGTCGCTGTGGCGTGAGGCTGGGTTTGCGCTGCTCGCCCTCGCGATTTGCGCAAGCTATGTCAGCGTTCTCAATGATCTGACGGACGCGAAGGAGGATCGGGCCAGCGGCAAGCCCGATCGCTGGAATGGATCCACCGTCGGTGCGGTGCTGTGCCTGCTCGCCTGCATCGCGGCCGGCATCGGTGTTCTGATCGTCCTGCGAAACGACCCCTTGCTTGCGTCCGTGTACCTCCTCTCGTGGCTGAGCTTTGCCCTCTATTCGGTGGCGCCGATCCGTCTCAAGGTGCGCGGCGTCTGGGGCGTGCTCGCGGACGCATGCGGCGCTCATCTCTTTCCGACACTGTTCGCCGTCATCCTGATTTACCACTGGACGCCACGCGAAGGCCCGAGCGCATGGACGATCGCTGTTACACTTTGGGCGTTCGCCGCCGGCATGAGAGGAATCCTCTGGCACCAGCTCGAGGACTTCGCCAGTGACGAACGGATCGGATTGCGCACCTTCGCGGGCCTGCATGGCCCAAAATCGGCGCAGCGTGTCGGCGTCATTGCCTTCTGGGTCGAAGCCGCGGCGTTTGCCGCCATGCTTTGGCTCACGCGCAACGCTCTCGCGGCCGGCTTCCTCGCACTCTACGGCTTGTTCGCCCTGGCGCGGCGACAGCTTCTCGGGATCGGCCTCGCGGTCATCACGCCCCATCCGGCGGTCCGCATGGCCATGGCGGAATACTACATCGTCCTCTTTCCCCTGGCGTTTCTGCTGACCGCAGCGTGGCAGCAGCCGCTGATGCTCGTGCTGCTGTTGCTTCATGCGATGCTGTTCTCGCGCCAGAGCCTCTACCTGGTGCACGAGATCGTGCTGATGCGGCGGACGGGTCTGTCCGGCGGCGGATCGACCACCGCGGCGCAGAATCAACGAAAATCAGCCCTGCCGGTCGCGATACCGCGCCAGGGCCTCGATGCAAAATCCGGCGGTCAGCTCTTCCGAACCCCAGGCCAGTTTCTTCGACGGCCCGCTAAAGTAGAACGGACATCGTTGCCAGCCGCCGCTCGGCTGCCGGGCGCGAAGGATCGCAGCGATCGCGTTGTCGAGGACCGTCGAACGAACCTGCCAATCCATCAACGCGCATGCGGCCAGCGCGGTGTGCAGGATGTGATCGCCGATCGTTCCGTCGGAATTCGCATAGGAATCTATCCGCGCCGCGATCGTGTCGCGCACGGCCTCGAAAGCGCCGACACAAGCGGCGCGGGTCCGCGACACGAAATAGTAAAACGCAAAGCGGCTGCCGTAATATCGATCGCATGTCTCCTCCGCTTGGTCCTCGACGGTTTTGATGAGGCTGCGGATGACTGCTCCGGTTTCGGGCCTTTCACCCAAATAAAAGAGGACATTCGCATTGACGACTAGGTCAACGTCGCTCGGGCGGCATTCGGTGACGGAGTAGAACCAGTGCAGCGCGCGCAGCTTTCGCAATTGGCGTAACCCGACCCGCCAATAAGCCGCGCGTGTCGTGAAGGTCAGGCGGGGAAGAATCCACGTGTAGAAAAGCCCGCGCGAGTCGCGGTTGCCGAGAAGGACATCAATGTTGTCGGGAACCGGTCGACCGTGGCGCCGGAGAAGCGCCGATATGATGGACGTGTCGTCGACATCGGGAGCGAGATAGTCCGGGTTGGGGCGGGCAGGCGTATCGCCAAACGCAGCCATCCTGCATGTTCGCGACCAGGAACCCGATCGCATGGTCGATGATCGCCTGGGCTTTTTCGGATCTCGCGAAATCCACGCAGTAGGCGATTTGCGCCGTCTGAAACGTGGAATAATCCGGCTTATAGTTTTTTTCTTCCAGGAACGGATGCGGCCAGCAATAGATATTGAAAGTTCCGGAAGGCTGCTGCATCGCGGCAAGAAAATCGATGCCGCGCACAACGGCCTGCCCCAGTTGATCTTGATCGTCTATGCGCGTGTCCATGCCAAGCACGCCGATCAGCTCGCGGCGAGCCGGGATCCGGCATGCCCGATCAGCTTCTCGGCGAACAAGGCCAGCGGATCTTTCGGAATCATCCTTGTGACCGCTTCTCGCGCAGCTTTGCCGATCGACTCCCAGTCGCTGCGCGCGGCCCATGCGCGTTCGAGGGTCCGGTCGACCGCGTCGATTTGCGCAGCACTCGCGATAAAGCCGGTGCGACCATCTTCGACGATTTCGGCGCTTCCCCCCTCGGCGGTCACGATCCCGAACCGGCCGCATAGCATGGCTTCGACGAGCGCCAGCGGAAGTCCCTCGCTGCGCGAGGGCAGCACCAGCGCGTGATGCGTTCGCCAAATCGAGTCGACGTCGTCGGCGAACCCCGGAAATGCGACATTGCCGAGACTCAAATAGCCGGCAAGTCCGCGCAATGCCTCGCGATTGACGCCCGCGCCGAAGAACGAGACTGAAAGGTTGCGCGCGCGCCACGATTGCCGCGCCAGCACATGCAGGAGAATGTCCTGGCCCTTCTCGCCGGTCTCCAGCCGCGCGACGCAAGCGAGCCTGATCGCCCCGTCCTCGGCGTGAGGCCAGGGCAGCGCGTTCCCGGACACCAGGAAGGGATTGTGCGCGATTTCGGCGTTCGCGAGTGTCGCGGCGATCTGCGACTCGGTGAGCCGCAAATTGTGCTGCGAGACGAAATAGCAGCGCATCGCCGCCTGCAATCCGGCCCGCATCATGCTGCGGTCCCGATCCGGCGGCCAAAGATGATCGATCGCCTTCTGCGAAATGACCACGTAGGGCCGCCCGGCGCTGCGGCAAAGGTCGATGTAGGCGATCCCGTCGAAGTTCGTGCCTTGGGAAATGACCACGAGATCGGGCTCGAGCTTCGCCAGATAGGCGCGCACGAGCGGCAGTATGGCGCGCTGGGCCGGACCTTTGGCGGTCAGCCGGAGGAGCGCCGCCGGAAACGGAAGAGCGGCGGGCAGGCCGATCCGGTGCAAGTCGCGAATGCGGCAGCCGAGCGCCAGCAGCCGGCGAATGCGCGGATGCTCCGGGTCGACGCAGGTCTTGAAGATCGTGACGGAATGCCCGCGCTCGGCAAGGTATGCGGCCGCTCCGGCCCAAAGCTCTTCGCTCCCACCCCAAGGGTGGGAGCAGGAACTGAAGAAGACGAAGCGCAGCGAACTCAGGTCGATGTCTCCGGCACCACCATCGTCACGCTTCTCTCCGCCATCAGGAGAGCTGATACATCGCAGCGCGTCGCCGCTTGATGCCGTTGCCAGGTAAGTTCGCCCACCACCGAGCCGAGTGCCATCGCGCCCCGCATGGCGGCGTAGCGGCCTGCTCGCCATACCTGCGATGGCTCGCGCAGCGCTGCCTCCACGGCGCGGCCCATGATCTCCAAAGGCGTGAACAGCAGGCGCATGATTTTGCGCGCCAACTCCGGTTTTCGCAGATCAAGGCCGATCGCCTCGCTGCCGAGTTCGCGGATGAGATGCTTCGCGATATTGCAAGCCAGCCCGATGCGATAGAAATTGCCGGACGAAACCGGCTGCCGATAGGCGACACACGGCGTCCCGAGATACGCGATCGCGTGGCCGGCCATCACGCAATCGAGGGCGAAGGCCCTATCTTCCGCGAAGGGCAGGTCCCGGAACGGCAGGCGGCGAACCACGTCGCGCCGCACGATGGCCGCCGAGTTCGAGAATGCGCAGGCCTCATAGACGTCCTCGCCCAACGCGCAGCGGCGGACGAGTTCTTGCGCGTCGAGTTCGTAATCGTGCTCGCTAAAGACCTTAAACCGCGCTCTCTCCTGCGGCGTGACGTCGCGGTCGGGGATCTGCCGGCAATAGGCCGCCGCCACGGCACGGCTTTCGATGCAAGCGACCATCTGCGCCAGCCACTCTTCCCCATGGGGCCAAGCATGTGCCGAGAGCAGCACCAAATCGGCGCTGCAGAGCTTCATGCCCGCATTGATCGAGCGCCCATATCCGAAGAGTGAGCGCGGAAAGGTGAATACGCGCGCGCCCATCTGCCGGGCCACGTCGACCGAATTATCGTCCGATTCGTTGTCGATCACGACGATCTCGAACGGGCGATCGAGCTTCTGCCGGTGCAGGCAGGCGAGGAGCCGGCGCAGGGCGGGCGCTTCGTTGCGGACTCGGACCAGGACAGACACCGAGGGCTGCTTCAGCACGCTTGGACTCACGTTTTTATCGGGCAACGACCGGCGCTCTTCCTGCGCTTCGATACGCCTGCATTTTGGAGATCAGGGCGGCTCGTGCCAAGCGGAATTGCGCTCACGCTAGAAGTCGACATGAGCGACGTCGCGGGTTGCGAAGTTCACAGCGCAATGGCGAGTGGTTCGCGCGGATGGCCCCGGCGAGAGAGCTCGGCCGACTGCGGCTCGCTTGCGTTTCCGCCTGTTGTCCGCGCGGCCATTTCTTCTCGAAACGGAGCTGGAACGCGGATGAAAGTCCGGACGTGCGTCGCGCGCGACGATAGCTCGGCCATGCGCCGAGTTTAGCGCGCCGATCGGATGGGCGTCAGGCGCGGCTGTAGTACGAGCGCTGGCGCCGGCGGAAGGACATTCGGGCTCGAAGACCGTAACCGCCGGCAAAGCCGACAACGAATGTCAGGCCCAGCATCATCAAAGGGGTCATTGCAAAACTCGCGCAGCTTTTGAATTTACGTTCTGCCGGCAGAAGCTAGCCACCGAGCGCGCCGATTTTATGACGAGGCCTGCGGCGTAATTGCCGCTTTGTTGCCGCAACTATTTTGGGAACAAAGAAAATGGGGATGCCGTTGCGGCATCCCCAAGTTTCTGGAGAAATAGTCGGTAGTCGATACGAACGAGGCGTTACCTCAACGAACCTCGCTTACTGGACCGTCTCGCCGTGGAGCGCGAGATCGAGCCCGTCCTGCTCGATCTCGGCATCGACCCGCAGGCCGATCACCGCGTCGATGATCTTCAAGAGGATCAGCGAGACGACGACGTCGTAGACAATGACGATCAGCACGCCTTCGATCTGATTCAGCACTTGCGCGACATTGCCTTCGATGAGGCCCGACGTGCCGCCATACTCGCTGATCGCGAAGACGCCGGTGAGGATGGCGCCGGTCGCGCCGCCGATCGCATGCACGCCGAACGCGTCGAGGGCATCGTCATAGTGGAAGATGCTTTTGACGAAGACCGCGCCGCAATAGCAGACGATGCCGGCGGCGACGCCGATCGCGAGCGCACCGGCCGGGCCGACGAAGCCCGATGCCGGGGTGATCGCGACGAGGCCCGCGACCGCGCCCGAGCAGATGCCGATGACGGTCGGCTTGCTGCGATGGATCCACTCGACGAACATCCAGGTGAGGCCCGCGGTGGCGGTCGCGATCTGCGTCACGGTCATTGCCATGCCGGCTTGCAAATTGGCGGTGACTGCGGAGCCCGCGTTGAAGCCGAACCAGCCGACCCAGAGCAGGCCCGCGCCGATAAAGGTGAGGACGACGTTATGCGCCGGCCCGGTATCGCGGCGTTTGCCGAGCATGATGGCGCACATCAACCCGGCCACGCCGGAATTGACATGCACGACGGTGCCGCCCGCGAAGTCGAGCACTTTGACGACGGCGTTGTCGTTGGTGCTGTTGAGGAACCCATCCGGTCCCCACACCCAATGCGCGACCGGGGCATAGACGCAGATCGCCCAGAGGCCGATGAACCACAGCATCGCGGAGAACTTCATGCGCTCGGCGAAAGCGCCCGCGATCAGCGCCGGCGTGATGATCGCGAAGGTAAGCTGGAACATCGAATAGACGCTCTCGGGGATCGTCGGCGCCAGCGGATTGGGATTGCCGATGCCCTTGCCGATATCGCTCAGGATGCCTTGCAGGAAGGCGCGGCTGAGCCCGCCGACGAACGGCGTGCCCGGCGTGAACGCCATGCTGTAGGTGCAGACCGTGTAAATCACGGTGATGAGGCAGGTAATGGCGAAGCTCGTCATCACCGTGTCGCCGACATTCTTCTTGCGCACCATGCCGCCATAGAAGAGGCCGAGCCCCGGCACGGTCATCATGAGGACGAGCGCGACCGAGGTGAGCATCCAGGCGGTATCGCCGGAATTCGGCGAGCAGGCCTCGAGTGTTTTGGCATCGCAAGACGGCGGCGCGGCCGCCGCCGGGGCGGCGGATTGATCAGCTGGCGCCGCCGCTGCGGGAGCCGATTGAGCCTGCGCGTAAGCGACATTGGTGCCGATCACAGCGCCGGCGAAGAGCAGCGGCACGATCAGCGCTGCGAGCGACCAAAACCTGCGGAATCTCATGACCCACGGACCTCCGTTTCAAGCAATTCTGCCGGGCCCCCACCGGACCCCTCGGAGGGAAGAACAAGATTCGTGCCAACCGCCCCGGGCCAGGGAATGGCCGGAAATGTTGGGCTTCCGGGTGCAATGCAGCATGTGAGTGGCGGGAAATTGAGCAAGAACGGATCTGCTGCTCAAATTCTGAGCAGAGATTGTCGTTGCGGCTAACGGGTCGCGCCCTGCGCCGCGACATTTCGGCGCCTGCGCATCCAGGCCCGGGCGTAGGTGTTGAGTGGGTATGGCCGCTTCACCAGTCCCGCTTTCCTCGATCCCCCTGCCACCGCGCGACAGCCGATGGGTGGAGACCTTCCCCTGTGCCATCTGCGGCGCGCCGGCGGTGATCATGGCCACCGACGCCGAGAACGGTAGGCAAATCCGCATTTGTGCGGACCATCTCCCGGCGGAAGCGCGCGCGGTTTACGACCGGCTGCGGGCGCGCGGCTGGCGCGCGCCGGCACCACGCGCGCGTGCCTTGTTCGAGGCGCATCCGCATGGGCAGCGCGTCGGCCGGCGCATCAACATGGAATTCGATTAGCGCCAAGACGGACGCCGGCGCCCCCCGAGCTTGTCTTCAGCGGCCGCGCGTTTCACTCTCGGCATATGCCGCGGCAGCGTCCGAATAATTCTCCCGATCGCCCGCAAGACATTCGCGCCGACATCGCCGTGGTCGGTGGCGGGTTGTCCGGTTTGGCGCTCGCCATCGCCTGCGCCGCAGCCGGCATCGAGACGGCGGTGATCGATCGCGCCGACCCGGCGAAATTCCGCGACGCGGCTTATGACGGGCGCACCACCGCGATCGCTTACGGCTCGCAGCAAGCGCTGAAAGGCATCGGTGTCTGGGACGCCCTCGCTCCCCACGCCGAACCGATCCGCGAGATCCGCGTCGTCGACGGCGATTCGCCTTTGTTCCTGCATTACGACCGCGCCGAGATCGACGCCGAGGCGCTCGGCTATATCGTCGAGAACCGGTTGTTGCGCGGCGCGCTCCAAGCGCGCGCGGAAGCGCTGCCGAGCCTCACGCTCCAGGCGCCGAGCGCGGTCGAGCAGGTCGAATTCGGCGCCCTGCAAGCGCGGCTGAGTTTGAGCGATGGCGGGCGCATCGCCGCCGCGCTCGTGGTCGGCGCCGATGGCCGCGACTCGCCGATGCGCGCAGCCGCCGGCATCACGACCTGGCGCAAATCCTATCACCAGATCGCGATCGTCTGCGTCGTGCGGCATGAGAAGCCGCATCACGGCGTCGCGGTGGAGCATTTCCGCGCCGCGGGGCCATTCGCGATCCTGCCGATGGCCACCGTTAAAGATGGGACCAATCGCTCGTCGATCGTCTGGACCGAGGACGAGCACGAGGCGCCGCTCCTCCTGGCGCTCGACGACAAGGCTTTCGCGCGCCAGCTCGCAAGCCGCTTCGGCGATTTCCTCGGCCGCGTCGCGCCCGAGCCCGGCCGCTGGTCCTATCCGCTGGCGCTGATCCAGGCCGAGCGTTACGCGGCGCCGCGCCTCGCCCTCATTGGCGACGCCGCGCATGTCATCCATCCGATCGCCGGCCAGGGCTGGAATCTCGGTGTGCGCGACGTCGCCGCCCTCGCCGAGCTCCTGGTCGATGCGCATCGCCTCGGAATCGATCTCGGCAGCAACGAGCTTTTGCGCCGCTACGAGCGCTGGCGGCGCTTCGACAGTTTGACGCTGACGACCGTGACCGACGGGCTCA
>Ga0134128_10011620_pt1 | contig 10519 bp, 8 predicted proteins | sample KB31754_FD_96462 | JGI IMG/M metagenome (GOLD analysis project Ga0134128, IMG submission 96462) | Terrestrial soil microbial communities with excess Nitrogen fertilizer from Kellogg Biological Station, Michigan, USA - KB3-175-4 | ecosystem: Environmental > Terrestrial > Soil > Unclassified ...
CGGTCTCCCGGATGGTTGGCTAACCTCCCTCGGTCCCGTCCATTAAGGCGACTATCGACATTCACTCAGCTCAATGGCTTCGGCAATGGCAATTTCCTCCTAATCAAGCGATTGGCGCCGGACATATGGGCCGGTGCCGAGGCGGAGAGTTGGCATGCACGGGGCGGCGCTGGTCCGCATCCCTAATCCATTTGCAAAGAGCGAGGCCACGTCGTCCCGTCCCTTTTGCGTTTGCGCAACCGACTCCGCTTCGCGGAGCCGGCCGGTTGCGCTGGCCTCTTGGCACGCCGGCGAAGGCTGGGAATCCAGCGCAGGAATCGTCGAAGACGCCAAATATTCGGTCGGCCACCTGAGCTTCGATAACCTCCATTGTCATCCCGGGCGAGCCCACTTGCGAGACCCGGGACCCAGGGCTGCATCTAAGAGTCTGGGTCCCGGCTCTACGCTGCGCTTCGGCCGGGATGACAAGCGAACGTGAACCAGCGCGATCCCGATACCAGCGTCACGGCCATTACGTTCTCGACAAACCCCGGCGTATGGGCGACGAAGCACCAATTCCGAGGCATCAGAGATCCATGAACGGAACCGAATACGCCATGAAGAAAACCCGCACGGAAACCGACACGTTCGGACCCATCGAAGTCGCCGCCGACCGCTACTGGGGCGCGCAGGCTCAGCGCAGCCTCGGCAATTTCAAGATCGGTTGGGAGAGGCAGCCGGCACCGATCGTGCGCGCCCTCGGCATCATCAAGCGTGCCGCGGCCGAAACCAACATGGCTCTGGGCAAGCTCGACAAAAAGCTCGGCGACGCGATCGTTAAAGCGGCGCAGGACGTCATCGAGGGTAAGCTCGACGATCATTTTCCGCTTGTCGTCTGGCAGACGGGTTCGGGCACGCAATCGAACATGAATGCCAACGAGGTGATTTCGAACCGCGCCATCGAGGCGCTCGGCGGTGAGAAGGGCTCGAAGAAACCCGTGCACCCGAACGACCACGTCAACATGGCCCAGTCGTCGAACGATACCTACCCGACGGCAATGCACATCGCTTGTTCCGAGGAAATCGTTCACCGGCTGCTCCCCGCCCTGCAGAAGTTGCGCAATGTTCTGAATGACAAGGCGCACGCCTGGTCGCGCATCATCAAGATCGGGCGCACGCATACGCAGGACGCAACGCCGCTGACCTTGGGTCAGGAATTTTCGGGCTATACGCAGCAAATCGAGAACGGCATCGCCCGGATCGAATCGACGCTGCCCGGCTTGATGCAACTGGCGCAGGGCGGAACTGCCGTCGGCACCGGCCTCAATGCGCCGAAGGGCTTCGCCGAAATGGTGGCGGAGCGCATCGCATCGATCACGCAACTGCCGTTCAAAACCGCGCCGAACAAATTCGAAGCGCTGGCCGCACACGACGCGATGGTCTTTTCCCACGGCGCCATCAACACAGTCGCCGTTTCGCTGTTCAAGATCGCCAACGATATCCGCTTCCTGGGATCGGGCCCACGCTCGGGTCTTGGCGAACTGGCATTGCCGGAAAACGAGCCCGGCTCGTCGATTATGCCGGGCAAGGTCAACCCGACGCAGTGCGAGGCACTGACCCAGGTCTGCATCCAGATATTCGGCAACCACGCGGCGTTGACGTTTGCGGGCAGCCAGGGGCACTTCCAGCTCAACGTCTTCAATCCTGTCATGGCCTACAACTTCCTGCAGTCGGTGCGCCTGATGAGCGATGCCGCGCTGTCGTTTGCGGATAACTGCGTTGCAGGCATCGAGCCGCGCCGCGACAACATCAAGGCCGGCCTCGACCGCTCGCTGATGCTGGTCACGGCACTCGCCCCGAAGATCGGCTACGACAACGCCGCCAAGATCGCAAAAACGGCCCACAAGAACGGCACGACGTTACGTGAAGAGGCAGTCGGCGGCGGCTACGTCACGGAAAAGGAGTTCGACGAGATCGTTCGTCCTGAGAAGATGATCGGACCGGACTGAGATGCATCCCTGGCATTTGTGAAGGGTCTGCGTTTGACGGGTTTGCGTTGCTGTACTTAAGATGCTCCAAATTAGGCAGCTTGCTTTAGGCTGCTATTGCGGAGTTCCTTCCAATGACCGCAGATATCGTCAATCTCAACAAGGCTCGAAAAGCCCGCGATCGGGCCCTTCGGGAAAAAGAAGCGCAAGAAAACCGCCTGAAGCATGGGCAGCCCAAGTCCGAGCGAAATGTGATCCAGGCCGAATGGCGCAAGTCGCAGGCCGATCTCGACGGTGCGAGGCGCGACGGCGGCAACATCATCGACGACGACGACTTTGACCCAAGCACTGCGTCGTGATGCGACCGGAAAAGCGATCGTTCTCTATTCAGGGCCATCGCACCTCGATTTCGGTCGAACGCGCGTTCTGGCTGGCGCTGAAACAGGCTGCAGCCGAAGATGATACGACGCTCGCGGGCTTGATCAGCTCTATCGATGAAGGGCGAGGGGAAGCCGGGCTATCGAGCGCCGTTCGCGTTTGGCTTCTCAAGCGCCTGCAGCAGCGAGCCGGTCAAATTTCTGCAAATACGAAGTAAATCCCAATCTTAAAATCGAGCATTGGCGGCGATGCTGGCGATGGCCGTGGCCACGGCCGCTCTGTCCCCATAATTGCCGTGAGTTCAGACCCGACCAGTTGCGCGACGCACGCACCTAGGACATAGAGGACTGGGGGACGGCGGGCATGAAGAAGATATTGCTGCTTCTAATCGCGCTCGAAATTGCAGGGTGTGCGGCGGTGCCCGAGCCCGTCTGCGCCAAGCATCGCTGCGACCCCTCGATTGACGAGCAGTTCAAGCAAAACGCCAGTTGGGACGCCCGCACGCAGGACGAGTACCTGACGAAACCGGCACGACACTGACGCCACGCACTACGTCATGTGTAGTGGCCCGGCTTCAGGGATAACCGCCCAGCGACTTCATGACCTCGTCGGATGACGTGCGCCGCGATCGCTGCGATCGTTGCGATGAAGTCGGTCGCGCCACTGCCGGCCGCACCGCCGTCTGGGCATTCGGCGTGATAGGCAGCCCGGTTTCAGGGTCAACTTGAGAAACGATCCCGGCACCGGCACCCTGTCCAACTTCGCTTGGTGGAATAGGCTCTATCGAAATTTTCGGGCTGAGCATCGTGTTCGTCGGATCACCCGACCCCGGCCCGGCCTGTTGTTCAACCTGAGGCGTGGGCGATACCGGTAACAGCGATTGCGAGGGACTAGGGCGCGCCTGGGGCGAGACGACCGGGGCCGGTGCTGGAACAACAGCAGGTGCCGCTTCCGGCTCCGGGTTGGCAGTCCCTGCGGACTCAGGCAGAACCGGCGGCAAGCGTTCTACCGGCTCTTTCTTGGCGCGCGCGGCAGCTATCGCCGCGGCGCGCTGCTGATCGAGAGCTTTTTTCCGCCGCTCCTTCTCGAGCCGGGCGCGTTCCTCATCGAGACGGCGTGATTGCTCCAGCACTTCGACATTGCGTTCCATCTGCCGAACGGAAACTTCCCGCTGGAGATCGGCGACATCGACCTGGGGCGTCATGCTCGCCAAATTGTCGAGGTGGCCATTGTAAAGCACGACGGCTGGCGGCAGCGGCGGCTTTGATGACTGTGGCGACCACGCCGGCAACGGTATCGGTGGCGGCGGCAAGGGTCTCACAATGGCCGTCAGCTGGCACGCCGCGTTGACATTGAGCGACGTCAGATCGGTCGTCGCCGTCGCTTCGACTTTGCCATCGGGCGCGTCGAGCGTAGCCGTGTCAAACTTGATTGAGCCGTCGGCGATTTTCATCGCGAGACGGCGATTGCCGATGTTTAGTGACGAGGTATCCAGGGCCGCCGAAAGCGCCGCCGCGATGCTACGAGCATCATTCTGCAACTTCCCCTGCATGACGGCATCGACAACATCCGCGGCCGCCGTGATCCCGGGCCCCGGAATTTCTGCATTTTCGAGATTGACGCTTCCCGATCCCGTCATCACCGCCATGAGGCCCGCCGGACTTTGCGCCCGCGCGTTGGCGTCGAGATTGAAAGTGACGGTCCCTTTCGCTATGGGACTAAAGGATACAAGTTTTGCCTGATCGAGCTTGAGCGTCGTCGTGAGTGCAACGCCGTCGGCGGCCTTCTCGAGTGTCAGTCCTCCAGTCATCTTGCCGCCCGCCGCGTCGGCCGAGATATCGCTAATCGTCAGCTTGCCGGGAACGAGTGCGAGCTTCATCTGGCCATCCCGCGTCGCGAGATTGCCGCTCAACTGAAGCGACCCGAAACCCAGCTCGATATTGGCTTGCGCGCCGCTCAATGCGTCGAAATTGAAAAGTCCGTTCGGCCAGATCGACCGTGTTTCGAGACTCGCCGCGCTATCGGCGGCGGTCGCAACGGGCAGAGGCGCCGGATTGTCAATCAAAGCGGAAAGGAGGCTCTGAACCGTCACGCGGTCGGCGCCGATCTTGCCGTCGATCCGCTGAACGCCTGCGGCAGACGAAGCCACTTTGACGGCACCGGTCAGCTTCGACGTGCCAAGCAAAAGGTCGCGCGAAGCAAACGTCCAGGTGCCGTTATCGCGCGCCACATCGAGGGTGCCGTGCGCCTCGACCCCCGTCGTGCCACCGAGCGCCACAATGCCGGCGACGGACAGCGCGTCAGCGAAGTCGGTGGCTTTGAGGACGAGGGCACCATCGACCGCAAGACTTGCATCTTCGGGCCACGTCGTCTGCCCCGTGAATGTCATTGCCAGGTTCTGCGATTCCAACTCGACCTGCGTCTCGGCACCGGAACCGACAATGCCTGACGCGACGACGGTGGCCTGCATTGGCGCGGCGACGCCAGCCGCCGCACGTCGCACATCCCGACCGAGCGTGGCGAGTAGCACTTGCTCGGACGGGGCATTGAACGTCATCTGCACGCGACTAAGCTGTGACCGCCACTTGTCGAGGCCGCCGTCAAACTCGCCTGATCCGCTGAAGTGCGCGCCGTTTAAAATGCCGTCGATCGTTATATCGGCCGCTGAAGGGGCGCGCAGCCCCAGCCGCACGAGACCGGCGAGCTTGCCGCTTTTCAAACCTTTGAAATGCTCGCTTCCGACGAGGTGATCGAATCCGAACTTGCGCGTTAGATCGTTCATCGCCTCAGGTGTCGACGCGACCAGATCATAAGCCAGCGTTCCAGTCGGCGTTCCGCTTCCCGTTTTAATGCGGCCCTCGAGTCCGATCGCCAGGCCGTTGACCGTCGTCAGCTTCGAGGCCGGCAGCCGAATTTCGCCGCCTTCCAGGTCGAACGTCACGTCGACATCGCGATATGTCTCGGCACCGTCCGTCAATTGGCCGGCGATGACGCGCAATCGCATGTCCCCCGGCAACGTGTCGGCGGCCTCCTTTTCACCGGTCGGCTCCAGTCCAAGCGCTTTGCGCAGTTCCGTGTTCAGCGCCGCCGCCGTTTTCGAGAAAACCTCGCGCGTATCGAGATCGGCAGCCTGCAACGTCACGTCGATCCGTTGGCGGCCCTGGTGTGCAATCGTCAGATCACCCGACAATGTCCGGCCTGAAATGTCTCCCGAGGCGTCGGTGAGTGCAAACCGTGTTTGATCGACATCGACCTTGCCGACCGCTGAGAACGTGCCGTCGGCCGCGATGTCGATCAGCATGCCCGACTTTTCGGCCCAGGTCCTAAGACGCGCCAAGCTCGTGCCGGCGATGAAAACCTTGCCGGAAAAACTGAGCTTTCCAGCGTTGTCCTTGAGGTCGCCCGTCAGGTCGAGCCGCGTGCCGCCGGGAAAGCTCGCCTTGAACGTATTGAAGTGCGTGGTGCTCCCAGTCCGTTCGGCATCGATCGTCAGACCCCCAGCGGTCTCACCGCCAACTTTCACCTGTTCGAGATTGATCTTTGCAGTCGCCGCGCCATCGCCGGCAACCGATTGCATAAGGCCGATCGTCAGCTGCTTCAGCTTTGCCAGGTGAGCGCTGCCCTGTCCGGCACCGGCGAGCCAATCGAGGTCCAGCCATTTCGAAGAAAGCGCCAGATCGAAACGCGAGTGTTCGGTCCATGTCGCAGTCGCTGAACCGGTCATCGACTGCGGCTCGGCGGCATTGTCGAGCGACAGTGCAATGTCTTCGAACTTGGCCCCAAGGGCGTCCGCGGTGACTCCGGATTTCAAATCGAGCACGGGAGCATCGGCATCGCTCGCCGCCGCCGAGGTCTCGCTGCCCGGGACGGCGAGCTTTGCAGACCAGTTGCCGGTGAATGTCGGCTTCTGATTGAGATCGGCGACGCGACCGTCGAGCATGTAGACGTTCGGAGAATCTTCAACGCGCGCCGTGGCCTTCAGGGTGAAGGAACCATCGGCATTCGGCGTGTCCGTCCCGAATGCGACGCTGTGTGCGGTACCGGCCCAGGTGGCTGATCCCTTGAAGCGGATCGGCCCTCTCAAACTCTCGGCGGAAAGCTCGCCGAAGATTCCTTTGATGGAAGCAACGCGCTCGGAGGCGGCGTTGTAAATCGAGACGGCGCCATCGATCAGCCTGACGGATCGCAACGTGACATTGCGGGGCACGAAGGGCAGGTCCCCGGCCTTGAGTTCGATACTGGTCCAGTTGCCACCGCCCTTGCCGTCGAGTGCCAGCGAGAGAACCGGCTTATCGAGTTCAACTTCGCTGGCTTCGAGTACGCCTCGCAGTAGCGCCGGCCCGGAAAGCCACATCGTAAAGCTCTCGGCCCTGACGAACGGCTCTCCCGTCTGGCCTGAAACGTTGGCGATGCGCACTTTTTCAAATCGGACGTAAGGTACCGGCAGCAGCTTGAGGTTGACCGCGCCGCCGACACGGACTTCGCGGCCGAGCACCTTCGAGGCTTCTTCTTCGAACACCCCGCGATAGCCGTTCCAATCGATGAAATTGGGCACGGCAAAGAGCGTTGCAAAGATAACGACAAGAAGGCCGCCAAAATATAGAAGTCCGTTGTTCATGAACGTCTCTTGCGGCTCGCCCTAATATTTGTCGAGCACTTGACGGACACTACTCGCACGGCGCGCCGTCGTGCCCATGTATCGCACGGCGTCCAGGTAGTCTGAACCCGAAATTTGGCTCATTTCCAGGCGTTTGAGGATTTTGTGGACGATTTCACAAAGCCGTTGCTTTAGGGCGCGGCGCCACGCCGCTCCGGTTGTAGGATCAGCTTTAGTAGGTTACCTCAATCACATGACCCCGACTCGCAAGCCGAATGCCGAAACCGGCCCGGACTTGCCGCACGATGACGAACCACCGTTCGATCTGCCGCAAGCACCCTCGTCATCGAACCCGCAGGGCGAATCGGCCGGTGCCGGGCCGAATCAGCCGTCCATTTCGGCGCGCGCCGTCGCGGCTTCCCATGGGGCGCCGGCTTACCTCGAGGGCCTCAACGCCGAGCAGCGGGAAGCGGTCGAGACGACGGAGGGTCCGCTCCTCGTCCTGGCAGGCGCGGGCACCGGCAAGACGCGGGTCTTGACGACGCGCATCGCCCATATCCTGGCGACCGCCAAGGCCTATCCATCCCAAATCCTCGCCGTCACGTTCACGAACAAGGCGGCGCGGGAAATGCGCGAACGCATAGGCGCGCTGATTGGCGGCACGCTCGAAGGCATGTCGTGGCTCGGCACCTTTCATTCCATCGGCGTCAAGATCCTGCGCCGGCACGCCGAACTCATCGGGTTGAAGTCCAGCTTTACGATCCTGGATGTCGACGACCAGGTGCGCCTGATGAAACAGGTGATCGAGGCGGCAGGCATCGACAAAGACCGCTGGCCCGCCCGCCAGCTTGCCGGCCTGATCGACAGTTGGAAAAACCGCGGACTGACACCCGACAAGGTACCGGCGGGTGAATCGTTTGCATTCGCCGGCGGCAAGGGAGCCAACCTTTATGCCGCCTATCAGGCACGGCTCAAGGAACTCAACGCCTGCGATTTCGGTGATCTGCTGCTCGAATGTCTGCGCCTCTTTCGAGAGCGTCCCGACGTTCTCGCCGACTATCACCGCCGCTTCCGCTACATCCTGGTCGACGAGTATCAGGACACCAACGTCGCGCAGTACCTGTGGCTGCGGCTCTTGGCGCAGGGATCTCCGAACATTTGCTGCGTCGGTGACGACGATCAGTCGATCTATGGCTGGCGCGGCGCCGAGGTCGACAACATCCTGCGCTTCGAGAAGGACTTTCCCGGCGCCAAGGTGATCCGGCTCGAACGCAACTACCGCTCGACCGCCAATATTCTCGCCGGTGCCTCGGGACTCATTGCGAAGAACGACGGCAGGCTTGGCAAGACCCTTTTCACCGACGGCGCTGCGGGGACAAAAATTGCCGTCGCCAACTTCTGGGACGACGAGGCGGAAGCCCGCGCCATCGGCGACGATATCGAAAATCTGCAGCGCAACAAGGAACACCTGAATGATATGGCCGTTCTCGTGCGGGCTTCTTCCCAGATGCGCGCCATTGAAGATCGCTTCATTACGCTCGGGCTCCCGTATCGGGTGATCGGCGGGCCACGGTTCTACGAGCGCCAGGAAATCAAGGACGCTATCGCCTATCTGGACGTCGTCGCCAATCCGGCCAACGATTTGAAGTTCGAGCGCATCATCAATGTGCCGAAGCGCGGCCTCGGCGACACGTCGATCAAGCACATCCACGAGCTTGCCCGCAGGCGCGCCATTCCCCTCTTTCAGGCCGCACGCGAAATCGGCGAAACCGACGAACTCCCAAAGAGAGCACGCACATCGCTGACTGACCTGATGCGCTCCTTCGAACGCTGGCGCAGCAATCTCGATCGCATGCGCCACACGGATCTTGCCGAACTGGTGCTGGATGAATCGGGCTATACGGCGATGTGGCAGGCTGACAAAAGCCCGCAGGCGCAATCGCGCCTCGAGAACCTCAAGGAACTCGTGCGCTTCATGCACGACTTCGACACGCTGCAGGGCTTCCTCGAGCATGTATCGCTGGTGATGGATGCCGATCAGGGGAGCGACGGCGACCGAGTCTCGTTGATGACGCTGCACGCGGCGAAGGGCCTCGAATTCGGCATCGTCTTTTTGCCGGGCTGGGAGGAAGGTCTTTTTCCGCACCAGCGTTCGCTCGATGAAAGCGGCAAGGCTGGACTCGAGGAGGAACGCCGGCTCGCCTACGTCGGCCTGACACGCGCCAAACGCCGCGCTAAGATTTCCTTCGCCCAGAATCGGCGCACACATGGCCTTTATCAGTCGGCGCTGCCGTCGCGCTTCGTCGATGAATTGCCGCACGCCAACGTCGAAGTTGTGGAAAGCGAGATGCCCTACGGCGGCCGTGCTAATTCTTTTGGCTACGGCGGCACCTTCGGCGCAAGCCGCTTCGACCGCATGTCCGGAGCCGAACCGTTCGGGTCGAACTACAGTACGCCCGGTTGGCAACGCGCTCAGCAATCGTGGAGCGGCGGTCGTGACGCGAAGAAGAGAACCAAAGGTCCGATGACACTGGAAGGCGAACTGGTCGCAGCATCAAGCGCCAGCGCGCCCTCCTTCAAGACCGGCACGCGAGTCAGTCACGAGAAATTCGGTTTGGGTACCGTGACGCTCGTCGACGGTAACAAGCTGACGATCGACTTCGACGACGGCTCCACCAAACGCGTCGTCGCCAGCTTCGTCGATCTTGTCTGAACCGTAGTCAGAAACCCCAATGTTTCCGGCCTAATGCTCGCGACAAGCCTAAATTTCGCCGCCTTAATCTTCATATCGCCGCAATTTCAAGGCATTGGTTTCGTCAGCTCGTTGAGCGTGGGGGTTCACACAAGCTAATCGATTTGCGGGGTTATGCCGAGTCATCGGCCGACTATGCTCGTTCTGCGTCTGAATAATCTACGGTTGTAGCGCGGGGGCGTGGAACCGAAGCGGGGTTCTTGAGTTTGGGAGGGTAGAGTCCTTGGAAGGAGCCTACCATGAGCACTTACCGCTTTCCTTTGAGGGGCAAGATCGGCGTCGTTCGCGGACTTAGCGAGGAAGTCCCAGCACGATTGAAAGGTGCAAACCGCCAGCCGTCACGGCAACAGCGGCGCATCGACATCTTGTATGAGACGCAGCCGCTGACCGAGGAGGAAGTTCGCAACCTTCCGGTCGCGCATCGCTACTCGGCCTAGAGCCGCTCCGGGGAAGAACCGGACAATATTTTGGAAATCGATGAACGGCATTGCCCCCGGGCGATGCCGTTTTCGTTTGAGCGTTTGGTTACGCCGTAGCGGTGCGCCTGCTTTTTAACAGGTCCCAGGCTGCGTTGATCTGCTTGATCCGGCGTTCGCGATAAAGGCGGTCCGTCTCGTCGCGCGCATGATCCGGGTGCCAGGACATTCGCAAAGCATCGACGACTTTCTTGACGGCGATATAGGGAGCCTCGGGATTCAATCCGAGAATACGATAGGCTTCAAAAATCGATGCCGGAGCTTCTGCGGCAGCCATCTCGTCAACCTCGGCGTGCTGAGCGGCGCCGTGAACGATCCGCGTGATCCGGTCGAGCTCACGCGTCAGCGA
>Ga0134128_10011624_pt1 | contig 10518 bp, 13 predicted proteins | sample KB31754_FD_96462 | JGI IMG/M metagenome (GOLD analysis project Ga0134128, IMG submission 96462) | Terrestrial soil microbial communities with excess Nitrogen fertilizer from Kellogg Biological Station, Michigan, USA - KB3-175-4 | ecosystem: Environmental > Terrestrial > Soil > Unclassified ...
AAGAGAACATAGATGCCAAAGTTCCCTGGCCTATTGCAATTTTATCTTTTGGAAATTGAGTTTGAATTATAGCAAAAACGATAGGAAATACAGACATTCCAATTCCTTGAATAATTCGAAACACAATCAACATAGAAATATTATTAGATAATGCGCCACCAATTATGCCTACTATATATATTGTTAACACTATTAAAAGAATCACCTTTCTTCCATAAATATCAGATAACTTTGAAACTATTGTTGTCGAAATTAAAGCAGAAATAATAAAAGATGTGAATATCCAAGATGACATACTATAGGTTATATTAAATTCGCTAATAATATCCGGAATAGCTGGCAGGAGCATTGTTTCTACATACATTACCATTATAGAGATAGAACTTAGAATCAAGAGAAGCCTCCAAGGAGAAAAATTGGAGATCACTTGATTATGAGCCACATCATTTGCTTTTTTTACGTTTTTGTTAGGATGATCGTCTGACACATCTTGTTACCTCTATAAATAAGGATATCAAATATCTTGATATTTAAACAGTAAATAATTATACCTGACCCTGTTAACTTAAAAGATATAGCTATAAAGATACTATAATAAATATTGGAATATCGAAGGCAAAGGACTAAGCCAAAAGATATTGCTTTTTCTTTGTATCTCTATTTTCTAGGTCTTATAGAAATACTGCAAAGGCATTGAGAATATTTGTTTATAGAAGTCATGTATCCATCTGGAAATGACTTCAAAGATATAAACCACAAAAAGTATCGAGCAAAAGAAAAAAGATTAATGAATTTATCATTGATGAAACCCAAATCAAAGTTGGTTCGCAATACATTTGGCTGTGGGTCGCAATTGAACCAAAACATAAACAGATTCTTCAAATTGACACATCCTTTGAACGAAATATGCTTATTGCATAACGCTTTCTGTCCTCTTTGATAAATAAATATGGTAAGCATCCCGTTTCAACTGATGGTGGAATGTGGTATCCACAAGCTTGCAAGTTTTTGAAACTGAAACACCATGTTCATTCTTCTTTTGAGAAAAGCATTATTAAAAGAACAGTACAATATATCGAAGACAGAACCGAAGGCTTTGATGACTATTTTCCCTGCAAACGAAAAAAGAATAGTTTTAAACTATAACATATTAAACAATGGTTTGCTCTATTCATTGACAAACACAATAAAAGTATCTTAAGTTAACAGAGCCTTATACCTAGATATCGATTATTTATATAATTAAGTTTTTTATTTTCAAGATAGACAATTGTTAGTGGATCACTTGCAGATAGCGTTTGAATTGCTGGTCCAAGTTTTTGATTGGTTGAAAATTTAATATTTTTTTGTCCGGCATACAATTCATACCTTTTGACAGATTTAAATGATTCTCCAATTGATTGCATAAGCATGATCCCGCAAATTTATTCCGATATATATTAACAGTTATGCGGTTAATATATACAGTACCGATATCTTCATCGGTCATCACCAAATCAACTATAATTTCATCATAAATAGACCTAAGGAGTATCCATCGAGAACATTCTTTCTTTTTCATCAAGAGTTGCAAAGTAGGAGCAATATAATACCATTATAGATCTTTGTCTGGATCCATAGCCCTCTTTCAGTAAATAAAGAATTTATTTAACATCATCAAAAGAGGCTTTTTATATCAATGTGATTCACCCTTTTCAACTAACACTAATTTATATAAGTATGAAAAAATTTTTAGAATTATATTTGTATAATACCGGCTTTGTTATAAGGATTTAGTAAATCGTTTTTTTTTTGTTAACTTTGTAATGGCAAGAATGTGATACAAATAGTCAATAATTTATTTGGTTTTGCTATGAATTAGATATGCCTTTAACTGTATTTTGAATCATTTAACAAAGCATAATATATCCCATAACTTTTACATAGCCTAGCAAACAATATCAAATAGAGATGCAGTTAACAGTTTGTAAATTGTATGCCAGGTTTTCCTATAAAATAATTGTATTTGTTTAGATACCATAATATCTTTATCTTGCTATCTCTACTTATGACAAGCAAGCATCAGCAAGTGGACGGATATCCATAATTAAAATCATGGTAGAGCGATCACAAATATTTTACAAGAGGATGTACCTTTGTGCCTACACAGTTGTTAACCCATCCTTTATCATACACTTGTTATGAATTCACAAAAAACTTGACCCAGTATTCAGTAGAATTAATTTGCCCTTTTTCTCCATATGGAAAATAGTCTCGATATTCTCAATTTTATAGAAAACAAGATTTAAAGAATATATGTTCTCCTCAGTAAAGATTTTCACCTTTTGTATTGTTTATTATTGTGATATGCCAGATAAGAAAAAGAAGCTTTGTATCTTTTTCCTTAACTTTTGAACCGCTATATACAGATTATTTATTCACATATCACAGAAAATAAGATAAATATACTAACTAATCATTAGAATTATGTCAAACAAAGATGATCCAACTCAAAAATATCATACAATAACTCCGTTATTAAGAGTTAAGGAAGCATCAAAATTGATAGATTTTCTCAAGCAAGCATTTGAAGCAAAAGAAACTAGACGTAATACTCAAAAAGATGGATCTATAATGCGTGCCGAAATTAAAATTGGTGATTCTGTTATTATGGTTTCTGACTCTACAGAAGAGTGGAAATCAACAACAAGTGCACTTTATTTATATATAGATGATATTGATAAAAGATATCATACAGCACTAAAGATCGGCGCTACTTCATTGAGGAAACCAAAAGACGAACAAAATGGAGATCGCTGTGCTGTTGTGATGGATCAATTCGGAAATCAATGGTGGATTGCAACGCATAAAGAACATACGTCCGATGATGAATTTGATAATGAATCGAATAATTTAATGGATGAATCTCAAACCTTTAGCATATAAATTTATTTCTACTATCTGTATTAATTCAGGATATTCTATCATCGTATAAGAGTAAGTCCTTAATTTTTTCATTCAATCATTGAATTTTTTTTTAATCAATGGAAAGACTTTGTCTTTGTTCTTTGGAAAAATATAAAATAACAAATAAAGTTGCAATTATATCAACAATCTTAGCCATAGGAAATATTCGGATAAACCTACATCAGTCACAATGTTCTATAACAATATCTACCTCCATATTGAAATATAATTCAATAATAAAAACAAACATTAAAAATATGTAATTGCAATATTTTTAGTCCTAAATGATAAAATATTTTATTTAATATATAGAATAAAAAATATTAATTCATTCCTAGTTATCACTCATTTTTAAAAAACTTAAAAATATGCTCAAGAGGACAGAACCGACTTTTTAACTTAGAGCCTATCCTAAAATTCGATAAAAATTAGCTTATTGTTAATATTATTCAAAGTTAGTGTTTTGCTCCTGTAATCGCCATAAGACCAATAACAAACTTACCACTACAAATGTTTAAGTAAAAAAAATATATCTCTATATCTGCTGTTATTGTTATAACATTAGCAAATAAACATGATATAAAAGATATAACAGATGCCATCTATATACAGTTATCAAACGATCTGCTGCTGATGTAACCGTATTCTTATCTACAACAAAAGAAAGAAGAAAAAAGAAAGAATCAACAACACCTACATATATGTCTTGATAGCGCATACAACTCTAAATCAACAAGACAGCGAATAATCAAACAGAGATATATTCCTCATATACCCCATATAAAAGAAAAAGAGGCCAAGCGAAAGAAAGAGAAGATATACCAAAAGTAATGATTATGTAAGAAATAAACGATGAATGGTTGTATGGGAAAAAATAAACTTATGATGGTCTAACAGATTCAGAAAGAGTATGCAAATATGAAAAGAAAGTAAAAGAGAATTATCTCGGGTTTGGTACACACTTATCGTGCAGCATCATAATATACAGAAAGATAATTTGGAATAGGCTCTAAGTTAAAACAATAAAAAAAGTGAATGAATGAATAACAAATATTTATCTACTCAGATCTATCATTGAACTAATTGCTATTACAACCGACTTGTTTATTTTTGTAGACAATACTTGGATTACTAATTACAATAGCAATATTAAATATTTGAATTGGGTAAATTAATTCTATTATATTTTTCATACTCATTATTCTATAGGATAATTTTATATAATTTATTTAGCAAGAAAGTGTTGATCGCTCAAGCTTTTTGATCCATTATATCTATATCAATTCTTATGCTTTGTTGCATAATTAAAAAAATAGTTGTTAAAATCATACTCTAAGTAGGATAATGAATTTTCACATTTTCCGTTAATCCTATCAACAAAAAGTTATCAAATAACGATTAAAACAGTTACAAAGAAATTAGTTTGTACTTTTTGTATTTAGCATGACAATAAATGTAAATCTGCTGATTTATTATATTAGATGGCTTTGTTAATAGTTGTGTAAATACTTGAATGATCTTTAATGTAAAGAGAATGTGCTTGTTTAGATTTGTTTATCTTTAAACCTAGAGAATATATTAAAAAATGCAACAATATTTTTGTTATTGAAATAAACTGATTTTTCTCTTGGTTTACATCCCCAAATTGAACACATTAATTATCATCTTTCAGAGTGGAAGAATAATCATATTAAACGATGTCTATCACCACATTCTTTGCAAACATCTAATGACGATAATATACTATTAGAGCGTTCATAATAATATTTAGGATTTTTATCTATTATCTTAGAACAGTATTCACACCTGATACTCCTATAATGTTCATCGATTTCAATGGTCATAATATTAAATAGACAGTGAAACCGAATTTAAAGTCATTCTTTATATTTTGAAACAATAAACCGGCATATTTTTAATATATGTAAGATTTGACAATTTACCTAACTAATCTCTAATTCTTTTAATTTACTACATATCCATTAATTAATTTTTAAAGCCTTTATAATATTAATATCTGTTTTGTATACAATAATCACGATTCATCATCATGGTGTTGAAAATCATAATAGAATTCACATTTATTTTAATAACTTTTTTATAAACAACTTGATCACCATTTTAATGCATCTTTATCTATAGAATCTGTTAAAATACAAATTTAAATATATTCCCAATTTTAAAATAAATTAATTTTTTATTATTATGAAATATAAAATAACTATTAGCGCAATATGAAATTTTAGAAATGCTATAACAATACATTAAATAATAAATAAATAAATATTGGCAGTATTAATCATGAATCCTAATTCCAATAAGGTTAACATCATTGAGAGTTGAGGTTCCAGATAAATTTACCATAACAGCTTTAGGTGATGCCCACCCCATCATTATTTTACTACTTCCTGATAACTCTAATGGAATCCTAAAGGGAAAAGACATGGTATATTCATTTGTATCTTGATTTGAACTAGTGAAATTATAGAAGTTGTTCCCACTCATCATATTTTTCATAAGATCCTTATACATTAATGGAAATTCTCGGAATTCAAATTTGATGGCACCAACTTCTATTGTGACATAAGGAGAGTCGCCTTTTCCATTATATCTTAATACAACAGTTATCTGCCTATCATCTGTTATACTACTACCTACAACATCAACATCGTCTACCATACTAACAACTCCAAAAGCATGATTTAGTGATGGATTTTTACCATACTCTAGCCATTTTTTAGTCCAATTAGTATAACCATTGAAAAAATCAAAGTAGGACTCTATCCAAAATTTATTGTAATTTTGCCATAATTTGACATATTCACCGAATAAACTATAATTATCCAACCAATATTCAAAAATACTTGTAACCTTGAAATAATAAACCTTGTATGGCAATAGTTGAACGGATAATAAAAAAATACACAAAATTTGCCAAGAATCATTTGAAAACTATTAAACCTTTTTGTTAATACAAAGACAAATTCGATGATAAAATTATTTCCAATATTCACTATTAAAGATATAGAATAGCATTGATGATCCATTATAGCACATAAAGAACAACTTTTGCATATTTGATACACTTTTTATAAAAATTATTACCTATACAATGTATGAATTATCATCATAAATATAACACAATACAAAAATTAGATCATTCATACGAGAATCCTTGTATTTGGATTGTATTAGAAAAAAGAGAAATTGATAAAAATAAATTGGAGATATAGAAATAAATATGAATATTATCAAAACAGAAGCACCATTTTTGATAGAGGCTAAGACAAGTGGCTTTAGCGAGAAAAAGAGCATCTCATATTATTTTATAGAATCTGTACATAGCTTATGTTTGAATAAGATAGAAATAATATTAGAGCAAATACAAGCATGCGAAAGACTATTGAAATATGTCAAAGATAAGACAGATGAAGCCATTATTGAAAAAGAGATTTTAGAATTAAAATTTGCTCTTGATCTCATAAATTTTTAAATTAGATAAGACAGCCCTCATGTTTGATTTAAAAATCATCGTTAACAAAACTAAATCATACAGGAATCATAGTTTTTAATTAAACACCACATATGAAATACAGATGGGTAATGTCATCACTAATTTGTTCTCCCCATATTCTCCAATATATCGTTCTCCTGAAGGACAGTTTTTTTGACAATATCTTTTTCCCATTTATATCACCTATTAGATAGAAATACTAGTTTGATAAATTTTTTGTTTTATTTTTTAGATAGAATATGTTATCAAATAATATATACATCATATCTGATTTTTTTATTTGGCTTTTGTGATATAAAAAGAAATAGGTAATTGGACTTTTGCATTATCAATAATATCCGTTACTACTTTCACACTATTAGTAATTGATTGTAATATATATTTGAAACAACTTTAATTAACACATATTTTAATAATTTAATATGCATATTTGAAAATGTATGTTTGGACCAATCTCTAAAATTGTTCATGGGATCAGTAGGGCCAAAACCATATTCTTTTGGTGGTTGCATTGATGTAATAGGGATTCTGAATTTTTCTCATTCAAGTTTTATCAAAAGTAAATTCTATGCTAAATTGAAATTTAAGATTGTGTAGTGCAATTTCAAGAATAGATCTTTTGATTATTGATTATCGCTATTATTATTATTATTAAAATTATTATTTTTAATTATTTTTAATTATTGAAAAGTTAATCACACAATTTTAAAATTCACTGCAATAGATAAATCACTGGTATGGAATTTTGGTTGTATGGACAGAGTAGATGTCATACCTTTTTCTATAATGTTTTTTAAAAAAATCGATCATTTCTCAGGCTCTGTTCACTTGACATAATTCCTTATTATGAAAATCTACAAACAAATTCAACCAATTCTTTTATGTTTTAATTTACATTTCTTTTTTCTGCATGGAAAGTAGTCATCATCAAAACATTCTTTGGTTCTATCTTTGATATTGCATCGTCCTTTCAATAATGATACTTTTCTCATATGGGGAATGAATATGATGCGACAGTTTCAAAAATTGACAGGCTTGGGGTGAATACCATGTACCGCCATCATCTGCGATTGAAACGGGATGTTCTCCATATTCATCAATAATGTTCAACATGAATCGTTCAATAGCAACAAACATATTTTTGTTCTTTTGATATGCTTATTCCAATGATTTCCTTACTTTCAATCTCAATAGCGACCCAAAGCCATATTAATTCAGAGCCAACTTTTATGATTGTTTCATCTATTACATACTCTAAAACTTTCCTTTTCTTTGACGATACCATGCGAGGATTGTATTTTTGAATCAATCAGTTCCAAATAGAAACGTGATTCCGTTTAATAAAGCAAGATGACAATCTTTCTGATACCTTTCATAAAGAAAGACCTGAAAAATAAAAATACAAAGCCTAACATATGTATTCTGAAGGTGTCCTATTTCTGGTATTAGTAAAAGAGATAGGACATTCTCAAGCTTTAGATTATCGTTAAGTGAACAGAGCCATTTCTCACCGGTCCGGGATAAGTGTGATTGTAAAATCCCTTTCCTTAGCTTCTAATTCATAATGAGCAAACCCTCCATATCTATAGAGCAAAGACAAATACTCCAAGAATGATTCCAAATTAACTTCGTTAAACCAAAATAACAAGAATTCATTTGAAATTTTGTTTCCAATCTCGCCTCCGATTTCTCCAATTCTTATTTCATCTAAAGCATTTATTATCAGTTTGAGTTTGCGGTCTTATTACTCTACCAAATCTTTCACTATATCTATCCCATTCAATATATTTTGACAATAGATTAAAGATAAGGGAATTGATACTAACTCTTTTTGTATTAGCATCATTTTGAAGTATTTGATCAATTTTATAGGGTATTCTTATCGTTCTTAAAATAGTTCTTGCCTTTATTTTGTTCATGTATCATTAGTATTACTTTGTATTACAATATCATTTTATAGTAATTTCGTGGACGTCCAAGATATATTTTGATATTCATAACAATAACATATGAGAGCTGTTGAAAAAGCAATACTTACAAATACAGACGAAAATAACAAACATCCGAAATATTGGAAAGACAAAGATGTACTATTAGAACCGATTCTAAATAAAACCATTGCAGTAATTGGCTACGGAATTCAAGGACGAGCCCAAGCATGTAACCTAAAAGATTCAGGTATAAATGTAATTGTAGGGCTACATAAAGAAAGTAAATCAAAAGAACTGGCTGTTAATGATGGTCAAAAAGTAATGGAAGTTTGTCAAGCAACTAAACAAGCACATGTAATACACATTTTAGTTCCAGATATGGAACAAGGTAGGATATACAAAAACGATATCGAGCCATATCTTTCAGAAAATGCTGCTATATGCTTTTCTCATGGTGCTGCAATTCATTGGAAATGGATAATTCCTCCATCCAATGTAGATGTTATAATGGTAGCACCAAAAGGACCGGGTCAAAAAGTAAGAGAATTATTTAAAGAAGGATTTGGAATACCATCTCTTGTTGCAGTATATCAAAATCATTCTCATACCGCATGGGACAAAGTGCTTGCGATTTCCAAAGGAATAGGTAGTACTAGGCCAGGAGTAATTAAAACGGATTTTAAAGAAGAGGTGGAAACAGATTGTTTTGGCGAACAAGTAATCTTGTGTGGAGGAGTACAATCTATGATTGTAAATGCATTTGAAATACTCATAGAATCAGGATATCAACCAGAAGTAGCATATTTTGAATGTCTGCATGAATTAAAATTAATAGTCGATTTGATATACAACAGTGGTCTTACTGGAATGTACAATAGGGTTAGTGAAACCGCAAGATACGGTGGCATTACCCGAGGTGAAAGAATTATTGATAAAAAATCAATTAACAATATGAAAAAAATCTTAAACGAAATTCAATCAGGGCAATTTGCAAAAGAATGGATTGAAATTTATGAGAAAGAGAAAAAACAATCATTTCAGAAATTTATGCAAAAAATAGAAAATCATCGAATTGAAAAAATAGGGAAGGATCTAAGAGAGATCATGTATAAAAAAATAGATAAAGAAGTTAAATAGAATACGAATATTCTCTCTAGTAACTAATTTTTTCATTGATTAATAAGTTTATTTTTAGAACATTCAAATTCAATATGATATTAGAATATTGTATGTCTTTCTTATTCTTACCTTGATTTGTCGATTTCGTTCATCACTCGTCTGATACGATTGAAATAATCCGAGATGTTTATTCCAAAGGAATTTCAACCGTTTTTACTTATTAGGCAAAGATGTTTATCATCATATGGATAAACGATATCCTAGGTACATCTTCTGCAAACATCAAAGGAACTGTTTCTAAATCTTGATTATTCCACGCATTTATCCATTTTTCAATACGGCCTTTTGCGAATAAATCAAACAGGCCCTCCATTAAAATTTCATATTTATTTAATAAAAAGTTTAATCTTTATACAAATGAGACTTTATCAATAACCATAAATTTGAGTTTAAACAAGATTATTCCTCTTATTAACAAGAAAATGAACTTAAATACATACTCTTATAACAATTGATCTCGATTTTTTTAAAATAATATGTCTCATTTTGTAAAATGAGTTTAATAAAATAGAATTAGTTGCAAAAAATAGTTGTATAAAATTAGATATATCATCAAGCAAAAGAGATCTATTATTATATCGTTTTATAGAACAGCTCATTCAAACTTTCAATTTATAATTCATTTGGATCGTTCTTTGTTGTAGGAGTTATAATACTTACCTTATTCTGCCAATACAAAAAGAATATCAAGAATTAATATTTTTATATATAGAAATAGAGAAAAGTATTTCGCTATAGGAGAAAATTATAGGTATTTATTCAAAATTCATACAATATATATTCTCAACAGACGGCAACCTTACAAAGATAACAACAAATGATCCTATTAAGGTTCATGGAATGAAGATTCGTTACTTAAATACTATAATAGATAATGCAGTAGTGATTAACAATTTAAAGTAATCTATATCCTCATCGTATTTGCATATTATGTTTAAAGTTCCGATA
>Ga0134128_10011628_pt1 | contig 10515 bp, 8 predicted proteins | sample KB31754_FD_96462 | JGI IMG/M metagenome (GOLD analysis project Ga0134128, IMG submission 96462) | Terrestrial soil microbial communities with excess Nitrogen fertilizer from Kellogg Biological Station, Michigan, USA - KB3-175-4 | ecosystem: Environmental > Terrestrial > Soil > Unclassified ...
GACGAGCCCGTATCGAAGGTGATCGGCAGCGGGCCGAGGTTGCCAAATCGGCAGTGACCACCGCGGCAATGCCTATCAGCGCGCCATCTACAACGATGCAGGGGATGGGCCGGGTCGCGATGTCATGGCGGGATTGAAGGCGCTCGAGCGCAGGGGCTTCATCGACACGTCGCGCATCGCCGTCTCCGGGTGGTCCTATGGCGGCTACATGACCTCCTGGCTGATCGGCCATTACCACATCTGGAAGGCCGCCGTCTCCGGGGCAGCGGTCAACGACCTCGTTCACGCGTACGCCCTCTCGGACTTCAATGTCACACAGCGGTGGAGCTTCGGCGGGTCACCCTGGCATGGAAAGCTGATGGCAGCGTATGTGGAGCAGTCACCCATCACCTACGCCGCCCAAGTGAACACGCCCACACTCATTCTTTCCGACACTGCCGATGCGCGGGTGCCCATCACGCAGTCGTACCTGATGTATCACGCGCTGAAGGACAACGGCGTCCCGGTCAGATTCTTTGCCTATCCGGTCCCGGGCCACTTCCCGGGAGATCCGGTGCGCAAGATGGACGTCTATCGACGCTGGATGGGCTGGATCGACCAATACATGAAGTAGCGGGCAGCCGCAGCGCCATCCAGGGGAGATGGCAGAAAGCGTCGGAACTTCGTCCTGACAGACGCCCCGACGTCAGGTTAAGCTGTGCGCATCCGGTCGAGGTGCCATGCATGGGCAGTGCCGTGAAACACGTCGGTATCATCGCTTTCGACGGCGTCAACGCGGTCGACCTCATCGGACCGCTGGAGGTTTTCGCAAACGCAGGCCGTCCTGACTTCACGCGCCGGGAATCTCGGGGCGTCTATGCACTTCACCTGATCGGGCTCGGCGATGAACGCGTATTCACGGAGTCCGGCGTTCGCTTCGTGCCCGACAAACAGCTGGCGAACGCGCCCCCGCTCGACACGATCATCGTTCCGGGCGGATCGGGTCTGCGCGAGCCCTCGACGAATTCCGCAGTATCGGCATGGCTGCGGCGACGAGCGCCGACCATACGGCGCGTTGCCACGGTATGTACGGGCGTTTATGGGCTTGCGCCAACGGGCCTTCTCGACGGCCGGCGAGTCACGACGCACTGGCGCTTCGCACAAGACCTGGCAAAGCGCTTCCCGAGGCTGATCGTCGATGGCAATGCGATCTTCCTGAAGGACGGCCGCTATTACAGCTCCGGCGGAATAACCGCCGGCATCGACCTCGCGCTCGCGCTGGTCGAGGAAGACCTGGGACCGCATGCCGCGCTGACGGTGGCCCGAGAGATGATCGTCTATCTCAAGCGCCCGGGGGGGCAGGAGCAGTACTCGGAGCCCCTCCGTCACCAAGTCGATGGCGCCGATACTTTCGCGGACCTCATCGCCTGGGTCCGCGGACATCTGTCGGCCGATACCTCCGTGCCAGCGCTCGCGGCGCGTGTGCGACTGAGCCCACGCCAATTCGCCCGCCGATTCGTCGCGGCGTTCGGATGCACGCCCGGGGAGTACGTCGAGACTCTCCGCCTGAACGTCGCGCGGGAGCATTTGGGAAGTGCAAAACGGTCGATCGAAGGGATTGCCACATCAGTCGGCTTCACGAGCGCGGACGTTTTCGCCCGCCGATTCAAGCGACGCTTCGGGATCTCGCCGCGAAGCTATCGCGAGCGATTCCCCGCACGGCGAGAGGTTCATAGAGGTCTTTTCCGAGGTGCGGAGGCGTTGTCATGAGTCGTCGATTTCCCGTTGCTCTCTGCGTTTCGCTGCTGGTGCTATCACTGTCGGATGCGGCGCGTCCGGCGTATTCCGCGCCGTCTAATGCAAGTACGCCGTTCACATCGGACGGTCAGCTCAAGGCGCCCGAAGACTACCGTGAATGGATCTTCCTGACATCCGGGCTCGACATGAGCTATCGCAAGACTTCAGGTGCGGACCACTCGATGTTCGACAATGTGTTCGTCAATCCTCAGGCGTACCAGGCATTCGTCCGGACGGGCACCTGGCCGGAAGGGACCGAGTTCGTAAAAGAGGGTCGCGCAGCCTCGGAGAAGGGCTCGATCAACAAAAGCGGCAAGTTCCAGTCCGGTGACACCATGGGCGTCGAAGTCCACATCAAGGACTCGAAGCGGTTTGCAGACGGGTGGGGGTTCTTCTTCTTCGACTCCGTGCGCAGCGGCCCGACACAGGCGATACCTGCTGCCGCACCCTGTTACACCTGCCATCGGCAGAACGGCGCCGTGGATTCGACCTTCGTGCAGTTCTATCCGACGTTGCTGAGCATCGCCACGCAGAAGCACACTTTGAGTCCAACGTATCGGCCGTAGAAGCGCGCCGCACGCGCTGCCGCCTGGGGCAGGGCTACGGCAAGGCGCCCCCGTTTCCTCAGTCTGCAGCATGCGCCTCGGGCCATTTCCACGGGGATTGCTGCTCACGACCAGCCATTCGTGCGTTCCCAGATATCGACGATAGCATCCGTACCATCGACGATGAGGTAGTTGTCGTACATCGCCGCGGTCATGCAGACGTGGTTTGGCATGATCCGGACTCGCGAGCCGATGGGGAGCTTTTCGAACGGCAGCCGGGTGCCCGATCGAATCCCCCCATGCTCCTGGTGGACATCGACAATCATCAGGCCCGAGGCGATCGGGCGACCGAGAGTGTCCAGAACGAGCCCATAGCGCATATCAGGACCCGGGCCCGCCGCGGTGCTGCGGTCCTTGGAAAGCGCAAGGCCACCGGCGTCTACGACCACCTGATTTTGCTTTTGATTGTGGCTGATCACGGTTGCGAGGACTGTCACCGCGACCTGGTCGAGCGCCAATGAGCCCACAGCGACCTGGAAGAGATCACCCGCCATGTAGACGCCGGCGCGCAGCTCCGTCATGCCCTCGCCCTCGAGCAAATGCATTGCCGTCGGAGTCGATCCCGCGCTGACTCCCTCGATAGAGATGCCCGCAGCGCGCAGGCGCTCTGCACCCCGCACGACGGCAAGTCTTTCCTGCTCGGCCACACCGCGAAGCTCCGCCGGACTCGCGGCCCCGTAAGAGTGACCCGCATGAGTCGCGACCCCCTCGAGACGGACCGCAGAGTTACTCAGCACACGGGCGATCTCGAGCAGGACCGGATCGTCAGGGTCGACACCGGTTCGATGCTCGCCACTGTCGATCTCGAGCCACACCCGGAATGCCACACCGTGATCCCGGGCGTAGTCGGCCACGCTTCGCGCGGTTTCGAGGCTGTCAAGGAAGAAGCTGAAGCGCGATGCCCTCGCTAGAATCCGCGCGGCGCGCGGCAGTTTATCGGCGGTAATGCACACCGCGCATTGAATATCGACGAAACCACGCTGCGCGAAGTATTCGGCCTCGTTCAACGTGGAGACGGCGATTCCCCCATGAAAGGGATCGACGGCCATGCGCGCTGCATCGATCGACTTCAAAGTCTTCATGTGCGGACGCAGGCGTACGCCCAACGCCTGACACCTGAGCTTCAGCCGCTCGCAGTTGGCCCTGAGCTTGCCCTTGTCCAGCACGATTGCCGGGGTTTCCGCCTCGCGAAGCGTGAGTGGTCTATCGCTCATGGGCCTTACCGATCGTACCTGGCAGGTAGCCTATTTCAATCATACGGATCCTTCGATTCTTACCGGACATGAGGCGGTATCATCAGTAACTCATTGAAACTACAGAACTTCCAATCGACCTGCTGTCGCCCGCAGCCTGCGGAATCGGCCTGGGATTCGAGGCCGAGCCCGGGCACCAGTGCGTTTCGAGTCAAATTGCGCTTTAATGAACGGCCGAAGGGGATTGCAGTGGCGCTGGAGGCAGGTGAGCGCCGCCGCGCGCCAGCGCCCGCGGCAGTCTGACGAAGAAGAAAAATATGAACATCCCGAATACGACGGCACGGCCATCGGTCGACCTCGATGCAACCGATGAGTATCCCGTTTTGGATGCTGCTGCATACGAGGCGGAGATCCGTTCCCGGGAGTCGGCTGAAGCGTCCGAAACCTGGGCCACCGCTGCGGAGCCCGATCTCCCTGCGGCCGGACCCTCTGCTTCCAACCGCGTCGTGCCCGAAACCGCGTCCCCCGTGGCCGACTCCGACGACATGTTGGCGGTCGAGCACTGGATCGCGCAGAAGGCCGAGGAGGTGCGTGCTCACCACGATGCGCTGAGCCTCGCACAACGCGAGCGCGTCGCGGCGGTGACGCGCGCCGGCGAGCTGAGTCGCGAGCTCGCCGAGAGGGCCGCCAATCTCGAGGCACTGAACGGCCGCGAGCAGGCGCTGGCCGATGCGTTGAACAGCGAGCGCGAGGCGGCACGGCTCCTCGCCGCCGAGCTGGATGCGGCTCGGACAGAGGCCGCCCGGCTCGCACAGCAACTGACCGACGCGCGCTCCGCCGAAGCACAGCACAACGCGGCGCTGGCATCCGCGGGAGAGCTCCTCGAGCAACGCTCCGGAGAGCTTCACGCGCTGCAACGCAAGTACCAGGCTCTGATCACGGACCAGCAGCGCACGGCCCACGAGCTGTTCGAGCTCGAGACCCGCTTTCTCGACTGCGAAGCGCGCGAGCGCAGTGCCCAGCGCACCATCAAGGCGCACAACTACGATCAGGCCAAACTGATGCGCGTGGTCCAGCACGAGACCAGCGCCCGCGAGCGGCTTGCCGCAGAGGTCAAATCCCTTCAGGATCAGCTCGCGAACTGCCTCGAAAGCCTGCAGAGTCGGGAGTCGTACCGCACCATCTACGAGAGCACCCTTCGGGACCTGGATGCCGAGCTCGCGGCTGCCAGGCTCCAGACGGCTGAGGAGGAGACTCGGGCCAATCAACTCGATGCCGAGCTCCGATCGCGTGACCAGCGGCTTCAAAGTGTGGTCGAGGAGCGTGACCAGGCGCGGCATCTGCATGACACGGAAATCATTCAGCGCGCAGCCGAGCGAGGCGAAGACGAGCAGAGGCGCAGCACGCTCGAATCGCAGCTCGCCGAATTGACTGCCAGACACAATGATGAGTGTGCGCGACTGCTGGCGCTGGAGGGGCGCCTCACCGCCGCGCAGCAACGCGCGGAGGCCGAGGCCCTGGCCAGCGGGACTGCCGCTGAGCGGCTGCGCGAGCTCGAGTCCGCGATTGCCTCGCGGCAGGCTGAGTTGACCAGCGCGCGGCTCGAGATCGAGCGCAATCGCGCAATGCTCACGGATCTGACAGCGGCGCTCCTGAAGAGCCAGGCCCTGTTCTCCGACCAGGGGCGCCTGCTCGAGGAACGGGAGGCTGCAGCGAGCACCCTCGCCGCGAGTCACGCCGAGCAGGCGACGCTGATCACGGCGTTGCGCGGACAGATCGAGGAGCTAACCGCCCGGCAGGCAATACCGGAAGCGGAATGCCGCGCGCTCGAGGAGCGGGTCGCTGCACTGACGACGGAGGTGGCGGAGAGCGATTCGCGCCTCGGGCGTTTCGAAACGATGAACGCGGAGCTGCGCGCGACGGTGACGCAGTTGAACACATGGCTGGCAGACCGCGACGCCGAGCTCCAACGGGCGACCCAGATCGCCTCGATGAACGCGTACGCCCTCGGGCGGGTGCAATCGAGCATCGACGAGCTGGGCCGCACCCTGGGTGCCCCCCAGAGCACCTCTACCCAGGCTCAGGCATGCATCCTGACACGTATCGACAACGGCCAGAACCACAGCGTGGTGCTGCGCGGGCGAACGACGATCGGCCGCGACCGTGACAATGACTTTCCGCTCGCCATGCGCTCGGTCAGCCGTCATCATGCCGTGCTGATCCCCGCCTTCCGAACCGCATTCGTCCAGGATCTGAAGAGCACGAACGGCGTGCTCGTCAACCGGCGACGCGTCCGCTACGCACGGCTCGAGCACGGCGATGTGATCACTTGCGGCGAGGCACAGTTCCGCTACACCCTGACGCCGGCGCCCGCCGGCGGATCAACCGCTTCCGCCTCGGCACGCGTTCCCCTGAAGCACGCGTCCTGAGCCTGCCGGTACCTGCTGGTGCGCGGGCCTCAGCGGGCCACGCGCAAGAGCGATGGTCGCAGCGGGATCTGGCCCTGCGCCTCGAGCATCTCTCGGATGCGAGCGATGGCCGCGCGCTTCACCTCGAGCTCGCGCGCGAGCTGGCCGTCTGTGCGCTGCGGGTCGGTGCGAAGTGCCGTCTCGATTCGAACCCGGACTTCGCCGCGCGCCACGTGCAGGGCGAATGCAGCCACGGGATCGATCTTCTCGAATGCATTGGAGCTCATACGCCTGAATCTTTGCCAACCGGTCTTCTGGGTACCGTGAGGCTAGTGTACGCGCGAACGGTCCCGGAGAGCTACTGCAGGCACCGACATCGCGCCTTAACGCAGAACCTGATGGGCGCGCTTGGCGTCGGCCCGCAAACGTATGACGCCCTCATGCTCCTGACCAATGTACGTATTCGCGGCGCTCAGCATTGCGGGAGTTGGCGGCAGGAACGATGCACTCACCTGGCTCGCCAGCCACGATAACCAGGCGCGCAGCCTACCCGCATAGACAAGCGAGCCTTCGTCCGACTGGATCCTGAGATCCACCAGATCGTCGATGTCGTGGTTGAGGCCGGCAAGCGCCTTTTGCGCACGGCTGCCGGAGGCCGTCTTGTCGGCGATGGCTTTCTCCAGCGCGCTCCGTGCATCAATCGCCTGGTTGAGCGCGCCGTCCAACCGGCCGATCGAGTCATGGATCTGCATCAGCAGATCAAAACGCCGTTGCAGCTCGGCCTGCGTCGTAGGAAGCCGCGTGTCGAGCCTGACCGCAAACGATTCCTTCTGCGTGATGCCCGCATAGCTCAGAACCGCGTAGTAGGTGCCTGGCACCACCTCCGGACCGACCGGGGGCTTCGGTCCCTGGCTGTGCTCGCTCTCGTAGATACCCTTCACGTCGACAGCGTCCGGGTAGTGCAGGTCCCACAGAAAGCGGTTCATACCCGGGTGCAGCTTCTCTTTGGGCTTCCCGGTCTTCTTGTCTGCGATCGGTAGGGTAAAGGTGCGAATCTGCTTGCCGGAAGCATCCGTAAAGCTCAGTTTGACCGGCACCTTGCCGTCGTAATCAGCCGGCAGATGCAGGAACACCGCAGCACCTGTGGGCAGACTCTTGCCTTCGTTACGGCTGTCCGGGCCTTCGGGAGCGCGGCGGCGGGTAACCAGCCACGCCTGCTGCGGCTTGAAGAGATATGGAGCATCGCTCGCGACCCGCGCCGAATTCAGCTGCTCGAGAAACTGCAGATCGTCCATCACCCAGAATGCGCGGCCGAACGTCGCAATCGCGACTGCATGCTGTTCGGGCTGGATCTCCACATCGCTCACCCGCACGGCCGGCAGGTTGCGCGTGAGCGGCTGCCACTGCGCTCCACCGTCGAGGCTCATGTACACCGTGCTGCTGGTCCCGGCGAACAGCAGGCTCGGATCGTCCGGATCCTCGCGGACGCTTTCGATATATTGATTGCCGGGCAGCCCTGCGGTGATCTCGCTCCAGTGCTTGCCGTAATCGGTAGTCTTGTAGAGGTAGGGATGGAAGTCATCCCAGTCATAGCGGCTCGCTGATACATACGCGGTACCCGGCATCGTATGCGAAGGCTCGACGCAGGTGATCGTGGACCAGGTTGGAAGCTTGGGCGGACGCACCTCTTTCCAATGGGCACCGGTGTCAGTCGTCACGTAAACCAAGCCGTCATCCGAGCCGGTCCAGATGGTATCGTCTTGCATCGGTGAGAACGCGATCGAGGAGATCGTGTCGAACTCCTCCTCGCCGGTTACATCGGCGCTGATCGGACCCCCCGGCCGCTGCTGCTTCTTCCTGTCATTGCGCGTGAGGTCGGGGCTCATGACCCGCCAGTGAACACCCTCATCGAGGGTCTCGAACAGGACGTTCGCCCCGATCAAGAGCTCCTTCGGGTTGTGGGGCGCAAACACCTTGGGGTGATGCATCCAGCCATAACGGTAATCGACCTTGTCTCCCTCCGAGCCGAACTTCCATTCGCCCGAAGTGCTCACTTGAGTGGAGATCTCCGTTCGCCGGTCTTCCCTCCACTCCTGGCTATAGTACCCGCTGCCGTAGGTCACCCAGGGTTTGCCGGGAGTCGGCACTACCCAGGTCATCTCCCCGCCGCTGACGCTCGCCCACTCAGTCGGTACCGCGTTCGATGCCTCCACGGAGCCACGGTCCTGCTGCGCGCCGTAGATGTGAAACGGAAACTGCTCATCGAGATTGGCGTGATAGAACTGGCCGGTCGGCTGGTTGTCTTCGGCGCTCCAGGATTTGCCGCCATCCAGCGAAACCGTTGCCCCGCCGTCATTGCCTTCGATGAGCGTCCTGGGATCGTTCGGATTGATCCAGAAGACGTGGTTGTCGCCGTGTGGCGGGTGAAGCTTGCTGAGTTTTTTCCCGGAATCGTGCGACACGAATACATCGGCATTCGGCAGATAAATCGTGTTCGGGTCCTTCGGATCGACATACACGGTGTTGTAATAGAAAGCGCGTTGCGTGATGTCCAGGCTGTCGTTCATCAACCTCCAGCTCTGCCCTGCATCGTCCGAGCGGAACAATCCGCCCGGATGCCCGGGCTCGTAGTTCGCCTGAACCAGGGCATACACCACGTTCGAGTCGGACGGCGCCACGGCCAGCCCGACTTTGCCGAAGACGCCTCCCGGCAACCCTGGGGCGCGGCTGATGTTCCTCCAGTGCGTGCCACCGTCCGTGGTCTTGTAGATGCCGCTGCCCGGGCCGCCGCTCGAGAACGTCCAGTGCCGGCGGTAGGCCTGCCACATGGCGGCGTAGAGCACCTGCGGATTTTTCGGGTCGACTGCCAGGGTGATGGCACCGGTATCCTCGTTGACGTATAGAACTTTCTTCCAGGTCTTGCCGCCATCGGTGGTCTTGAAGACGCCGCGCTCCGGGTTGGGCGCCCATACGTGACCCATCGCCGCCACGTACACGACATCCGGATCATTCGGATCCACGATGATCCCGCTGATGACCTCGGTCTCCTCCAGCCCGATGCGGCTCCAGGTTTTCCCGGCGTCCGTGGACTTGTACATCCCATCGCCCGTCAGAAACGTGTTGCGAATGGCGGGATCACCCGTGCCGGCGTAGATAATCTTGGGGTCGGACGGGGCTATTGCGATGGCCCCGATGCTGCCGGTCTGGAAATACCTGTCCGAGATATTCTTCCAGTTGTGTCCGTAATCCTTCGTTTCCCAGACACCGCCACCCGCAGTCGCCATGTAGAAGAGGCTGGGCTCGGCCGGCACGCCGGCGAGGGATGTCACGCGTCCTCCCAGGTACGGACCCACGCTGCGCCAATGCAGCGCGTTCGTCAGCTGCGTGGCCGGAACCGTGGCTGCAGAGGCGGTCAGTGTAACCAGGAATGACGCAACACTCGAGAGCGCCATGAGAAAGCGATTTGACTTGAACATGCTGAGCACGCGATGACGACGGTGATCTGCTATGCTAACACTTTGATCGCAACCCTGTCGCCGGGTGGCACGCTCTCTCCGTCTCGTCCGCCACACTGTCGCGGCAGGCCGAGTCCACCTGTTGGATAGCAGAGGTGCGCGATATGACCAGACGGTTCAAAATTGGCGACCATGTGAGCTGGAATTCCGAGGCAGGCCGTGTCTCGGGGACCGTCGTTGCGATCCATACTCGGGATTTCGACTACAAAGGCCATACTCATCACGCCTCGAAAGACGACCCGCAGTACGAGATCAGGAGTGACAAAACCGATCACATCGCAGCCCACCGGGGAAGCGCTCTGCATCACGCGTGAGCGGCATACCGCCGCGGTCGGCGTCGTCGAACACGGTAACTCTGCGGTGCTCATCACGGTGGGGCCACGCGGTGAGCTCTTGGACCGAAGACGAGTCGACCTGACTCGCGGCCTGCCGACGCACCCGTATCACCACGAAGGCTCGTGGGCGGTGGGCCGGTACCTAAACAGCTCCTGGGCGCACTCAATTTCACTTCCTGAGGCTGTGGCCCTCGTCGAGCGTGTACGACAGGCGGCGGCCCTGGGCGCACACGACAGTCTCGAGGCACTTGCCACAGCCGTGCCGGTACCAATAAGCTGCATCGCAATCCGCGAATGCCCTCGCCTACCGCAGACGACCGAAGAGAGGATTTCGGATACTCGCGCCGCGAACATTGCCGACTCCGTCATGTATCGCGAGGCGCTGGCCACTGCCGCAGCAGCACGTGGCTGGTATGTGAATTGGTATGACCGCAAGCGCGTATCGCGCGAAGCATCGGCCGCGATCGCCGGCCAAGACATCGAGGCTTTTCTCCGTCACATGGGGCGATCGATCGGACCGCCATGGCAGGCGAACCACAAGCTTGCTGCAGCAGCAGCTCTTGCGGCCGCGGCGCAGAGAAAAGAAGGTCAGAGCGGAGTCTTTTCGGACGTCGCGTGACTGTCGGCGTCGCTCAAAGCCCGCAAATTCTTAAACCAGAGCGTGGCAATTGGACTTCCCCCAC
>Ga0134128_10011629_pt1 | contig 10514 bp, 12 predicted proteins | sample KB31754_FD_96462 | JGI IMG/M metagenome (GOLD analysis project Ga0134128, IMG submission 96462) | Terrestrial soil microbial communities with excess Nitrogen fertilizer from Kellogg Biological Station, Michigan, USA - KB3-175-4 | ecosystem: Environmental > Terrestrial > Soil > Unclassified ...
CACAGGCGGACACAATGTCGCGCATATTGATACCAGCGTCAGCTAGTGCTATAGAAGCAGCCGCGATTCCTGCACATCTTGAACCACCATCTGCTTGCAATACTTCAACAAATACGTCTATTGCAGCACGTGGATAATCTTCTAATATCAGCGCTGGTTCTAACGCTTCTCTCATTACCTTTGAAATTTCCACTTCCCTTCTCGATGGAGCAGGGTTCTTACGTGTATCGGTAGAGAATGGTGACATATGATATCTGCATCTTAAAACACATCGATCCGGAAGTGCCATATGCTTTGGATGAACTTCCCGTGGACCATAAACGGCTGCAACAATTTTATTCTTGCCAAACTCTATAAATGCAGAACCATCGGCATTTTTCACTACTCCTACTGTTATCTTGACTTCTCTCAGCTCATCCGCAGTGCGACCATCAGTTCTCCTCCCATTTTCATCAATTAAACTTCTTGTTTGGCTCATTGTGTGTCTCCGCCTTCCTCCATCTCTTCTTCTACTTCTTCTATAGCTGACTGGATGTCTTCACTCTTTTGGCCGTGAGCCTGAGAAGATAAGTGGACTTCAGCTTGTGGAGAGTCAGATACATTCAGTAAAGTCTTGACTCTTTGTGTCAAGTTTGCTGTATGAGCTTCATCTTCTACCATTTTAATTGCCCTCATAGCTAATTTTACTCCGTCTGAATTTCTTCCCATTACTACAATAATTCCGTTTTGACCAATTAAAACTCTTGTTTGTGTTGCTTGCTCAATTGTTTGTATCATTGAACCTCTTTTTCCAATGAGTCTTGGAACTCGAGTTGCAGAAATTTTTAACAATTCTCCACGAGGTATTTTACCTAAATCTTTATCCTGGACCGTTAGCATAGGATCTCTTGTTCTATCAAATGCGATAATTCTTGCAGCAATTAAATCTCCTACTGCTAATTGTCTACCCATATCATCTCTAGCTGGAGAAAAATCCCTTCCAAATACGTCCTGATCGGGCAAATGTGCAGAGAAACAAGAATTCACATCTACTTCCCATGACAGTGAAGAATGATCGACAATCTTGCCTATTACGATATCATTGACCCGGGGAATATAAATACCTGAGAGTGGTATAACTTTGATACCTTCTCTACCTGTCTCTGCGATTCCAATTCTTGTAGCAATAATAGAATTACCTGCTCTAATCACATTCATTAATGGTCTAAAATTTCCATCTGCGATTTTATCACCAGGTACAACGTATCTTCTTTTAATTTCTTGCATCTATTAATATATCACCTCTACGACAAAGGTCTTGTTATATAAAATAATTCTTTTCATCCCTCTACTGTTGGGTCAGTAAGATCAGCCTTATATTTTAAGTATAAGATATGTGGGAAAATAACCATTCTAAACACTTAATAATCTAAAATTACAAGAGATTTCCTGCATTTGTTCAGTTTCTGCTTATGGAATTCTTTTTTAGCCAATTACTGTTGGTAGCATCATCTTAATAGCTGATAATAAACCTAATAATGAGTATCTATCCTTCTATCACCTGCGCAGTGCCCTTTGTTACAGATCCTATCCTATCTAATAAAGTACCTTTAACTCCAGCGTTTATTTCTAATGTGATTCTTAAAGAGCCGTCTGCCAGCCACTGTTCACCACCCAAACTTCCACTAGTCTTCAATAGATTGTACGACTGTGCTGAAAACTGAGGTGGAACGGTTATGGTTAATCTTATGATTTCTGATTTAAGGGGTAAAATCTTTCTGAGAGAATCAATTATTGTTTTGACCTGATCTTCTGGTCTTTTAAATGGGTCGATGACAACCCTTGCTTCATCCATTGCACTTTCAATTCGCAAAGGTGGATGTGGAATGTGTGTTTTGGGATCTACAAAACTTTTGTTAATATGTTGAACAATCTGTTTCTTTTTCTCCTCGACCATTTTTCGGCGTTGATCAGTTGTCAGGCTAAGTTCACCTCTAGACAGAATTTGTTTGGCTACCTCTGCCGAATCCGTTGTCTTGAAAAATTTCATTAATTTTTCACTCCCTATTCTTGAGCCCTTGTTTGCATCAGCATAAATTTCATCAGAAACTAATATACTCGATAAGTCAGTTCTCCTACCAAGTTTGTATTCTAATGCAGGATCAGGTTTCACCAAAATCTCAAATTTGTTGTTATCTACATTTAAGCGAACAATTGTAATCTTTGTATCTACCATAAGCTCTAGATAGACACCCTAAGCAATATATGTGCCTGTCAGTGCTTAAATCTTATTAGTTGGTTTATGGTAAACCATTAACCTATGAAGAATAGCAAAGCATCGTCTGTAATTCAAAGTATAAATACATCCAAAATACTTTGAACTTTAGAATGACCATCTATTTGGTATGTATTGCATTGGACTAAATCTTTATCATTGAGCTTTATAATATGGTGCTTGCTTAAACTATTATTAACTTAGATTTAATTATTGCTGCTATCTGCTAGTAAAGTTTTATTATTAAACATTTAACTCCTTAGTTCTTTTTATAGAGATTAAATTCATGTTCTTTGATCTAGTTTGTGATCTAGGTAAAATATCCACTATATTTAGCCATACCCATCATTCTACCGCTCTCCTTTTCTCTTAAAATGATAGAGCTTTTTGGGACAAAGCCCTCTGGTCTAACAAGATAAGGCTTGGTATAGATATCGACTAAAACGTATTCATACCGCCATAAAAGATACCTCTCTTGCTCACTAATTAAACTTTTGAGTGGCACACTCGGCTCACTATATCCACCAGCAAGCTGTACATTATCGTACCATTTTTGATAGTCTGACCATAACGAATGTAAAGGTTTAGGTCTGTTTTTGACATAAAGGAGAGTTGGTTTGTAGGCAATAATCATGCTTAGTATAACCATTGCAATTCCAAGAAAAAAATAACCTTCAGTTGCCATCGATATAATTTGTTGATCAATTAATACCTTTATTCCCTTGAAATAACCTTCAGTAGGTAAAGTAATTGCATATGATGGAATGACAATTCCTTCATATATCAAAGTAATACCAAGACCACATATTACTATAGGTACCAAACCTCTCGAAATTATTGAAAGAGCTATTAAAGAAATCAATGTAATGCTGATAACTTGGATAATCCTGGCAGGGATTGAATTTAACGAGATTTCAATTGTGATAGTAAAAAGGTGAAGAAGAAACAAAAATATGATGCTGGTGATGCTCAAAACTATGAGTAGCTTACTATTTCTGTAAAACCATCTGTAGGCAAAAGAATACCAATTATATCTTTTATAGTTGTTGTCATCCATATTTTCTGAGGGTAATCCTGGCGTCATATATAATGTGTAAATAATATTAAAACCACAATCATTAAGTTTTCTTAATGAGATTAAGTATCACTAAAGTGTGTATAATTTTTGTATAGTATCAAGTTGTTAAAAGACAGTCAATTTCGATTCAACAATGTATTTATAATATTAACCAGTCTGGCTCTTTCTAGTAGGCATTATCAAGCCTATCATTGTTGCAATTAATTGTTATACAATAACGTAGAGATATTTTAAATTGAATCTAAGCAAAAAACATTATAAATAATTTTAGTAGAATGTATATTGTATTATAAATTTGTATATATTATCATTAATTTTAAACGAAAGTCTCCGACGTTATAAAAAGAGCAAGGTTACGGCTATAATTTGTAAACTGGTTTCAAGACTCAGACTTGTACCCTTTTGACACAGGTTTAAAGCCCTGTGAATACCTCTTTGCCCTTGCTGTAAATAAAAGTGCTGTAAACACTGTGAAGACACCGGCGGTTATGGCAAACATGAATACCTGATCAGCCATAGCTGTATTGAATTATCGATGAAAATAAACTTATCTCAAATTTATCTCAAACGATACTCAAAACTATCCTATTACCACAATTATATAAAATCTGCTTACGGCAACAGTAAATTGATAGAGACTTATGTGTAGGCATATCTTAACAATTGCCTGTAACAAAATCGATCTGAATTCTGTGTGATCTGTGGTATTATATACATTTTACATGGAATGGAATAGAATCTAATATAAAACAAAAAAGCAATCAATTTCAGTTTAATTCTGTAGCACAGTAAAAAAGAAGGTAAAAAATACTCCTTACTCTGTCACATATGCTCTTTCTCCATGCTGGGCCAAATCGAGTCCAATCTCTTCTTCTTTTGGAGTAACTCTTATTCCCTGTGGCCATACCATATCCATCACTTTGATTATTACTGCTGTTACTCCCATTGCCGATGCCAGCGGAGCAAATGCTCCTAATCGATTGTTGACAAATTGCTGTGGGTTTCCAAATGCGAGTCCGTTTGCTGCGGGAGTATAGTACTTTTGGGCAAAGGTTCCGGTCAAAAGTGCACCTACTAGACCACCTACACCGTGTACTCCCCATGTATCGAGTGCATCGTCCCACTTACGCTTGCTTTTGAATATTACTGCACCATAGCAAAATACAGAAGCAGCAATGCCAATAACAATAGCAGACATAGGGCTCACAAATCCTGATGCCGGTGTAATGGCTACTAAGCCAGCTACCGCACCAGATGCTGCTCCTACAGTTGAAGCACGTCCTGTATGGGCCCATGAGATCAATGCCCACGTTACCGCTGCCATTGCTGTTGCAACTTGAGTTGCAACAAATGCACTTGTTGCATTGGATCGAGCTGCAGCTGCAGAACCAGCATTAAAGCCAAACCATCCTACCCAAAGCAATGCTGCACCAAGAACTATGAGTGATATATTGTGTGGTTCCATCGGTATCTTTCCATATCCGAGTCTGCGTCCTAACATTAGAGCTATAACAAGTCCTGACCAGCCAGATGTGATATGGATTACAGTTCCGCCTGCAAAGTCAAGAGATGGAAGTGCTCCAGTCCAGCCAACATGTGTGCCGCCAGATCCAAGTGACCATGTCCAGTGAGCACAGAAATCATAGACAAATGTTGCCCAGAGTATTATAAAGATAACAAATGCACTAAATTTCATCCTCTCTGCCAATGCAGCAACAATTAGCGCAGGCGTGATAATAGCGAACATCATTTGAAATGCCATATATGTCATGTGAGGTATAGTGGGACCAGCTAATCCACCATAAACATCTGACGGTACATCATGAAGTACACCATATAGGCCAGCCCAGTCAAGCGTGCCTATAAATCCATTTCCAGTAGCGTCTGGTCCGAATGCAAGGCTATATCCCCATAATACCCATTGTACTCCGATTATTCCTGTTGTTATGAAAACCATCATGAGAGTATTGACTGCATTCTTCTGTCTTGTTAGACCGCTGTAAAAGATTGCCAATCCACCAGGAGTCATCATCAAGACCAGAGCTGCAGACGTTAACATCCATGCGTTGTCACCAGTATCTATTGGGCATGGTGTGAGAAGACCAGTAGTTTTGTTGACTAAGAGATTCCCCTTGTCATCTTTCTTAAAACAACTCCATTTTGCAGCAGGATCGCTCTTTGTATAGTTATTAGGTCCAGCAGCCAAAGCTTTACCTAAGAAGCTGAACGAAAGCAACATTGCCAGTAAAACAAAAACACCTAAAATAATTAGGGTTCCTCGTTGCGATGACTCGTACATTATCACACAATTTTCATAGTAGTATAAAAACTATTAAATATCTACTTGACAGAGTTATGAAATAATAAAAATATGCGATTAACAGAATACTATTCCTTTACCGTGATGGTATGTATATACATTAAAATGATATTATAATATGTTATAATATATACTCACGATATGACACCATGGAGACGATATGAGATATAATATCTGATATTCTCATCATATGCTCGAAATTATAAATATCCAGTAGATTTTTAAGTACCAGACGGACAAAACTCTTGAAGTAAATTGGTTTCTCAGTCCATTGAGATTCTTGAAAAGGAAGATGAAAGGATTACAGTCAAATTTAACAATATACCCATGCAGTATATTAATGCTATAAGGCGGCTATCAATAAGCGAAGTTCCAACGTTGGCCATAGACGACGTTGTAATATTAGAAAACTCCTCTGTTATGCATGATGAAGCAATTGCCCACAGAGTAGGACTTATTCCATTACGAACAGATCTTAATAGATTTGTTATGCCGCATGATTGCGACTGTAAAAGTACTCTGGGCTGTTCAAAATGTCGAGTATTGTTGGTATTAGACTCTGAGGCAAACGAAAAGACTAAAGTTGTGACTTCTGGAGAGTTGTTGTCTGAGGATGAGCTTGTAAAACCTGTTAGTAGGGATATTCCAATCATTGCTCTGGCTCCAAATCAAAAGTTAAAATTTGAGGCATATGCAAGATTAGGAGTTGGAAAAGACCATGCAAAATGGCAACCAACTTCGGCAGCTATTGTTAAAGATGGAAAGAATGAAAATGAAATTGTCCTTACTATTGAAACGAATGGCTCTCTAACAGCGGAAGAAGTAGTGATGGCGGCCCTTGAAAAATTAAATTTAAAGATGAAGAGCTTCAATCATGTCATACAATCGATTGTTGTACCTAAGAACATCTAGGTACGTTTATTTGGGGACTTAAGATAACAAACAATTGCTTATGCTTGCTAACGCTATAACAGATGAGACATTATGGATCCTTCGTAGAGCTTTCAAAAAAAGTAAAGCTCCAATCTGGAACTCTATAAAAGATGACCTATTGAGTCCAAGATCCAATAGAAGGGAAGTTAATGTAAGCAAATTAGCAAATGTTACTAAAAATGATGAGGTAATTGTTGTTCCTGGAAAAGTATTAGGTGCAGGAGCAATAGGACATAGATTGACAGTTTGTGCCTTCTCCATTTCTGAAATGGCTGCAAGAAAGATAATAGGATCAGGAGGGAAAATTGTAACACTTAACAATTTAATAGAAAATCATCCTGATGGCAAGGAGGTCCGTATCATTGGATAAACAGAATTCAAAATCACAAAAACAATTAGTGGTGGTTGATGCAGCAAATTGCATTGTTGGGAGAATGTGTTCACAAGTTTCAAAACTGTTACTGCAAGGAAATAGGGTTACTATTGTAAATGCTGAGAAAGCCATGCTCTCTGGGGACAGATACAAGACAATAGAACTTTATAAAGAATATCTTGAAATCAACTCTGCTACAAATCCTATTCATGGCCCATTTCATCCTAGAAGACCAGATACAATACTAACAAAGGTAGTAAGGGGGATGTTGCCAAAGAGAAAGACAAGCGGTATTGAAGCATTTAAACGGCTAAGAGTCTATATTGGCATTCCAGAGGATCTAAAGAATAATAAGATGGAACCTTTTAATTACTCTAAAATTAGAAAGGCCCCATCATATTATATTACGGTTGGCGATGTAGCAAAACAGATCGGATGGAAGTGGAAAGAAAACCATGAATAAGGTAGATCTTTACCCAGGCCAAAGAAAAGCGTGCAGAGCCATTGCAACGATTTCTAAAGGAAATGGTAAGGTAAGAATTAATAATGCTCCTGTAGAAGTTTTAAAACCAGAAGCAGCCAAAGAATTGATGTTAACCCCGCTTATTCTTATAGGAGAGTTAAGAAATAAGATCGATATCAGTGTCAAAGTGAAAGGAGGGGGATTTATGGGCCAAGCATTCGCTAGCGCAGTTGCTATTTCCAGGGCTCTGACTGGTGAAGGAAAAGGGGGAAGAGAACCTAAGGATCATCCACTAACAAAGAATGTACGTGAAGAAATTCGAGAAAAAATTACCGACTTTGACAGACACCTTTTGGTAGGTGATCCTAGACAGACTGAATCAAAGAAATTTGGCGGACCTGGAGCTAGACGTAGAAAACAGAAATCATATCGTTAATATGTTTAATCATCTAATTTTACACAAGGAAATATTAAACTATTTGCTCATGTGTAAATAAATAAGAATTTAAATTTAATTTGCTATATTGTGTATCAACGTATAGGAGAAATGTAATATTATTCCAATCTTGCTATATCATTTTTTCAGATAAGTTGCCAGAAATATTCCAGTGAGGTATATTGTTTACATATCAAAATTAATGATATCGTTTTCAAAGTATACACATCAACGTCAATATTTCTGAAATAAACGTTTTTGTATTTTACTTCTAAACCAATGGGTATAGATCCTGTCTATGGTAGCTCAGCATTTGGGATTGTGGTGACTCAACGAATGATAACAGTACATACATAATTTAATAGCAAAAAAGCTGGTACGAATGTTCACAAGAAAATATTTAGTTTGTTTATGTCTCATTGGAACATATATAGGATATGATGCGAAATGGCTATTTCAGTTACAAAAGAACCAATGAATAGAGGTAGTAATAATGTCATGTTAGTGCTTTTGTTTTTAGTAATCGGACTGAGCCTACTTTCATTATCCGTACCTACAATAATGACAAATGCCCAAGTTCCCTCTAATACTACGTTTGGTAGTAGCAACAGCACCAGCAACGAGACTCGCGCTACACAAATGGGGATTTGCAAGGTAGGTGCAGGGGGTCCTTGTAATGTGCAATAGTGATATTAATGGCGTAGATCATAATACTAGGTAGTGTATATTGCAAAATGGTTGCTAATATTCATCTGTCGTCACTCTCGGGTTAGCCCAAGAATAAATCCTAGACCAGCACTCCCGGCCAATGATAGGTTACTCCTAGCCCTGAATTTATCTATCCGGTACTTTGTATAGTACCTTGTTGCTTCCTTTTCAGAAATGCCTAACTGTATAGCCGCCTATACGGGCTTATTTCCTTCGTCAAAGAGTTTGTAAGCTGTGTGGTTTTTCATTGGAGTGAGAGTGGGCTATTCCATTTCCACAGGCACTACTACCGTTAACTGCTGCCTCCTTTTTCTTTACAATGGCACCAATATTTCTAAAAGACATTCTTGCTTCTTGGACTATCTGGCGTACATTTTTGTGTTGATTATAATACAGGTCCAAAACAAGTTTTTCTCTTTCAACATTGCTTAACATATTATATGTTATTACTGCTATCGAATGGAGGCTTTACACTATTAGCTTTTACTGCTACCATTGCTACCAGATTTGTTTCCCTGTTACCACCTGTTACCACTTCATTAAGACAATGAGACAGAAACAGGCAATATATGTAGGTATTATAGGATGCAAATATACTCGATGTTAGTTTGGACAGTTTGTTTAAATTTTAATAGATTCCAGACTACTCTCCAACAATGTACATATATCTATATTACCTATATTGTCTACACTATAGTTGTGAGCGTAGAAAGGAAAAACCCTCTAAAACGAGATCAAGCTCTAAACGACGCTTCAAATGGACAAATGGGAGAGGAGCCTAGATCTACTCCAAAGCCAGATCCCCAGCCAACATCTGATCTAAGGGATCAGCAAGCGAAAGCTGCACGTAAAATGTCCAGAGATCTATGACAATATATAAGCAGGAATGAATCATCTACACACCGCCCAGAGAATACCATTGTTATTCACTCATAAGTACTATAGTAGTCTATTTCTTAATCCAAATCCCTCAAAATAACCTGCTTCAGCCTCCAGCCATATATTGAAAATTATGGCTGATAAACCACACATTATGACATTGGACTAAATATGCTTATTGCAACAAGCGGTAGACAAACGGTATTCTAGACTTTTGAGTAGCCGTGAGAATTATGTCTGAATGGTATACTTTAACCAGTGGAAATATCAGACCATAGAAGAATTACATGAATCAACACTTTTTCAATGGGCCATTGATTCATCATATTCTTTGGTAGAATCTTTCTTTCTGTCAGTTTTAGTACCCGCTGCACCTTCTTCATATTCTCTGTCTTCGTTAGAACTCATGTCAATTCTATAGATAGACAAATAGCTATTTAGCAGTTATCTATAACAATTAACTTAAGAATAATAACTAGCTATGCTAGACTAAATACAGCCCCTATAGAGTTTTTGCTTCCATAGTCTGTGATTTATGTATCTTCTCTGACTGCTAAAGCCCAAGGATGCTGTGAGAGGTACTCTTTAGGCCATTGTATGTCATCAAGCATTTTCCATGAAATTCCTGAATCGGTAGAGTAGAATATTCCACGATTGTTTACAGCATAGAATGAACCTGCAATACTTGGGTTTGCCGTAAGGACAGAAATGAGTGTTCCAGTTGGTTTGGGAAGGCCGTTTGATACTAGCTTCCATTCTATATCATTGCTGTTACTATCATCAGCATCATCAACATGAGATGATGATGTTCTTCTATAAACCAGTGATTCAGCATCTTCAAGAGAATATGCTTTATAGGGCCATTGTGATGCAGATACAATAACAGTTTGAGGATCACCTGAATCGACTGCGAGACTAAAGAGGTAATCATAGTCGTCAAGTCCTGCTACCAATCTTTTCCAGGTTTGTCCATAATCATAACTTTCAAAATATCCATCACCAGCAGCAGAATATAACCATCCAGGCATCTTTTTGTGAGTAGTTAGAGTATGAGTATCATACGGTCCTCC
>Ga0134128_10011630_pt1 | contig 10513 bp, 8 predicted proteins | sample KB31754_FD_96462 | JGI IMG/M metagenome (GOLD analysis project Ga0134128, IMG submission 96462) | Terrestrial soil microbial communities with excess Nitrogen fertilizer from Kellogg Biological Station, Michigan, USA - KB3-175-4 | ecosystem: Environmental > Terrestrial > Soil > Unclassified ...
CGGCGGCGGCACCACCTCGACGACCATGTCGAGCAGCGGGCCGAGATCCTTCCGCTCGTCCTTGAGATCGCGCACCGCCCACCCCTCGCGCCCCGAGGCGTAGACGATGGGGAAATCGAGCTGGGCGTCGGTCGCACCGAGCGCACAAAAGAGATCGAAGGTGGCGTCGACGGCGCCCTCCGGATCGCAGCCGGGGCGGTCGATCTTGTTCACGACAAGGATAGGGCGAAGTCCCAGCGCCAGCGCCTTGCGGGTGACGAAGCGGGTCTGGGGCATCGGGCCTTCGAAGGCGTCGACCAGCAGGCAGACGCTGTCGACCATCTTGAGCACCCGCTCGACCTCGCCGCCGAAGTCGGCGTGGCCGGGGGTGTCGACGATGTTGATGCGCGTCCCCTTCCAGGTGATGGCCGTGAACTTGGAGAGGATGGTGATACCGCGCTCGCGTTCGAGGTCGTTCGAGTCCATCGCGCAGTCGGCCATCACCTCGCCCGCGCGGAACTGCCCCGCCTGTCGCAGGAAGCCGTCGACGAGGGTGGTCTTGCCGTGGTCGACGTGAGCGATGATGGCGATGTTGCGGACGTCGCTCCGGACGGGCTTGTCCTGCGACGCAACGCTCTCGGTCATGATGGGTGGTGCTGAGGCAGTCATAGCGGGCCGCAAGGTGTACTCGGCCCGGCGCCCGCGCGCAAGTCAGCTCGGGTCGAGCCCCGGCCCGAGGTTGCAACCCGACCCCCGCTCAACCGATGATGCGCCGGTGCATCCGGCGGTGGCGGCGCTTCCGTTCGCGGACAAGGGACTGGTCCTGGGGGCCCTGGTCGCCCACATGCCGCCCGAAGCCTTCGCCGCGCGGTTCCCCGGGGCGGCCGGCGGGCAGGCGGCCCTGGCGGCCCTCGCCTCGGAGACCCGGACCACCCGCGCCTCGACGCTGGCCGAGCTGCTGGCGCTGGTGCGCGCGCCGGTGCCGGCGGGCATCGAGCGCATCCACCCCGACTGGCTGCGCGAGCGGCTGGCGGCCGAACCGTCGCCGGTCGTCCAGGCCGTCAGCCAAGCGCTGCCGCCCGAGGTTCGCCAGATAGCTGACGCGCTGCTGAGCGAGCGGGGCGAGAGCCGCGCGCCGACCCCGGTTCCCGCCACTGCCGCGGCCGAGCTCGGCCGGCGGGTCTTCGCGGCCCTGGTGCCGGTGGCGGGCCCGGGAGCTCCGGCCGGGCCCGAGGCCGCACCGCTGATGGCCCTGCCGCTCGCCGCAGTCGCGGAGGCCGTCGAGCTGCGGGGGGCGTTCACGCTGGGCGTCTCCCTCCGAGGCGCGCCCGGTGAGGTCGTGGGCCGGGCGGCGGCCAACCTCGGCGACCGACTGGCAGGGGCGCTGGTCGAGGCGGCGGCCAAGACCGGACCGGCCCAGGCGCGCGACGCCGCCCGCCGCCTCGTGGAGCGGGTCGCCGGCGAGAGACCTTCCGATCTGGCGGCGCATCTCGGCGCCCGCGCGCTGGCGGTGGCGCTGGTGCCCGAGGGGCGCGACGCCACACAGGCCGTCGCGCAGCGCCTGGCGCCGCCGCTGGGGCGGCGCCTGTTGGCGTTCGCCGCGGAGGCGGAGGGATAGGCAACGTGGGTCGTATCGTCAAGGGGCACGTCGTCCCCAAGGTGACGCTCGACGCCCGGGCCGAGGCCGAGGCGCTGCTGGCGCGGGCGCGGGCCGAGGCCGAGGCGCTGCGCGCCGAAGGGGTCGCCGCGCGCGAGGCGGCCCGGCAGGAGGGATTCGAGAGCGGGCGGGCGGATGGCGTGGCCGAGGCGGCGGTGGCGTTGGCGGCCGCCCGGGCCGAGGCGGCTCGCATCGTCGAGGCCGCGGAGCCGCTGGCCCTCGCGGTGGCGGCCCGAATGGCGGAGAAGATCGTCGGCCGCGCGGTGGCGCTGGCGCCGGAGACCATGGCGGAGATCGCCGGAGAGGCGCTGGCGGCCTGCCGCCCGGGCTCGGGCGCGGTGCGCGTGCGCGTTCATCCCGACGATCTCCCGGCCGTCGAAACGCGCCGCGCGGCGCTCACGGCCCGGGCGCCCGCCGCGGCGCTCGAGCTCGTCGCCGACGAGGCCGTGGGACGCCACGGCTGCGTGATCGAGACGCCGCAGGGTCGCCTCGACGCGCGGCTCGAGACCCAGCTCGCCGCGCTCGAGCGCGCGTTGCTCGGAGGCGCCCGTGGCTGAAACGAAGCCCGGCGGAAGATTGGACCTCGGCCAGGCGCTGGCGCGTCTCGAGAGCGCGGCCCCTCGCCGCGAATCGGGGCGCGTCACGGAGGTGACCGGCCTGGTGGTTCGCGCCAGCGTCCCCGGCGTGCGCGTCGGCGAGATCGTGACGCTGGAGGGCTCGGGACTGCAAGCCGAGGTGGTCGGCTTCCGGGGCGAGGAGGCGGTCCTCCTGCCGCTCGGCGAGGCGGCCGGCATCGGCCCCGACTCGCTGGTGACCGCCACCGGCCGGTCGTTGTCGGTCGAGGTCTCCGACGGCGTGCTCGGCCGCGTCCTCGACGGGCTCGGGCGCCCGATCGACGGCGGCGGGCCGATCGCGGGCGCGACCCCCTGGCCGGTCGATCGCCCGGCCCCCGATCCGCTGGCCCGCCGCCGGGTGAGCCGCCCGCTGGCGCTCGGCGTCCGCGCGCTCGACGCGCTCCTCACCATGGGCGAAGGGCAACGCCTGGGCCTGTTCGCCGGCTCGGGCGTCGGCAAGTCGACGCTGATGGGGCAGATCGCGCGCCAGACCGAGGCCGACGTCAACGTCATCGCGCTCGTCGGTGAGCGCGGCCGCGAGGTGGTCGACTTCCTCGAAGAATCACTGGGCGAAGCCGGGCGCCAGCGATCGGTGGTCGTCTGCGCCACCAGCGACACCCCCAGCCTGGTGCGGCTCAAGTCGGCGTTCGTGGCCACCGCCATCGCCGAGTACTTCCGCGCCGAGGGGCGCCGCGTGCTCTTCATGCTCGACTCCGTGACGCGCGTGGCGCGGGCGCAGCGCGAGGTCGGCCTCGCCGCCGGCGAGCCGCCCGCGCGACAAGGCTACCCGCCCAGCGTCTTCGCGCTCCTGCCGCGTCTCCTCGAACGGACCGGCAACGACGCGCGCGGTTCGATCACCGCGCTTTATACCGTCCTGGTCGCGGGCGGGGACATGGAAGAACCGATCGCCGACGAGGTCAGGGGCATCCTCGACGGCCACGTGATCCTCTCGCGCGAGATCGCGGCTCGCAACCAGTGGCCGGCCGTCGACGTGCTGCCGTCGCTGTCGCGCCTCATGAGCGCCGTGGCCGACCCCGAGCACCGCCGCGCCGCCGGCCGGCTGCGCGAGCTGCTGGCCGCCTACGAACGCCAGCGCGACCTCATCCTGCTCGGCGCCTACCAGCGCGGCGCCGACCCGGTGACCGACGAGGCGGTGGCGCGCATGGACGCCATCACCGCCTTCCTGCGCCAGCGCACCGACGAGGCAGCGCCGTTCGAAGAGACGCGGGCGTGCCTGCTCCAGCTCGTTTCGTGAGGTAAAGCAGATCCCGGGAGAAGAGCCATGACCACGTCCGACGATTGCCTGTTCTGCAAGATTGTCCGCGGCGACATCAAGTCGACCATCACTTACCGCGACGACCGCACCGTCGCCTTCAAGGACCTCGGCCCCAAGGCCCCGCTGCACGAGCTGGTGGTCCCCACCCGGCACATCGCCTCGCTGGCCGACGCCACCCCCGCCGACGTCGAGCTCTTCGGCCACCTGATGGTGGTCGCCGCCCAACGCGCCAAAGAGAGCGGCCTCGCGGGCAACGGCTTCCGGGTGGTGATGAACGCCGGCGCCGACGCCGGCCAGTCCGTCCACCACGTCCACCTGCACGTCCTGGCCGGCCGGCCCATGGCCTGGCCGCCGGGCTAATACCGAATATCGACCAACGTCTTCTTGCGCAGCTCGCCGAGGTAGATCTTCGTCTGGCGCTCCATGTCCTTCTGATGGAGCTGCATGCGGATCTCGTCCTTCGCCTGGTCGAACGGCTTGGGGTCCTTGATCTTGCGGTCGACGAGCTTGATGACGTGGAAGCCGCCCTCGACGCGGACAGGGCCGCGCACGTCGCCGACCTTCATCGAGAAGACCAGCTCTTCGATCGCTTTGGGCAGCATGTCCTTGCCGAAGTAGCCGAGGTCGCCGCCGTCGGCGCGCGTCGCCGCGTCGTCCGAGCTCTCGCGCGCCAGCTTGGCGAAGTCCTCGCCCGCCTGCGCCCGCTCCAGGATCTTCTGGGCCTGCCGCTGCTTGTCCGCCACCGTCGTGGCGTCGGCCCCCTCGGGGATCGCCACGAAGACGTGGCTGGCGCGCACCTGCACGTTGCTGCCGTCCTTCATGTGGCGTTCGTAGTAGGCGCGCACCTCGTCGTCCGACACGTTGACGCGCGAGCCGACCGCGATGTTGAGGACCTTGTAGCGCAGGAGCTGCCGCCGCAGGTCGGCGCGATAGCCGGCCATGGTCATCCCTTGCTGGCGAAGCGCGTCGCGCAGCTGGTCGTCGGTCAGGCTGTTCTGCTTCTTGATCTCCTCGATGGAGGCGTCGACCTGCTCGCTGGTGATGGAGAGCTTCATCTCCGCCGCCTGCTGCAGGATGAGCTCGTCGTCGATGAGCCGCTCCAACACCTGCCGCCGCAAGGCCGTCGCCTGGGCCGACCGCTTGTCCGGATCGGGGATCCGGTTGACGTCGGCCATGAGCGGTCCCACCCGCTCTTCGACCTCGCTGGCCAGCACCAGCGCGTCTCCGACCACGGCGGCCACCCGCTCGACCACGCGCGCCCGCGCGACGCCGGACGCCCCGAGCAGAGCCGCCAGCGCCAAGAAAATTGCCCGACGGTACTTCACGGGTGGGTTGGAGCGTGCGGGGCGCTGGCGGGTTGCATCCCCCCTATTCCGACGGGGCGGGGAGCGGGCGTCCCCGGCGGCGGCCCGCCGGCGGGCGCGCCCGGCATGCCCGGCAGCTCGGCTCCCGGCGCCCGGCCGGCGCCGCCCTCGACGACGACCTTGGCCAGATTGTCGTCGTTGATGGTGATGCTGCTCTTCTTCTTGAGGTCGTCGACGAAGGCGTCCATCGCCTTGGACCGCAGATCGCGGAACAGCCGCTGCTGGATCTGACGCTTGACCTCGGGCAACGAGCGGTTGAAGCCGGGGCGCTTCTGCGTGAGGCGCACGATCGCCCACCCCTTGTCGGTCTTGATCGGCGGGGTGAGGTCACCCACCTCCTTGAGCTTGAACGCCGCGTCGACGATCGGCTTGGGAACGGTCGCCGAATCCTCGGCGAAGAACGAAAGATCGCCACCGCGGGGCTTCGATTCGTCGTCCTCGGTGTACTTGGTCACCAGATCCCGAAAGCCCTTCTGGTCGCCGAGACCGGCCGGCCCTTTGGGGAGCGCCTTCGCGTCGGCGTAGGCGTGGTCGGCTTTGCCCTTCTCCTTGACGAAAATGGCGCTCACCCGCACCTCGTCCTTCTGGTGAAACTCGGTCGGGTGCTCGTTGTAGTACTTCTCGACGTCGGCGTCGGGGACGTCCTCGACCTTGAGCTTGGACTCGAAGTCCTTCTGCATCAGCTTGGAGATCATCTGCTGCTTCATGACCCGCTGAACGTCGGGATCCTTGTCGTAGCCGCGCCGGGCCGCCTCCGCCGCCATCACCTCGAACTTGACCAGACCGTCGACGAATTCCCGCTTCTTGTCGGCGGCCGTATAACGGGCGCGCACGAACGGCGACTGCTTGTTGATCCGTTCCTGCACGTCTTCCACCGTGATGACCGCGTCGTCGACCTTGGCGACCACCTGCGACGGATCGGCGTTGCGGGCCTCGCCGGTCGTGTTTGCGCCGTGTTTGCAAGCGGGCGCGGCAAACGCGAGCGCCCCGAGAGCGAGCACCAGGGTCTTCGGGCGGAGGGTCGTCGTGGCCATCCGCGAGAGATTACACGCCCCGGGCGCTAGATCCAGCGCGTTGGCCCGGGACCGAACATCCCAACCATGTGGGGATGGGTGACAAACCGGATGAACAACCAATTCACGGCCGTCAGGATGGCCGCCGAGGTGACCAGTCCCCCCAGCGTCTCGATCTCGAACGAGCCCATCAGCTTGTCGGTCAGCCACAGCAGGATCGTGTTCACGATGAGCGGGACGAAGAAGAACAGCAGCCCGAGCGTGAGGATCCCCGGAACGACCAGCAGGACCCGGATGAACCCACCGAGGAGCACGTTGAGGACGGAGAAGACGATCGCCACGACGATCGCCGATCCGATGCTCTTGACCTTCACGGAAGGGAGAAATCGGGTCAGCGCGAGCAGGGTCACGGTCAACACCGCGAGATGCAGAAGGATGTGCATCCGCAAAGCGTACCCGAAAACCGGGCCGTTGGCTGTCGGGCTGGGTCAAGCGGCGGTCAGCTTCACGAGCTGCGTCAAACGGGTCCGAACCGCCGCCATGCGGTCGCGCTTTTCCTCCTCGTCGAAGGCGTAAGAGAGCCGCATGTCCGGCGTCAGCTTGAAGCGACTCGCTTTGGCCTGAACCAGCTTCAGCACCTTGCCCGGGTCGAGCGGCGTCTCGCTGTGCAGCGAGAGGGTGAAGCGCGCCGGCGAGAGCTCGTAGCCGAGCCCGCCGAGCGCGCGCACCAGCGTCTTGTCGATCATGACCTCGCCCAGCAGCGACGCCTCCTCGGGGAGGGGGCCGTAGCGGTCCGCGAGCTCGGCCAGCGTGCCGCGGACGTCGTCCTCGGTGCGGGCCTGGGCCAGGCGCCGGTAGAAGTCGAGGCGCTGGCCGGCGTCGGGGACGTAGTCGTCGGGGAGAAACGCCGGCACGTCGACCGAAATCTCCGGATCGTGCTCCTGTTTGATGGGCTGGCCGCGCAGCTCGGCCACCGCCTCTTCGAGGATGCGGGCGTAGGTCTCGAACCCCACCGCCGCGACCGCTCCGTGCTGGCGCTCTCCGAGCAGCTCGCCGGCGCCGCGGATCTCGAGGTCGTGCGTCGCCACCTGGAACCCGGCGCCGAGCTCGGTGAAGCGCTGCAGGACCGCCAGGCGCTGCTTCGCCTCCGGCGTCATCCGCGTCTCTTCGGGAACCACCAGGTAACAAAAAGCGCGCTCGCGCGAGCGGCCGATGCGCCCGCGCAGTTGGTAGAGCTGGGCCAGCCCGAAGCGATCGGCGTGGTGGACGATCATCGTGTTGGCGCGCGGGATGTCCAGCCCCGACTCGATGATCGTCGTGCAGCAGAGGACGTCGTAGCGGCCGTCGACGAAGTCGACCATCACCTTCTCGAGCTCCCCCTCCGGCATCTGCCCGTGCGCGACGGCGATGCGGGACCCCGCGGGCGAGAGCTCGGCGATCTTCCGGGCCTGCTCGGCCAGGTCCTCGATCCGGTTGTGGACGAAGAAGATCTGGCCCCCGCGCGCCAGCTCCCGCCGGATCGCCTCGCCCAGCAGCTCGCGATCGAACCGGCAGACGAAGGTGCGGATGGCCAGCCGGTCGGCGGGCGGCGTGGCGATGATCGAGATCTCGCGCAGCCCGCCCATCGCCATCTGGAGCGTGCGCGGGATCGGCGTGGCGGTCAGGGTCAGGACGTCGACCTGCGTGCGCAGCTCCTTGAGTCGCTCCTTGTGCGTGACGCCGAACCGCTGCTCCTCGTCGACGACCAGCAGCCCGAGGTCGCGGAACCGCACGTCGCGCGAGAGGATCCGGTGCGTCCCCACCACGACGTCGATCTTCCCCTCGGCGAGCGCCGCCACCGTCGCCTGCTGCTCGGCCTTGGTGCGAAAGCGCGAGAGCACCGCCACCCGGACCGGGAAATCGCTGAAGCGATCGGAGAAGGTGACGAAGTGCTGCTCGGCCAGCACCGTCGTCGGCGCCAGCACCGCCACCTGCTTGCCGCCCAGCACCGCCAGCAGCGTCGCGCGCAGCGCCACCTCGGTCTTGCCGTAGCCGACGTCGCCGCAGATGAGGCGGTCCATCGGCACGCCGTTCTGCATGTCGCCGAGCACCGTGTCGATCGCCTTCTCCTGGTCGGGCGTCTCCTCGAAGGGAAAGGTCTCCTCGAAGGCTTGAAAGACGGCGTCGGGCCCGGGGAAGGCGTGGCCGGCCAGCGCCGCCCGCTGCGCGTAGAGCTGCATCAGCTCCTCGGCGATCTTGCGTGCCTCGGCCGAGACCCGCCGCCGCTTCTCCTGCCAGGTCCTGACCCCCAGCTTGTCGAGCCGGACGGCGTCGGTCTCGCCACCCGAGTAGCGATGGACGAGGCCGATCCGGTAGACCGGCAGATAGATCTGTCCGCCGTCGTATTCGAGCTGCAGGAAGTCCTGCGGCACGCCGCGCACGGTGAGTTTTTTCAAGCCCCGGTAGCGACCGATGCCGTGCTCGTCGTGGACGATGAAGTCCCCTTCCGCGATCTCCGCCAGGTCACCGAGCGCCGGGGCCTTGACCGGCCGCGCCTCGCGCGCCGAGCGCGCGCCGAAGATCTCCTCCTCGGCGACGACGATCAGGCGATCGGCGGGCAGCGCGAACCCGCGCCGCAGCGGCCCGATCAGCACCGCCAGCGGAATCCCGGCCGGGACGAAGGGGTCCCCGGCCTCCCCGTGCCCGAGGACGGAGGTCGCCAGCCCCAGCGCGCGCAGCAACGCCGCCAGCCGGTCGGCGTGCGTCCGGGTGGAGGCGACGACCCGGATCCTGTTCCCGCGATCGAGCCAGCTCCGCAGCCGGTCGCGGAGCGGCCTGCCGACGTCGGCCTCGTCTTTGTGCTCCGGCGCGTGCGACCGCGCTTCGCGCAGCTCGGCGCGCAAGGTGGTGTGGGGGGTGGACTCGATCCGCACGCGCGGCGGGGCCTCGGGCGTCTCGCCGAAGCGAGCGATCTCGACCGGACGGATCTCCAGCCGGTGTTGCGCCGCCAGCGCCGCGGCCGCCTCTTCCTCGCCCAGCACGAAGTCGTGCGCCGGCAGCGCCAGCCGGTGCTCGACGTGGCGGGCCGCGGCCGCCTCGCGCAGCCGGGTGGCCTGCCGCCGGGCTTCCTCGACGACCGCCTCCGGATCTTCGACCACGCAGAGCGCGTCCGCCGGCAGGTAGTCGAACAGCGGCACCATCTGGGCGTGGAACGCCGGCGCCAGCGCCTCGATGCCGAAGAACAGCTCCCCCTCGTCGATTTGCTCCAAGAGCCGCCGCGTCTTCGAGGAGGGAAAGACAGCGGCGTCGGCGGCGGCCAGGAGCTTGGCGCGCGGGTCGGCGCCCGGCGTGGTGATCGTCTCGCGCACCGGGTGCAGGTGGACCGCGTCGAGCGGGCGCAGCGTCCGTTGCGTGGCCGCGTCGTAGAGGCGAATGGATTCGATCTCGTCGCCGAAGAGCTCGATCCGGACCGGGTGGCGGTAGACGGGCGGGAAGAGGTCGATGACTGCGCCGCGCACGGCGAACGTCCCCGCGTCCTCGACCACCGGCGCGCGAGAGAATCCGGCCCGCACCAGCGCGGCGATCGTCGCCTCGCGATCGAGCGTCGCCTTGGTCGGGATCACCTGGCAGAGCGCGTCGAACGGCGCGCGCGGGACGACGCGCCGGAACAGCGCCGAGGCCGAGGCGACCAGGACGCGCGGCGCGAACCCGTGTGAGAGGCGGAACAGCGCCGCCATCCGGCGCAGCACCGAGCGCCGGTCCGGTTGCATCTCGGCGTACGGCGACCCATCGGGCGCCGGCAGCTCGAGCACCGCGGGCGGCGCCAGCGGATCATCGCCCGCGTGGGCAGCGGGCAGAAAGAACCCCAGGTCGTGGACCCGCGCCTCGGCCGTCTCCTCGTCGGGAACGACGTAGAGCAAGGTGGGGAAATCGACGAGCTTGGCGGCCAGCGCCGCCCCCAGCGATCCCGCGGCGCCGTAGAGCTCGACGGCGCGCGCGCCGCCGAGCAGCTGGCGGATCTCGCGCAAGGCCTGCGCGAACCCGCGCCGCGCCGGCGACGACAGCACGTCCAGATCGCTCCCCGAGACGCTCATTGAACGGTCCGCGTATTTACCTCAAACTGCCGCCCGTGGCTGGCATGAGCAAGCTCGTGGCCGCCTTCGCGCTCGCGCTCGGCGCCGCCTCGCTCACCGACGAGGGGCTGCGCCGCGAGGTCAATCGCCTGGTCGCGGCGGTCAGCGCCGCGCGCCACCTGCCGTACACAGGAACGCTGCGCGCGCACGCGGTGACCCGCGAGGAGGCGTCGCGCTCGGTCCTGCTGGCCGTCGGCGAAGGGGCCGCGGGCGCCACCCAGCGGGCGGAAGGGGAGATCCTGAAGCGCCTCGGCCTCCTCCCCGCCGAGGCGGACGCCGGCGGGCGGGCCGCGCAGGCCTACGGGTTCGCGGCCAGCCCCCGCCCCCGTTACGACGCCGCCAGCCGAAGCCTGCTCGTCCCCGACTTCATCCCCTTCGAGGCCCAGCGGACCGAGGTGGCGCACGAGGTCGCGCACGCCCTGGCCGACCAGCGCTTCGGGCTCCGGAAGCTCCTGGAGATCGCCCCCGACGGGACGTCGCGCCTCGAGGGCGATGCGC
>Ga0134128_10011634_pt1 | contig 10512 bp, 10 predicted proteins | sample KB31754_FD_96462 | JGI IMG/M metagenome (GOLD analysis project Ga0134128, IMG submission 96462) | Terrestrial soil microbial communities with excess Nitrogen fertilizer from Kellogg Biological Station, Michigan, USA - KB3-175-4 | ecosystem: Environmental > Terrestrial > Soil > Unclassified ...
GGTGCTCGGCGTAGTTCGGTGCGCAGTCCGGTGGAGGCGATGAAGGTCTTTGATGGCACACAGTCGCACAGCACGGCGGCACCGCCGATACCGTCGGAGTCCACGACGGTGACCTGGGCCACCTCGGGACCGCGTGCGGCGGCGACCAGTGCCGCCTCGTAGCCGGCCGGGCCGCCGCCCAGGATCACAATGCGGGTCACCACCGCTCAGACCTCACCGACCGACCGGACGACAAGTCATCAGAAACGCCATCCGTCACCGGCGCTGGTGTCGTCATCGACGACGATATGCATGGCGGCTTCCTCAGCCGAGGCGGCGCCGCCGTCGATGCCGACGTCGTGGGCAAGGTAATCCGCGCCTGGGTCGGTAGGGTCGACGTCGAAAGCGACGAGCCGACCTGCGCGGGCGTCTCCGACCTGATCGTCGATTCGCTCGCCATCGCTGTCGGCGCTATCACCGATTCCGTCGCCATCCCACTCAACGGTCACGTCGGGCACCTCGCGGGCCAGTCGGCGCGTCAGACTTTCATGAGTACGGGCTTCCCTGGTGGTGAGACCCCACGCCAGCAGTTCACGCGGGCGTTCCGGGGGTGAGTAGCCCTCGTCCAGGTCGATGCCAGTCTGTTCGGAGTCCAGACTTTCCTCTGGTTCAAGCAGATGCGCTTCCACGTCGTCGAATTCAGAAATCGCCATCAGCATGTCTCCATTCGGTATCTGCAAGGGTGCCGCTCGGTGGTTGTCTCAGCCAAGCGCCTGAACAAGGTCGCGGCAGGCTCGTTCACAGCGACGGCATACCTCGGCGCACACGCGGCAATGCTCGTGTTTCGGCGCATGCTTGTCACACTCGTCCGCGCTTGTCGCGCAGGCGAAGGCGCACGTTTGGAGCACCGTCCTGGTCAAGTTGGCGTCGTAGTCCGTGTGCCGGGACAAGACGCGGCCGGTTGTCGCGCACACATCCGAGCAGTCAAGGCACGTACGGATGCATTTGGCTAAATGATTGACGTCGTCTTCGCTGAGGCAGGCGTCGGCACACGCTGTGCAGGCCTGGTCGCATTCGAAACACGCGTCGATACATTCGACCAGCTTGGCTTTGTCGATCCGGCCTAGATCTCGTGGATAGGTCTCCAGCATTCTCCTGGCGGCGCTCACTATGTCCTCCTTGTTCGATGGCGATGGTTGTCACACACAAAGAACACGGCTGCGCGGACGTTAAAAGCATGGCGCGCAACGGGGTGAAGTGTCGTCACCCAGCTCCGTCACTCACCCGGGTGATAGTCGACAGACGAATGCGCCGGCCGCAGGTAGCCACAGCCCTGGCGGAGAACTTATGCGGTGGCCGCCAGGGGTATTCACCCGGATGAATTGCCTCGACGGGTGATGATCACTCACCCCACGGCGGTAGATGCTGGCCCAAGAAGGGCACGAGGAGGTTCTGTGAAGGCGATGAAATACCGTACTTGCGATCACGGCGTCATGAGGGGTTGCGAGCTCCGATCGGGATTTGCGGCCGGGCCCTGCCCGACTCGGGCAAGCGTTGGCAAGCCGCGATGCGCGGCAATACTTTTCGCGATGGCAGGAGCATAGCGTGGCTCGCGGGCGCGCGGGATGCACAAAGGTTCCAGACGGTGCGTTGAGTGCGCAATTCGAAAGCGACGTCATCCCGCTTCTTGGGCCTTTGTATCGGCAAGCTCTCGGGATGACCTCCAATCGAGCGGATGCAGAGGATCTCGTGCAAGAGACAGTTCTCAACGCATATGCCGCTCTGCGGACATTCGAGCCAGGAACGAACCTCAAAGCTTGGCTGCGGCGGATCATGACCAACACCTACATCAACGGCTATCGGCGCCAAAAGCGCCGTCCTGCACAATATTCGACTGCAGAACTCACCGATCAGCAGCTGGTGGCCAGTGCCTCACGCACGCCCGGCGGCCTACGGTCGGCTGAAGATCAGGCGCTCGAAACGTTGGCAGACCCCTACCTCAAGGCGGCAATGATGGAACTGCCTGAGCAGTTTCGCACCGCCGTGTATTTCGCCGACGTTGCCGGATACTCATACAAGGAGATCGCCGCCATGACGGACACCCGGCAAGGAACCGTGAGTTCAAGGCTCAACCGCGGACGAAAACAATTGCGCGATTCACTGATCGCCTCGCCGGCCAGCCATGCGGCCCGGACAATCGACAAGGCCTGACGAACAAATGGAATGGCCGCGCCCGCGGTCGGTCACACATTTGTCACACCCGCGGCACGACAAGGTGATTCAATCACTTCGCGAGGGATTTCATCGCCCGTTCGTTCGTGCGCGCCGGAAGTGGGCCTCACTGCGCATCCGTTCAATCATGTGCGGATAGTGCAGTTCGAAGGCGGGCCGCTCAGAGCGGATGCGGGGCAGTTCGGTGAAGTTATGGCGCGGGGGTGGGCTGCTGGTGGCCCACTCCAGCGAGTTGCCGTATCCCCATGGGTCGTCGACGGTGACCACTTCGCCGTAGCGCCAACTCTTGAAGACGTTCCACACGAACGGCAGCATCGAAACCCCGAGGATGAATGCCCCGATCGTTGAGATGACGTTGAGTGTGGTGAATCCATCGGTGGGCAGGTAGTCAGCGTAGCGCCGTGGCATCCCCTTGTTGCCGAGCCAGTGTTGCACCAAAAATGTTGTGTGAAACCCGATCAGCGTCAACCAGAAGTGCACCTTGCCCAGCCGTTCGTCGAGTAGACGCCCAGTCATCTTGGGAAACCAGAAATACACCCCGGCATAGGTGGCGAACACGATCGTCCCGAACAAGACGTAGTGGAAGTGGGCGACCACGAAGTAGGTGTCGGTGACGTGGAAATCGATCGGTGGGCTGGCCAGCAGCACACCCGACAGGCCACCGAGCAGAAAAGTCACCAAAAAGCCCGCCGCGAAAAGCATTGGAGTCTCGAAGGTCAACTGGCCCTTCCACATCGTGCCGATCCAATTGACGAATTTGATTCCGGTGGGAACCGCAATGAGGAAGGTGGTGAAGGCAAAGAATGGCAGCAGCACGGCGCCGGTGGCATAGAGATGATGGGCCCACACCGCGATCGACAGCGCCCCAATGCTGATGGTGGCGTAGACCATCGTGGAGTAGCCAAACAGCGGTTTGCGGGAAAACACGGGGATGACTTCGGTAATGATGCCGAAGAAGGGCAGCGCGATGATGTAGACCTCGGGATGGCCGAAGAGCCAGAACATGTGCTGCCACAGCAGGACTCCGCCGTTAGCTGGGTCGAACACGTGCGCGCCGAGGTGGCGGTCTGCGGCGAGGCCGAACAACGCGGCCGTCAAAAGCGGGAAGGCCACTAGCACCATGATGCTGGTGACGAGGATGTTCCAGGTGAAGATCGGCATCCGAAACATCGTCATGCCTGGCGCGCGCAGACACACCACGGTGGTGATCATGTTGACCCCGCCAAGGATGGTGCCCAAGCCGCCGACGATGAGTCCGAGGATCCATAAGTCACCTCCAGAGCCAGGCGAATGGATCGCGTCGGAAAGTGGGGTATACGCGGTCCACCCGAAGTCTGCCGGCCCACCTGGTGTGATGAAGCCGGCCAGGGCGATGATCGAACCGAAAACGAAGAGCCACAAAGACAATGCGTTGAGCCGCGGAAAGGCGACATCGGGGGCGCCGATTTGCAGAGGCAGCACCAGATTGGCGAACCCGAACACGATCGGTGTCGCATAAAACAGCAGCATCACAGTGCCATGCATGGTGAACAGCTGGTTGTACTGCTCGTTGGATAGAAACTGCAGCCCAGGTGCGGCCAGCTCACCGCGTATCAGCAGCGCCATGAGCCCGCCGACGAAAAAGAACGTAAAGCACGCGACGACATACATGATCCCGATCACTTTGTGATCGGTCGTCGTGATGAGTTTGTAGATCAGGTTGCCCGGGGGGCCGGTACGCGCCGGGAATGGCCGGCTCGCGCGAAGTTCTCCAGACGGCGGCGCCGAGGTGGACATCAGATCGGTCTCCTAGATTGATGAACGTGCAAGCACCACAGAGTGTTTAGCGCTGAAGAGCCCGTGACCAGGACGCGGCGAACTTGGACACCCCGTCGTGTTCGAGCACATCGAACACCTTGGGCAGATCGATACCGATCGCCGTCAGCCGGTCGAACACCTCTTGCGCCTGAACCGCCTTTCCGGTCACGGTGTCACCGTCGATGACGCCGTGGTCGGCCACCGCCTCAAGTGTCGCCTCGGGAATGGTGCTGACGGTGTTTGGTGCCACGAGTTCGGCGACATACATCGTGTCGGGGTAAGCGGCGTTTTTAACTCCGGTGGAGGCCCATAGCGGGCGCTGCACACGAGCACCCGCGGCGCGCAGCGCGGCGTAGCGTGGCTCGCCGTCAAAGACCTCCTGGAAGGCCGCGTAGGCCAATCTTGCGTTGGCGATACCCGCCTGTCCCCGCAGTGCGAGTGCCTCATCTGTGCCGATCGCCTCGAGTCCCTTGTCGACCTCGGTGTCCACCCGAGACACGAAAAATGATGCAACCGAGTGCATTTGAGACAGATCCAGGCCCGCATGTTGGGCGGCTTCAATCCCGGCCAGGTAGGCGTTCATCACCGCTCGGTGCCGCTCCACGGAAAAAATCAGCGTTACGTTGATTGAGATACCCTTGGCCAGCGCCGCGGTAATCGCGGGTAACCCCGCGTCAGTAGCCGGTATTTTCACGAACACGTTGGGCCGGTCGACGATCTTTGCCAAGTCGACGGCCTGAGTCACCGTCGCGTCAGTGTTGTGCGCTAGCGAGGGGTCGACTTCAATTGACACTCTTCCGTCGACGCCGTCGGAGGCCTCCCATTGCGGCCACAGCACATCGCAGGCCGCCCGGACGTCGTCGGTGACCGCCGTGCGGATTGCAGTGTCGAGATCGGCGCCGTGTGTCGTCAGCTCGGCGATCTGGCCGTCATACTCACGGCCGCGGGTAAGCGCGCGCTCAAAGGTGGACGGGTTAGTCGTCACGCCGACAACGCTTCTCGTGTCGATCAGTTGCTGCAGCTTGCCGGATTGCAGCAGGTTGCGAGACAAGTCGTCCAGCCACACCGACACCCCCGCCGCCGAAAGTGCGGCGAGATTCGGGTTCTGCGTCATCGCGTCACCACGGCTCGCCGATCGCTGCTCCGCCGCAGAGTCCATCCCGCGGCGACTGCGGCGCCGTAGAACACCAACGGCGAGTAGGCGCTCATCAGCACCTGCCAGTCAGGCGGAGTCGTCGGGCCCTTATCTGTTGTCAGGGAGGCCATGTCGTTACTGAGTGCGCCTGGCATGTTCGACCGTCGCCACCCCCGCTCCGGCATCCTCACCGCCATTGGGCAACGACCACTCGGGGCGGATGTAGTGGCAGGTGTAGCCGGATGGGTAGCGTTGCAGGTAGTTCTGATGCTCGGGTTCGGCTTCCCAAAACTCACCGGCCGGGTTGAGCTCGGTGACGACCGTGCCGGGCCACCGCCCTGAGTTCTCGATGTCGGCGATGGTGCGCAGTGCAATTTGCTTCTGCTCCTCGTTCAGATAGAAAATCGCTGACCGGTAACTGGTTCCGACATCGTTGCCCTGACGGTTCTTGGTGGTCGGGTCGTGGATCTGAAAGAAGAATTCCAGCAGGGCCCGGTAATCGGTCTCGCTTGGGTTGTAGGTGATTTCGAGTGCCTCAGCGTGGCCGGGGTGATTGCGGTACGTGGGATGCGTGTTGCTACCGCCGGTGTAGCCGACACGGGTGGACACCACACCGGGCTGCGCACGGAACAGATCCTCCATGCCCCAAAAGCACCCACCGGCGAGAACGGCGATCTCGTTGTGGTCAGTCATGGTTCTGCTCGCTGACGCTTTCGCGTTGCTCCGCTGCATCTTTGGTGAACAAGCGCAGATATTGCCCATAACCGTGGGCTTCCAGGTCATCGCGGTGGATGAAGCGCAGCGACGCCGAGTTGATGCAGTAGCGCAACCCGCCGGCTTCTGGTGGTCCGTCAGGGAATACGTGGCCCAGATGACTATCGGCGTGGGTTGACCGCACCTCGATCCGTTCCATGAAATGGCTGCGGTCGCGACTTTCAATAACGCTGTCCGCGTTGATGGGCTGGGTGAAGCTGGGCCAACCACTTCCGCTGTCGAATTTGTTCACCGAGGCGAAAAGTGGTTCGCCAGAAACAATGTCGACGTAGATGCCGGGTTCATGGTTGTTGCAATACTCGCCGGTGAACGGAAGCTCCGTGCTGTTCTCCTGGGTGACGCGATATTGCTCAGGGCTTAGCGCCTCGATCGCTGCAGGATTCTTGTGGTATTGGCGTGACATTCGATCTCCTTCGTGAGCGCAGGATTTATGTTGCTGCGCCTGGCATTTCGGGTAGGTCCCGCGCCGTTGTCCGGTTAGTTGCGGCCGGCCATGATGCCGCCGTCCACGTTGAGAATCGCGCCGGTTACCCAGCTGGCCTCATCAGACAGCAGATACGTCACGGCGTTGGCCACATCAGCCGGCGTACCGACTCGTCCCAAAGGGTGAAGCGGCGCGAAAGTGTCGAGCGTGGCGTCGATCTCGTCTTTGGGGATGAAACCCTCGTAGAGCGGGGTCTTGACGACGGCCGGCGCCACCGCGTTGACCCGAATCTTGTGCCCGGCATGCTCGATAGCCAGATTATGCGTGAGCGCATGCAGACCGGCCTTTTGCATCGAGTATCCCGATGACGGGGTCAGCCCGATCGCCTGATGCGCCCACATGCTGCCGATGTTGACAATGGAGCCGCCCTCCCCGCCGGCGATCATTCCCGCAACGACGGTCTGCGTCAGAAAAAACAGGGCGTAGTTGAGGTCCATGTACGAGTCGTAGTCCTGCGAGTCGTACTCGCGAAACGCCTTCGGGATGAAGAATCCTGCCGCGTTGACCAACAATGTCGCGTCGCCGTGATCGGCGGACAGCGCGCGCTGCACATCGGCGACCGCGCTGCGATCGGTCAACTCGGCAGTGATCCCCCAGGCTTGGCCGCCCCCGCCGGTCAGTTCGGTCACGGTGTCGTCAACACGCTCTTTCGACCGGCCGACGATCACCGCGCTGCCGCCGTGATTGACGACGTCGATCGCGACCTGCCGCCCCATGCCGGCACTGCCGCCGACGACGATGACCTTCTTGGAATTGAAGTGCATAGTGAGACCCTTCTGCTGCTGATTCTCGATTACTCCTGCTGGGCAATTGCCACCGTTTGCCCGGCAAGGAGAGTTCCATTGCGCGGCAACGGCACCCGGCGGCACCCATGTCGTTGATCTGGCCTCAGTCTGGTGCCCGCTGGGGTGAGCTGTCGTCACCCCGGCGTTGTTTCACCCGGGTGACTTCTGATGCAGCGCTATCGATCACACGGTGGGCGGCGCAGCGCGCGAATGCCCGTGCGGCAGCAACTGCGGATGGGCGGCGCCCCTATGACGATTCGGGCTACTGCGATTCCGGCCCCGGCGCGCAGGCCGGTTCTGGCAGATCCAAATCTGCTTTGCTCAGGCGGTAGATCTCGAGGGTCAGGTTGTAGTACTTGTCGGTCTCACCGACCCATTCCATGCCCACTCGCCGCGCCGTAGCCACCCCGCGATGATTGCCGGGCCGCACGACGGCGAAGACCTCACTGACGCCGACATTCGTGAATGCTTGATGCGCCACCGCATGACCCGCTTCCGCGCCGTAGCCGTGACCCCACCGCGTCGGTGCAAGCTGCCATCCGATCTCGAGATCGGTGCGGCCGGGTGGAAGCGGAAGCAGTGCCACTCCCCCGATCAGGTCGCCGGAGTCTCTATCGGTAACCGCCCATCGGCCCAGGGGCAGTCCGGCCGCGTCACTTTCGGCGATCCATGCACCCAAGACTCGGCGCATGTCCGCGCCGTCGCTGATCAACGGCAGCGCCGGACACAGCCAACGCGAAACCTCAGGTGCCCCATATATCTCGAGGGCGGCGAGATCGTCGTCGAGTTGCCAGGGCCGCAGCAGGAGCCGACTCGTCAGGATGCGTCGCGTGTCAGGGTCCCATTCGACGTGGCGATGCTCAGCCATGTCGCCTCCTGAGTTCATGAGCCCCAGACTGGGACCAGCGGCCCAGACTGTCGACCGCCTGGTAATTGTGAGACGTGCTGCGGCCGCCACCGTATCGTTCCAGGTTATAGGAATACGTCGGGTTGCGGGCGGCGCCCGCTGGTCGGGCGCAATCGCCCCGGGACAGCCACCGAACGGTGGAGAGGTTCTCCGCCTGCTCGCCACCCGGTTGTCGCGACGCGAGATCGACACGCGGCTCTACGTCTCGGTCAATACCGTGAAGACTCACCAACGCGCCGTGTACCGCAAGTTCCCCGTCGAGCATCGCGCGGGGCGGCCAACCGGCGCGAGAACTCGGCCTGCTGTAAATCCCACGCGAATTCGCGCTCTTTAGCCGAACAATCGGCGCTACCGCCAAGTCTTCTGAGCCGCAGAGGTATTCCGGCCACCGCGGGATTCGAAAACAGGTAGTGCACTACTCGTGTCGTTAACGCGGTGGTCAGCGAGCATGGCGATGCCAGGTAGCACGCTGATCGGAGGACACCATGGTCGCCATCCCACAAACACATCTGAAGACCGCCACTCAGATACCGGATCGCTTTGTCATCAACGAGGTTCCGGCAGAAGCCGGTATGGCGCCATTGGCCGCGACGCAGCCATCCCCGCCACTGGGTCCACTCGCGGCGTTCACCGGCACGTTCACGGGCCGCGGCTTCAACACCATTTTTCGTCCGCAGAACCCAACGACGCCTACCGAACTCCCGATCCCGCAACCGAACAGCGACAACATCCTCGAGTTGAATCTGACCACCGAGTCGTTGTCCTTCATGGATCCTTTGGGCAGTGTCCCGAACCGGGGCAGGGAACAAGCCGACATCTTTCTGAACGGCGTCCCGTACCTGCAGTCGATCAGCGACGTCACCGACCCCCTGAAGGCCACCCCGATTCATCTGGAGCCCGGGATCTGGGTGATCGTGCCTACCACCACCGATCCCGCCCAGTCCGTGACCACGGTGGCGCGGATGGCCTCGATCCCGCACGGCACCACCATCAACGCGCAGGGCACGATCGCGTCCATCGCGGGGGGACCGGCCAGCGGAGGGTCGGCACCGGCCAAGCAGCAGATTCCATTGGCGCCCAATGGAACCAGCGCGATTACCCCCTTTTCCACCGTAGGCGGAAACCCGATTCCTTTTGACAGCCAAACAGTCACAAACGCCGGAACGCCGCGAATCCCCCAGGACCTGTCCAGCGTCCCGGCGATCACCCAAGAGCTGCTCGATAACCCGAACAGCCTGTTGAACGTTCACATTGCGGGAGTCACGATCCTGTTCACGGATGTGCTAACCATCGACACCCAACAGTCCGCGATACCCGGTGGCGGCACCGACAACATCGACTTCCTTGTCGGTAACTCTGCAGCTCCAAATGCTGACGCCCACCGGATGTCGGCGATGTTCTGGATCGAGATTGTGCAAGCCCCAATTGAAATCGGTCCCCTCGACGCCGGTGGATCGCAGACCGTGTCACCGGTCGTCCCCGCCGGCGCGCCGGCACCGACGTTCACAGTGACGTCAGCATCGGCAATCACCGACAAGCAATCGATCACCGTGACCTACACGCAGATCCAATACAGCCAAAACGTGTCGCTCAACTTCGCGACACTCACCTGGCCACACATGTCGGTAGCGACGCTGGTCCCATCCGCGAACATCGCGACAGAGGTCTATGTCGTCGTACCGGGTGACACTCTGAGCGGTATCGCCGGCCGGTACGGAGTCACGCTGGGCGCACTCGAAGCGGCCAACCCGCAGATCACCGATCCCAACCTGATCCTTCCTGGACAGGTCGTCAGAATCCCGAGCGACACCGTCGTCTACACCGTCCAGCCGGGTGACACGCTCAGCGGCATTGCCGGGCAATTTTTTGGCGTCACGCTCTCCGCGCTGGAAGCGGCCAACCCGCAGATCACAAATCCCAACCTGATCGTGCCGGGGCAGGTCATCAGAATTCCGTGACCAGCGCAACCGCATCGCTCACAAAGAGCTGCGGGAACGGCACCGGCGAGCTTAAGCGATTCGAGGCGAGCTCTGGCCGCGATGGACCCTGCCGTTCACTCGTACGGCGGAAGCTCGCCTCGATGGCTGGGGCAGTAGATATCCACCGACGCGGTGACGAATCTGATGGCGGTTCTTCTGACGCGGTCGGCGTACAGGTGTAAGGCAGGGTTGTCCGCGTAACCACGGTCCATCTCGGTGGCTACCAGAGAGTCGACCGGGCTGCCGCCATTGATTGCCGCACAAATTGCATGCGCCCGGGCAACGACACCGGGCACCTCACCGTCACCGGTGGGCGGGATCTGTTCTTGTTCGAGGAGCGCCACAAATTGATCCTGCTGACTTGGGTCTGCGCCTGCCACCCCAGGGCAGATAATTGCAACGCTCAGCATCAGCGAGGCGCTGATCAGAAGCCCTGCAAC
>Ga0134128_10011635_pt1 | contig 10512 bp, 11 predicted proteins | sample KB31754_FD_96462 | JGI IMG/M metagenome (GOLD analysis project Ga0134128, IMG submission 96462) | Terrestrial soil microbial communities with excess Nitrogen fertilizer from Kellogg Biological Station, Michigan, USA - KB3-175-4 | ecosystem: Environmental > Terrestrial > Soil > Unclassified ...
ATAAGCCCGAAGCCAAAAAGGTCGTGGAAGAATTCCGCGCAAAGAAATTCGAACCGGAAGCCTATACGCTTTACAGCTACGCGGGCGTCCAGATCATCAAGCAGGCTGCCGAAGCCGCAAAGTCGCTGGACCCCAAGAAGGTCGCCGAAAAGATGCATTCCGGCATGCACTTCAAAACTGTGCTTGGCGACATCGCCTATGACAAGAAGGGCGACATCACCAAGCTCGACTACGTTATGTATGTCTGGAAAAAGGACGGCAGCGGAAAAATCACCTATGTCGAATGCCCGGGCTCCGACTGCACCAAGGTGAAATAAGGAATCCAAATATGCGTGACACGAGGCCCGCCAACTGGCGGGCCTTTCTTTTTCTCAGCCGATTTTGCCGAGCACGGGGAACGCTTCAAGCAACCACACGCTCACCTGGTTGATGCTTCCGGTCAGGAACGCTATCCCCGTCAGCACAAGCAGCGCGCCCATGACTTGTTCGACACGGTGCAGATGGTTGCGAAAGCGCGACAAAAAAGCCGCGAACGGTTCGATTGCAAAGGCCGCGGCGATGAATGGCATCCCGAGGCCCAGCGAATAAACCGCAAGGAGACTTGCACCCTTCGTTACGGTTTGCTCGGACGCTGCGACTGCCAGAATCGCGGCGAGGATCGGACCGATGCAAGGCGTCCAGCCAAAAGCAAAGGCGAGCCCAATCACATAGGCACCCCACAAGCCGACGGGCTTGCCAACCTCGAGCCGCTTCTGCCGATGCAATAGCGCAATCGGCGTGACTCCAAGGAAATGCAACCCCATGACGATGATTGCAATGCCGGCGATCGTGGCAAGCGGGCCGGAATACTCACGGATGAGCGAGCCGATCACGCTGGCGCTGGCGCCGAGCGCGACGAACACCGTCGAAAAGCCGAGAACAAACAGCACGGCCGCAGCCACTGTTTCCCGCTTGATCCGGGGCTCGGCTTCCTCATCGGCAAAGCGTTCGAGCGTCGTGCCGGCCAGAAATACGAGATAGGGCGGCACCAGCGGCAGCACGCAGGGAGAAAGGAAGCTGACGAAGCCCGCCACCAAGGCGGCCAGGTAGGTAACATCGCTATTCATGCGGCACTAAATGCCCCTGCAACTATGGCGATGGCAAGTCGCCCGGTATACATCTGACTTTGAAGTGATCAGGCCGTGAACGGGACGATTGACGCACCGATGCAAATCGTTTCCGCTCCCTGCCGGGAGAAAAATCTTGCGCAATATGATCACGGATATTCCGGGCATAAGAATCGGCCATGCTGCCGACGACAAGCTCGGATCAGGGTCCACGGTAATCATTTTCGACCACCCGGTCGTGGCGAGCGTCGACGTGCGCGGCGGAGGCCCCGGAACACGTGAAACCGCCCTGCTCGATCCAGCCCAAACAGTGGAAGGGATTGACGCAATCGTGCTGTCCGGCGGATCGGCCTTCGGGCTTGACGCTGCATCGGGCGCGCAAGCCTGGCTGCGCGAACAAGGCCGCGGATTTCAAGTCCGCGACGCCCGCGTTCCCATTGTGCCAGCGGCCATCCTGTTCGACCTCTTGTCGGGCGGTGACAAGAATTGGGGCCGCTATCCTCCTTATCGCGAACTCGGCTATGCGGCGGCAAAGGACGCGAGCAGCGATTTTGCGCTCGGAAGCGCAGGCGCCGGTCGCGGTGCAACGAGTGTCAATCTCAAGGGCGGCATCGGCACGGCAAGCGCGAAGACGCGCAGCGGCTTGACGGTCGGCGCACTCGCGGCCGCCAACGCAGCCGGGAGCATGACCATTGGCAACGGACCGCACTTCTGGGCGGCTCCGTTCGAACAGGGAAATGAATTCGGCGGACATGGCTGGCCGGCTTCTTTTCCCGCCGACGCCCTGGCGTTTCGGAGCAAAGGCAGCGTCGGCGCGAATACGACGCTGGCAGTCGTCGCAACCGACGCCAAATTGACCAAGGCGCAGGCAAAACGGCTCGCCGTCATGGCTCAGAGCGGACTGTCACGGGCGATCTACCCGGTGCACACGCCGCTTGACGGCGACATTGTATTCGCCGCCAGTTTGGGTGTGACGCCGCTGCCGGATACCGTCTTTTCCCTCAGCGAACTGGGGATGGTTGCCGCCAATGTGCTCGCGCGGGCCATCGCGCGCGGCGTCTACGAGGCCACCGCGCTGCCATTCGCCGGTGCCATGCAAAGCTGGCGCGATCGTTTTGCATGACGACGAACCCGACGCGGGTCTCGCGCGTTGTCGCTTTATGCCATCGACCGTGGTTGCAGATATCGATTACGATCGCGAGCGTAAGTGCCTTGCCGTCACTTTCGTGACCGGGCGCGTCTATGAATACGTCGACGTGCCGAACGAAGTCGCCGCTTCGTTCCAATCGGCTTTTTCAAAAGGCGCGTTTTTCAACACTTACATCCGCGATCGGTATGACTTCCGCGAAATAGCGCCGGCACGCTAGATGAACCGTTCCGCGCGATATGGCGCCGGATCGCAAAATGGTGGCGCACCCGTGATCATCTCCGCGATCATGCGGCCGGTTGCGGGCCCGAGCGTCAGCCCCCAATGCGCATGACCGATCGCGAGCCAAAGCCCGGCAAGGCCAGGTGCGCGGCCGATCACGGGCCGCGAGTCGGGAAAACAGGGACGGCTGCCTATCCAGGTCTTGTCGTCCGCGCGATCGCCGAGCGGGAAAAGCGTTTGTGCCATTGGCATGACGCGATCGAATTGTACCGGCGAAGGCGGCGCATCGCGCGAGGCGAATTCGACGCCGGTCGTCAGGCGGATGCCCTGCTCCATCGGCGTGATCACATAGCCGGCCTCGGCATCGAGGACCGGCCGCGAGAGCCCGGCATTGCCCTGCGCACGGAAATGCCGGTGATAGCCACGCTTAACCGCAAGCGGCAACCTCACGCCCAGCAATTTAAGCAGATCCGGCGCCCACGGTCCGAGCGCCACGACGCATTGTGTCGCGTCGAGCGCGCCCTCATTGGTTTCCACGCGCCATTTACCGCCATTCGCGTGCAGTGAGCGCGCATCACCGGCAAGGATAACGCCGCCAAGTTTCGCGAAGTGCGCAGCATAAGCGTGTGTGACGCCGATCGGGTTGCTGATGCTTGCCGCCTGCGGCCAGAAGACCGCGTGCGCAAATACCGGATTGAGCGACGGTTCGAGTGCCTGAGCGCCGGCGGTATCGAGCGGCCGCAGCGGAAGGCCAAAGCTGGCGGCCGCATCGAATTCCGGCGCAAGCGCGGCGAAACTTTTTTCGCCGCGGTAGATCTTGAGCCAGCCAGTCTTGCGGAGATATTTCGTGGCGTTTGCCTCAGTCATCAGTGTTTCGTGCTCGGGGACCGCCCGTGAAAACAAAGGCCGTATCAACTGCGCTGTTTCCGCCAGATGGTCCCGCCGCGACGCCGCGCGGAACGCGAATAGCCACGATGCGACATGCGGGAGAAAGGAAAGATGATAATTGGCGTCGCCTCCGCGCTTAAGCGCGATGCGCATGAGCGTGCGGAGATTTGCCGGAAAGGCCGGTGGAAATACTGTATTGCCCTCAATCACCCCAGCATTGCCATACGACGTTTGCCCACCGACGCCCGCCCGATCGACCAATGCCACGCTCATGCCGCGCTTGACGAGATGCAACGCGACCGAAGTACCGACGATTCCGGCGCCGAGTACCATTGCGTCGGTCCGTGCCATGCCTCGATCTCTCCTGCTTTTCGCGGTTCACCTCTTTTATATGGATTGGATCGCGTCCGCATCCCGTCGCCTCGCGCGAGGGAACGGCCAAATGCCTGGGTTCTCATGGGCTCTGCTGAAGCCGCAAGCAATGCGGGTTCAGCGTTATCCGAAAGCTCAGGCGATCGTAGAAAGGACGGATGCCGCTTGCGATACGAGTTGCGATTGCAACCGAATCAATTCTTCGATCAGGTTGCTATTGCTCGAACCGGGGTTGGCCGACCCGTTCGTACCGTCGCCGGTCGTTCCATCAGCGGAGAATCCCGCGTTTGGAGTGTCAGCCGGAGTCGTCATGCTGACAGAGGTACCATCGGCGTAGGAAATGGTCGTGGTCGTCGATCCATCGGAATTTGTCGCGGTCTGGGTCGTTGCACCGGTTATATCCGTCCCATCGAGCAGCGCTGAAACGCCGCCCGGTTGGGTACCGCCTTGCGCGGAGTCGGCGCTATCCATCTGGTGATGGTGGTGATGGCCGCGGCCGAGTTCACCCCGGCTTACGCTGCCGTCGCTGTCGGCATCGAGTTTACCGAACAAGGCATCAGCACTCTGCGCATCGACGCCAACGGAACCGAGAGCCTGTTCGAATTCGGTCTTGCTGATTTTTCCGTCACCGTCCGCATCCAGCTGCGAAAAGAGATCGGAAGGTGAGTTGCCCACGACACCGCTGGCAGTTTGGCCCTGGAGCGATATCAGGGCGGCCAATGTTCCGGGTTGAAACGATGACGCGGCTCCGGGCCAGGATGGGCTTGTGTTCGATTGTGACTGGTCGGAACCAGCAGCGTCGGCCGTCGTCTGATCCGGCGTCAGGAGCGTGTCAGTGCTCGCCGCTGCTGCGCCTCCGGAGCCACGTAATAGTAATTGCTGCAAGTAGGACAGCGCATTTGAGGATGCGCCAATCGACATGGACATGACTCGATACTCCTCAACGCGCCGCTTTGAGCGGCGGTCGTCGCACCCGTCTTTAGGAACGCAAAAGCCGCGCCAACAACCGGCAAGCGAAAAAGCGGGCATCCGCCTTGCGGTTGTCCACAGCTCCGCCCGTGGATCCGGGAATTGACATCAATCGAGACGGCAATTTTTGCCGCTTCGAATGAATTAAACTGCCGACAGGGAGTTGCGCCGGCCACGCGTTGCCCCCCGGCGCACGCCGTGTTACCCGAACGTCTCGGAGGCCCTCCATGCGCCCGCTCATTATCGCGCCGTCGATTCTTTCGGCCGATTTCGCCAAGTTGGGCGAGGAAATCCGCGCAGTCGAGGCGGCGGGGGCCGACTGGATCCATGTCGACGTGATGGATGGCCATTTTGTGCCCAATATCTCCATTGGTCCGGCGGTGGTTCAGGCGCTGAGGCCCCTCACCAGAAAGACGCTCGACGTCCACCTGATGATTGCGCCGTGTGACCCCTACCTCGAGGCCTTTGCCAAGGCCGGCTCCGACATCATTACGGTGCATGTGGAAGCTGGTCCGCATGTGCATCGCTCATTACAGGCGATACGCGCCCTCGGAAAAAAGGCGGGCGTTACCATGAATCCGGCCACGCCGGTATCGAGCATTGAGCATGTCATCGACATGGTCGACCTCATTCTCATCATGTCGGTCAATCCGGGATTTGGCGGCCAGGCCTTCATCCCGGCCGCGCTCGACAAACTCCGTGAAGTGCGGTCGCTTGTCGGCGCGCGACCAATCGACATAGAAATTGACGGCGGTGTGACATCCGAGAACGCATCGCGTGTCGTGCAGGCCGGGGCGAACGTCCTTGTTGCCGGTTCGGCCGTGTTCAAGGGCGGCAACTACAAAGCCAACATTGCTGCGATCCGCAATGCAGCGGCGATTGCCCGCGGGGAAGCAGCGTGAAATTACACGGCGCAACTCTCGGTTCGTCATGGTTGGGCTTGGCCGCGCGGACCGCCTTGGAATTACGCGACGATCAACTGGCCACGACAAGCCCGGCGATGAAGGCTGTGAGAACAACGTTCGGCCTGCGACAATGATACTCCGCTATTCCCGCCCCGAGATGACCGCCATTTGGTCGCCGGAAACCAAATTTCGCATCTGGTTCGAGATCGAGGCGCACGCCGCCAACGCCATGGCGGAGCTCGGCATCATCCCGAAGGACGCCGCGAAAAAAATCTGGGAAAAGGGCAAGGCCGCCAAGTTCGATGTTTCGCGCATCGACGCGATCGAAGCCGAAGTCAAACACGACGTCATTGCTTTCCTCACTCACCTTTCCGAAATCGTCGGCCCTGAAGCTCGATTTGTTCACTCCGGCATGACCTCATCCGACGTGCTAGATACATGTCTGAATGTGCAACTGGTGCGCGCCGCCGACATATTGATTGCCGACGTGGACGTGCTCCTGGCGGCAATCAAGCGCCGCGCCTTCGAATTTAAAGTGACGCCGACGGTCGGCCGGTCGCACGGTATCCACGCCGAACCGACCACTTTCGGATTGAAACTCACCTATGCCTACGCCGAGTTCACTCGCGCGCGTGAACGATTGACGGCCGCGCGCAAAGACGTTGCCACCTGTGCCATATCTGGCGCGGTTGGCACTTTCGCGCAGGTTGATCCGCGCGTGGAAGCGCACGTTGCCAAGGCGATGGGCCTCGCCGTCGAACCGGTCTCGACACAAATTATCCCGCGCGATCGCCACGCGATGTATTTTGCGACGCTAGGCGTGGTTGCCTCCTCGATCGAGCGCCTGGCAACGGAAATCCGGCACTTGCAAAGGACCGAGGTCCTGGAAGCCGAGGAATTCTTCTCCGAAAAGCAGAAGGGCTCGTCGGCCATGCCGCACAAGCGCAATCCTGTGCTGTCGGAGAACGTCACCGGGCTTGCCCGCATGGTCCGTGCCTATGCACTTCCCGCCATGGAAAATGTCGCACTCTGGCACGAACGCGACATCTCACATTCCTCGGTGGAACGCATGATCGGCCCCGACGCCACCGTCACGCTCGACTTCGCGCTGGCGCGACTGGCGTCGATCATTGACAAGCTTGTCGTCTATCCATCCACGATGCAGAAGAACCTCGACCGGCTTGGCGGCCTGATCCATTCGCAGCGCGTGCTGATCGCCCTCACGCAGAAAGGCGTTGCGCGCGAAGATGCCTACCGCCTGGTGCAGCGCAATGCGATGAAGGTGTGGGAGGGAGATAACGACTTCCTCTCGTTGCTCAAGGCCGATAAGGACGTGCGGGCAAAGCTTTCCGACAAAGAGCTCGAGGCAAACTTCAACCTCGACCATCACTTTAAGCACGTCGATACCATCTTTAAGCGGGTATTTGGCGCATGATTCCGCAAATTAGCGCCCGGTTTTCTGACCAGACCAGGCGTAGTTCAGAAGCTACCTGACCCTGTGCGCGACCCCACCGCCAATTTCGATTTTCTCGTGCTGCCGGGCCTGGGCAATTCCGGCGTCGATCACTGGCAATCATATTGGTGCATGGCGTTGCGCAATGCGACGCGCGTCTTACAGGACGAGTGGGACAATCCGGCACTCGCGTCCTGGCTCGATCGGCTGGACGCCGCACTGGCCAACGGCACCCGCCCGGCGATCCTCATCTGTCACAGCCTCTCCTGCACGCTCGCGGCGCACTGGGCGCTGCGGGGGCAACCTGGCCGCGTCAAGGCTGCATTGCTGGTTGCGCCATTCGATCTTGAACGGCCCGAGGCTCCCGCCGCAACGCGCAATTTCCTGCCAATGCCGCGGCAGAGGTTTCCGGTGCCAACGCTGGTTGTGGCATCCATGGACGATACTTTTGTCAAGCCGGTGCGCGCCCGCGAATTTGCTGAAAGCTGGGGCGCGGACTACTGCGAGTTGCCGGATCTCGGGCACATCAACAGCGTATCGCGGCTCGGCATGTGGCCGCAGGGGCTGCTGCTGCTTGGCCAGCTGATCGAACGGACCGAGGCCTGACGTGGCGGCAACTCCCACTATCCTTGTATTCGATTCCGGTCTCGGCGGCCTGACGGTCTTTCGCGAAGTGAGGTCCGCAAGGCCCGATGCAAAATTCGTCTATGTCGCGGATGACGCGGGATTTCCCTACGGCAATCTGGACGAAGACAGGCTGATCGAGCGTGTCATTGAGGTCATCGGCACCGCCATAACCGAGCATGCTCCCGATCTTGTCGTGGTAGCGTGCAATACCGCATCCACGCTGGCGCTCGGTGAACTCCGCAGTCAATTTCGTGTGCCGATTGTGGGGACGGTGCCCGCGATTAAGCCTGCCTGCGCGCATTCGTCGACTAAGCGGGTCACGGTGCTTGGAACGCGGGCAACCGTCGGCCGCGAATATACTCAGGCGCTCATCCGCGAATTCGGTTCGGGCTGCGACGTACACCTGGTCGGCTCGACCCGCCTTGCGGCCGACGCCGAGGCTGAGCTTGCGGGAACTCCGTCGCCCGACGCGGCGATCGCTGCCGAAATTGCCCGCTGTTTCGTCGAAAAGGACGGAAGGCGCACGGATACGATCGTGCTTGCCTGCACGCACTTCCCGCTGCTGATTGAGCGATTTCGTGTCAATGCGCCGTGGCCGGTGGCCTGGCTCGACCCGGCGCCGGCAATAGCACGGCGCGTTGCCGACCTGATGCGCGCGAGGGCGCCCGGTGCGCCCCCGCCACCGCCGCAAATCCGGTTTACGTCCGGGCGTCCGCCCTCGCCCAAACTCGCGGAATCACTTGCGCGATTTGGCTTCTAACCGATCAGGTGCGGCCTCACTTCCAGAAAGCCGCGCCAGATCATGTCGAGGGCGACGTAAAGAATGATCCCTAACCCGAGATAAGCGACCCAGCGATGCCTGTTGAGAAGGCGCGCGATGTAGCCGGCGGCAATTCCCATCAGGACAATCGAGAGGGCAAGGCCGAAAACGAGCGCTGCCGGATGGTCGCGCGCGGCGCCGGCAACCGCGAGCACATTGTCGAGCGACATCGATATGTCGGCGAGCACGATCTGCCAGGCGGCTTGCGCAAAGGTTTTCGGCGCCGCAGGTGTCTCTCCCGATGCCAAGGCCATCTCGGCGGCATGTGCGCCGGGGCCGCGCAGCTCGCGCCACATCTTCCAGCACACCCACAAAAGCAAAATACCCCCGGCGAGCAACAGGCCGACAATTGCGAGCAGTTGAAGCGCCACCGTCGCAAACGCGAGCCGAAGCACGGTCGCTGCGATGACGCCAACGAGGATCACCCGTGCGCGGCGCTCGGCCGGCAAGCCGGCGGCGGCAAGGCCAATGACAACGGCATTGTCCCCCGCCAGCACCAGATCGATGGCCATGACCTCGAGAAAGGCGGCGGCTGCGTCGGCTGTGATAAAGCTGATCATCGGAGCCCCTATTTGTCGTTCAGTCCGACATCGCAGCCATTGCGGCTGCCAGAGGGGCCCGGCCTGACGCGTTGAAGATGGTCGCAGGCCCCCTGGAAATCAAGCACAGGCACGCGGGCCTGCCGATTTGCCGCCGATATTTGCGGGCCTGGCCTGGTTTGACAGGGCCTCCCGATCCCCCTAAAACCCGCGCGCCCGGCGGCATTCAGGTTCGCCGGGCGTTTCGCGACCCGCGGCACGGCCTTGCGCTTCAAGAGGCTATGCCTGTCGGTTCCGGCCCTTGCCGGGACAGAGGAGGGCGCGATCCTCAGCCAACAGCAACGATAATCGAGGACGCGAATGACCAAGCGCATGGAATCCAAGTACAAGATCGACCGCCGGATGGGCGAGAACATCTGGGGTCGCCCAAAAAGCCCGGTCAACCGGCGCGAATATGGCCCCGGCCAGCACGGCCAGCGCCGCAAGAGCAAGCTTTCAGACTATGGTGTGCAGCTCAAGGCCAAGCAGAAGCTGCGCGGCTACTATGGCAACATCTCGGAGCGCCAGTTCCGCGGCATCTATCAGGAAGCCCGGCGCCTCAAGGGCGACAGCGGCGCGCACATGATCGGGCTGCTCGAACGGCGGCTCGATGCCCTCATCTTCCGCGCCAAGTTCGTGCCGACCGTTTTCGCGGCACGCCAGTTCATCAGCCATGGCCATATCAAGGTGAACGGCAGGCGCGTCACCATCCCGAGCTATAGGGTGAAGGTCAGCGACGTGGTCGAAGTGAAGGAAAAATCGAAACAGCTCGCGCTGGTGCTCGAAGCCCAGGCTTTGGCCGAGCGCGATGTGCCCGACTATATCGAGGTCGATGCCTCGAAGCTGACCGCCAAACTCATCCGCGTACCGGTGCTGACCGATGTGCCCTACGCGGTGCAAATGGAGCCGCACCTGGTCGTCGAATACTATTCTCGCTGACCGGCGGCCACCTGGCGACTGGGACAACGACGGCCGGCGCCGGAGCACCCGCGCCGGCCGTATCTTTTTAATTGTGGCAGCGAACGATTCGAATCAGGTGATTCGGTTTGTGCCAATTTCAGCTTCAAGGGTGAGTTATCCCCGACTAAAGATGCAGTGCACAGGTTATTTTGTGGCTGCATTGCGACTATTCTCTACATTTAGTGGTCGAAAAGCGCTATTAACAGCGCGCGGTCCTCGAATCACAGGACCTGCCTAGGGAGACTCCGCAATGAAAGGGATCGATACCATCAAGGAGTGGGTCGGGGCGTTGACGGAATTAGCGCTGATGCTGCTCGCATTGGCGATCGTGCTTTCGTTGTTGGTCGGCGCAAACCTGCCGTTCTTCGGCGCCGTGACAGCGAACATCATGGGTTGGGTGAAGGACATGGGCGGGAACGGTCTCGTCGGTCTGATCACACTTGGGATCGTCCTCTGGCTGTTCTC
>Ga0134128_10011636_pt1 | contig 10511 bp, 9 predicted proteins | sample KB31754_FD_96462 | JGI IMG/M metagenome (GOLD analysis project Ga0134128, IMG submission 96462) | Terrestrial soil microbial communities with excess Nitrogen fertilizer from Kellogg Biological Station, Michigan, USA - KB3-175-4 | ecosystem: Environmental > Terrestrial > Soil > Unclassified ...
GCAGGTCATGCAATACGAGCACATCATCCTTCCCCCCTCGGGGCATCGGATCACGGTCAACCCCGACTCCTCGCTGAATGTCCCGGACGATCCCTTGATTCCCTTCATCGAGGGGGACGGCATAGGGATCGACGTGACGCCGGCGATGCGGCGCGTCGTGGATGCGGCCGTGCAGAAAGCTTACGGCGCCAGGCGCCGAGTCAGCTGGGTCGAGATTTTCAGCGGCGAGAAGGCGGTGAAGCTCTACGGCGAGTCGCTGCCCGATGAAACGCTGCAGGCACTGCGCGAGTTCGTAGTGTCGATCAAGGGCCCGCTGGGCACGCCCGTGGGGGAGGGGATCCGCTCGCTGAACGTCGCGGTACGACAGACACTCGATCTCTACGCGAATGTGCGGCCCATCCGGCACTTCCCCGGCGTGTCCACGCCGATGCAGGACGCGAGCCAGACGGACATGATCGTGTTCCGGGAAAACACGGAGGATATCTACGCCGGCATCGAGTGGCCCGCGGGCTCCGCGGAGGTTCACAAGCTCATCTCGTACTTGCAGCGTGAATTGGGGGTGACGAACATCCGCTTCCCCAGCAGCTCGGCCATCGGCATCAAGCCGGTGTCGAAGGAGGGCAGCGAGCGGCTGATCCGCAAGGCGATTCAGTACGCGATCGACCACGATCGCGTGTCCGTCACGCTGGTCCACAAAGGCAACATCATGAAGTTCACGGAAGGCGCCTTCCGGAACTGGGGCTATCAGCTGGCGCGCGAGGAATTCGGGGCGAAGGAGATCGGCGGCGGCCCGTGGATGGCCTTTCCCCATCCGGTCACGGGTAAGGAGATCGTGGTCAAGGACGTGATCGCCGATAACTTTTTGCAGCAGGTGCTGCTGCGGCCCGAGGAATACGATGTCATCGCCACGCTCAATCTGAACGGCGATTACATTTCCGATGCGCTCGCGGCGCAGGTCGGCGGCATCGGCATCGCCCCCGGCGGCAACATCGGCGACGGTATGGCGGTGTTCGAGGCGACTCACGGCACTGCGCCGGGGTTCGCGGGCAAGGATCGCGTCAACCCCGGATCCCTCATCCTCTCGGCCGAGATGATGTTGCGTTATCTGAAGTGGACCGAGGCGGCGGACCTGATTATCAAGGGTGTCGCCAACACCATCGCGCACAAGGAGCTGACCTACGACCTCGCTCGTTTGCGCGAGGCCATCAAGGCTCCCAAGCGCGAGCTGGCGGCGCGCAAGAACGTCGAAGAGGATCTGCAGCGGCTGATTCCCGGAGCGACTCTGATGAGCTGCTCGGGTTTCGCCTCGGCTGTGATCCGGCACATGAATGACTGATCAGCGGCGCGCGAAGATGGCACGGGAGCGGAGCGACGCCGCTGCGTCCGCGCGGCCGGGGCGACCAACGCCGCAGCTCGTGCGCCCGCCGGCCCCGAAGGCGAGCGCGAGCTACGACCCCAACTGCACGCGCTGTCCGCGCCTCGCCGAGTTCCTCGCCGAGACCCATCAGCGGTACCCGGGATACTTTGCGCGTCCCGTACCGTCCTTCGGTGCGGCGGCTCCTCGTATCCTCATCGTCGGCCTCGCGCCAGGCATGCATGGCGCGAACCGCACGGGCCGCCCGTTCACCGGTGACTACGCCGGGCTCCTTCTCTACGAGACGCTCTACGAGCTGGGACTTGCCACGCGGGCAGAGTCCACCTCCGCGGATGACGCCTTGCAGTTGCGCAACGCGCGCATCGTCAACTCGGTCAAATGTGTGCCGCCGGCGAACAAGCCGCTCCCGGAGGAGATCCGTCGCTGCAACGCGTACCTCCAGGCCGAGCTCCGGGAGCTCACCGGCTTCCGAGTGGTCGTGGCTCTGGGGCGCATCGCTCACGAGGCCTTTCTGATGTCCGAAGGCCTCAAGCGAGGGGACTTCCCGTTCGGGCATGGGCGTGAGCATTCCCTGCGGCCGGGGAAACATCTGATCGACTCGTATCACTGCAGCCGCTATAACACTCAGACACGCCGCCTCACGCCCGAGATGTTCAAAAAGGTCCTGGCACGCGCATGTGAGCTGGCCGAGCTGTGAGCTGTCATGAATGCCCGCGTATTCGATCCAAAGGAGTTCACGTCGGCGCTGCCGAGGCGACCCGGGGTCTATCGCATGTTCGGCGCCGACCACGAGGTGCTCTATGTCGGCAAGGCCAAGAGCCTGAAGGATCGCGTCAGCACGTACTTTGCCGCCGGCAATGTGAACCCCAAGGTACAGGCGCTCGTGCACCAGATCGCGGACATCGAAGTCACGGTCACCGGCTCCGAGACGGAGGCGCTGCTGCTCGAATACAACTTGATCAAGGCGCACAAGCCGCGCTTCAACGTGGTTCTGCGCGACGACAAGAGCTTTCCGTACATCCACCTGTGTGTCGATCATGAGTTTCCCCGACTGGCGTTCTACCGCGGGTCGCGGAGCGCGCCCGGCCGTTATTTCGGGCCTTTCCCCAACGCCGGCGCCGTCCGCGACACGCTCAACCAGTTGCAGAAGCTGTTCCGGATTCGCAATTGCCGCGACAGCTTTTTCGCCAATCGCAGCAGGCCGTGCCTGCAACATCAGATCGGGCGCTGCTCGGCTCCCTGCGTTGCGCTGGTCACCCGCGAGGCGTACGCCCAGGACATCGACGCGGCCGTGAAGGTGCTGGAAGGTCGCGACGAAGAAGTGACCGCACAACTGCAAGTCCGCATGGAGGAGGCCGCGAGCCGGCTCAATTACGAGCGAGCGGCGCAGCTGCGCGACCAACTCGCGACGATGAAGCGCATTCAGCTGCAGCAGGTCGTCACGGCAGATGACGAACGCGACGTGGACGTGTTCGGCATTGTCGGTGAGCCCGGGGAATATTCGGTGAGTGTCATGCTCGTGCGTGGCGGCCGCAATCTGGGCACAACCAGCTACTTCCCCCGGGCCGCCCTCGCAGAGCCGGACGAAGCGCTCTCGTCGTTCATCATGCAGTACTACGCCTCCCAGGAGGCTCCGCCGGAAGTCCTGCTGAGCCGCAAGCTCGAGGATGAGGAATCCCTCGCGCAGGCGCTCAGTACGCGCGCAAGCCGCACAGTACGGGTGCGCACACCCGCCCGTGGAATGGGGCTGAAGTGGATCGAGCTGACCCAGGAGAACGCGGTCCAGGCCTTACGCATGCGGCTCTCGCAAAAGCAGGGCTTGGAGGAAATGCTCGCCGCTCTCGCCGAGGTGCTCGATCTGCCCGAGCCACCTGCGCGCATCGAGTGCTTCGATATCAGTCACACCGGCGGGGAGGGCACAGTCGCCTCGTGCGTAGTGTTCGGGCCCGAGGGACCGATGAAGAAGGAATACCGTCGCTTCAACATCACGGGAGTGACCCCCGGTGATGACTACGGCGCGCTGCGACAAGCCTTGGAGCGTCGCTACACCCGGGTTCGCGATGGCGAGATCCCCCCTCCGGATCTGCTGCTCATCGATGGTGGTCTCGGCCAGATCAACCAGGTGCACGAGGTGCTGGAGGCGCTCGGCTTCAGCGACATCACGCTGGTGGGCGTGGCCAAGGGCCCGGATCGCAAGGCCGGCCAGGAACGCTTGTTCGTGCAGGGCATCCCCGAACCGCGCATTCCGGAAGCGCATTCGCCAGCATCGCGCTTGATCCAGCGCGTGCGCGATGAGGCGCACCGTTTTGCGATCACCGGTCACCGGCGTAAGCGGGCACGGCGCTACAACGAATCGGTGCTGGAGAGCGTCCCGGGCCTGGGTCCGGCGAAACGCCGCGCGCTGCTGAAGCATTTCGGCGGACTGCAGGGGGTGATGCGCGCCGGCGTCGCCGATCTCGAGCAGGTCGCCGGAATCGGCGCATCACTGGCTCGAAGTCTTTATGATCACCTCCACCCGGGCGCTTGATCCGCCGCGGCCCCCCTCCTCGAGAGCTTCCATGCCCTGGAACATACCCAACACGCTCACCTGGCTTCGCATTGCCGCGATTCCACTGATCGTGCTGTTGTTCTACATGCCGTATCACTGGGCCGACCCGGCCGCCGGCCTGATGTTCGCTGCGGCGGGCATTACCGACTCCCTGGACGGCTACCTGGCTCGCAAGCTGGGCCAGACCTCGCGGCTGGGGGCGTTTCTCGATCCCGTTGCCGACAAGCTGATCGTGGCCGTGGCACTGGTACTGCTGGTCAGCAAGGACCCTCATTGGGTCATCGTGTTGACTGCGGCCGTGATCATCGGCCGCGAGATTGCGATCTCGGCGCTGCGCGAGTGGATGGCCGAGATCGGCCAGCGCCGCAAAGTTGCCGTCTCCGTGCTCGGCAAGTACAAGACGATTTTTCAGATCGTCGGGCTCGCTACCATGCTGTATCGCCAGGACCTGCTGGGGCTGCATACCTACAGGATCGGAGTGGTGCTGACCGAGATAGCCGCCGCCGCCACCCTGGTCTCGATGGTCGCGTACCTGCGTGCAGCGTGGCCGGAGCTGCGACGCTGAGAACGTCGTGCACGCGAAACGAGCTATCTTGATTGCATCGCTCGCGGCCGTATTGGCCGTCGCGGCGCCTGCGAACACCGCCCCCGCATTGGCTGTCGCAACCGCGGCCAACGTCGCCCCTACGCCGGCCATCGCAGCGCCCGCCAGCAGCGCCGCTCCGGCATCTCCCGTCGCGCCCTCTGCCACGGCCGCCCCCGAGCCGCCGGACACCTCGCCGCACAAGGTCCGGTTTGTCACTGTCGACAAGGGAGTGAAGCTGGAAGTGCTGGACTGGGGCGGAACCGGTCGTCCGCTCGTGCTGCTGACCGGGCAGGGCGCTACCGCCCATGTTTTTGACGAGTTCGCGCTCAATTTCACCGCGCGTCATCATGTCTATGGCATCACGCGGCGCGGCTACGGACGGTCCGACAAACCGGCGCCGACTCCCGAGAACTATGATGCGAACCGCCTGGGGGACGACGTCCTTGCGGTGATCGGCGCGCTGAAGCTCGACCGTCCCTTCGTGGCCGGTCACTCCATTGCCGGCGAGGAATTGAGCTCGATCGGGAGCCGCCACCCGGAGCGCATTTCCGGTCTCATCTACCTCGACGCTCAGGGTCCTTCAGCCTTCTACGACCCCGCGGTGGGCAGCTACGAGGTGGACATGGCGGAGCTGCTGAGGCGGCTGAAGCACTTGAGCACCGTCGATCCGCAGCTCGAGAAGGTGCAGCTGCAGCAGCTCCTGCAATCCGGGCTGCTGCCGCGGTTCCAGGAGCAGGTGCAACGGATGTCGAACAACCTCGATTCGCTGCCACCACCGGCACCGAACGCCGCGCCCGACCCGCCCAATCCGGTCGCGGCGTACAACCAGGCCCAGGACAAAGGGCAACGGGCTTTCATCGACGTCAAAGGCCCGATTCTCGTGATCGCCGCCGCCCCCCACGAGCGATTCAAAGGCCGGCCGCCGAAGGACTACGAGAGGGAGACGCAGCGGCTCACGGCTCTCGAGAAGCGCCTGCCCAATGCCCGGATCGTGCGCATTCCCTTCGCCAGCCACTTCATCTACCGGTCGAATGAGGCGCAGGTGGTCAGGGAAATGAACGCGTTCATGGACGGGGTTCATTGAAAGCGCAGCCGGCGGCGGTGCAGGCAGGGCGCGCATGACTCTAAGTTCGTGTCTCTACAGGAGTTTTATCGCTCAGGAGGGGGTGCCATGCCTTGACTTCGCGCCCGGGCACCCTACAATCCCGCGCTCGTGACGCGGGAATAGCTCAGTTGGTAGAGCACGACCTTGCCAAGGTCGGGGTCGCGAGTTCGAGTCTCGTTTCCCGCTCCATCCTTCAATGACTTACGCCGGTTCCAGAGCCGCTTCGGTCGCTTTCACCAGGCGCACGGGTGCATCACCCTCGATCGGGGGCGCCGACTCCTGTGAGACACCGGTGCCGCCGCCAGAATGCTCTCGATCACCTCCGTCTTCGCGGCCGCGTAGGCATTCATGTCAGGCCAGTCGAGTTGCGCCAGCGAGCGCTTCATGTGCTCGTAGCGCTTTCGATCCTGCGCATGGGCGCGGAGACGATCGCGAAATCGCACGTTGCGGCCGATTTCCGCACAACCCTCGGAATAGACATGAACGTGGACGTCGCGCTGCGGAGTTCTGAGCATCCGGTGCTCGTTCCAGTCGGGCTCACGCACTCGCAGTTCGTAGCCGGCCGCTTCGAGCGGGGGAAGATAAGTGGATTCGTCCGCGGAATTCTCGACAACGACGAGAATGTCGATGATGGGCTTGGCTGCGAGCCCGGGAACCGACGTCGACCCGACATGCAGAATTCGCAATGCAGTGACGCCCAGCACCCTGGCGATCGTGGACCGATGCACCTCGAACTTCGCAGGCCAGGTCGGGTTGTAATCCTCGATGAGGATCTGGCGCTTCTCGACGCCACCGATGAGCTCGGCTGCCATGGACATTCCCTCGTTCCTCACGCTAGCAACATCGTGCGTACAAAAAACTGGGCCTGGGCTCGGAGCTGATATTCGGATGGACCATGTAACGCTCGATACGGCCCTCCAGCGAGAATCCGGCCTTCTCGAGGGCCCGAGCTGATGCGCGATTGTCTACGTCGCAGGTTGCCTGAACACGGAAGATTCCAGGAATGCGCAGCGCGGCGTCAGTGAATGCGCGGATCGCCTCCGTCATCAGACCCTGACCCCAAAGCGCGCGACTCAGTACGTATCCGATATCGAAGAGATGAGCGCGCGGCCTCGCTTCAAGCATGCCGATCGCGCGCGCCGGCGCATTGCGAAAAGTGAGTACGTAGGGCAGCCGTGACCCACCGGGCCGGTCGCGTATGCACTCGGCGATAAATTCCTCCGTTTCTGCAAGTGAGGTGTGCGGGCGCCAGATCAGGTAGCGCACGACTTCGGCATCCTGGGTGTAGGCTTCGAACAGGGAACCGGCATCGGCGGCTGTTGGCGCGCGCAAGAGCAGGCGCTCCGTCTCGAAGAATTCAGGAAAATCGTGAGCGATGTTCAATTGCGAAGATCCCTGGAGAGTACGGCCGGTGCCTCAGTTCACGGGAGGCGGCGCGGCAGCCGCTGCTTCCGCCGCGGCAGTGGCCCGCTTCCTCAACAGCTCCCGTTCGCGTCCATTGCCCGCCAGCGCGACGGCTGCTTGGAACGCTGCGCAAGCCTCTTGATGGCGGCCGAGTCTGTGGAGCAGGTCGCCTCGGACGCTCGGCAGGAGGTGGTAGCTCTTCAGCGCAGGCTCGTGGAGGAGGCGATCAACGATCGCCAACGCCGCCTCAGCGCCCTCGGACATGCCAACGGCGACCGCGTGATTGAGGTCGACAACGGGCGAGCGCACGAGAGCGGTCAACTCAGCATAGAGGCCGGCGATGCGTGACCAGTCTGTCTCGCTCGCGGTCTGCGCTCCGGCGTGACACGCGATAATCGCGGCCTGGAGAACGTAGAAGCCGCCCGAGCCGTTCAGCTGGCGCGCTCGCTCCAACGCCTGCATTCCCCGGCGGATCTGCAGGCGATCCCACAGCGTTCTGTCCTGGTCCAATATCAGGATCGGCTCGCCCGTTGCATCGGTGCGCGCGGCCGTGCGCGAGGCGTTCAGTTCCATCAGAGCCAACAGCCCGTGAGCCTCGGGTTCGTGAGGGGCGAGAGAAGTGAGGACACGGCCCATACGCAGCGCCTCATTGCAGAGTTGGGGGCGCAGCCAGTCCTGGCCGCGGGCAGCCGTGTACCCTTCGTTGAATATGAGATAGACGACCTCCAGAACGGAGGAGAGCCGGCGAGAGAGCTCCTCGCCTCGCGGAGTTTCGTAGGTGAGTCCGGATTCCGACAGGGTGCGTTTTGCGCGAACAATCCGCTGGGCAACCGTGGCCTCTGGAATCAGGAAAGCCCTTGCGATCTCCTCAGTGGTGAGGCCGCAAATCATGCGTAGCGCCAACGCTGTGCGCGCCTCACGCGACAGAAGCGGGTGGCAGGCAGTAAAGATCAGCCGCAGCAGCTCATCGCCGATATCATCGTCGAGAGCGGACTCGAAGTCGGGTGTGAATGGCTCCTGCTCTTGCGGAGTCCCTGAGAGGATCGGGTGTGTGCGCTCGAGCATCCGGCGCCGGCGCAAGTGATCCAACGCCCGGTTCTTGACGGTCCTCATCAGCCAGGCACCGGGCCTCTCCGGAACTCCGCTGTCCGGCCATGACTCGAGGGCCGCCAACAAAGCGTCCTGTGTCAGATCCTCGGCCAGGGTGACATCGCGCAGCAGCCGCGCCAGGCGCGTGATCAGCCGCGGCTGCTCGATCCGCCAGACAGAAAGGATCGCACGATGAGCGTCGGCGGCCGTCACGGCCGCCGGCCTTGGCGAGGGAAGTGGCGCTTCAAGGGCCACCGGCGGCAAATTCGCGCAGCTCGCACGTTCCCTCCCAGCCAGGCAGGAAGTCCTTGTGCAGTTGCATGAACTCGACGGCGGAGGCGACGGCTTCCTCCTTGCTGTGCAGCTCGAAGACCGCATAGCCCCCGATGACCTCCTTCGCCTCGACGAAGGGGCCGTCGACGACACTGAGCTGGCCATCGACGATGCGCACCTGGGCGCCGGCGGCCAGCGGCATCAGGCCCCCGTTGTCGAGCATTCGCCCGGCCTTGATCTCCCGGTCGGCCATTTTGTGCATCGCCTCCAGCAGAGCCGGAGTCGGCGCGACGGGGTGGGCGGACGTGACGATGAACATGAATTTCATTTGCGCATTCCTCGTGAGGCGAGCCGCGGGCGACCATCACTCGCTGGACTGTCTCGCTATCAAGTCGACGAAGCAGCCCACGTCGGATCGACACGCACTCTATGTACAGCATTCCCCCGGCGTCCACTCTTGGATAAACGGATTCGTTGGAGATTCAAACGCTTAGGGCGCGTACAAGGGCGCCCCACAGGCCGGGCACCGCGGCGCACAGACCATCACGCAGTCGCCACCGCCGAGCGCGGCCACGTCAGCCATTCGCCCGGCACAATTGAAAAATCCACCGGCCAGCACCGAACCAACGAGACGGGAGAAGGGAGCCATGCGCAGAAGAGATTTCCTGAAGGGCGGAACGCTGGCGCTGACGAGCTTCACCGGGGCCTTCCGGGCGGCCGCGCAGACGGCCAAAGCCCCTGCGCGAATCAAGATCACTGACATCCGCACCCTGAAGCTGCGTATGGTCAAGGACCTCGGCACGCTGGACCAGATCTCATCGAATCCGCCGCTGCGCTATCGCACCACCACTGGGGGCGGCAGCTTTACGGAGGTGCACACCGACCAGGGACTGATCGGCATCGGACCGGGGATTGACGAAACCACCCTCGCGTTCGCCAGGAACCTGCTCATCGGGAAGGATCCCTTCGACATGAACGACCATGCCTTCCGCCTCTACAACCCGGGCCGGCGTGGCGGTGGCAGCGTCGAGATGGCGCTCTGGGACCTGATCGGCAAGGCGATGGGCCAACCGCTCTACAAGATCTGGGCCGGCGCCACTGCCGGTATCCAGACTCAGCCCGGCCTCAACCGCGTGATGCCCTATGCAAGCCAGTGGACTATCGGTACGCCCGAGGAGCGCGCCCGCGAGGTTCAGCTCATCCAGTCCGAGGGCTGGAAGGCCATGAAGTTGAAGCTCGGTCTGGAGACCGTGCGGCAGGACGTGGCCCTGATGGAGGCGGCGCGCAAGGCCGCTGGCGAGGACTTCCTCCTGATGTGCGATGGCAACAAGGCGGGGCCTTACGGTCCGAGTTGGCCTCGCTATCCCTGGACATTTCCGCGCGCGGTCGAGACGGCGCGTGGCCTGGCGCCTCTGCATCTCACGTGGCTCGAAGAGCCGCTACCGCGCTTTGACTATGACCAGCTCGCCGAGCTCAACAAATTGCGGCTCGTGCCGCTGGCGGGCGGCGAGAACGACGTTGGTGTCCACTCCTTCCTGACGATGCTGCAGAAGGGCAGCTTCAGCTATCTGCAACCCGAGGTACTGGCGATCGGCCCGACGATGTTGCGGACCGTGGGCGCGCTGGCAGCCGCCTATGACGTGCAGATCGCGCCGCATGGCGGATCCGGCGGTGTGTGCTGGATTGGCATCATGCACCTGATCGCCTCCATGCCCAACGCGCCGCTGATGGAGCTCATCCATGAGCCGCCGCACGCACCCTACAGTGCCTTCATGGACATCTTCACTGATCCGCCGCTGATGAAAGAGGGCTACATCACCGTTCCTGAGGGCCCGGGTCTCGGCGTGACCATCCGCCCGGATCTGATCATCCGGAGTTGAAGGCGAACCCTGCTGCACGGGGCTAGTGGGTCGCGACGTAGGCAGCCAGCCATGACGAGTAGACGATCCAGGCCCCGGCTGCGATGCCAGCGGTACCGGCGAGGCGCGCGACCCACAATCCCCAGGGGGTGAGCTTCTCCAGGAGGATCAGCAGAGCCAGGATCGCGATCCACAGCACGTTCATGACGCCGACCACGAACAACAGCGCCATGAGGATCCAGCAGCAGCCCACGCAATAGGTCCCGTGCAGA
>Ga0134128_10011637_pt1 | contig 10511 bp, 10 predicted proteins | sample KB31754_FD_96462 | JGI IMG/M metagenome (GOLD analysis project Ga0134128, IMG submission 96462) | Terrestrial soil microbial communities with excess Nitrogen fertilizer from Kellogg Biological Station, Michigan, USA - KB3-175-4 | ecosystem: Environmental > Terrestrial > Soil > Unclassified ...
CCGCGTTTGGCCTTACGGAAAATCCCATGTCCGACAGCAATTTGACCGTCGATGAGGCGGCTGCCGAAAGCACGGCGCCGGGCTCGGCCGAAACCAAGGTCTCCGCCGCCACCGCCGAGCTTCGCCAGGCGGCCCAGCAGACCGTCTTCGCCGTCATCGCCGGGGTAAGCGTCGCCCACCTCATCAACGACATCATGCAGTCGCTGCTGACGGCGAGCTATCCGATGCTCAAGGACAACTATCATCTGGATTTCGGCCAGATCGGCTTTTTGACCTTCACCTTCCAGGTCACCGCCTCGCTGCTCCAGCCGCTGGTCGGGCTCTATACCGACAAGAAGCCGCTGCCCTACTCGCTGCCGGTGGGCATGGGCGCGAGCCTCATCGGCCTGATCGTCCTCGCCTACGCCGGCAATTACCCGATGCTGCTGCTGGGCGCCGGCCTCATCGGCATCGGCTCCTCGGTCTTTCATCCCGAGGCCTCCCGCGTCGCCCGCATGGCCTCGGGCGGCCGGCATGGCCTCGCCCAGTCGATGTTCCAGGTCGGCGGCAATTTCGGCTCGGCCATCGGCCCGCTGCTTGCCGCCTTCGTGGTCGTGCCGCACGGCCAGCAGTCGATCCAGTGGTTCGCCATCGGCTCCCTGGTCGGCATGATCCTGCTCTATCGCGTCGGTATCTGGTACGCAGGCGCAATTCCAGCCCATCGCCACGCACGGAAATCGGTGCGCCACGAGGATGTCGCCCCGCGCGAGGCGGCGATCGCCATTGCCGTGCTGGTCCTGCTGGTGATCTCCAAATACACCTACCTCACCAGCCTTTCGTCCTATTACACCTTCTTCGTCATCCATAAATTCGGCGTCTCGGTGCAGGCGGCGCAGCTCCTGCTGTTCCTCTATCTCGGCGCCGTGGCCGTGGGCACCGTCGCGGGCGGCCCGATCGTCGACCGCTTCGGCACCCGCTTCGTGATCTGGTTCTCGATCCTCGGCACCCTGCCCTTCACCCTGGCGTTGCCTTACGTGAACCTGCCGGTGACCGCCGTGCTGACCGTGATCATCGGCCTCATCATCGCCTCCGCCTTCTCGGCCATCGTGGTGTTCGCCCAGGAATTGCTGCCCGGCCGGGTGGGGCTGGTCGCCGGCCTCTTCTTCGGCCTTGCCTTCGGCGTCGGCGGCATCGGCGCTGCCCTCCTCGGCGAGGTCGCCGACATCAAGGGCATCGACTTCGTCTACACCGTCTGTTCGTTCCTGCCGGCAATGGGCCTGCTCACCATCTTCCTGCCGAAGATTGGCGGCCCGAAAAAGGCGGCCAAGGCGGCCTGAACCCGATGCGGCTCCGGAGCCGCGCTAGCATACCCGCGTTCAGTATTAACCGGGCCTTTGCCGTCCTGTGACAGTCTTCCCGCTGCTTCCCTTGCGCCGGGCGGACGATGCAGCCAGAGACCGAAACAGACGCACGCCCCATCGCCCGTGACGTCAAGTATATCGGCGACCTCCGCGGCACCTACCTGCTCGCCAGCCGGGAAGAGAGCAACGACGGGCGGCCGCGCATCTTCGGCTGCCGGTCGCGCAGCGTCTCGCCGCAGCTCGTCGTACTGGAAGCGCCGGTCAAGGGGCAGGTCGGCGAAACGCTCGCTCTCAAGCTCGATACGCTGGGCCTGCTCAAGGCGCAGATCCTTCGCCTTTACAGCAACGGTTTCGCGGCCACCCTGATCCTCAACGAAAAGGAAGTGGAAACGCTCGCCGGCCGTGTCGACTGGCTGAAGCAGCATTTCCTCAAATCTCTGCCCGACCGCCGCGACGGAAAGCGCTGGCTGCCGCGGGATTCGCATTCGCGCCTGATCCTCGCCGACCGGCAGGAGATCGAGTGCTTCGTCATCGACGTCTCGACCACCGGCGTCGCGATTTCGGCCGATCACACGCCCGAACTCGGCCACCCGATCGTTGTCGGCGCCGTGCTCGGCCGCGTCATCCGGCGCTTCGACAGCGGCTTCGCCGTGCAGTTCCTGCTGCCGCAGCCGGCCGATCGCGTCGAGCAGCTCATCGCCCCGGTCCGGGAGAACAAGCGCGATCTCCTGGCCGAGGCGCTTGCCGCCGCCGAGGCCATGCTGGCGGCGCACCAGTAAAGACTGGTCAGCCGACGAGGATGGCCCGGAAATCGTTGACGTTCGTGCCGGTCGGGCCGGTGACGAAGAGATCGCCGATGGCGGCGAAGGCGCCGTAAGCGTCGTTATTGGCAAGCGCCGCCTTGGGATCGATGCCGACTGCCCGCAGGCGCCGTGCGGTCGTCCCATCGGCGAAAGCACCGGCATTGTCCTCGCTGCCGTCGATGCCGTCGGTATCGGCGGCCAGGGCCGAAATGCCATCCAGACCGTCGATCGCAATGGCGAAGGCGAGGAGGAACTCGGCATTGCGCCCGCCACGGCCCTTGCCCCTCAGCGTCACTGTCGTTTCGCCGCCCGACAGCAGCAGATGCGGCTTGCTGAACGGCCGGCCGCGCGTCGCGATCTCGCGAGCGATCGCCGCATGGACCTTTGCCACCTCGCGCGATTCCCCCTCGATGGCATCCGACAGAATCGCCGCCGGGATGCCGCCTGCCTCGGCGACAGCCGCCGCCGCCTCGAGCGACAGCCGCGCCGAGGCGATCACCTCGACCGTGTTGCGCGCGAAAACCGGATCGTCCGGGCGCGGCGAGGGATTTTCCGCCGAAGCCAGCAGCTTTGCCGCCCCGGCCGGCAGGGCGATGCCATAATGCTCGACGATCGCCCGGGCGTCACTGCGCCCCGAGGGCGAGGGGATCGTCGGCCCCGAAGCGACCAGCGCCGGATCGTCGCCCGGCACGTCCGAGACGACGAGCGTTGCCACCCGCGCCGGCGCCGCCAGCGCCGCGAGCCGCCCGCCCTTGATTGCCGAAAGCTCCTTGCGCAGCACGTTCATCGCCCCGATCGGCGCACCCGAAGCGAGCAGCGCCGAGTTGACGGCCTGCTCGTCGGCCAGCGTCATGCCCGGTCCCGGGGCCGCCAGCAGCGCCGAACCACCGCCCGAAATCAGCGCCACGACGAGATCATCGGCGGTGAGCCCCGAAACCGTCGCCATCAGCCGCCGTGCCGCGGCCTCTCCCGCCGCATCCGGAACCGGGTGGCTCGCCTCCAGCACCTCGATTTGCCGCGTGGGCGCCGCAAAGCCGTAGCGGGTCACGATCACGCCCGAAACCGGCTCGCTCCAGGCCGCCTCGAAGGCGCGCGCCATCTGCGCGGAAGCCTTGCCGGCACCGATCACGACGGTGCGACCCTTCGGCTTTTCCGGCAGCGCCGCGACAATCGCGAGGTCCGGCTGGGCTCGCGCCACGGCAGCGCGAAACAGGCTTTCGAGGAAGGCTTTCGACATCTGGATTTCGCCGCTGGATCGAATGCGCGGGATCAACGCCCCGGCGCGCCACTTGTCAATCTCCTGCCATCCGGGCCAAGTAAGCCGGATTCGCCGAGATCCGGAAACCCGATGCCCGAACGCTACGCTATCTATTTTGCGCCACCCGTGACGAGCGAACTCTGGCGCAAGAGCGCGATCTGGCTCGGCCGTGACGCGCTGACGGGTGGCGAGATCGCGGCCGATATCGCCGATGTCGATCCCGAGCGCCGCCGCCACCTCACCCGTTCGGCGCGCCGCTACGGCTTCCACGCCACGCTCAAGGCGCCAATGGCGCTTGCCGCCAGCCTTTCGGACCGCGACCTCGATCGGGCGCTCGGCGCCTGGGCGGCGTCCCGCGGCCCCGTCGAGATCGGCCGTCTGACCATCGTTTCCCTCGACGGCTTTCTGGCGCTCGTGCCGACCGAACAGTCTGCGGCCCTGACGGCATTCGCCGCCGCCGTCGTCGAAGACTTCGACGGTTTTCGCAGCGCCTTGACCGAGGCCGAGCGCGCGCGCCGGCAGGGCGCATTAACGCCCCGTCAGGCGGTACTGCTGGAGCAATTCGGCTACCCTTACGTGGCTGAAGAATTCAAATTCCACATGACCCTGACCGACCGCATCGAGGACCTGGCCGAACGCGCCCGCTTCGCCGGCGCGGTGACGGATTTCTTCGCCTTCATGGCCGACGAGCCGATCGTCCTCGATCGCCTGACGCTGTTCCGCGAGGCGGCCCCCGGCGCGCCTTTCATGCGGCTGCGCGACTACATGCTGACGGGAGAGGCCTGATGGCGGGCGAGATGCTGTTCCGCAACGCCCGGATCGTCACCGCCGGCGCGATTGTCGAGGGCGCCGTCGCGGTCGAAGCAGGCGCCATCGCCGAAGTCGGCGCCACGGCCGCTGCCGAAGGCCTCGACCTCGCCGGCGATTTCCTGATTCCCGGCCTGATCGAGCTCCATACCGACCAGCTCGAAGCGCATTATCGGCCCCGCCCCGGCGTGTTCTGGAACCCGATGGCCGCGATCCAGGCACATGACGCCCAGCTCGCTTCCTCCGGCATCACCACCGTCTTCGACGCCCTGCGCATCGGCTCCGACGTCGAAATGCCCGGCATGGCCGATCATGTCGACGTGCTGCTGGGCGCGATCGAAAAGGCCAGCGCCGAGGATCGTCTGCGCGCCGACCATAAGGTGCACCTGCGCTGCGAGCTGCCGGCGCACGACGTGGTTGCCCATTTCGAGCGCTTCTACCGGCTGCCGGCCGTCCGCATGGCTTCGGTGATGGACCACACGCCCGGACAGCGGCAATACCAGACGATCGAGAAATTCCGGCAATACTACAAGGAGCGCATGCGCTTCTCGGATGCCGAGATGGACGCCTTCATCGCCGACAGGCATCAGGAGCAGGCGCGCTATTCCGACAAGCACCGCCGCGCCATCCTGAAGCTCGGGCACGAGGCCGGCCTGACTTTCGCCAGCCACGACGACGCGACGCCGGAGCACGTCGCCGAGTCGGTCGAGGACGGCGTTCGCATCGCCGAATTCCCGACGACCGTCGTGGCGGCGAGAACCTCACACGAGGCGGGCCTCGCCGTATTGATGGGCGCGCCGAACGTCGTCCGCGGCGGCTCGCATTCCGGCAATGTCTCGGCAATCGCGCTGGCGGAAGCCGGCGTGCTCGACGTCCTGAGCTCGGACTACATTCCCTTCGCCCTGCTGCAGGCGGCCTTCCTGCTGCCGCAGCAGGTGGCGTCAGTCTCCCTGCCGCAGGCGATCGCCATGGTCACCGCGACGCCGGCGCGGGCTGTCGGCCTCGCCGACCGCGGCGAGATTGCCACTGGAAGGCGCGCCGATCTCGTTCGCGTCCGCCTCATCGACGGCACGCCGGTCGTCAAAGGCGTCTGGCGCCAGGGAGAACGCGTCGGCTGAACCATTGCCGGGCTCCCGCGTTGCTCCGCGACAGCGATTTGGGGAGAGGCATGAGCAGGAACGGACTTTACGCGGTCATCGTGGTTGTCCTCATAATCGCGGTTGCGATCGGCATTTATGCCTATCGGCAGTCGCAGCGGCCCTCGCTCGAGGTGAAGCTCGACAACAATGGGCTGCAGGTCAACGGAACGGGGAGCTGACATGAGCGAGGAACGGCAGGAAACGATCGCCGAGGCGCTCCGCAACGAGCTGGCGCGGCAGGCCGGCGATGCGCGACCCGCTGCGCCGCGGCTCGCCGCCGGCAGCGCAGCGCAGATGGCGGCGATCACCGGCGAGGTCGATCTCACGGCGCTCGCCGTGGCGATCGATGCCGCGCTCGGCGCCGACACGCTCGCCCCCGCGCCGCGCGCCGTCGATCCCGGCATGTCGCGGAGCGCCCACTCCAGCCCGAAAGGGCTCTATGCCCGGGCCGACGAAGGCAAGACGCCGGACCAGCTCAACGCCAGCAACGACGAATAGCCATGCCGCCGCTTGATTGCGGTCCGGCAGGGCAAGTTGCTAAGCTGGCAGTTCTTCCCTCTATTCTGGCCGAACCGAACTACCCATGATCTATTATACGCCTCTTCATCCTCCCTCCGGTACCCGACTCGTTCCGATGGAGGCCCTCTCGGCATGGCGGCAATAACGGATGCGCGCGTCGTCGGCGTGCTCGATATCGGCAAGACCAATGCGAAATTTGCCCTGGTCGATGTCACCAACCGAACCGAAATCGAATCCCGCCGCGTCCCCAATCTCGTCCGCAGCGACGGCCCCTACCCGCATTTCGGCATCGAGACGATCTGGGAGTTCATCTGCGATTCCATCGTCGAGCTCGGCCGGCAGGAGGAGATCGACGCCTTCTCGGTAACCGCCCACGGCGCCGCCGCGGCGCTGATCGACGCCGAAGGCCGCCTTGCCCTGCCGGTGCTCGACTGGGAGTTCACCGGCCCTGACGAATTCCGCGCCGACTACGACGCCGTCCGCCCCGATTTTTCCGAAAGCTTCACCCCGCGCCTGCCGGCCGGCCTCAACCTCGGCGCCCAGCTCTACTGGCAGGCGCGCCGCTTTCCGGAAGAGTTCGCCCGTACCCATCGCGTGCTGACCTATCCGCAGTACTGGAGCTTTAGGCTTTCCGGCGTAGCGGCCGGCGAGATCACCTCGCTCGGCTGTCACACCGATCTGTGGAACTACGAGACCGACCTCTATTCCTCGCTCGTCATTCGCGAGGGCTGGCTCGACAAGATGCCGGAGGTGCGCAGCGCCAGTTCGGTGCTCGGCGTCGTCCAGCCCGCCATCGCCCAGCGCCTGGGACTCGCCCATGCGGCGCCGGTCTATTGCGGCATCCGCGATTCGAGCGCTTCCCTGCTGCCGCATTTGCTCGACCACCGCGGGCCTTTCGCGGTCGTCTCGACCGGCACCTGGGTAACGGCCGCGGCGCCCGATGCCGACCTCGCCTCGCTCGATCCGTCGCGTAACTGCATGGCCGATATCGATGCTTTCGGCCATCACCTCGCCTCGTCCCGCTTCATGGGTGGCCGCGAATATGCCCGCCTCGTGCCGGAGGAGGTGCCGCGCCCCTCGGAAGCCGCGATCGCCCGGGTACTCAGCCAGCCGGTGATGCTGCTGCCGTCGGTCATCCCGGGAACGGGCCCGTTTCCGAACCGCAAGGCCCGCTGGACCGTGCCGCCCGAAACCCTCAGCCGCGAGACCATCGCCGTCGCCGCCGCCTTCTACCTCGCCATGATGACCACCGAGTGCCTGACGCTCGCCGGCGCCGACGGCGACATTTCGGTCGAAGGTCCCTTCGCCAACAATGCGCTCTTTCTCGAAATGCTGGCCGCGGCGGTCGCCCGGCCGGTCTTCGCCATGCGCTCGGGCGGTCCTGGCACCTCGATCGGGGCGGCGCTGCTGACGATCCTGCCCGACGCCGCGCCCAGCCCGCGCGGCACGCCGATCGCGCCGCGCGAACATGCCGTGGCCGCCATGGTTCATTACGCCGACGCCTGGCGGCAGGCGGTGCGGCGCGACAAGGGCGTGGCCGCCGGCTAGCGGCCGAACCGCCCCGCCAGCCAGTCGAGCTGCGCCTGTTGCTGGAACGGCCCGCCGCCCTCGTGGTCGTTGAAGGGATAGCTCGTCAGCGTCTTGTCCGCCGAGGCGAGCGCATTATACGCCGCATAGACGGTCGAAGGCGGACAGATCGTGTCCATCTCGGCGACCGAGACCAGCGCCGGCGCCTTGATTCGCGCCGCAAAGCAGGTGCCGTCGAAATAGCGTAGCGTCTCGAACGCCGCCTCGACCTTGTCCCGGTGGATGGCGAGATAGCGCGAGATCTCGAGATAGGGGTCGCGCTGCGCGATGCGGGTCGCCCGCGGAAAATCGCAAAGGAACGGCACGTCGGCCATCACCGCCCCGACGGCCGGCTCGAGCGCCGCCGCGGCGAGCGAAATACCGCCGCCCTGGCTGCCGCCGACCACCGCCACCCGCGAGGCATCGACCGCCTCGTGGCCGCGCCCGGCTTCGATCGCCCGCACTGCATCGGTGAAGACGCGGCGATAATAATAGCTTTCGCGGCTGGCGATGCCGCGCGTCATGAACCCCGGATGCGCCGGCTCCGAGCCGACCGGATCGGCGGTATGGCCGGGACTCCAGCCGCTTCCCTGGCCGCGGGTATCCATCACCAGGTGGGCGTAGCCGGCGCTCGGCCAGGTCAGGTGATCGAAGGGCAGCGAGCGTCCGCCGCCATAGCCGATGAACCGCACGACCAGTGGCAGCTTCTCGCTGGCCGCCGCCGGCTTGAGGAACCAGCCCCTGACCGTCTGGCCGCCGAAGCCGGCAAAGCTCACATCGAACACCTCGACCAGCCGCAAGCCGCAATCGACCGGCGAAAACTGCGCTGCCAGCGGATGGCTGCGCGCCTCCTCCAGCGTCTGCTTCCAGAAGGCGTCGAAATCGGCCGGCGCGGTGACCGAGCTTCGGTAGTTCTTGAGCTCGGCCGGACCGAGATCGAAATAGGGCATGTCTGCCTCTCCCAAAAAGCGAAACGGCGGCCCTTCGGACCGCCGCTTAATAACCGGAACGGACGCCTAGTTGAGCCGGCCGCCCTTGGGATCGAAGAGGTGGACGTTGGCGACGTCCGGCTTGATCTTGATCGTCGAGCCCGGCTTGGCATCGACGCGCTCGCGGAACACGCCGACTATCTGCTGCTTGCCGAGGCGGGCCAGCACCTGCGTTTCCGAGCCGGTCGGCTCGACCACCGCGACCTCGACCGGCACGCCGGCATCGTCGAGATGGAAGTGCTCGGGGCGAATGCCGTAGATCGCCGGCTGGCCGCTGCCGCGGATGTCCTCGGAGCGGACCGGCAGCAGCACCCCGTCGTCGGTGCGGAACCCGTCGGGGCCGAGCGAGCCGTTGATGAAGTTCATCGACGGCGAGCCGATGAAGCCGGCCACGAACAAGTTGTTCGGGCGGTCATAGAGCTCGAGCGGCGAGCCGATCTGCTCGATGATGCCGTCATGCATGACGACGATCTTGTCGGCCATGGTCATGGCCTCGATCTGGTCGTGCGTCACGTAGATCGTGGTGGTCTTGAGCCGCTGGTGCAGCTCCTTGATTTCCGAGCGCATCTGCACGCGCAGCTTGGCGTCGAGGTTGGAAAGCGGCTCGTCGAAGAGGAAGACCTGCGGATCGCGCACGATCGCGCGGCCCATTGCGACGCGCTGCCGCTGGCCGCCGGAAAGCTGGCGCGGATGCCGCTCGAGCAGCGCCTGCAGGCCGAGAATCTCGGCGGCGCGATCGACCTTCTGCTTGATCTCGGGCTTGGGAACCTTGGCGAGCTTGAGCGAAAACGCCATGTTCTGCGCCACCGTCATGTGCGGATAGAGCGCGTAGTTCTGGAACACCATGGCGATATCGCGCGCCTTGGGCGGCAGGTCGTTGACCACCCGGTCGCCGATCTCGACTTCGCCGGAGGAAATGTCCTCGAGGCCGGCGATCATGCGCAGCAAGGTCGACTTGCCGCAGCCCGAGGGGCCGACCAGGATGACGAATTCGCCATCGTCGATATCGACCGAAACGCCCTTCAGCGCCTCGAACGTCCCATAATATTTGCCGACATTATTGATTGCGACCTTGGCCATCGCTTGCCTATCTGCCCGTCTTGGGCGGTTGGGCGGCGCAGTCGGGACAACGATTGACGTCCCGCCTCCTTATTGAGGGCCCCGCCTGGAGGACCGCGATGATTAGCGAGCCCGGCCGGGAATGCAACTCTCTTGTTCGTCAGCCCACCGCCGGCCGCTTCGTCTCGATCAGATCCCATTTGTTGCCGCAGAGGTCCTCGAACACTGCCACGATGCCGTAGGGCTCGTGCCGGGGCGCCTCGAAGAAGCGCACGCCGCGTTCGGTAAACGCCGCGAAATCCCGGGCAAAATCGTCCGTCTCGAGGAAGAAGCCGACGCGGCCGCCAGCCTGCCCGCCGATCGCCGCGCTTTGCCGCTCGTCGCTGGCCCGGGCGAGCAGGAGCCGCGCGCCGCGCGCACCGGGCGGCCCGACCACCACCCAGCGCTTGCCGCCGCCGAGCGGCGTATCCTCGACGAGCGCGAAGCCGAGGCTATCGCAGAAAAAGCGGATCGCTGCGTCGTAATCGGCGACGACCAGCGCAACCGTCGCAATGCTCAGGGACATGGGCAATTCACCGGCTCGTGTGCGGCCGGACCGACCTGCTGCCGCGATGCTGCCACATTGCCATTGCGCGCCAGTTCAAAACAAGCTTTGCTGCGCGCCAGGCCGAAGGGGGAAAAATCTTCGGCAGATATTTCGTCAGGGAGTTACCCATGCGACTGCTCAAAACCCTGCTGACCGCCTCGGCGCTTGCCGCGGTGCTGGTCGGCAGCGCCTACGCCAAAACATTGGTTTATTGCTCCGAAGGCTCGCCCGAAGGGTTCGATCCGGGCCTCTACGAGTCCGGCACCACGCTCGACGTCAACATCGCGACCTATGAAGGCCTGCTGAAGTTCAAGCTCGGCACCACCGAGGTGTTGCCCGCGCTGGCCCAGAGCTGGGACATTTCGAAGGACGGCCTGACCTATACGTTCCACCTCCGCCATGGCGTGAAGTGGCAGACGACCGATTATTTCACCCCGACGCGCGA
>Ga0134128_10011639_pt1 | contig 10510 bp, 9 predicted proteins | sample KB31754_FD_96462 | JGI IMG/M metagenome (GOLD analysis project Ga0134128, IMG submission 96462) | Terrestrial soil microbial communities with excess Nitrogen fertilizer from Kellogg Biological Station, Michigan, USA - KB3-175-4 | ecosystem: Environmental > Terrestrial > Soil > Unclassified ...
ATGCTCAGCTGAGCATGCCAAGCTTTTAACCTCGCGGAGGGCAGGCCCGGAGAGCCGTCATGCTGCGCGGCGCTTTCGCGCCCAGGTTCTTCGGGCACCGATTTGCTCCGCATTTGTCGCTGGCTAATCTGGAAAGGGGATGCGAGCCGCGCCGGCGCATCAGGCGTCCTCGCGTCATCGTCTTGAATTTCGTCAATCAATAGCCGAATTAAACGGACCTGACCCACGCCGGAAAGCCTCGATCGTGTGTTATGCCGTGAAAGAAATTTTCCTGACCCTGCAGGGTGAGGGTGCGCATGCGGGGCGCCCAGCTGTGTTCTGTCGCTTTGCCGGCTGCAATCTCTGGTCGGGGCGCGAGCAGGACCGCAGCGGCGCGCAATGCTCGTTCTGTGACACGGATTTTGTGGGTACCGATGGAACGCGCGGGGGCCGCTACGCGACTGAGGACGACCTCGCGAACGCGATCGAGGCGGAGTGGCGGGGCAGCAAGCAGGACCGTTTCGTGGTGCTCACCGGCGGCGAGCCGCTGCTGCAGGTCGACGGCGCTCTGGTGGCAGCTTTGCACGCCCGAGCTTTCAAGATTGCAGTGGAGACGAATGGCACCATTGCCCCACCCGCCGGGCTCGACTGGATCTGCGTCAGCCCGAAAGCGGGCACCGAGCTCCGCATCAAGTCAGGCAACGAGCTGAAACTCGTGTTTCCGCAGGCGGATGCGCGGCCCGAGCTGTTCGAGGCGCTTGCCTTCGATCGCTTCTCGCTGCAACCGCTGCACGGGCCCGATCTCGCTGAGAACACCGCGCGTGCCATCGAATATTGCCTGCACCATCCGCGCTGGCGCCTGAGCGTGCAGGTGCACAAGCTCATTCACATCAGATGAAGATCACCCAGGCGTTCAGGTTCGAGGCGGCGCATCGCCTGCCCAACGTGCCGCCCGCGCATCGCTGCTATCGCATGCACGGGCATTCCTATCGGGTCGAAGCAACGCTCGCCGGATCACCCGATCCGCATACAGGCTTCATCGTCGATTTCTTCGACATTCAGAATGCGCTTGCCGAGCTGATCGCGCAGCTCGATCACCAGTGTCTCAACGAGATCGAGGGACTTGAAAACCCCACTTCCGAGCACATCGCGATCTGGCTTTGGAATCGCGCCAAGCCGCAGCTGGCGCAACTCTGCACGATCAGAATTTACGAGACGGCGGACAGCTGGGTGGAATACGAGGGGAGCTGATGGGCGCGTTGTAGGGTGGGCAAAGGCGCGCGGCTCTGACAGCTCCGCGGTAGGCAACTTTGCGTCCGCGCCGTGCCCACGCGGTCAATTGTCGGCATGGACGCGTGCGCACGGCGTGGCGCAGTCAAGCTTGCGCAGACTGCGTAAACTTGCCTGCGTGCACGCCTTTGCACATCCTACGGTGCGGCGGGTCACTCGCGCACGCGTACGTAGCTTCCCGGCGCGTCCTCAATGGGCTTGAGCTTGCCAGCCCCGATCTGGCGCGCGGGCACGCGCTCGCTGTCGAGCCCCTCAATCCATGCCTGCCAGTCTGGCCACCACGAGCCTGGATGCTCCTCGGCTTTCGCGACCCAAGTCTCGAGGTCGCCGGTGGGCGGACCGTCGGTCCAGTACTGATAGCGCACTTTCCCCCCGGGCGGATTTACCACGCCAGCGATATGACCGGAGCCGGCGAGCACGAAGCGCACATTGCCTCCAAACAGGGGCGCGCCCGTGAATACCGACTTGGCCGGTGCGATGTGGTCCTCGCGCGCGGCGAGCTCGTATATGGGAATCTCGATCTTCTGGAGATCGACGCGCTCGCCCCCGATCTCAAGGCGCCCTTGCGAGAGGTCGTTCTGCAGATAGCAGTGCCGCAGGTAATAGCTATGGTTGGCGGCGGGCATGCGCGTGGAATCCGAGTTCCAGAACAGGAGATCGAACGGGAGCGGCTCCTTGCCGCGCTGGTAGACATTCACGATGTAGGGCCAGATCAAGTCATTCGAGCGCAGCAGGTTGAACACGGTGCGCATCTTCTTGGAATCGAGATAGCCTTTTTGCTGCATCTCGCGCTCGATCTCGCTGATCTGCTCCTCGTCCGAGAACACCCTGAGATCGCCCGCATACCTGAAGTCGACCTGCGCGGTGAAGAAGGTCGCGCTGCGCACGCGCTTGTCCGCGTGGGCGCCCATCACGGCGAGCGCGACCGCCAGCATGGTGCCGCCGACGCAGTAGCCGAGCGCGTTGATGCCCTCCTCACCGGTGGCGTCGCACACCGCATTGACAGCCTCGAAAACGCCCTGGCGCATGTAGTCCTCGAACGTCTTGTTGGCGAGACGCGCATCCGGATTGACCCAGGATACGACAAATACCGTATGGCCCCGGGCGACCGCCCATTTGATGAACGATTTCTCCGGATTGAGGTCGAGGATGTAGAACTTATTGATCCAGGGCGGCACGATCAGCAGCGGGCGCCTGAACACCGTTTCGGTCGAGGGCTCGTACTGGATCAGCTGCAGGAGATCATTCTGGAAGATGACCTTCCCGGGGGTGATGGCCACATTGCGCCCGACCTCAAACTTGCTGAAGTCGGTCTGGCGGATCTGCAGATCGCCACCGCCCCGCTTGATGTCCTCGGCGAGAAGCTGCATGCCGCGGACCAGGTTGTCGCCATCCTGGGCAAAGGTCTCGCGCAGAAGCTCCGGGTTGGTAAATACCCAATTGGACGGGGCGAGCGCATTCATCATCTGCTTCATATAGAAGCTGGCCTTCTGGCGCGTGTCCGGATCGACGTCCTCGGCATCCTCGACGAGGTGCTCGGCCCATCTGGAATTGATCAGGTAGGCCTGTTTCATAAAGTCGAAGTACTGGTTCTGCGACCAGGCCGGGTCCTTGAACCGTATGTCCTTGGGATCGGGCGCCGCGATGGGTTGGCCGCCGGCGAACGCGGCGCCCCACAGGTTCACGTAGCGCTGCCACAGATCGAGCTGGGCGTGCATGAATTTCTGCGGATGCGCGAGCCAGGCCCCCTGAATCTTGCTGAACGCGTTGATCATGCGGCCGAAGTCACCGGAGGCGAACGCCTGGGCCGGATTGTTCAGGCGCGGTTCCACATAGGCGGTCACCGCCTTCGCCGTCTCCTCAAGGAGACGCGTCATGTTCTGCGCGAATTTGTGCGGATCCTGGACCTCGAACCCGAACCCCGTCGTTCCAGCTGCGGATTCGTGCGAGACCTGTTCCGCCATGCTCGTCCTCCTGCCGGACCTTTCAGCCCGAAAGTAGCTGAATAAACGCTGTGATGTAAGCGGGGCGAAGTTGCGCACGAACCACTTTCCGCTCATTCCCGCGAAAGCGGGAATCCATAAAAACTGGCTCCCCGCTTCCGCGGGGACGAGCGGCAGAGCTTACGGTTGCAGCCGTCGGTCGCGCTCTTGGCGACTGCCCTGCGGCCTCAGCGCTCCTTGGTCTCGCTCGGGGTGAACCAGCTTTTGGCCCGGACCTTCTTCATCTGCTCCTGGTCGATGAAGGGCAGGATCGTCTTCTCGAAGGCGAATTTGAGCCGCTGATATTCGCCGGCGCAGCCTTCGGCGCGCTCCTTGGGCAGCCAGCCCACATCGACGAAATCCTTGAAGCCCGTCGGATCGCCGCCATACGCCATGCACAGCACATTGTACATGCGCTGGCTGGCGGTGCCGTGCTCGTCCGAGTAGGCGCAGAACGGATCCTGCGCGCAGCGTATCTCGGGGTCCTTCGACGGGTTCACCGGCTTTTCAGTATTCGGGTCAGCGCCCTGCTCGGCGTCGTAGGCCCAATAATAGGCGAAGCCCTTGATGGCCGTGCGCGCGGTGTCGCGCCCAAATTGCAGCGCAATGAACGCCGCCATGAAGTCGGCGGCGTCCTCCTCGCGCCCGAATACCGGCACGTTGAGCAGGTCGAACACCGCGTGCCCCGTCTCATGCAAAAGCACCGTCGCAAACAGCCCCGCCATGAGCTGTTCCTTCGACACCGGCGTCCACAGCTGACGCGCGGTCTGCATCTGGGCGAGCTGCTCGGCACTCTTCTCTGATGCCGCAATGAACGAGTAGCACATATTGATGAGGTGGTTGGACGGATCGTAGTACGGGCTGTCCCAGGCCTTGCCGTCGCAATCGCTGGCGATCAGATAGAGCGTGTAAGGCAGCCGCAGCGGCGAGAGGAACTCTGCATAGCTCTCGAGCACGCGCCGCTTCATCATGCGCTCGCGCAGCGCCATGCGTTCAGGGCTGATCGGCTTCGTGTTTCTGCCAATCCCGGTGGTCCAATAGCCGCAATCCCCCTTCTGCTGCTCATAAACGACTATTTTGCTGTTGCTCGACGGCGCGCCACAGCTGTTCTGGGCCGATACGGGAGATGCGAGCATCGTCACGGCCGCGGCAAGCGCGAGCAGCAGAGCGTGCGGGGTTCGATTCATCGACGAGATCCTTTTGGTCATTCCGCGAAGCTGTAGCCCGCGTGAGCGACAAGCGGGAAAGTCCCGGATCCGCTTCCGCTCATCCGGCTACTTATTGGGCTGCCAGATCAGCCAGGAGGTCGCGCGCAGCCTGACGAGCGCCTCGGGATCCACATAGGGCATGATGCGCAGGTTGAAGGCCTTGCGGATTTGCTCGTATTCGCCTTCGCAGCGCTGGGCGCGGCCTTTCGGCAGAATGCCCTTTTTCACCAGCTCGCCAAATTGCAGCGGCGCGGCCGCATAGGCGATGCAAACGTAGTTGAAGAAGCGCTGCGCTTGCGGGGAAGCGGGCTCGGAGAAATCACTTCCGGTCCATTTCTTGTCGGACCACATGAAGAGATCGGCGGTGCCTTCAATGGTGACGCGCGCAACGTCCTCGCCGAATTGCACCATAATGAGCGCCGCGAGCCGGTCTGCCGCGTCCTGCTCGCGGCCCCAGATCGGCACTTCGAGAATCTCGAACATGGCGCGCGCGGTCTCGTGCAAGACCGTTTCGATGAATGCGCCGGTGATCACCGCCTGGCGCAGTTTGGCATCCTTGGCATGCTTGGCGGCGAGCTCCTCGATCGCCTGCACCATCTCGTAGCAGACGATCGCCGCCCCTTGCGGACGGAAGCGCACACTCGTCGCCCCGCATTGGGCGGTGCTGACCGTGAGCTCGCGCGGGAGGCGCAACGGCGCCAGGAAGGCCTGCAGCTCTTCCAGCACCGCGCGCTGCTTAAGGCGCTCGTAAATCGGGCGCAGCTGCGCGTTCGTAGGCTCCTCATAGCTGATCTTGATGCGCGGCTGCTGCTGGCCAGAGGCCGGCTGGGCGCCGGCGGGTAACGCAGATACAGCAAATGCCAGAGCAAAGAGGCAGGTCGCCAGCCGGCTGCACGTTCTCACGGTATTATCCTCCCGAACAGCGCTGACGTGCGTCCCCCAACGGCTGACTCACAACGACGAAGCCTACGCGTGCAGCTCTTGTCCTGTTTCACAATTCGCGCACCGCAGCACGGTGCAGCGGAAGCTGCGCCTTGCGCGGCGTTTCCGAGCAGGAGCTGGATCATTCCTCGGCGAATTTGGTCAACAAGGCACCGAATACCTTGGCGTTTTCTTTTATGTTTTCCATGGTGACGCCGCCGGTGAGCCACATATCCATCTCGAATACCGCACCGCCGTCAGTATCCACGTAAACCTTGGCAAAACGGTATTGCTGGTTCCATTGATTCATGGCGTCAGCCGTGAAGCCCGCATCCGCGTTGAAAAATGCGACGAACTCCAGGTTGCCGCAGCCCTGATTGTTGCAATCGTAAAAGGCCACGATGGGAGATTTGAATTCCCCAATCGTCATCTTGACGAACTTTTGATTGTTCTGGGTGACGACCTGAGAGCGCATACCTGCCTGTGTCAGGGCTGCGGCCACTTGCTCGGGGGTGACCCGGGAGACGACCTGCCCGCCGCCACCGCCGGGTGTCTGTCGTGGTCCAACCTGCGCGAACGCGTTATCTGTATTGATCAGTAAACAGCCGCCGAGCATGGCGAGCAGTACAAGAATGCGCATGAGACAATCCCATCTTGACAGGTTAAGAAGCGAGTAGGTGGGTGATGCGGCCTGGAGTTGGCCGCGCGGTATTTGAGCGGTATTTTGTTTGATGCGCAAGACCCCTCTTTCCGAGGTCGGACTCCGCATATGAAGTTTCCAAAGGGGTTCCCCGTCGCTCGGCAGGTCGCGCGGGCACAAAGCACACACAAACCAAACCTCTCGCGCAGCTGGCATGCGGATGCTATTACATTTTCTTAAGGTGCTTATTTTTCACCGAAATGCCAGATTCCAAAATGACGTTGAGAGCACGCAGTTCAATGAAAGGAAATCACGATGCGAGCCGCAACTACAGTCGCAATCGTTAGCCTCAGCCTCGCTGGTTGGAGCTCTGGCGCGTTTGCACAGCAATCGTCTACGAACGGCGGCCCGAGCGCGCTCGAGGCGGCAAAAAACACGCTGCAACGGTCGGCGGTCCAGCAACAGAAGGATGCATTGAGCAGCACGGTCCGTGGACTGCAGGCAAGCCCGCAGGCGCTTAAAAGCGCGCGCTCCGGCGAGAAGGACTCGCTCAGGAAAGGGGGACAGGACAGCGATGCCGGTCAATGGCGGGACACCTTGCGCATCGAGCAGTCGGACAAGAAGTTGTCAGGGATGGCGGCAAACGCCTCGGTCGCGCATCTGCAGACCGACCGCAAGGCCCGGAATGATAACCGCAGCTCGTTGTCCCGATCGCTGAAGAGCAATTTGTCATCGGCGGCCGCAAAGGACAGCGTTTCCCCGGAAAAGGATTCGTTGAAGAAGTCGCGCTGACCGTCTGCTGAACCCAGCAACTCCTACACTGGTTGAGGCGCGGCAGCGGAACGGCTTGCCGCGCTCATTTCGCTGTTCCAAACTGTACGCCGGCAAGGCAGGCACAGGGGTTTGGCGATGAGTTGGAGCAGGGCGGCGGCAGCATTCCTGATCTTCACCGGCGGCCTTTGCACATCATCTGCAACCTTGGCGCAGGGCGCGAGCGGTACGCCGCCCGGCTGGCAGAGCTCCGGGTTGCGCAACCCGCACATCGAGATTGCCTATGTCGAGCCGACGAGCGCGGCGCTTCGCCCCATCTACGATCGTCTACGCAAGCGCATGGTGCTCGAGCAGCTGCAGGCGTTTCTGGCACCGTTGCGTTTGCCCAAGACGCTGTCCATCAAGGCCGATCAATGCGGCGCGCTCAGCGTACCCTACGATGCGTCCGGTCCCGTGCGGGTCTGTTACGAGTACGTCGAGCAGATGGAGCGGCTCGCGCCGCAGAGCTTCGTCTACATCGGCAGCGGTTACCTGACCCGCGATGATGCGCTCGTCGGCGCCTTCGTGCAGCTTGCACTGCACGAGACTACCCTGGCTACATTTTCCATGCTCGACATCCCATTCTGGGGCCGGGAGGATTTTGCAGCCGACAATGTCGCAGGGTTCATCATGCTGCAGTTCGGAAAGGACGTAGCGTGGCGAACTCTGGTGGGTACCGCCTGGCTACTTGCGCAATCCGGCGCGCTCGGCATTGGCCGCGACTTCCATGCGGTGCGCTCGCCCGAGGGGCAACGCTTTTTCAATTACCTGTGCCTCGCCTACGCGGCGGATCCGAAAAGATTTGAGTTTCTGGTCACCAACAGCGATCTACCGCAAGGCCGCGCCGAATATTGCAAGCAGGATTATGACAAGCTGCGCAAGTCGTTTGCGCAGGTGATCATGCCGCATGTAGATCCCGAGCTACTCAAGCGCGTGCAGGCGGTCACGTGGCTTCCCTCGAGCGAATAGCAATGCAGACGAGTGCTGTGGCAAAGTGCGGTAGGGTGGGCAAAGGCGCCGATCTCGGCCTAACCACATGCACGACCTCGCGCGCGCGCCATGCCCACGCGAACGGATCTGCCGGCATGACCGCGTGGGCACGGCGTGCAAGAGCACGCCTTTGCCCACTCTCGTGCTTGCGCTTGCCTGCTGCAGCTTTTTTGTCACCGCTGGCCTTGCGCAGATCGCCGGCCAGCCGACCGCGAATCTGCGCAGCAACAATGTCAGCGTGGATTATCTCGAACCCAAGGACCCCAAGCTTCAGGCGATCTATGAGCGGGTGAAGGGCCACAAGGTGCTGGAGGAGTACAGCGGGTTTCTTTCGCCTTTGCGGCTGCCGGTCACGCTGCGGCTCAAAACACTGCAATGCGATACAGACAACGCCTTCTATGAGTCGACATATTGGGCCGTGCACATGTGCTACGAGCTGTTCGAGGGCACGGTGAAGCGCGCGCCCAAGACCACGATGCCGGACGGCACCACGCGCGGCGAGTTCATTGCCGGCGATATCGCCAGCACGCTCCTGCACGAGACCGGGCACGCGCTGAACGACATACTCAACCTGCCGGTGCTCGGGCGCGAGGAGGATGCCGCCGATCAGATGTCGGCCTTCATCATGCTCCAGTTCGGCAAGGACGTGGCGCGCATGGCGATCAAGGCGACCTACCACTCCTGGATGAGCCTCTCGGGCGGACCGAAATCATTCTGGGACGTGCATTCGACCGGCATACAGCGTGCGCAGAACTATCTCTGTCTCGGTTACGGCGCGGATCCCGATACCTTCCGCGACCTGGCGATGCGCAATGCCCTGATAAAGGACCGGCTGCCGCGCTGCGCGCACGAATACCGGCAGCTCAGGTCGACCTTCGTGCAGACGGTGCTTCCCTATCTCGACAAGGATTTGATGGCCAAGGTGCAGGCGCGCCGCTGGCTGCGGCCCGAGGAGTACGAATAAGGCTGCGCGCCTCCCTCAGTGCCTTTCGGCGCACGCATTGCAAACTGCAATATTCTGCAATGGCCGTGTTGGCCACGTTGGGTTCGTTTTTACAAAATTGGCAGGCAGCCCCTGCACTCTCTGGTTTCGTGTCTCAGTCCAGGGGTGCAGTCCAGGTGCAGTCCAGCACTCCATTGTAAACAACAATGGAAATACAACGCAGCCTTTGACAGCAAACAAGAAATTCGAAGAATTAGACCGAATATCAGACGCGGTATCAGGAGCAGAACAGCCGGAACAATCGCAGGTCCGTCGTGGGCTCGACGGCTTCCCCAGGCTGAGAGACGAAATCCCGCCTATGCCATGGTGCAGCCCCTAGAATTAAAAAACCCGGCGCACTGGCCGGGTGAAGACGCACTCATCAATGATAACGAATCTGTAGCACTTTACTGTACAGTGCACAAGCGCAAAATTCATTTGCCTCTCGGCGACACATGCCTCGAGCCCTCGTTGGCTGCATGAATCTGGGGCGGTCGCGCAAGATGGCGAGCAACAAAGAGTGATTTTGCCCACAGCCCGGATTGAGCGGAAGCGGTATTGGGGCCAATCGCACGCGCGCGCGGCGGTGAACCCGGGGTTCCGCTTTGGCTCGACCCGGTCTACGCATCCTGTCCCATTTCGGGATGGTGGATTTTTCATATTCTCGCCCCACAACTTCCCAGCAATCGTCCAAAGCGGCGCGCAGTAAGCGCCCCAACGGGGAGTTGCAAAGGGGAGTTCGGGGGATGGCTATCATGGTATTCGTGCAAAGAATCGTCAGCGCTCTCACGCGCCGCTATCGGCCGGAGCTGCATTATATGCGCGGCCCGGGACCGAAATGGCTGGAACGCCACCGGCACTCTGCGTCTACTGGCCGTTAACGCTGATCGACAATTCTCTCCACTCATTTGCGGGCAACCGGCAATCCAGGAGCAACGCCTAGATCAGGTCCGCTTGCGCGGTACGAGTTCGGGCACGCCCGAGCCCGATTAACGCGAAAATAATCGGACTGCATCAGGATGTGCTTCCTTGCGGGATGTGCGCTCTGCCGTTCCGCAGGCGATCGGGGGCGATCTCTTCTCATCTGTAAGTGTGTGGGCGTAAGTGATGCGGTCACCTCGCGGGGGCCTCTCGGCTGATCGGATTTCGCATGCCGCGCTCGGCGTCGGCGGCGTTTTGTGCGGCGCTCTGGTGTTCTTCGTGGCTGTGCCGCTTGCCTCTTCGAGCCCGTATCCGGCGCCGCGTGCCGGCGCCTGGGTGACCGACAGATTGTCGCCGCCTGTGTCGCCGCCGATTGCGCAAGGTCCGCTCGAGGACGACGACGTGGTGGCGGAATGGGAGGCATCCATTGCCTGGAGCTTTGCGTCGATGCCGCCAAGCGGCATGGCCTCCCGTTTTGAGTCAAACACACCCGACGAGCCCGCGACCACGGCGAGCATCACCCAGCAGATAGTGCGGCCAGCGCCCGCCGCTCAGGCGGGCGCAGTCAAGCACGCACGGCCGCTCATTGCAGACGTCGACGCGTATCTGTGGGAGGTCTACCAGCGCTCTCCGGTCAAGCGCGATTCGACCGGCGACTTCACGTGGAAGGATCCGACGGCCGCAAAGCGCTTCGGCCTGTCGATGCCGGCTTACGTGATCGGCGGCATGGATCCGGATTTCAAGGAGCAGCTCTATCATGCGGGGCATGCCATGGACGCAGCCGGCG
>Ga0134128_10011640_pt1 | contig 10510 bp, 9 predicted proteins | sample KB31754_FD_96462 | JGI IMG/M metagenome (GOLD analysis project Ga0134128, IMG submission 96462) | Terrestrial soil microbial communities with excess Nitrogen fertilizer from Kellogg Biological Station, Michigan, USA - KB3-175-4 | ecosystem: Environmental > Terrestrial > Soil > Unclassified ...
CAGGGAAGAGCGTTCAAAGTTCAAGGTCGCACAGCACGGTCGGGACGCTTGTCTTTGGCGGCCTGAACGATGCGGGGAAGAGCCTTCAAAGTTCAAGGTCGCACAGCACGGTCGGGACGCTTGTCTTTGGCGGCCTGAACGATGCGGGGAAGAGCGTTCAAAGTTCAAGGTCGCACAGCACGGTCGGGACGCTTGTCTTTGGCGGCCTGAACGATGCGGGGAAGAGCCTTCAAAGTTCAAGGTTGCACAGCACGGTCGGGACGCTTGTCTTTGGCGGCCTGAACGGATGCAGGGAAGAGCGTTCAAAGTTTAAGGTTTGTTTTGGGGAATACGGGACACCGCATTAGAACTATGCGCCGGATAGTCGCAACATTTTCCATTTATGTCTCTAATATTCATAACTGTCGCAACTCATTTGTAATATTGCTTTTGCACCGCATTATAAATCTTTAAAACAAAACCAATCAAATGAAAAAATATTATTTTCTGGCAATGATGCTCTTAACAGCTGCCTTATCTTTCGCTCAAAATAAAGCGGCTTACCATATTACCGCCACATTTCCTGTTAAAGGCAGTGGCGGCTATGATTACCTGACTGTTGATTCCGCTTCTGAAAAATTGTATGTTTCCCATGGCGAACAGGTGAATGTTTTAAACAAAGAGACCGGCGACTTATTAGGGGTTATTAAGACGGAAAAGGATGTACATGGCATTGCCCTTGTGCATGCGCTGGGCAAAGGATACATTAGTAACGGAACGTTGAATAAAGTGCTGGTATTTGATCTTGCGACAGATAAAATACTCAGGTACGTACCAACCGGAAAATTTGCGGATGGAATTTTCTATGATGATTTTTCAAAGAAAGTGATTACCTGCAACGGCATGAGTAAGAATATGACTGTGATCGACCCAACGACTGACACGGTAGTTGCCACCATACAACTGACTGGCTGGCCCGAAACGGCGGTAAGTGACGGTAAAGGGAACATCTATGTCAACAATGCCGAAAAGGGTGAGATGGATGTAATAGATGCCACTACTTTTAAAATTACACATCAATGGCCCAATAAACCAGGCACCGGTGCCTCCGGCCTTGCTATAGATAGGGAAAGCATGCGATTGTTCGCAACCTGTGGAAACCAACTTATGATCGTGATGGATGCTACCAATGGTAAGGTCATAGCCAGTTTCCCTACCGGCGAGGGTGCTGATGGTGCAGGATTTGATAACAGCTTAAAAACTGCTTACTCTTCAAATGGCCAGGGCACCTTAACTGTTATTAAAGAACTGTCGCCCGATAAGTTTGTTTTAATTGGAAATGTAAAAACTAAACCAGGCGCAAGAACGATCGCTGTAGACCAAAAAACACACAAGGTTTACCTTCCGTCAGCTTTATTTAAACCTGCTACTAAAGAAACCTTTCGTCCTCAAATAATACCGGGAACGTTTAAAATATTGGTTGTAGAAGAGAAGTAATTATTTCATAATTACAACACTTCGTATAGAAACTGTTTTCTATTTGAACCTACTAAGAATAGCGGTGATTATGAAAATAATTGCCCGGAATCGTTTAACCAGCTATCAAAATCCTGCTGTGTGTATCCCTTTTCTTTTGCCTTCTCATCTACTTTATTCTGTAGCTTATCCAAAAAGTACTTCCCAATCAGGTCTTTGATAGCTTTCAGGTCTTCTTCAGGCACCTCTCTGCCAAATAGCTTCAGCAACTCTTGTTGTAAAGCAGTGAACCTGGTAGATGTATTTTCAGCAATCATTTATTTTCATTTTTGTGATTCAAATTTAAACAAAATTGGCCGTTAGAAAATCATTCATTATTCTTAATTTCTAATTCATAGTTTATAATTTGCTTTCGTTTCTTTTGAACTTCAGTATTCAAACTTGAATGTTCAATGTTCAATATTCAACCTTGGGGAACAACTCCAAACTCCAAACTACAAACTCCTCAGCTAATCCAAAAGTTGGAATTTAATTAATTGTCGTATGATAAAAGAGAATTATATTTATATCATATTCCCTCCTTCCATTTAATGCTATCAAAACAATGAAAAAATCAATTTTCTTTCGCACAGAAAATAGATCACTTCTAAGTATTTTGCAATTACAATCAATATTATGAAACCATTATTTATTTTATTATTCATCCTTACTTCTTTCATCACGAAAGCACAGAATACTGATTCAGCCTGGATCAGGGACAATTATACCAAAAGGGAAGTTTATATTCCAATGCGTGATGGCGTACGATTATTTACTTCTATTTATGTTCCTAAAGATACCAGCGAAGCACACCCTATTTTGATGACACGGACTCCCTATTCGTGCCGGCCATACGGAGAAGGGAATTTCAGGAATTTTTGGGATAGTTATGAAAAAGAATATTTAAAGGAAGGTTATATAATGGTGATTCAGGATGTAAGAGGACGATGGATGAGCGAAGGTAAATTTGAAAATGTTCGTCCGTTTAATGCGAATAAAAAGGGAAAAGAAATAGATGAGGCAAGTGATTCGTATGATGCAATTGATTGGCTTATAAAAAATATTCCGGATAATAATGGGAAGGTTGGCGTATTTGGAATCTCATACCCGGGATTTTATTCTACCATGGCTGCTGCAAGTAACCATCCCGCTTTGAAAGCCGTAAGCCCCCAGGCCCCGGTTACCAATTGGTTTATTGGTGATGATTTTCATCACAATGGTGCGTTTTTTCAAATGGATGCATTTGATTTTTATTCAGCATTAGGATTTGCCTTTGGTGTACCTCATCCTAAACCTGTAAATGTTCCTGCTGCTTCTGTCGGATACCCTATTCATGATAACTACCAATTTTATCTTGAAACCGGCACTTTAAAAAATCTTACTAAATATATGGGCGATACTATCGCATTCTGGAAAGACCTGATGTCTCATCCAAATTATGACGCATGGTGGAAAGCACGTGATGCCCGAAACGCAACAAAACACCTGCAGCCGGCTATGTTGTGGGTTGGCGGCCAGTTTGATGCCGAAGATGACTGGGGTGCATGGAATTCTTACAAAGCGGCTGAACAAAATAATCCGGGTAAAACTTTTAATAAAATTGTAGAAGGGCCGTGGTACCATACCCAATGGGCTAACCACGACGGAACACATCACGGAAATATCCGGTTTGGTTCCAATACAAGCCAATATTATCAACAACATTTTGAGATTCCGTTCTTTAATTATTTTTTATTAGGCAAAGGAGATATTTCGCAAATTGCAGAGGCAAATATTTTCATTACCGGCGCTAATCAATGGAAGTCATTTGAGCAATGGCCACCTAAAGAAAAAGAAGATGAAGCAATGTACCTGCAGCCTGGCGGCAAACTTGGGATAAAAATCGGTATATCAGTAGGTAACCCTGCATCAATAGATATGCTTTTGAAGATGTAATGGGCAAAGGAATTCAACCAGTTAATTATGTCGCCTGCCTTGTCTGGAGTTAGATAAATACAAACTCTATCATCGATTTTTTTTCATTCAAATTGCATATCAAATAATTCAATTGATTTATTACACTTATTCTTTTCCAAGTAATCAAGAAAGCGATTTGATATAACCTGTCTATTGTGGACCAGAACATGTCGAACCATTGAAAGAAGATCAAACCAATGGAAAATATTTACACTAAAATAATTTTTGCTTTCATAAGTTTTGAAATGATCAGAAATTTTTTTGGTGATTGAAATAAGCCCCTTGTTATTTGCGCCTACATAATTTTTTAGCATTGATTTGATTTCAACTTCAGGTAAAATCAACTTCGCTTTCAAAAACTTTAATTCAACAAGTTTTAAGGGATTATATTTAAAATAATCAATAAGGATTTGCAAGAAGAAGCTCTCAAATACTTCGTATGCCTGTGCTACAGTAAGACAAGATTCTCTACTTACCAAATTCTTTACCTCCTCTGAAATAGAGCTTAAATAAATTGAATAGCAAAAATTAGGAATAGTTAAATTATCCAACTTAGGTTTAACTGTTAAGTCTCTAAATGTTGTCAAAGAAGAATGCAATTCCCTATCTACAGAATTATTGTTTATCAGATAATTACAATAGTCGGGTAAATACGTAGCAACGATGTGTAACTTACCCTTCAAAAAACATATCTCTTTGAAGTACTCTTCTACAGAAGGAAGCAAATAATTATTCACAATAAGTAAATCTTATATTGGTTCAAAACTACTCACTAATTACATTAAAATGTATTTTGTCTGATTCTTATATCAGTATCACTTTATTTTACTTGAGCACACTAGTGCTCCGTTTGCAACTCGAAACATTTTATTTTATCATTTTTCTAAACCAGAGTTTCTTGTTCCGTCTCTGGATCTGAATTTACCATCTATATCGGAACATTTAGCTGCAATCATTTTCGCTAATCATTGATTGAATGTTTTTATTACTTTTGAGTGAACTTAAATTTTATATGAAATACCTGTTTATTGCTTTAATTTCTCTAATTATTATATACCCGAATATTTCTTTTTCTCAGACACTGCCAAAAAAACCAAGGGCTTCTGATGTCAGGAGCATGAACCAGCAAAATTTAATGAAGATTGAAATTGGCACAACAAAAAATGAAGCTATTGAAATTATGGGTGGAATTAAGACTATCCAGGATAAAGAACAATTTCAGAACTTCCTAAATTATCGGCAGTTTGGGATTTGCTTAATTTAAAAACAATATCATTAACGCCCATCTTCACTTTCTTTCCACCGCCTGCTGGAATAAATATTTTTCTGGAAGGATCTATAGTTTCGGCAAAAGATAATCCGGGCAATAACGCTGCCCTGCTGATAGTCAGTGCTAAAAGCTTCATAACATCGCGCCTGTTTAATTTGCAGGTCATTTTTTTATTTTTTGAATGAAATATTTATTTACAAATGTGTGCAGCAATAGATTTATTTACACAACCCGATCAGGTAGTTTTACAAGAAATAAAAAAAAAGAAATCATTAATGACAGAGAAAAATAATCTTCTTTCTATTTTATCCGTAACTTAAAAGCTAAGAGGAAGGCCGCCGCCTTCCTCTATTAAAGTTTTACGGGGTTTAGTAAATACTCCCTACCATTAAATCGCTGTTACCTGGCATTGTAAGTGACCCGTTGGCTCTAAGCCCGGAATAAACGCCTGTGCTACTGACAATCTCCCATCTTCCCTGGGGCGTAGGTGTGGCAAAATTACATTCCTGATGAATGGTAATAGTTCCATCGGCCGACGTTAATATAATTTCACAATGAGCCCTTTTAAAATTAATATTAGGGTTACCGGCCATAGTAGCTGTGCCTGAAATCATAAGGGCACCGCTTGTCCAAAAGGTACCTCCGGTAAAAGGGGCGTCCGGATTATCATAGGTGGCCATAATGGTAATTGGCATAGGCAGGCGAATTCCTGACCTGTTCGTGACCGTCATCGGTGAAGGCATCCAGCTTACTAAGAAGAAAGCAATCATACAAAATATGGTTGCCGCAGAAAAAAGTTTGTTGTGTTGCATAAAGAATCTCCTTTTTTTTTATTAATTAAATTAAATAAAGACCACAACAAACTTCAATAATAATAAGGAGGTTTACACTACCCGGTTATGTAGTTTTTAATAAAGAGAAAATGAAATGGAATTTTTATCTGCGTTGTTTATTGATCAGTTCAAAGCGCGAATGTACCTGGAGGATTTCGTAAATATTTTTTACGTGATACCGTACTGTTTCTACAGAAATAAAAAGTTTTTCAGCAATTAATTTATAGCTCATGCCGTTTACAATCGACTCTAAAATCTCTGTTTGTCTTTCACTCAGATTGGATTTTTTTTCGGGTACCGGTTTTATTCCCGAACGGAATAGCCGTAATATTTTACTGGCGATAGCAGGCGTCATCGGTGCGCCACCATTATAAACTTCAAATATGGCGTCAAGGATTTTTGTAGGCGGTATTTTTTTCAGAATATAACCTTCCGCACCTGCTTGTATGGCGCGGAATATTTTATCATCATCTTCAAAAACAGTCTGCATGATGATATGAAGATTTGGAAAATTTTCTTTGATAATACGCACCGCTTCAATGCCGTTCATACCCGGCATATCGATGTCCATTAAAACAACTTCGGGCTCGCTGCGCTTGATTTTAAAAAGAAGGTCTGAGGCATCGTCGTAAGCGCCTACACAGCTAAAACCGGGCATGCCATTAATTAATTGATAATAACCATCGCGAAGCAAATAATTATCTTCAAAAATCACAACCTTAATTTCTTTTTCCATTGGAATGCAAATCTTAAAATAATTTTATCCTGCACACACTACCTGAATTGGTAGTTTACAATTTATTTAAACCGGAAGCCGTAATTCAATCTGTGTACCTTTCTTCAAGCTGCTCTTAATATTTAATTGAGCATGAATTTCTTTAGCACGGCTCTGCATATTTTTTAATCCGTTGCCATTCAAAGTTTTGTTTGCAGTTTCAAAACCGATGCCGTCATCTGTAATTATCATAACAATATTTTGTGCCTGCTGGGCAATGCTCACATTCACCGTTTTGCCTTCAGCATATTTATATGAATTATTAATTGCTTCTTTAAAAATGAGGTAAAAATTTTTCCGTTTTCCCATCGGCAGTTTTATATTTTTTATGTTTTCATCTACATGAAATTGCAGCAAGATATTTTTGCCCGATAATATTTCGCCTGCAAAATATTGCATCCGCTGAATGATGTTTTCAAAATAATCATTTTTAGGATTAACTGCCCACACAATATCGTTCATTGTATCAATCATATTCCGCGATACGTTGCCCATTTTTTCAAGTAAAGATTTTGCATTATCCGAATTCGTTTCGAATTCGCGCCCAGCTATTTCACTGTAAACAGAAATGATGTTAAGTGTTGAACCAATGTCATCGTGCAGGTCTAGTGCAATCCCTTGCCGCACATCGGAAAGTGCTTGAAGACTGTTTTTTTTTTCATTAACTAACTTCTCAAGCACTTCATAGCGATCAGCAAGGATTTGCTGCTTTTCCTGCTCTTTATATAAGTTTACCCTCGACAAATTATTTATTTCAGCAAGTTGAGAGGCTAGGTTTTTGCTATTACGTGCAAACTTGTTGGCCAGATAAAAGGTAATCATGACAATACATAAAATCCAATTGAAAAAATAATAAGAATAGGAAACATTGATTGCTGTATAAATAGAAAGTAAAAAACTGATGTTGCGGAATCCACTACTGATTGAAACAATTGCGATAATGTAATTTCCTTTCTTTAAACCATATAAACCCAGCCGCAGTAGTTCAATAGTAAAGAGGAAACGAACTATATTAGAGGCAATGAAATCAGCTTGTGTATTTCCCAAAAAAACATACAGGAGGCTGTCAATGATCAATATGTAAAAAATCAGTATCCGCTGGTATAGAGTAACCTTGTTAAAAATTTCCAGTGAAATAATGGATATTAATAACATGCCACAGGCCTTATCTATAAGTTGTGATCCGAAAGATAGGAACCCATATTCAGCCATATTCAGATTTCCTTCCAACATCTGAAATTCTATCAAGGCGGTAGTGCTTAGAAGAAGACAGAATAAACCAAATAAAAAATTGATTTTTCCTTTGGGGAAGAAACTATAAAGCAGTATAAACAATAGCCCGAGGGCGGCACTCACAAAAGAAAATCCGATTCGCATTCTTGAATAGGAGAAAGCGGATTTATAATTATTTACTGCGCTGAGCCATGGACTTATTTTTACTGATATAGGGAGAACTTCCCTGCCGGGAAACAACCAAACCGGAGAAGGTATCTTGCTCGCAAAACGGACGGCTATTGTTATTGTGTCCGCACTTAAATTTTCCTGAAATAAAAAAAGTTTTTCATGGGGATTAGCAGCTTCCATCCTATTGTGTGAGCTGATATTGCCGAAGGAGGCAATCATCGATCCGTTGATATACAAATCACTGGAACCAAATTGTGAAATGGCCAATGCATGCGGGGTATTACGCAAGGAAGAATCCATATAGAATTTCAGGCGGAACCAACCGATTCCTTTTTTCTTAAATTCAGGAAAATAACTGGAATAATTGTTGAGATCCGCCGTTTGCCAATTACTGTCATTATATTCAGGCTTTGCCCAGCCAGGATAATCCCCTTCGTGGAATTTCCATCCTTTATCTAATAAAATACCTCCCGCAGGCAGACTATCTAAACGAAGAAAGTGAACTGTAGAAGTTTGTGATAAGCAGTCATCTGATAAAAAGAGGGGATAGGCAAAAAGAATTAATATGAATAATTTTTTGAAAAGCATATCAAATAATTTATCAGTAGTTCTTTACAAATTAACCTATTAATTTGATTTCTGTTTTTATTTATAATTCACAACCACATGAGGCTTTGACTAAAAAGGCTTTTATAGTAAACAGACAAATATTAATTATTCCTGTTTGCGGATTTTATATTTTTGGCCAATGGATTAAAATCGATTGATACAAATCTTCGGGGCTACTAAAATTTCTTCCAGTAAACGAACAAATATTGAAGATTAAGATTACCGCTTCTGATCAATTCGAAATTCATTTCTCAAATCCAATATTTGATTAGTGGGGACACGAAATCCGCTGAGAGAGAATATTATATTGTGTCCAAAATTGAAACTGAAAGCTGAAGTTTGCGCAGGAATTATATTATTCGTTAATATTGTTACCCGGAACTGTTATTTACTATTCACTACATAAACTTTTATCTTTTTTCTCCATTCAAATTAACGTCATGAAACCATTACTTGTTTTTTTATTCATGGTGATCTCGTTCCACATGAAAGCCCAGAATGCTGATTCAGCATGGATCAGGGACAACTATACCAAAAAGGAAGTGTATATTCCTATGCGTGACGGAATACGATTATTTACTTCTGTTTATGTTCCTAAAGATACCAGTGAAGCACACCCTGTTTTGATCACCCGGACTCCCTATTCGTGCTCGCCATATGGAGAAGGGAATTTCAGGGATTTTTGGGATAGTTATGAAAAAGAATATTTAAAGGAAGGTTATATAATGGTGATTCAGGATGTAAGAGGACGATGGATGAGCGAAGGTAAATTTGAAAATGTTCGTCCGTTTAATGGGAATAAAAAGGGAAAAGAAACAGATGAGGCAAGTGATACGTATGATGATATTGATTGGCTTGTAAAAAATATTCCGGATAATAATGGGAAGGTTGGCGTATTCGGAATCTCATACCCTGGATTTTATTCTACCATGGCTGCTGCAAGTAATCATCCCGCTTTGAAAGCCGTAAGCCCTCAGGCTCCGGTTACCAATTGGTTTATTGGTGATGACTTTCATCATAATGGTGCGTTTTTTCAAATGGATGCATTTGATTTTTATTCAGCATTAGGATTTGCCTTTGGTGTGCCTCATCCGAAACCTGTAAATGTTCCCGCTGCTTCTGTCGGTTACCCTATTCATGATAATTACCAATTTTATCTTGAAACCGGCACTTTAAAAAATCTTACTAAATATATGGGCGATACTATCGCCTTCTGGAAAGACCTGATGTCTCATCCAAATTATGACGCCTGGTGGAAAGCACGTGATGCCCGAAACGCAACAAAACACCTGCAGCCGGCCATGTTATGGGTTGGCGGCCAGTTTGATGCCGAAGATGACTGGGGCGCATGGAATTCTTACAAAGCGGCTGAACAAAATAATCCGGGTAAAACTTTTAATAAAATTGTAGAAGGGCCGTGGTATCATACCCAATGGGCTAACCACGACGGAACACATCACGGAAATATCCGGTTTGGTTCCAATACAAGCCAATATTATCAACAACATTTTGAGATTCCATTCTTTAATTATTTCTTATTAGGTAAAGGAGATATCTCCCAAATTGCAGAGGCTAATATTTTTATTACCGGCGCTAATGAATGGAAGTCATTTGATCAATGGCCACCTAAAGAAAAAGAAGATGAAGCAATGTACCTGCAGCCTGGCGGCAAACTTGGCATCAACAAACCTACGGCAGGCAATAGTTTTAGCGAATATATAAGCGACCCCGCAAAACCGGTTCCTTATGAAGATTTTGTTCATTTCAACAGAACAAGAACTTATATGACAGATGACCAGCGCTTTGCTTCGCGCAGGACCGATGTACTGGTTTTTCAAACAGACACTTTGACAAAAGATGTAACAATTACAGGAAATGTAATTGCAGATCTAATGACAAGTATATCAACAACAGATGCAGATTTTGTGGTTAAAGTGATAGATGTATATCCTGCTTATCTGAGTTATAATGATGTCAATATTTATGCGAAAGAAAACCCTGTTGTCCCTTATCCATACCCAATGGGAGGTTACCAGATGTTAGTAAGGGCAGAAGTATTCAGAGGCCGGTTCAGGAAGAGTTTTGAAAATCCCTCAGCATTCATTCCGGGTAAAATAGAGGAAGTAAAATTTGAATTACCTTCTGTTGCCCATCAGTTTAAAAAAGGGC
>Ga0134128_10011643_pt1 | contig 10508 bp, 6 predicted proteins | sample KB31754_FD_96462 | JGI IMG/M metagenome (GOLD analysis project Ga0134128, IMG submission 96462) | Terrestrial soil microbial communities with excess Nitrogen fertilizer from Kellogg Biological Station, Michigan, USA - KB3-175-4 | ecosystem: Environmental > Terrestrial > Soil > Unclassified ...
GAGGAATCGGTGTCCTGCTCGGCCCAATAGACCTGGTGCGCCCGGAGCGCCTCGCAAACCCCATAGGCAACCGGGAGACCGCCCGTGTTCGGGCACACAATCGAAAGTTCCTTGATCATGGCTCGAATTTCCGGATCGCTTCGCAAGCGGCGGCTGAGTCCGACGCTCAGAATCTTGGCGTATTGGAAATAGCGGAAGGCGAGCGCAACCTGCAGATACTCATCGGTATGCAAACCGTTCGGGTATTCGAAGTGGCCATCCCGAAGCGCGCCCGTTTCGCGCAGCATTCCAATCACTTCTTCGTTTGTGGGTACGAGATGCATGGATGAGCAGGACCGCCGTTAGTGCGCGCCCTTTCCTGCCAGCACGTGTGGAATTGTTCTTAGAATGATGGACCAGTCCAGTTTAAGCGACCAGTTCTCGATGTACGAAATATCCATGCGCATCCAGGAATTAAAGTCGATGTGATCGCGGCCGCAGACCGCCCATAGGCAGGTTAGCCCCGGGCGCATGCGCAGCCGCCGCTTCTGCCAGCGCTGATATTTTTCAACTTCATCAGCAAGCGGCGGGCGTGGGCCGACGATCGACATATCCCCCCGCAGCACATTCCACAACTGGGGAATTTCGTCGATAGAGAACTTCCGTATCCAGCGTCCGATGGGTGTTACGCGCGGATCGTGGCTAATTTTGAAAGCGACTTCCCGCTCGCTCAAATGGTTGAGCCGCGATTTCAGCTCATCCGCATTGGTCACCATGGAGCGGAATTTATACATTGTGAATCTTCTGCCGTTGAGACCGCAGCGCGACTGACTGTAGATCACCGGTCCGGGAGAAGTGAGCTTGATGAGCGCGACCACAGCCGCAATGAATGGAGAGAGAATCAGCAGCGACGTTCCGGCAACCACGATGTCGAAGAAGCGCTTGAGCAGGAGTCTGAGATCGTCCAGCGGCGCGGCGGAAAACGTCAGCAGTGGAGCGGTTCCTACCCGGTCCAGGCTGATCTCGCTGTTGACATGCGGAAAAAAGTCGATTGCGACGCGTGTACGCACGCCTTCCTCATCGCATTGCAGAAACACTTCCTCAAGACCGGCCAACCGGCTGCTGTCTACATCGAAGATCACTTCGTCCACAACCCGCTCCGCCAGCAGAATGGGCAGCCTGGCGGCGCACTCCTCCTCGCTGAGTTTCGCAATTACATTGATCTTGAATGGCGAGCCCTCGCACAGCGTTTGCGCAAGCGCCGAGGTCTTGCTGTAACTGCCCACGATTACCAGATGATAAGGGCTCCCGAACCCGCGCTGGAAAGCGCCGATCAGCGGACGCGCCTTCAAACGGAAGGCGGTCAACAGAATCAGGTTGAAAAAGAAAAACAGCGCGATAAAGCTGCGGCTCAGAGGCGGGTCCAGCCGAAGCAGGTATTGAAAAAGGATGACCAGCGCGGTGCCAAAGATCGCCTGGCGCAAAGTGTGCGCGAGAATCCGCCGGGCACTTGCTGAGTCCAGGTATTCGTAAATCCTTTGCAAAGACCCCAGGCCGACCCAGACGACAATGCAGAAGATCACCAGAAGAATATGCGTTTTCCGGGGAAGGAAGAATATGCGCTCGAGCGTCATCCCGATGCGCGCGTGATACGCAAGCTCAAAGGCGGCGAGCGTCAGCGCCGCATCGACGATCGCGAACAGCAACTGAACTCGTTTTCTTTGATGGGCAAACACAGAACTGCTTCGCTAATCCAAGATACTAGATTGACCTAAGGGCTTGATCGAGGTCCGCGACGATATCCTCGGACGCTTCAATCCCTGCCGCGACCCGAACCAGATTCTCGCGTATACCCATCCGCTCGCGCATCTTTGGCGAAATGTTCCGGTGTGAGGCAATCAGCGGGTATAGCAATAGCGTATGCACGTCTCCTAACGAAGTACCTGGAACTACCATTTTAAGGCGATCCATGAAGCCCAGGATGCTCTGCTTGTTGGCGTCCCTTATCTCGAAGCTGAGAATCGCGCCGAAAAGGTCCGGCGCAAAGAACTTCTTGATATTGCACGCGTCCGGGTGGTTTGGATCGGAGCAGTAGTAAACGCGCTCGATGCGCGGATGACTAGAAAGCCACTCGGCCAGAATTCTGGCATTTTTACACTGCCGCTCGAACCGCAGCGCCAGCGTCTTAATGCCGCGCATCGTGAGATAACTCTCAAATGGCCCCAGTACGGGGCCAATTAGTCGGGATAGCATGCGAACGGGTTCGGCATGGGTTTCGTCGCTCACGACGATGCCCCCCAACACATCGCCGTGCCCGGCAAGATATTTGGTGGCGCTATGGACGACGATGTTCGCGCCCAGCTTCAAGGGGCGCATTTGCATGGGGCTCGCGAAGGTATTATCGACCACCAGCGCGGCGTCAGCCTGCTTCGCCATTTGCCCGATTTTTTCGAGATCGGCAACCCGCAGCAACGGATTCGAAACACTCTCCAGGAAAATGCAGCCGGGCTTATTCTTGGCAATCGCCGTTTCGACCGCACTCAGGTTGCACACATCGACGTACGTAACCTCGACGCCGAACGGACCGAACACCTGGTCGAGCAATCCGATTGTTGCTCCGTAAATGGAGTTTGAGGCGACAACATGATGAGGGCGGTCGAGCAGCGCCGCCTGCAGGGCGATCTGTATGGCGGCCATGCCGGATGCGGTGGCCAGCGATCCACGGCCATGTTCCAATTCCGTGCAAAGCTCTTCCAGAGCAACGTTGGTCGGGTTTGAATAGCGGCCATAGCTGAAGCCGTCTTCCTCATGGCCCAGAACCCGATCCAAGATTGCAGCAGACTCGTAGAAATAGGTGGTCGCCAAATTGATAGGAGTGGTCGAGGGGACCGCGAGACCTTTCCTCCGCTTGCGGTCGCCGGCGTGTACGACTTGCGATTCAAATTTCATTTCCGTTTCCAGCGCACACCATCTTTGGTGTCTTCCAGCACAACCCCGTGCTCATGCAGGTAGGCGCGGATGGCATCGGCGCGGGCGAAATCGCGAGACTTCTTTGCCTGCGTCCGCTCCTCAATACGTGCTTCGATCTCTAGATCGCTGAGCTTTCCAGTTTCACCGCCGGCCTGCTCGCCAGCGGCATTCGCGCTGTCTTCGCTCGGCTTCAGGACATCGAAAATACCATCGAAGACTTCCAAAACCCGCGCCGCATCCCAGCGATTCTCTTCCTGGAACTGGCCTTCATCGAGCGCGGTATTCATTGCCCGGACGTATTCGAAAATCGAAGCCAGCGCTTCGGCCGTGTTCAGATCGTCATCCAGTCCTTCTTCGAATTTTCGGATTGCGTCATGCGATCGTTCGGTTATGGCCTCATTCTGTCCCGCAGAAAGCCGCGCCGACGTGAGCCGGACTTCGAAATCACGCAGCCGCTCGATGCTTCTTTCCGCCGCTTTCAGACCCTCAAACGTGAAGTTGAGTTTCTTGCGGTAAGGAACCGAGGCGAGAAGATAACGGATTGCCTCAGGCCGGTACCCCATTCCCAGCAGATCGCGCAAGGTGTAAAAGTTGCCCAGAGATTTTGACATCTTCTGGCTTTCGATATGCAGATGCTCGGAATGGAGCCAAAAGCGCGCGAACGGCTTTCCGGTGATCGCCTCAGATTGCGCGATTTCGTTCTCGTGATGCGGAAAAATAAGGTCGACACCACCCGCATGAATATCGAGAGTCTCGCCGAGGTAGCTCATCGCCATTGCGGAGCACTCAATGTGCCATCCCGGCCGTCCCGCTCCGAAAGGCGTTTCCCAGAACGGCTCATCATCCCTGCGAGCCTTCCAGAGGACAAAATCGCGCGCATCCGCCTTGTCGTATTCGTCGATATCCACCCGGGCGCCGCTCCGAATGCCGCTGAAATCATTGTGCGAAAGCTTGCCGTAATCGGGAAATGCGGTAATCCGATAGTAGGTTGATCCTTCGTTCGTGTACGTGTATCCCTTGGCCGCCAGTTCCTCAATCGCTTTCACCATGACGTCGATGTGCTTGGTTGCCGGTGCGACGTGCTCAGGCTGCTGCAACCGCAATGCCGCGGCATCCTCAAAGAATGCCTTGGTATAGACCGACGTGTATTCTTCGATTGGCTTGTGTTCTTTCGCGGCGTTCTTGATGATCTTGTCATCCACATCGGTCACGTTCATAACGTGATTCAGCTTGTAACCATGATGACGAAGCCACCGGCGCAAAATATCCTGAAAAGTGAACGTGCGGAAATTGCCGATATGGACGAAGTTATAGACAGTTGGGCCGCAGGTGTACATCCGGACGATGTTGTCGTGCAGCGGATGGAATAGTTCCAGTTCTTGCGTGAGAGTGTTGTAAAAGCGCAGCGCCATCTATGGTAGGCAAAGATCAATCGTAACAAGCTGTCGGCCCTGGCGGTTATGGCGGGGCACATGTGCTACAATGTAGCACATGAAAAAGGCCTCCATTCGTGATCTCCACATCCGCACGTCCGAACTGGTGCGCGAAGCCGCGGATGGAGTAGTGATTTTGATTGAGCGCCGCGGTGAACCGGTAGCGGAACTACGCCCAATTTCGAGAAAGCTCAGTGGACCCAGGCTGCCCGACTTGAGCGATCTTTGGCGGCGATTTCCCACTGTCGCGGGCGACAGTGGACGCTTTCTGGAAGAAGATCGCTGACGATGTATCTGGACTCTGCGTACATCGCGAAGTATTACGTAAATGAGAAAGACGCGACCGCTGTCAGGAAGCTGATTCGCCGCGCCTCTTATGTCTGTTCGTCCTCCTGGGCGTTCATCGAAGTAACCTGCGTATTTCACCGCCACGTTCGCGAGGGGCACCTCACGATCGCGCAAGGCCGCGAGCTAATCGACTCATTCAGAAGCCACGTCGAGGCCGACCTCTGGAATCTGGTCTCAGTAACCGATGCCCTGCTGCGGAGAACAGCCACGCTGATCCGCGGGCTTCCGCCAAGCTTTCCCTTACGAGCAGGCGATGCCATTCATCTGGCGGCTGCACTGGACGTTGGCGAAACTGAGATCTGGACCAATGATCGCCATCTGCTAGCCGCAGCCGCTTACGTTGGTATAGCCGGCAGGAGCGTGGCGGAATGAGGTCTCTTAAAGCCATTCGGAACCCTCAACACTGAATCCTGCACGCGCCGGGCAGCATCGACAGGAGAAACGACGATGAAAGCTTCTGGACTCCTGCGAATCACCGGGTTACTTGTTTTAATTACCGCACTTCTCAGCTTGGCGGCCTGCGAATCCACTTCGAAAGCGCAAAGCGGGATGGCATTTCCACCGCCGTCCGTGTCTGTCGTGGAAGTGCAAGCGCAAGACGTGCCGATCTACGGTGAGTACGCGGCCCAGACATTTGCGCGCGACATGGTTGAAGTCCGCGGGCGTGTCGATGGCTTCATCGAGAAGAGATTATTCCAGGTAGGCGCCGATGTCCGCGCGGGGCAAACGCTCTACACCCTGGATCTTCGTCCTTACGCCGCGGAGGTCGATAAGGCGAAGGGGGATCTCGCGCAAAGCGAGGCCAATCTAGAGTTCGCCAGGAAACAGGTTGCCCTGATCCAGGCGCAGGCCAATCTCGAACAGGCGAAAGCAAACCTGGTGAAAGCGCAGCAGGATGTCGATCGCCTTCAGCCCCTCGTGAAACAGGAAGCCGCCGCTAAGCAGGATCTTGATAATGCTCTGGCGGCGCTCGATGCAAACAAAGCGAATGTCGCGGCGCTCACCGCGAATGTCAGTCAAACCCGGCTGCAAACCCGCACCAATATCGAGTCCGCCGCGGCCCAGGTTGAATCGAACAAGGCTCTTCTGCGCACCGCCGAACTGAATCTTAATTACGCGACGATCAAAGCCCCGGTCTCCGGGCGTATTGGCGACAGTCTCATCGAAGTAGGCGGCCTTGTCTCGAAGACAGCGGCGCAACCGCTGACCACAATCGTCCCGCTCGATCCCATCTGGGTCCGTTTCAAGCTGAGCGAGGCCGAATATTTGGCTTACCGGAAATCGAAAGGGCGTCAGGGGAACGTTGGCATGCCGATTCAGCTCGTTCTGGCGGACGATTCCGTTTTTCCACACGAAGGGGAGATTCGCAATTCGCTGAACCAGGTTGATCCCAAGACCGGTACGCTTGAGATTCAGGGCACGTTCCCGAATCCGGACCACACCGTTCTTCCCGGCCAGTTCGGCCGCATTCGCCTCCTTACGCGCGAGGCGAAGAACGTCCTGATCGTCCCCCAGCGCGCCGTCCAACAGTTGCAGAGCATGCAATCCGTTTTCACCGTGGGGCCGGATAACAAGGCCGAAGCGCGGACCATCGTTACCGGAGACCGCGTTGGAGATAACTGGATCGTTACGGAGGGCTTGAAGCCCGGCGATAAGGTCATTGTCGAAGGCGTGCAGAAGGTGCGCCCAGGGGCTCCGGTTCAACCGACTCCGTACAAACCAACTGAAGCGTCGGTTCGAGGAGCGCAGAGCTGATCCATGGCGCGATTCTTTATCGATCGTCCTGTCTTTGCGATCGTCATTGCGATCGTGATCGTCATCCTGGGCTGCGTTGTAATTCCCACGCTACCCATTGCAACTTACCCGGAAGTGGTGCCTCCGGTGGTGCAGATCACTGCCGTCTACCAAGGCGGCAATGCCTCCGATCTTGAAAAGACCGTCTCACAGCCGATCGAGCAGCAGCTCACCGGACTCGACGGGATGCTGTACTATTTCGCGCGCGCCTCAAACAACGGCACACTGACGATCGATGTTACCTTCGAACTCGGAACCGATCCGGACCTCGCTACGGTGAAGGTCCAAAACAAGGTCAGCGTCGCCCTGCCTCTGCTGCCGCCCGAGGTTCAACGCGTTGGCGTCACGACCAAGAAAGTTTCATCTTCGTTCCTGCTCTTCGTGGCGCTGACCGCGCCCGATAACCGCTACGACACGCTATTCCTGAACAACTACGCCGCAATCAACCTGGTTGACAAGATTGGCAGCTTGCCAGGCGTCGGCGATTCGCGTCTTGCCGGACAGCAAAATTACAGCATGCGCGTGTGGGTAAATCCGGACAAGATGGCAAAACTGGGCCTCACCGCGACGGACGTTAACAATGCGATTCAGGCACAGAACAGGCAGAATCCGGCGGGTTCGCTCGGGCAGCCGCCTGTGCCGCAGGGCGTTGATTATCAATATCCCGTAAATGCGTCCGGCCGCCTGACGACGCCGCAAGAGTTTGGCAACATTGTGGTTCGCGCGCAGCCCGACGGATCCCTTCTTCGCATTCACGACATAGGAAAGGTCGACTTAGGCGCGCAGGATTACTCCAACTTCACGTATTGGAACGGGCGCGGAGCAGCCTTCATCATCGTGTATCTGGCGCCCGGAGCTAACGCCGTGGAGACCCAGCGGCAGGTGGTGAGCTTCATGAAACAGGCCAAGCAGTCGTTCCCCGCGGGCCTGGAATACGCCATTCCTTATGACTCAACGCGGTTCGTCACAAAATCCATCTCGGAAGTGATTGAGACGCTGTTTGTGGCGGTCCTGCTGGTCACCCTGGTTGTCTTCATCTTTCTCCAAAACTGGCGCGCGACTCTGATTCCTTTGCTTACGGTTCCAGTGGCTGTGATCGGCACGTTCGCCCTATTCCCAGCCCTCGGCTTTTCCATCAATACCACCAGCTTGTTCGGTCTGGTGCTGGCAATCGGCATCGTGGTTGACGACGCGATCGTTGTGGTGGAGGCGGTACAGCTCAATATCGACCGGGGCCTGAATCCTCGCGATGCCACCATTCGCGCTCTTCAGGAAGTCTCCGGGCCGGTGGTTGCCATCGCCTGCATTCTGGCCGCTGTCTTTATACCGGTTGCATTCCTGGGCGGCATCAGCGGACAAATTTACCGGCAGTTTGCCCTCACCATTGCGGTATCCGTGCTGCTGTCCGCCTTCAACGCGCTCTCTCTGACTCCCGCTCTCAGCGCTCTCATTCTCAAACCGAAGGGCGCATCCAGAGGGCTGCTGGCCAGATTCTTCGGTAAGTTCAATCAGGCTTTTGACTGGACCACCCATCATTACCTGTCCGGCGTCCGCGGCTTGATCCGGAAATCCGCGCTTGCTCTGGTGGCCTTAGCCGCGATCTATCTCTGTGCGGGAGTGCTGTTCAAAATTCTGCCGGGCGGCTTCCTCCCGGATGAGGATCAGGGGGTCTTTATCTCGTCCGTCCGCTTACCTGACGGGGCATCCATCGACCGGAATATCGAGACCAGCAAACAGGTGGAGCATGTTCTGCAAACGACTCCAGGCATACAGGACGTTTCTGTGGTGGGCGGCCTGGATATTCCCACCGCGACCAACAATTCGAATGTGTCTACCATCTTCGCCACGTTGAAACCATGGGATGAGAGAAAGGCCAAAAATGTCCAATTCGAGGGCATTCTGGGCGCCGTGCAGCAGAGGTATTACGGAATCAGAGATGGTTTCATTTTCGCGTTTGGCTTGCCGCCAATATTAGGTCTGGGCACTTCGGGCGGTTTCGAGTTCATGCTGGAAGACCGCACCGGCGGCGACATAGGCGCATTATCCCGGGCAACCGATCAGCTGGTGGCCGCGGCCCGCAACAGGCCTGAGTTACAAAACGTCATCAGCACATTTCGCGATACGGTTCCGCAATACAAGATCGACGTCGATCGCGATAAGGTCCAAACGCTGGGAGTGCCGGTCACGGATGTATACAACGCTCTTCAGACGTTCCTTGGCGGACTCTATGTAAACGACTTCAATCGCTTTGGACGCACCTGGCGCGTGTATCTTGAGGCCGAGCCCGAGTTCCGCCGCCAGCCTTCCGATATCAACCGCTTCTACGTGAGATCGGAACACGGCGATATGGTTCCGCTAAGTACGCTTGCTAAAACGGAGGCGGTAGTCGGCCCGGAGGTGATCTATCGCTACAACCGTTACCGCGCGGTGAAGATTCTGGGCAGCGCTGCCCCTGGCTACAGTTCAGGACAAGCCGCTGCTGCGATGGAAGATCTCGCGAAGCAACTGCCGCCGGGATTTGGGTATGAATGGACCGGCACTGTCTACCAGCAGAAACTTTCCGAAGGCAAGGAAGGGTACACGTTCGGACTCGCCTCAGTCCTGGTCTTTCTCTTTCTGGCCGCGCTATATGAAAGCTGGTCATTGCCTTTCTCGGTGATCCTTGCGGTCCCTCTCGGAATATTCGGAGCGCTGCTTGGCATCTTTTCGCGCAGTTACGCTTACGACATCTACACCCAGATCGGCATTGTGACGCTGATTGGGTTAGCGGCGAAAAACGCCATTCTGATCGTCGAATTCGCCAAGCTCCGTCGCGATGAGGGTAACTCGATTGAGGATTCGGCAACGGAGGCGGCGCATCTCCGGCTGAGGCCGATTCTGATGACGTCTTTCGCCTTCATCCTGGGTGTTGTTCCTCTCGCCATTGCAACCGGCGCGGGCGCGGGAGCACGGCGGGCCCTGGGTACCGCAGTGTTAAGCGGCATGCTCGCGGCTACGCTGCTGGCGGTGTTTATTGTCCCGGTTCTCTATGTCGTGGTGAACCGGATCGCGTATCGCAAACGCGCATCCAGAGAATTGTTGACCCGGGAACCCGTTCATGCGGGAGGGCGAGACTAAATGCGTTCCCGGTTAACCGCTGCAGTTCTGTCCGCCTTGCTCGCTGGCTTGACGGGCTGCGCAATTGGGCCAAATTACAAGCGCCCGGTGGTGCAAACGCCCGCACAGTATCGGTCGCCGCTGCCAGCCGGTACTCCTGAAAAGGCCTCGCTGTCGGATGTGCAATGGGCAAGTTTGTTCCACGATGAGGTCATAACGGAGCTCGTCAAAACCGCGCTGCTTCAAAGTAATGATCTGGAAGCGGCCACCCAGCGCGTGCTTGAAACTCGTGCGCAACTGAGCATCACGCGCGCTCAGGCTGCGCCTCAGGTCACCGCTTCAGGATCGTTTACGGCAGCCCGCACGTCGAGCATCGGCTCATTCAATTTCATTCCGCCAGGAAGCAACCTGGCCGATAGCTTTACTCAAGCGGGGTTCAATCTCTCCTGGGAGATCGATATCTGGGGACGCATTCGCCGGCTGAGTGAATCGGCCCGTGCTCAATACTTGGCGCAGGAAGAGGCGCGGCATGCGGTTATTTCCAGCCTCGTCGCGGACGTTATTACCACCTACCTGAGCATGCGCGAACTCGATCTGGAGCTTCAGATTGCGCGCAAGACCAAGGATATTGCCGAAAATGGCCTGAAGCTTACGAATCTTCGCAAGCAGCGCGGTGTGGCGACCGGCCTGGACGTGCACCAGGCAGAGCAATTGCTTTACACCGCCACCGCCCAGATCGCCGCGACGGAGCGCGCCATTGCCGAGACCGAAAATTCCCTGAATGTTCTGCTGGGTCAAAATCCGGGCGATGTTCCGCGAGGCAAACCGTTGGTCGATCTGGTTGGCCCGCCCGCTGTCCCGGCCGGTCTCCCTTCGGACCTTCTCGAA
>Ga0134128_10011645_pt1 | contig 10507 bp, 8 predicted proteins | sample KB31754_FD_96462 | JGI IMG/M metagenome (GOLD analysis project Ga0134128, IMG submission 96462) | Terrestrial soil microbial communities with excess Nitrogen fertilizer from Kellogg Biological Station, Michigan, USA - KB3-175-4 | ecosystem: Environmental > Terrestrial > Soil > Unclassified ...
ACCACGCCCGCTGCGACGCCACCTGCTGCTGCAGCGCCTGTTGCTACCACGCCCGTTGCTGCCCCGCCTGCTGCTACCACGCCTGCTGCTGCCACGCCTGCTGCTGCCACGCCCGATGGCGTTGCGGTGCCCACTGTTGCACCCGTGACTCCTGCGGCTCCTACCCTTGCAGGCGCATCCGCTGCCACCACGCACACTCCGGGTGCGCCGGCTGTCACCGCGGCAACAGCGACGCCCGCAACACCTTCGGCGATATCCTCCACTTCCTCGCCACCTGCGCCGCGCGCCTCGGAGCTGATGGATCGGGACTTCATTGCCCGCAACCAGGTGGTGGAGCGCTATCTCTCCGGCCGCTTGCCCATCAAAGGCGCCACGGACTTCGAGCGTTTCTGTCGCGAGAACCCCGAGCTGCTCGATGAGCTCGGACTTCCCGAGCGCGTGAATGCGGCGCTGCGTCTGCTCGAGGCCAGCGGCAAGCCGGAGCCCTGGGCGGAACCCCCAAAGCCTTTCTGGCAGAAGCTGGAGATCCTGCTCGGGCTGCTCGCCGCGGTGCTGCTGCTCGGGGCCGCTCTCGCGATCGTGGCGAGCGGCAGTGCCGAGAAAACCCGCCACATTGCGGCGCTGCAGGAGGAGGCGACCGAGCGCCCCCTGGACCCGGCCACGAGCACACGCGATATCCGTTTGCTGCCGAGCCGCGACGGCGCATCGGATTCACCCGCCATCGTCATCGGCGGCGGCACCGAGGCGCAGCTCGTGAATTTCCGAATCGATGAGTCACGCTCGCCCGCACGCCTTTTCCGCATCACCATTGATCGCATCAACCAAGGCCGAGTCGGCGTCATTGACCACCTCGCCAAGGACTCCGACGGCAACCTCAGGATTGCGCTCAACAGCACTGCGCTGGGTCCAGGTAACTATCAACTCACCATCGAGGGCCTGAACTGGCAGGGCCTGCCACAGCCCGACTCCTGGGTGACCATCGGCGTCCAGGCGACCCAGTGAGTTCCTCTCGCCCTGAAGTCTTCGTGGCACGGCAGCCGATCTACGACGCCTCCATGGCCGTCGTAGCGTACGAGCTCCTCTACCGCGCATCGCCATCGAGTCAGCGCGCGCAAGTCCACGACCCCGGACGCGCGACTCTGGAAGTGATCACGAGCGCCGCGCTCGAGATCGGCCTCGATCGCCTGGCCGGCGGGCTTCCCGTACACATCAACTTTCCGGAGGAGCTGTTGGTGAAGGTGCCGGATCTGCCGTTGCAGTCCGCTCGTGTCACCATCGAGGTATTGGAAGACGTGCGCGCGACTCCGCATGTCGTACAGGGCATCCACCAACTGCGCGCGCGGGGCCATCGCATTGCGCTCGACGACTACTCTCCGCAGCGCAGCGACTCGCGGCTGCTCGAGCTGGCGAGCGCCGTGAAGCTGGAGATCTCTCACCCGCCCATCGACGAGCTCGCCCGCCTGGCGCGAGAGCTGAAGAGCGCCGGCTTCGAGCTGATCGCGGAGAACGTCGAGAGCCGTGAGGCGTTCGAGCGTTGCATCGCGCTCGGATTCACCGGCTTCCAGGGCGACTTTCTGCAGCAGCCCGAGACGTTCAGCGCACGCCGTGTGCCGGCAAGCCGCCTCGGAGCACTGCGCCTCGCATCGGAGCTGCAGCACGAGGACTACTCTCTCGATGACGTCGAGCGGCTGCTCAGTCAGGATGTGTCACTTTCCTACCGCGTGCTGCGGTGCATCAATTCCAGCTACTACAATCTGCCGCGAAAAATCGACTCCATCCGCCAAGCCATCGTGATCCTCGGCCTCGATACGCTGCGCCAGCTCTGCGGCCTCGTCTGCCTGCAGGGATTCGATGACCGCCCACCGAGCCTCATCGTGCAGGCCATGACCCGCGCCCGCATGTGCGAGCAGTTGGGCAAGCTCGCCGGCGCGCGCGAAGCGGGTCCGTTCTTCATCACCGGGCTCTTCTCGCTGCTCAACGCTCTTCTCGGGCTCCCCATCCGCAAGGTGGTGGAGGAGCTACCGCTGACACCTGCGGTGATGAAGGCACTCGTCGCCGGTGAAGGCGCGCTTGGAGCCGCGCTGCAGTGCACGCGCGCGTACGAGCGGGGCGTCTGGGATCACGCGGTGTATGCCGAGTTGCCGGCCCATCTCATCCGCGCCGCCTACGTCGATGCACTCTTCTGGGCCGAGCAGTCGCGGGCCCTACTTTCGTAAGGCTTCTGTTCTGGTGTTGCAATGGGCGGTCGTGCGCGGGCACGGCATCTGCTGCGGCCGCGGATCCCGTGGTCCGAGTTGCTGGAGGTCCTCATGAGCAAGTCTCCCGGACATCAGAAGTGGCCCGAGCACAAGGTGCTGGAGCGCCCGGTTGGAGAGCGGGTCACGGTCGAGGTCGAGGGCCAGATCGTCGCGGACTCTCGCGGCGTCATCCGCGTCGAGGAGGACGGCAGCCCCGCCCGGCTCTATTTCCCGCGTGGCGATGTGAGAATGGACAAGCTCGCGCGCACGGCGACGATCAGCGAGTGCCCCTTCAAAGGCAAGGCGAACTATTTCAGCCTGGCGACGAGCGGTGGCGACAGCGGCGGTAAGCTCGATGATGCCGTCTGGACCTATGAGGACCCGTTCGACGAGCATCTGGCGCTGAAGGACCGGCTCGCGTTCTACGACGACAAGTACCGGAACATCCACGTGCGGGTGACGTGAGGCGGGGCGCGGCTGTCCGTGAGGCGACGGCCGCGCCGATCGAGTGGGCCCGGCCGCCATCCCCGGGCTGATCGGTGCCTCAGCTGCCCCAGGCGGCCGGCCCGGGGGACTTGCGCCGGAAGGGTGCTCTCAGGCCTTTGAGAAGCTTCCGCGCAATCCGCATGTCGAGGGTCAGCGGAACGTAGAGAAACGCGATCTTGCGGATGTAGCTCGGCACGGTCCAGTGGAACCGGGAGTCGGCAGGGAGGAGAAAGGTATCGCCAGCCTGAAGCTGTCGGCGCACGCCGGCGGCGTCCTCCAGGAGGACCGACCCCTCCAACACGTGGATGACCTCGTCAGCGTCGTAAAACCAGTTGAATCGGCCGGCAGTGCAGTCCCACATGAAGGAAGAAGCCAACCCGTCCCTGCTGCGGGTGAGCAGTTTCTTGCGGGCGACCGGGCTACCTTCGAGGATCCACTCCTGAGGGATGGGCGAGGCCGTCAGCCCGTATGCGTCATGGCGTAGAACTTTGGCCCCATCGATGGATATCGTCTGCTCCAGCACATCGAGCTCGGCCGTGGAGTCATCCGCCGACTCATCGTGCCCGGTAGCACCCTCTTGTGGAGATTTTCCCATGTATTTTTTGCCAGCCCTTACGCAGGCCAGCGCCAGCATACCGGGGCCGCGAGCGGCGAGTCCATGCGTTGCCGCACAGTGACACGGACCCCCGCATGCGGATTGGCGGGGGCTTGCCTCAGTGAGGCTCGAGGGTCGTGACCCGATTCCGCCCGCTCCGCTTACTCTCGTAGAGCGCGGCATCGGCCGCCTTTACGAGCGCACGTTGCGAGGGACGCCCCTCGCCGCGCTGCGGCTCGATTGCCGAAACCCCGAAACTGCCGGTGACCTGCAGGGCGCCTCCGGCCGTCGTATAAGGCGTGGCCCGAACGCGCTCGCACAGGCGTTCGGCGATCTGCATCGCCTCGACACTCGCAACGTCGGGCAGCACCACTGCGAATTCTTCGCCGCCGATGCGCGCCACCCAGTCCTCCCCCAGGCGCAGTCCGTGGGTGAGCCTGGCGGCGAATTCCTGCAAGACTTCATCGCCCACTTCATGGCCGTAGGTATCGTTCACGTTCTTGAAGTGATCGATGTCGCAGATGACCAGCGACAGCGCACGGCGCAGGCGCTGCGCCCGCTCGAGCTCGCGGGGAAATTCGTGCTCGAAGAAGCGGCGGCTGCCGCAGCGCGTCAGCTCATCGATGGTCGAAAGAATGCGATTGTCGGTGAGCGCGAGCTGCAGGGCCGACGAGAGGCTCGCGATGCGCCGTGCGGTAGTGAGATGCGCCCAGAATTCCTCGCCCCCGCCGGCTTCGGCCGGCATGCAGTCGTTGGCGCCGCGGCGCAGCGCTTCGCGTACGCCCACCGTTCCATCGACGTCCACGAAGACGACATGGGTCGCCGAGCCTGCGTGGAGCTGGCGCACGGCATGCGCGAGCTCCAGCCGGTCGGTAAAGAGGAGCGCGTGCCGGCGCTTCTCGAGCGTCACGAGAGCGTCCGTCGCCGATACGGCGCACTCGATTTCGATGTTGGCGTTGCCGAGCCATTTCACGAAACGCTCGCGCACCTCCTCGGACGCCAGCGACAGCAGGGCCACCGGCACAGGTGGGTGTCGGCGCAGAATGCTGGAGAGCGTCGAGTGGTCCTCATCCCGCAGGGCGTGATCGAGGATGGCCTGCCGCTCGAGGAGGTAGGTGGCAGTGTTGCTCGCATCGGTGTTCGCGTCCGAGCGGCGGCGCTCGGTCTGCTCCTCCCGCGCCCGGCGTTCCCCACGGTCATCGACCAGCGAGCGGACCACGCCCGCGAGTCGGGCAAGCTCGGATTTGGCGACCAACCCGGCTGCGCCGCGCTGCTTCGCCGAGCCCGCCACGCCCGGGTCGGTATGTCCGGTCACGAAGACGAATGGCGTGCTCGGGCATTCCGCCTTCGCAATGGCAAGGGCCGTCCAGCCATCGATTCCAGGGACGTTCGAGTCGGAAAGGATGAGGTCAGGGGAGCGTCCGAGCGCCTCGCGAAACGCACTTTCCGTCTCGACCCGCTCGAGCGTACAGGCAATGCCGGCCTGGCGCAGCGTCCGGTGCGTCCACTCCGCGTACGCGGCGTCGTCCTCGATGATCAGCATCCGGATCATTCGGCACCCTACCCTGAGAGGCACGGAAAGGTGAGGAACGCCCGGACACCGTTTCCGTGTACCTGTCGCCATTCTAATACACCAGCCCGGCGCACTTCCTGAGTCCTGCAAATAGCGCGCCTCTGCATCATACAACTAGTATGAGGGTCCAACGGACCCACTCGACGCAGCGGTTGCTCCGTGCGACTCAGATATCTGCTCGTAGCGTCGTGAGCGGCGGCTGACGCACGACCGACCGTGTCGCCAACCACCCACTGGCGATTACGATGAATCCGCCCCCCAGGAGGCCCACCAGGCAGGCCCAGGGACTGAACGTGTATCGCAGGTCGAGCACCCGGGTAGTGAGGAAGTAGGCCGCCACCGAGGCGCCGGCGGCCGCAATCAGCCCGGAAAGGAGTCCCAGCGCCGCAAACTCCGCCAGTACGCCTTTGAGCACCGTACGGCGGCTTGCCCCCAGCGTACGCAGCATTGCGCTCTCATAGCGCCGCTCGTCGCCGCTCGACTGCACGGCCGCCAGCAACACCGTGAGGCCCGCAAGCAGGGTAAAAGCGAACACGCTCTGCACGGCGAGCACGGCCTTGTCGAGCACGGAGCGCACGTCGTCCAACAGGTCGTCGATGTCGAAGATCGAAACGCTCGGAAACTGCCGGGCGAGGCCCGCCAGCGACTGCGCGGCACCTGGCGCGAGGTAGGCGCTCGTGAGGTAGGTGCCCGCGACCTTCTCGAGCAGTCCCGGCGCGAACACGATGAAGAAGTTCGGCTTGAAACTGTCCCACTTCACCTTGCGGATGTTGGTCACACGCACCTTGAACGTCTCGCCGGCAATGTCGAAGGTCAGCCGGTCACCGAGTCGCAGGCCGAGCCACTGCTCGAACTCCGTAGAGATGGACACGAGCGGCTCGCCTTCATCCGCCTGCGCCCACCAGCGGCCGGCCACCACCCGGTTATCGGCTCCCAGCTCGGCTGACCAGGTGAGGTTCTGCTCGCGAGTAGCAAACTCCTCTCCCCGGTGGTCGGCGAAGCGCAGGGTGTCTACCGGCCGGCCGTTGATCGCGGTCAGTCTGCCGCGAATCATGGGCAGGACGCGCGAGGTCCTGGCGCCACGCATCTGCAGGTACCGGATGAAGGCATCGCGGCTCGCCGCTGGAATGTTGACGAAGAAGTAATTCGGCAAATCCGCCGGCAGGCTTCGCCGCCAGTCACCGTCGAGATCGTTGCGGATGATCCCCAGGAGCAGCAGGGCCATGATGCCGGTCCCGAAGGCGACGATCTGCACGATGCTGTCGCCTCTCCGCCGGCGAATACTGGCGATCCCGTACCGCCACGCGACGCCGGCACCGGCCCGCAGCCTACCCGCCGCCATGACGAGCAGAGCGCCGGTCAGCGCGAGCAATGCGACAAACGCCGCGAGTCCCACGGTAAAGCCGAGGAAGAGCTTCCGGTCGAGCACGACCCAGTAGATGAGCAGCAGGATGACCGCGATTGCAGGGCCGAAAGCCAGCAGCAAGAGAGGCGGCGGCGGCCCCATGTCGCGCCGCAACACGCGGATGGCCGGCACGCGGGAGAGTTGCAGCAGCGGCGGCAGCGCAAAGCCCGTGAGGAGGGCGATCGCCGTCAGGAAGCCCATCCCCACGGGAGACCAGCTCACCGGAGGCAGGGCCGTGCTGACGAGCAGGCCACGCAGTGCATACAACAGCCAGGCCTGGGCCGCGTACCCGACTGAAGAGCCCATGACAGCGGCAAGCACCGCGACGGCGAGCAGCTGCAGGCTGGCCAGCCAGAGCGTGAGGCGCCGGGTCGCGCCCAAGGTCTTGAGGAGCGCAACGGCATCCAGGTGCCGGCCTACATAGCGCCGCGCCGACATCGCCACCGCCGTGGCGCAGAGCAGTACCGCGACGAGACTCGCGAGGCTGAGGAATCTGCCGGCGCGATCGACGGCGCTCTTGATCTGCGGGCTGGTGCTGGAGATGTCACGCAGCCGCTCCGCCGGGTGCCTGTGTGCCCGGAGCGCGGCTTTGAAGGTGGCAAGGCGCTCCGGGCTGCCGGCGAACAGAGCGGCATGGGTCACGCGGCTGCCCGGCTGGATCAACTGGGTCCCGGGCAGGTCGGCGGCATTCATGAGGAGATTCGGCACCAGGCCGGTGAACGTGCCGCCCTGATCAGGGCGCGAGATCAGGACACGTCCGACGCGAAGGTCGGCAGCCCCAACAGTGAGCCGGGAGCCGACCTGCCCGCCCAGGGCGGCGAGCAGACGGGAGTCGGGCCATACCTCCCCAGGCGGAGGAATCCCCCGGGCCGGGCGGCCCTTGGCGAAAGGTTGGTCAGCCACCATCACGGTGCCGCGCAGGGGGTACCCCTCCGTCACGGCATCAATGTCCGTCAGCTGGCTCTGGTCGCCCCGGAACACGACGCTGAGCAGGCTGGCGGCGCTGGCGACCCGTAGCCCGTTCTGGCGGGCCATCGCCAGCTCCGCCTCGTCGATGGGCTGTGGCGACTCGAGGCGGATATCGGCGGCCAGCACCTGGCTTGCCTGCATGGACACCGCGGCGCTGATCCGGCTCACCAGGAAGCCCACGCCCGTGAGGGCTGCCACGGCGACTGTGAGCGCGAGGAGCAGGACACCGAGCTCCCCCGAGCGCCACTCCCGAGACAGCATGCGCATCGAGAGGAGGAGTACGCGCATGGTGCTAGCGCACCCCGCCAGCGTCCATATGCACGATCCGCTCGCAGCGCGAGGCGAGGTCGTGATCGTGTGTCACCAGGATGAGGGTGGTGCGCGATTGCGCGTTCATCTCGAAGAGGAGCTGGCCGATCCTACCCCCCGTCGCCGCATCGAGATTGCCCGTCGGCTCGTCCGCGAACAGCACCGCCGGCTGCGTGACGAAGGCGCGGGCAAGCGCGACCCGCTGCTGCTCGCCGCCGGAGAGCTGGCGCGGATAATGGCGCGCCCGCTCTTTGAGCCCTACCTGCCGCAGGGTCTCGAGCGCCGCAAGGCGGGCCTGGACATGTCCGGCGAGCTCCAGAGGCAGCATCACGTTCTCGAGCGCCGTGAGCGAGGGGATGAGGTGGAACGATTGGAAGACGAACCCCACCCGCTGCGCCCGTATCCGTGCGCGGCCGTCCTCGTCGAGCCGGGTCAGGTCCAGGCCTTCCAGGAGCACCCGTCCCTGGGTCGGCAGGTCGAGACCGGCCAGGAGCGCCAAGAGCGTCGACTTGCCCGCCCCGGACGGCCCTACCACTGCGACCGACTCACCCGATGCGATGTCGAGCGAGACGTCGTGCACAATAGTCAACAGGCCTTCGGGACTCTGAACCTGCTTGGTGAGGTGCTCGGCCTTGAGAACGCTGCTGCGGACTGCCGTCGCCTGGGCGCTCGGCATCGGATTGATGTTCATCGCGCTCCAGAATGCGGCGGCGTCCGACCGTACCATCCTCGTGCTCGGCGATAGCTTGAGCGCCGCGCACGGCCTAAGGCCGGAGCAGGGTTGGGTGGCGCTGCTCATCGGACGCCTGAAGACCGAAGGTTACGGGTACCAGGTGATCAACGCCAGTGTGAGCGGCGAGACCACCACGGGCGGCGCGGCCCGCTTGCCGAGGGAGCTGCGGCTCACCCAGCCTGGCATCCTGATCCTGGAGCTGGGTGCCAACGACGGCCTGCGCGGGCTGCCGCTCAACCTGACGCGACAGCGACTGGCAGAGATGATCCGTCTGGCCCAGGCTGCAGGCGCAAAGGTGCTGCTGGTTGGCATACTCATCCCGCCGAACTATGGCCCGCGATATACCAAGCAGTTTGCGGGCATGTACCCGGAACTCGCGCGTCAATTCCACACCGCTCTCGTGCCTTTCCTGCTGAAGGGGGTGGCGCTCGACCCACGCCTCATGCAGGAGGACGGTCTGCATCCGAATGCGCGCGGGGAACCGCTGGTGCTGAATACCGTATGGCCGCACCTCGAGCCAATGTTGAAAAAGAGCAGCAAGGGGGAGCGACCGTGAACCGATTCTGGCTGAAGTCCTATCCACCCGGCGTGCCGGCGGAGATTGATCCCGCCCGGCTGAGCTCCCTCGTGGAGCTACTGCGGCAAGCCTGCACCGAGTACCGGGACAGGACGGCCTACGAACAGATGGGACGCGTACTGCGCTTCGCGCAGCTCGATGAGCTGACAAGGGACTTCGCAGCCTGGCTGCAGGCGGCCGGGATGGCCAAGGGTGATCGTATCGCCATCATGCTGCCCAACACCCTGCAATATCCCATCGCGCTCTTCGGCGCCCTGCGGGCCGGCCTCATCGTCGTCAACACGAACCCGCTCTATACACCGCGGGAGCTGCAGCACCAGCTCGAGGACTCCGGCGCCGTTGCCATCCTGGTGCTGGAGAACTTCGCTCATGTGGTCAAAGACATTGCTGCCCACACCCGCCTGAGGAAGGTGCTGGTGACGGCGGCCGGAGATTTCCTCGGCTTCCCGAAATCATGGATCGTCAACTACGTCGTGCGGCATCGCCGCAAGCAGGTTCCTGAATGGCACATCCCGGGCGCCATGGACTTCCGCGAGGCACTGCGTGCCGGGCAGAAGCTCCCGCTCAATCCGGTCAGCGTCGGGACTGACGACATCGCCTTTCTGCAGTACACCGGGGGTACGACCGGCGTGGCCAAGGGCGCCATGCTGACGCATGGCAACGTCAGCTCCAACGTCCTGCAGGCGGAGGCCTGGCTCGGCGGGCGCTTCTCGCATGGGGCCGGAGTGCTGATCACCGCGATCCCGCTTTATCACATATTCGCGCTCACGGCGAACTGCCTGCTGTTCGCACATCTTGGCTGGAAGAACGTGCTCATCATCAACGCACGTGACTTCCCCGCGCTGGTGAAGGAGATGAGGAAACAGCGGTTCGCATTCTTCACCGGCGTCAACACGCTGTTCAACGCCCTACTGAATACGCCCGGCTTCGCCTCCATCGACTTCAGCAGTCTCCAGGTCACACTGGGCGGGGGCATGGCCGTACAGGAATCGGTGGCGAAGCGCTGGAAGGAAGTGACAGGCAACATCCTCACCCAGGCATGGGGTCTCACCGAGACCTCGCCCGCCGCGACCATCAATCCCACGACGGAAGAGTTCAACGGCTCCATCGGCCTGCCCATTTCCTCCAGCGAGATCGCCGTCAAGGACGACCAGGGCCAGGACCTCCCCCTCGGCCAGACCGGCGAAATCTGCGTCCGCGGCCCCCACGTGATGCGCGGATACTGGAACCGTCCGGACGAGACCGCCAAAGTGATGCTCCCCGGTGGCTGGCTCCGCACTGGTGACGTCGGCTACATGGACGAGCGAGGCTACGTCTTCCTACAGGACCGCAAGAAAGACCTGATCCTGGTCTCCGGCTTCAATGTCTATCCCAACGAAGTCGAAGCCGTCGCCGCCTCCCACCCCGGCGTCCTCGAATGCGCCGCCATCGCCGAGCCCGACGAGCATTCCGGCGAAGTCGTCGCCCTCTACGTAGTCCCCAAGGACCCCAAAGTAACCGAGCAGGCAATCATCGGCTACTGTCGCAAATCGCTTGCCGGCTACAAGGTCCCCAAACACGTTTATTTGCGCAAGGAGTTGCCGAAGAGCAATGTGGGGAAGATATTGAGGAAGGAGTTGAGAG
>Ga0134128_10011646_pt1 | contig 10507 bp, 10 predicted proteins | sample KB31754_FD_96462 | JGI IMG/M metagenome (GOLD analysis project Ga0134128, IMG submission 96462) | Terrestrial soil microbial communities with excess Nitrogen fertilizer from Kellogg Biological Station, Michigan, USA - KB3-175-4 | ecosystem: Environmental > Terrestrial > Soil > Unclassified ...
GTAAAACTCGAAGATGGTCTCTATAGAGGAATCATGAGAAGAGGTTCCGGTGATGAGCTTGCAGCTGGCTGTGCAAAGAGCCAGATGATGCATGAAGCATCACAATCTTTAATGTGACTTCATTAGAGATTTTCAATTTCATCTTTTACAATTAAGATTAATTGTAAGGAATTTACTATAAACACAAATGAAGATAGGAATTATTCATGGATTTGTTGGGGGCGGAGGAGGAACTGAAAAAACGCTTTATGCAATAATCGAGTCCTTGATTGAAGGTGGGCACAAAGTAACTTTATACACTATATCAAAACCTTCAATAAAAATTCCTGGCATAAAGATTGTCTCCACACTTCCATTTCACCTACCAATTTTTGGTCTCTATCAAAGATACATGGAATCAAAATTGATTGTAAAGGCAAAAGATGAGGATCTAGTAATCCAGGCATCTGGTGGACTGGTATTACCAGAAAAAAAGGATCAAAAAGTAGTAATTTACTGTCACCATGATTTCCAAAACGAGACAAAAAAAGATATTACAAAATACAAAGGTGTATGGTCTTTGTATTACAAACCATATTACATCATGAGTCAAAAATTTGTAAATCAGATAAATAATGAAAATATTCTATTTATCTCAAATTCTAAATTCATTCAGAATTCTATAAAACAAAAGTTTTCAAAAAATTCTATTGTGATTTACCCGCCTGTGGAATTAGAATTATTTAGAAATGAAATAAAAAAGGAAAATTCTGCAATTACAGTCTCAAGATACTCTCAGGAAAAGAATCTGGAGTTTGCAATCGATGTTTTCCAAGATACTGATGTAAAATATACTATAATTGGAAATACAAAGACTAGAATAAACAAACTGTACTACGAGAAAATACAGTCCAAAGTAAATACTATACAATCAAAAATTTCTCTACTGAAAAATATTGAACGAAGTCAAGTGGTAAAAAGCTTACAAAGATCTCAAGTATATTTTCATGCATCGCCTGAAACATTTGGAATCTCTGTTGTTGAGGCCATAGCAGCTGGATGTATACCAATAGTTCCTGATAATTCTGCTCACAAGGAAACAGTACCAATAAACGAGCTGCGGTATAATCCGAACAACAAAAAAGATGCTCAAGAAAAAATAAAAAAAGCCATTGAAGGGGATTATGATGATCTAATCAAACCATTACAAGATTCTCTTAAAAATTATGATAGGAAGACATTCAAAGATGCTTTTCTGAGTTTTATACACAATATTAAGAGCTAGGATTTACTAACTGGAAATCTTGTATTTCTTCCAGCGTTCTGTATCAAGACTCATATCCATTGTCAATCGTGGACCGGAATATTCGCTAATTGTCATGGGTTGAATCTCAGGCGTAGTTAACTTGGCAAGCTCAAACATGGATATTTTCTTGTCTCCGACAATATGCACGTAACCGGTAACGTTTTCTTTTTGCACGTCCTTTATTCCTTGAGATACATCCTGTGCAAAAAGATACGTTCCAAATCTATCTGAAAATGCACGTGGATATGGCCATTTTTTCTTGGCAACAAAGTTAGTTCTAATTATCAAATATTCTGGTAATTTGTTTACCTCGTATTCTCCTATCAATTTTGTCAAAGCGTAGAAATTTTCAGGATATGGTATGGAGCTTTCTTTGTACATGCCTATATGACCATCAAAAACACATGCCGTACTAACATAGATGAATCTAGTATTTTTCTTGCTATCTAAAACTGCGTTAACTAAATTTCTGGTGCCCTCTACATTTGTTTTCCATGCAAGTGGCTGATTCTCCTCACATGGTCTTATGTGGGTAAGGGCTGCAGTATGTATTATCAGGTCTATGTCATGGTTTTTGATATAATCAATAACTGTTTTCTTGTTTGTTATGTCAAGTTCATGATGTGTTGGTGTTAGCGTATCAGAAAATATTTTTTTTAATTCTGTGCCTAGTGCACCACTTCCCCCCGTAATTAAAATACTCACATGATATATCTAAATGAAAGGTATTGTAAATCTTTTCTAAAAATTTAGAATGCTTGTCTGTTTATTTTACCTTGCAATATGTTAGTAACTCTCAAAGAGGTTTTTCCATCTCCTAGTGATTTATTCCACTCTCTATCATTCTCATGTGAAGTGATCACTCTTATTGAATCCTCAATATTTTTTGGATTCAGTCCTGCAAGTATGTTAGACCCTTCTTCTATGTATTCAGGTCTTTCAGTACTTTCGCGTATTGTAACACATGGTCTTTTAAAATAAAGAGCTTCCTCTGGAACTGTTCCAGAGTCTGTAATCAAACAAAATGCATTTTTTTCTAATTTTGAAAAATCAAAAAAGCCAAGAGGCTTTATCAATTCTATATTGTTTGGCATGCTTTTTTTCTTTATTTTGCTTAATGTTCTTGGATGAATTGGATAGATGACTCTTTTCTTGAATTTTCTGCCTATTGTTTGAAGAGATGAAAAAATTTTCTCTATAGTTTCTGGATTGTCAACATTTTCGCTGCGATGTGCAGTGACCAAAAAATAACCATTTGATTTCAAATTCATTTTTTCCATAATTTTGCTGGATTCTATTTTTGGAGTAAAGTAGTTTATTACATCGATTATTGGATTTCCTACAACATAGATCTTGCTTGGGTGAATGTTTTCTCGTATCAGATTTTCTCTTGAATATGTAGTGTAAGGAAGAAGCAAAGATGAAAGGTGATCTATTATGATTCGATTTTTTTCTTCAGGCATGCGAAAATCATAACTACGCATTCCTGCCTCAAGATGTGCTATCTTTACTCCATAGTGTGCAGCAGGAATAGCTGCAAGTCCACTATTTGTGTCCCCTAAAATTAATAAAATGTCTGGTTTTTCTTTCTGTATCACTTCTTCAGATTTTGTAATGATATCAGAAATTTCTGGTCCATACTTGCCAGTCTTTATTTTCAAATCATAATCTGGTTTACGAATTTCAAGATCATCAAAAAATACTGAATTTAACTCATAGGCGTAATTTTGACTTGTGTTGACCATAACATGATCAAAATTTGCATCCAATAACGAGAAAATCCTACTTAATCTAATTATTTCAGGTCGTGTACCGAAAATTGTCATTATTTTCATGAGGTGTGTGATGATGTTATTTGCCAAATTTAAAAGGTTTTCAAATGTTTGAAATTGTTTTTTGACTTATTATTAATTAAGACTTATTAACTAAGCATCAATCATTGCATTTGAGTTGGATTACTCATCGGTCATCAACGACCAGAATATTTTGATAACTGGTGGTACTGGAAGTTTTGGTCATCAAATGATAAAAGAATTGATGAGCTATAAACCAAAACTTGTTAGAATTTTCAGTAGGGATGAAGATAAACAACATCTCATGAGACAAGAATTTTCTGATGATGTCATAATTAAAAAAATGCAGTTTGTGATAGGTGATGTTCGAGATTATGATAGAATATACACTGCTGCAAAGGATATAGACATAATATTTCATGCAGCTGCATTAAAACAGGTTCCTTCTGTTGAATCCCATCCCTTTGAAGCAGTTAAAACAAACATTATTGGTGCATATAATGTAGTTAAAGCATCAGTTGCAAGACAAGTACCTAGAGTGGTTGCAATCAGTACGGATAAAGCAGTAAAACCCGTAAATGCCATGGGCATGACAAAAGCATTACAGGAAAAAATAATTCTCTCCGATGATTTATCAAAAGATAATACTGTATTTTCTTGTGTAAGATATGGTAATGTTTTGGGAAGCCGAGCAAGTATAATTCCATTGTGGGATTCAAAAATTGCAAAAAAGGAACCACTCCCTGTGACCCATCCTGAAATGACTAGATTTATGTTGACATTGAGTCAGGCAATAGATCTTGTTTTTTATGCTATAAAAAATGCAAGAGGCGGCGAGATATTTGTAAAAAAAGCACCAGCATCTAAAATTGTTGATCTTGCTCAGGCGTATGCGCAATTAAAGACAAATAAAAAAAATTATCCTCTCAAATACATAGGCATAAGAGCCGGAGAAAAAATAAATGAGATTCTAGTATCTGAAGAGGAAATGAGACGAGCTGAAGAAAAAAAGGATCATTTTATCATAAAACATGAAGAAGAGTTTGATACACAATCACTAAAAAAATCTATTAAATCAAAAGAATATGGCTCTGCCACTGTAAAACATCTAAACAAAAATGAACTAATTGAACTTATGAAACGACTCAAATGGGTTGTTTAACGTTTTAATGTGAAATACTTTTTCTATACTATTTTTCCTTCATGTTCATATATGATTTAAGTATAGAACCAGAAACTGATTTGGGCAATACTGCCAACATTATGTCTCTTAAAATGTGTCGTCCTCTTGATGTCAATGGCTTAGTTTTCTGGTATTTTTTTAATGCATTTTCATATTTTTTTCTTTCCTCTTGCGACAATTTTTCAAGTATTAATTTTCGTATGGCGTTAGTCTGTGATAATGATATGGATATATTTTCCTTGGTGAGTTGTTTTTGGTGTACTCTATACTTTGCAAGGTTTTTTGGTACTAAATGCAGACCACAGTTATAGAGTACGTTATATCTTAACCATAACTCATAGTCTTCCTTGTATCCAATCGTTTCATTGAACATTCCAAATTCATCAATTATGGATTTATGAATTAGACTAGTTGTTCCATTTCCAATGAAATGATCTAATAGAATTACATTCATGCTAAAGAAATCTAATTCATTATAATTTGGCTCAGTTACTTTATCAATTATTTTTCCATGCGCGTCTATTATGTCATAATTGGAGTATAGTATGTATCTTTTATCCGGCAAAAGTTTAGCTTCATCAATCAATTCCTTAACAGCATTTGGATAAAGCACATCATCCGCACTTAGCCACTTGAACCATTCTCCGCTCATGTTTTTTATTCCTAAATTTAATGCAGATGCAGTTCCACCATTTTTCTTTGAAATTATTTTTATTTTATTTGAATATTTTTTTAATATGTCTAAGGAATTATCTTTTGAACCATCATTTACAGTGATGATTTCGATTTTATCATATGTTTGGTTCAAGGCTGAATCAAGACATTCTTCAAGATAGTCTTGAGCATTGTATACTGGAATGATGATGGATACAACACCCGGACTGTAATTCAATAAATATCTTTTATCAAGGGGTTATTTTTGGTTAGTTGTTAATTGATATATGAGTAAAGGATAAACAGACTATGCGTAAAAAATTGGCATTTCGTGGCTGGTTTTATTTCAGAATGGGATGGAGCACATATTTTGCGTTCATATTTGCAGCAATTAATACTCTGGTAACAACATATTATTTGGCAATTAAGGATGTCCCAACATTGAAAGTGTTATTTCCATCATTTGTAAGCTATGCTGGAATCATTACAATAATAGGGGTACCATTACTCATAGGAATTGGTTATTTTCATTACAAAAGAAGTCCTGCTTATACAGCCGAAGCAGATATAGCTACAGAATCTAATCCGTATTACTATAAACTTCCACCTGGTTATACCATGGAAGTGTTATTTCCGTTATATCGTACATTAACAAACATGCTTTTAAAAATTGCAAGCGGTCAGAAATTGACAGATATTGAACTCAAGGAGGTAACTGAATTGCAAAATAAAATTGATGTGTTATTAAAAGGTGGGCATGTTGGTAGTCCTAAAAGAAATTCATTCTAGATTCTAGTCTGAAATATATCTTAGATGTGTTTACATTACATTTCTTGCCATGGAGCTAATGTCTTTGTGCACGACATGTTCGAACATAGTTATCATCTTGATTATAAAACGATGTAGAAATTTCACTTTGTAAGTTATTATTTTATTATTTGCCTCCTCAAAAACTTCTTGCCATTGTTTAATTGTTTTTTTATTATCAAAAGTTTCTTCAACCCATTGATGTTGTATTTTTCTTAGTTTCTCTCTAAAATTTTTATCAGTCACCATTTTATCTATGTATCTTGCAATGTCTGATGGTTCTCTGCTTTCTTTATACATCGGATCATTTTCTGAAAAACTAGATGGTGCATAACAGAACACTGGCGTGTTACACAAAGCCGCTTCACGTTCTATAGATCCTATGCTAGTAGGTGATATTTGCCCTAGTAGTGCATCCACTGATACCAAATAGTTTGCCATGTTTTCACGCTTTACCTTTGGAATTATCTTTACCTTGTCAGGTTTTGTAGAGATGACCTTTTCATAATATTCTCCCTTTCCCCAATCTGTCTGAAGCACAACAAAATCTGACTTTGTCAAACGTAGTGCATCCCACATTATGAGTTGTCCTTTTCCAGAATCTATTCTTTGAGGGCTAAAAAAAGTAAATTTTCCCTGTTTCAAATCTATCTTTTCTACCTCTGGATGAAACATATCCTTGTCTATTAATTGAAATATTATCTTTGCATCAGTACGATACTTTTTTAGAATTTCTGCATCATGTGGAAGACCAGCTACTGTAAACGTAGCATTTTCAATGGCGCTTTTGTAAATGTCTTGCAAAATAAATTCTTTGACAAATGATACTTTTTTCCTTATCCTGTATTCTGGATCTATGTATGAATCAAAAAAAACCATTCCGTATTTTACACCAGCTAAATAACAAATGGCGGCAGCAGGCCATCCGTAGCAAAGAAAAACATCATAACTTTTTGATAGATCTCTAATCTGATTGATCTGTGATGATATACCATTTCTTACAAAAAACAATGGATTATTCACCTGCGATATTACTTCGTGTGCAGAAAAATAAATTGCGTCAACTTGTCCTGGAAAATATTTCTGAAGTATAAACGCAAAGCTAGCAGAATCGTGAACTACAAGAATTCTTAACTTGCTCATGTCTCTAAAAATGAGTTTACATATATTTTAAGGAGTTGAAATAATGTTGAGGTTTTAATCTGATGCGAATCTTAATAGTTATTAACCAAATGTTCTTCTTATAATTAATTTGACGAAGATTAATCTTGATACAAAAATGATAAAAAATTATCTTACCATTAGGTATAATCCAGTCAATCCTCCAATTCCAGCGTTAAACTGGAAACATTTACTGAATAAAACCTCTGATACTGATGGCCATGTAACTGAAAATCTGTTAATTCGATCTGTCAAAAAACCTTTTATGGAAAAAGAAAAGACGATTGTAGTTTCACTTAGCAGCGGTATAGATTCCACTCTATGTTTGGCAATACTTCGTAAGGTATTTCCACACAAAAAAATAGTAGCTATATGCGCCGTTTTTAGCACTAATTTTGATGAATCCATACGTGCTAAAGAGATTGCAAAAAAATTTGGAGCCGAATTCAAAGTCATTACAGTTGACTCTATTTTTACGCGAATGCCGGAACTTGTTGCGATAACAGGAAAACCAAGGTGGAATACATATCAATACATAATTGCAAATGAAGCACGCAAATTCGGTAAAGTTCTAGTTACTGGTGATGGAGCAGATGAAATTTTTGGTGGTTATACATTTAGATACAATAAATTTCTGAGTCTTTTAAAACCAAATTATGATTGGAAATCGAAGGTACTTGATTATCTAGAATGTCATAACAGAGATTGGGTTCCAGACCAAAAAGATATGTTTGGTAGAAAGATAAAATTTAACTGGGAAACCATCTATAATTACTTTAAACCATATTTTCTAAACAGGTTAAATCCGTTGGACCAAATCATGTTGGCAGATTTTAATGGCAAGTTGTTATTTGATTTCATTCCTACTGGAATAGCTATCTCTAAGCATTATCATCTTCGTGGATTGCCTATGTTCCTTGATGAAGACGTTATTAATTTTGGAACACGATTACCAATGGAACAAAAGTATGATCATCTTAATCAACGTGGTAAAATAGTCTTACGTAAAATTGCAAAACGTCTTGGAGTGGATCACATTGATGAAAAGAAGGGTTTTTCACCAGATTTGATAATAGATTGGAATACACATGGAAAACAAATATGTGAAAAATATCTTTTAGATGAGAATAGCCATATTTTTGAAAAAGGATTGATAAATCATGCCTGGGTATTGGAGGCATTTGAGAAGATAAATGATGATGGAGATATACGATATCTTAACAGAATAATCTCAATTCTAGCATTAGAAATTTGGTATCGTATTTTTATCTCGAAAGAACTTGATTCCAAACAGAAACTGAGTTAATTGTTTTTAAACATATTAATTTTATCATGAATTACTTTGTTTCCGTATAGCTACTTGCTAGATTAAATAATGGTAACTGATTGAAAAAATCATGAAGATGGGTTTGCTTGGGATATTGAAAAGCCCAAAAACCAGAACCAGTCTACAATTGAAAAATGCAGTAATGGATGGTGAAGAAATAAAATCTGGAATATTATATGATTCAAAGGATAACCAATACAATATAGTTGATTATATACCAAGATTTGTCAAAGAGAATCCTGGTAATACAATAGAAAGTTTCAGTTACAAGTGGAAAACATTTGTTGAACCGGCATTACAAAAACAGGAAAGAAACAAAACCATGTTTCTTGAGCATTATGGTTTTCAACCTGATGAATTTAAGAAATTTCTATCCACTAGAAAAAAAATTCTAGACGCTGGTTGTGGAGCTGGATATGTGTCAAATTGGATGCATACTGAATCAAAAGCACAAGTGTTTGGCATTGATATTAGTACATCTGTAGATGAGGCTCGTCAGCACTTTTGTCCTAATGGTGCAGAAAACCTGAACTATATTCAAGCAGATATATCCGAATTACCTTTTGAGAACGGATTCTTTGATTTTATAGTATGCAAAGAGGTTATTCATCATACCCAGCAACCAAGAGAAAATTTCTCCAAATTGGTTAACCTCTTAGCTGTTGGAGGAGTTATACAGATCTACGTGTATAAGAAAAAAGGACCAATCAGAGAATTCTCTGATGACTTTATACGAGGTTATACAACTAATCTGTCTGTAGAGGAATGTCATAAATTCGCTGAAACAATGACTGAGTTGGGCAAGTCGTTGCGAGAAGCGAAAATCAACATAACCATACCACAAGATATTCCATTTTTGAATATCAAAGCAGGAGTTTATGATTTACAGAGATTCATCTATTGGAATATATTGAAATGTTGGTGGGATGATGAAGGAGATCATGATTACAGTAATGCTGTAAATTTTGATTGGTATCATCCTCGTCATGCTTTTAGATATAATGTAGAAGAAATTAAAAAATGGTTTGAGGATGAGGGCATAAGAATTGATAATCTGAACGTTTTGGATGCAGGAATTGCAATACGTGGAACAAAAATAAGATAATGTTTACATTACCTTGATAATCAAAAGGTGATATTCAATGGCAAAATTTCTAATAACTGGAGGAGCAGGATTTGTTGGATCGCATTTAACTGATCAACTTATTGCAGATGGTCATAGGATAGTAATACTTGATGATCTAAGTAATGGTTCTGTTGAAAATATATCTCATCATAAGGATATAACACTGATAAAGGGATCTGTAACTGAAATTCCAAATGAAATATACTCTCAGTCTTATGATGGTATTTTTCATCTTGCAACTCATCCCAGATCATTTAGCTTGAAGAACCCACTGAAAGATGTGGAAGTTAATGCCAAAGGTATGATAAATGTATTAGAGATTGCAAAAAAACAAAACATCAAACTAGTTTTTACTAGTAATAGTGGTATATGTGGAACACCTGATTATACCCCCGTAGATGAAAATCATGAGGACAAACCATCCACTCCTTATGATGCAAATAAACTGGTATCGGAATATTATTGTAAAATTTATCATGATATATACGGAGTAAAAAGCGTGATATTTCGATTAGCTACAGTATATGGTACTAGACAAAAAGTGAATCTCCAATTAGGATGGAGGCCAGTTGTTGCTACGCTTGTAACTGATGTGTATAATGGACAAAATCCTACTGTTAATGGTACTGGTAATCAAACAAGAGATCTTATTCATGTGTCTGACATAGTCCAAGGTTTGGTGAAGGGATTTAATTCTAAAATAGACAATGCTGAAGTATTTTTATTGAGTACTAATACTGAAACATCAGTAAATGATCTGTTGAAACTGATTTTTGAAATAGTCGGAAAACAATTGGATATTAAAAAGGCTCCTGCAAATCCAGGCGATATAGAAAGAATGTTTCTTAGCTATGAAAAAGCAAAGAAAGCTGTAGGGTTTGAACCTAAAATGAAATTAAGAGATGGGATAATGGATTATCTTAATTGGTTGAAAAAAAATCATTAAATTGATTTTTATTGATGAAGAATAGATTTATGTAACTTCTTAATGACAGTATTTGAATAACTTTGGTTATTGCGTTATCTTCTGATCTGGATTGGGCTCCTAATGAAACCATAAATTATTTTCTAGATATTCTCGATGAATATAAATGCAAAATTACCATATTTGGTACACACAAAATAAATTATAGACAACATGAAATTGCATTACATCCAAATACGTTTAAAC
>Ga0134128_10011651_pt1 | contig 10506 bp, 8 predicted proteins | sample KB31754_FD_96462 | JGI IMG/M metagenome (GOLD analysis project Ga0134128, IMG submission 96462) | Terrestrial soil microbial communities with excess Nitrogen fertilizer from Kellogg Biological Station, Michigan, USA - KB3-175-4 | ecosystem: Environmental > Terrestrial > Soil > Unclassified ...
AGGACCGCATAAACCGGTGCCGCAACCCGCATCCAATGCATCCAGCTTTTTTTCCCGGTTTCCACACGCACGTGCCAGTGCCTCTGCCACCAGTTCAGGTGCCCGATAAGTGAGCTTGCCAAGCTTGGCGTCGAAGCTTTCCGCAAAGTTGTCGAAGGTGGTTTCAACGTACCCATCAGAAGCGCGTGGAGGAATATCCTGCCCGGAACATGCCGAAAGCATGTGCCGGGCAATGGGGCTTTCCGGTTCCTCCGCCAGCCATTCGCGATACACGTCCGCCGCCTTGTCGGTCTGACCCAAGGTATAGTAGGCGATACCGAGCAACTTGCGGGAATCAGGATGATGCGGCATCAACGTGATTGCCTTGCAGTACCAGGCGACGGCCTCCCTGGTTCTACCCTGCGCAGACAGCAGCTTGCCCATGTTATTGTGGGCATCGACATGGTTGGGGTTTAGCTCGATGGCTTTTTGATAAGCCTCAGCGGCCTTGGTGAACTTTCCCCTGGCCCTGGAAAGGGCGCCCAAATTGTTGTGAGCGTTGGCGTGATCTGGGGCCAGCGAGATAACTTTTTCATAAGCGTCCGCGGCATCTTCCAGGCGGCCCGCTTCGACCAAAACATTGCCAAGGTTGTTGTAGTAATTCGGCTGGTCAGGATTCAAGGCGATGGAACGATGGATGTGTTCGATAGCAATGTCGCTGTGCCCCCCCTGGTGGAGGAGAACGCCAAGAAAGTGGTGTGCATCAGCATAGTCGGGCGCCGTAGCGAGAACTCTCCGATAGAGCGTCTCAGCCTCAACCAGATGACCGCGGCGATGGATCTGCAACGCGAGTCCGAGTGCATCGGTGATGCTCAACTCGGAGATTTGCTGGCGCTCACCTTCAACTTCATTCTCAACAGCACATTGCATAGATGATGTCTCTAAGTTTTATGGGTGATGCCTCTACTTTTTCCGTCGATGGGAGAAGCATAGCGCAACCCACGGGCTTATTCTGCCAATATCATGATCGAGCCTGATATTTATCGGAATTGCAAGCTCCTCTCAAACATCGAACCATTGTTCTGACGGGTTACGCTTCGCTAACCCATCCTACAAAAACCGAATTGTTTTTGTTTTTGACTGGACGGCAAAAACAACGAGTCATACGTCATCAAATTTATCCGAAAGCCGATCAACATAAATCCCTGGGCTCGAATCAGGAATTTCGATAACGTTAACAACCCGCCGATAAAAATCCACCGAAGCAGGTCCTCCTATAACTGCGTAGGCATAGCCGACTGCCTTCATTGCGTGAAGAGTAGAAAGCAGCAGTCCGCTACCGACGCCACGACCACGAGCTGCCTCCGCGACGCCAAGCGGGCCAAAGATTCCGCGGGCGGTACTATCGTAACAGGCAAAACCAAGAATCGCTCCATTCTCGGTTGCTATATGACATGAAATCGGCCGGTTACTAAAAGCAACATCACATTCGCTCGCCCAGCGTTCATTAAAGTGCTTACGAACCCAGTTGACGACTTGGTGCTTTTCGTAAGCCATGGCAGGGCGAAAATCAACTCCATCGGCATCCGATTTCTTCAAATTCTGTTCGCCGTCACGCAACTTATACAACTTCACTAAGAGGTCAGGCACGTCGGAAACCTACAGTAGAAGTATTTGCTTGATCAATCGACTCTGACCCCTTTGATCTATGTGAGTGGAACATTCAGGCTTATGTTAGTCATCTAGTTTACCTCGGGCGGATTTGTGCTCGTCACTCAAACCCGTACTCAAAATCCCCATCCTTCACCTTCACCTCTACCCTGCTCACCGGCCTGCCCTCGATCATGTGCTTGAGGAATTCCTCGCTGATTCTTGGCAGGACAGTATTAGTAAGGATGGCGTCAATCATGCGGCCTCCGCTTTCAAGCTCAGTACACCGGCTGACGATGAGCTTTACCGTTTCGTCGTCGTACTCAAACGGTATCCTCTGGTTTTCCATGATGCGTTTTTTGATTCGCCCGAGTTGCAGCCGGGCAATGGTGCCTATCATTTCGTCGCTGAGCGGGAAATAGGGAATAACCACCAACCGCCCCAGCAGGGCGGGCGGAAAGACTTTGAGCAAGGGCTGGCGTAGTGCCTGACCCAGCACATCGGCATTGGGCAGCAACGCTGGGTCTTTGCACATGCTCATGATAAGGTCGGTGCCAACGTTGGTCGTGAGCAGAATGATCGTGTTCTTGAAGTTGATGTGCCTGCCTTCGCCGTCTTCCATCCAGCCCTTGTCGAACACCTGGAAGAAGATCTCATGCACATCAGGGTGGGCCTTTTCCACTTCGTCCAGCAGCACGACACTATATGGACGCCGCCTCACCGCCTCTGTCAGGACGCCCCCTTCCCCATATCCGACATAACCGGGCGGAGCACCTTTCAGGGTGGAAACGGTGTGGGCTTCCTGGAATTCGCTCATGTTGATGGTGATGACGTTCTGCTCGCCGCCATAGAGCGCTTCAGCAAGGGCAAGTGCGGTTTCAGTCTTGCCAACCCCTGAGGGCCCACACAGCATGAACACTCCAATGGGCTTGTTTGGGTTATCGAGCTTGGCCCGCGAGGTCTGTACGCGGCGGGCTATCGTTTCCAGTGCATGCCGCTGGCCGATAATGCGCTGATTGAGGGTATCAGCGAGCTTGAGCACTGCCTGGGCCTCATTCTTGACCATGCGACCGACTGGAATGCCGGTCCAGTCAGCCACGACGGATGCGACCACTTGCGCATCCACGGTGGGCATGATGAGCGGAGTTTCGCCTTGCAGCACATACAGCTTTTCCTGCAAGTCATGCAACTCGCCAAGGAGCTTGTGACGTTCCTCGCGGCTAAGGCCGCCTGCTTCGGTGGAGGAAGTGGCGGGAGCGTTCGTCTGCTCGGTTTTGACACCCTCGGACCCTGCCATTGAGGAACCACCTTGTTTCTCAATGTGAGGAATCTCTTGTTGCTTTTCGCTCTCGGCAGAATCTATTGTCGTGGCAGAGTCCGGGTTTTGGTGTGCTGCTTCTACAGATTGCCCGGCTGCTGTCTGCAAGGTTTGTGCCTTACCGTCAATCGGCTTGCCCCCCGCCCGCAATTTCCCGCGCAGTTCCAGTATGCGATCAACCAGACCCTTCTCCTGCTGCCATCGCGCATCCAGCGCGGCAAGCCGTTCCTTTTCGGCAGCCTGCTTTTGTTCCACATCGACCCGCCTTCCGCCGACGTCGAACCCGATCTCTTCTTCATGCCCGATAATTTCCAGTTCGGTCTGCAACGCTTCAAGGCAGCGCTGGCAATCCTCCACCTGTGCTGGAGTTGCGTACTGGCTGATGGCAACGCGGGCGCATGTGGTATCGAGCAAGCTCACAGCCTTGTCCGGCAGTTGCCGCGCAGGAATGTAGCGGTGGGAGAGCTTGACTGCTGCCTCCAGCGCTTCATCAAGCAATTGGACGCGGTGGTGCTTTTCCAGGATTGATGCAACACCCCGCACCATAAGGATTGTTTTTTCCTCGGAGGGCTCAAGTATCTGCACTACCTGGAAACGCCGGGTCAACGCGGGGTCTTTTTCGAAATATTTCCGGTACTCTGCCCAGGTTGTGGCACCGATGGTGCGAAGCGTGCCGCGAGCGAGCGCCGGCTTGAGCAGATTTGCCGCATCGCCCGTCCCGGCCGGCCCCCCCGCACCGATGAGCGTGTGCGCTTCGTCGATAAACAGGATGATGGGCTTTGGTGAGGCCTGCACCTCATCGATGACCTGGCGCAGGCGGTTTTCAAACTCGCCCTTCATGCTTGCTCCGGCCTGCAGCAGGCCGATATCTAACATAAGGAGCGATACATCCTTCAAGGGAGGGGGCACGTCCCCTTTCGCGATCCTCAAGGCGAATCCCTCGACCACAGCCGTCTTTCCGACCCCTGCTTCGCCTGTGAGAATAGGATTGTTTTGCCGCCGGCGCATCAGGATATCCACGATCTGGCGAATTTCCTCGTCGCGCCCAGTTACCGGGTCGATTTCACCCTTCTTTGCGCGCGCAATCAGGTCCACCGAAAACTTTTTCAGCGCTTCCTGTTTGCCCATTTGCGCTGGAGCCATGGCGCCGCTTGCTTCTCCGGGAGCCGCGCCGAAAGCAGTCGCATCATTCGCCCGCAAATGCTCCTCGGGGGAGCCAGCGACTATTTTGGCAAATTCGTCGGTGAGCGTATCAGGGCGCACCCGCTCCAATTCGCGTGAAATTCGGAACAGTGCATTGCGCAAGCTGGGGGTCTTGAGCATGCCAATCAGAAGATGGCCCGTCCTCACCTGGCCCTCCCCAAACATGAGAGTCCCGTAGACCCAGCCGCGCTCGACCGCGTATTCGATATGCTCGGATAAATCCGAGATCGAGGTTGCGCCCCGCGGGAGCCGGTCCAACGCATCTGTAATGTCCTTCGCAAATCGCGCGCTGTCGAGCTGGAAATGCTTGAAGATGCGGTGTAGATCAGAATCCTGATTACCCAGGATCTGTTGCAGCCAATGCTCAAGTTCCACGTAGGGATTGCCGCGAAGCTTGCAGAAAACCGTTGCCCCCTCTATGGCTTTATACGCAAGACTGTTGAGCTTGCCGAAAAGTGCAACGCGGCTGATCTCACTCATGCCTGATCTCACTCATTTGCGCATTCCCTCTGCTGTTTCTTCGAAACCAGCCGCTCCGCGTCCAGGATGAGATCGGCCGCGTCTGCGGCTACCGGACGCTTGCCTAGCCAGGTTGCCCAGCCAAGCCGTTCAAACCGCCCAAGACGCACACCTGGCACTTCCGCATTTGCCAGCACAAGACGAACATCCCACTCAAACTCTAAGCAAAAGTATTGCCTCACCCAGGCCACTAGCCGGCCTATCGCTTTCCCTCCTGGAAGGAAGGCCTCGTACTGCTTCAAGCTGAGCGGCCCAAGCCATATCCTGAATTTATGCTGCCTGTCCCAGACCTTTGCACCCAATACCGTCCCCCGCCCTAGTTGAGCGCTCGAATCATTTGCACCTAACCTTGTCTGCTCGCGTACGGGCAAGTTCATCCAGTGCCCGACAAATTCTTCTACGCGAACGGGTACATGGAAATAGGATGTCAGCAACGCAACGAGCCCGTCCCGGTTGCGGACCTGACGACCGAGCAAGCCGGCGAAATACAACTTAGCAAAATCTTCAACGCTGTCCCGCTGGCGCAGCTTGGCACCTGCCATCCCTTCCAGGGCGCCTACGTAAATTGTGAACCTGTCATCCCTCGGTCTATCAAGGCTGACCGTCGGTCTTGCCTGCGCCCATGCGCGATAAAAAAGTAGCATGAAGCGATGGTTGAACATGTCGAGGAAACGCGTGAACGTGGCGTCTCCCGCATTGAGCAAACGCGACCGTGCGTGCTCGGACAAATGCAGGGGAAGGGGGCCGTTGGGTCCAAGCAGGCCAAAAAAGAGTGTCTCAATCCGCGCTGGTTTGCCTCCCTCCGGCAAATCGCATGATGAAAGCGTGGAAGGGGCAAACGCCATTGAAGGCTCCTGAGAGAGCCGGACAGGCTCGTCGCCCGGGCGCAGGGCTTTTCCCAATCTGGGTTTATTAGGGTAAAGGCACTCAATGCGCCGCAGCGCCTGAAAAAAATCAAAGTTGTAAGGCCGGTCGGCCAGCATTCGAAAGTAGTTCAAAGGATCGGGCGAATTCCGCATCGCGGCCTCCATCGCATGATTTCTCCTCGCTCGGTCGAGGCTAATACCGTCTCTGTGAATGAATTGAGCGAAACATAGCGGGCGAAAAACTGTTCCATGACGGTGCCAAAGAGAAAGGCACTGTTACCCTGAAAGGCAAGTTCCTCCACGTCGACCTTGATCTCGAGTCCCCTGCCGTGCGTAATCGGCCCGACCCCCGGTAGCCGCCCGATAATCGGTCGGGCGAAAACCTTTCTCACGCCTTCCACACGCTTTTTCGCCCCGTCGTCCGTGGTCATTGTGTACAGGTCCAGCATTTCCCTCAGCACGGCAGCTCCCTCGTGTTCACTGTTGTTCATGAGCGAAAGATAGTTGAGCGAGAGATGGCTGATGAATTGCCATGCGTATGCCTTGTTCCCTAGCGGTGAATAAGGCCGCGAGGGTCCTTTGACACAGCGGATGGCATCGAGCGGCGCGGCGCTGTCGAGGGCAAAGTCACTCTTCCCCAGGCCAAGCGGCATTTGCAGGACGAGGTCGCGATTGGTGCAGGATGTCGTGATTCCAAGCTGGCGAAGGTCTCCTGAATATGGGGCCTCTTCCGCATCCACTAGCGAAAGAAAGACTTCGCTCCCTATATAGCTCGTACGGGGGCCAAACCGTTTCTGCGAGTCGGACAGCAGGCGAGGCTCGCGCTGTACCGTAAAGTACGCCTGCCGCTCATTCAATTCCGAATGATAGGCAGCGTAGAAGGGCAGAAAAGTCTGTTCGCTATCTTTACCCACACCGTAGCCCGTGACGCTCGTCACCTCGAAAACTTCGAAATCCATGGGCCGGGTACGATCGACCACTACATGATATTCGTAGCTGCCGTCACCGAGATGAATGCGGTCCGCCCGCTTGTCAAAGAGATTGATCGCTGGCGCGCAAAACAGAGAGAAGTTCGCGCGGTCTACGACATTTTCCAGGGCGGGTTCCGCGCGAGAAAACAAGAGGACGATTTCCAGTTCATCCCCGGAATGCTGTCTTACTGGCGGCCCTAGTCCGGCCAGATCAAAAAACAGAAAGCGCTGCGGAAACGCAAAATATTCCTGCACCAACCGGTATCCCTGAAAGGTCCGCAGATTGACTGGAAGCAGCGCTTGCTCGTCGCTATACCCGACAGGCTTGATGTTTGCGGGGGGGAGGAAAGTGTGCCAGGGCCAGGGCCTGCTGACGGGAGCAACCGCGATACCGACTAGCGCTCCAAGACATAACTCATTCAGCTTATAGGCTATCTCGTCCGCCCCGGACAGAAATAGGCGCAACTTGTCGAGGCCGATCTGGTTGAACTTCAGCCCCGCAGTTGTCTTGAGCCTGATCCTTACGCCGCCCTTGATGGGCCGGGAAACAGGCAGCTTGTTAAGGGGAAGATCCGGCGCGAAGGTAAAGTACTCTGCATGAGTTATTTCCAGGGGCCACAACGTCGTCTCCTGCGAAGTGCGGAACTCGCAGCTCGTTCCGTCATTATTTGCACTTTGGCCGCGCATCGAACTCCCGCGTGGAATGGTGAATCCTTGAGCAAGATTTGATTCGGTGAGCTGTGGATGAAATTGCGCAATGAGCATTGCGGGCGTGGGAGCGAGATAGTTGGGGTAGACGATCTCGAGCAGGCGCTGGGTAAACTTGGGAAACTCGGATTCCAGCTTGAGCTGTACGCGTGCAGCAAGGAATGCGACGCCTTCCAGGAGCCTTTCGACATACGGATCGGCAACCTCGATCCCCTCCATCCCCAAACGACCAGCGATTTTTGGAAACTGCCGAGCGAACTCGGCACCCATCTCCCGGATGTAGGCGAGTTCCTGGTTGTAATGGCGCAGAAGGCGAGGATCCACTGATATATCTGCCGTTGTTGGGAGGCTGCCAGGATCTACATCGGTCGAATCAAGACTGAATCATAGGGAACGATTTCCGCCAAACATTAAACCTCGGATCGCGCCAGATCGCGTATCTCGACCTGACCCGTCTCCAGATCAACATCCGTTCGGAGCAACAATTCCAGAGGCACAGGATAGGCCCACAGCTCGCCTCTGATCTGGACACTGATGACGTTGTGCCGGTCGAGTTGAAGCTCGGTAACGATTGCTTCAACCTGAAGGGTAGAAGCCGTAATACGGGGCTCGAAATCAATAATCGCCTGCTTGATGGCTCGCTCCAGAGCGATGACATCGAGCGTGGACGCAGTTTCTCCCGACAGGGAGGGCAGGCCAAAATTGACAACCGAGCGCTCTGCAAAGGGAAACCCTGCAAAATCCTGATGACTTTCCAACTTGGTGGTATTGAAGAGCCACGCCAGGTCTCGTAGCACGGCGTGGCGCAGCTGCGCCTTGGTCATCACACGTGCTTCGCGCGGCTCCACCTTCTTTTCGGGTTCGTTATCGAGCAGCCTGTCGAGCAGCGCCGGTTGCAGCCTTTCCTGCGGACTTAGTTCGGGCATGATCAAGCCGCCGCGATATTTTCTGATCCCACCTCGGCGCTCGGGCCCAGCATTATCTTGCGCGCATCCATAAGGGGAATTTCGCCCTTATCGGTAGCCAGTAGGCGCTGCCCCAAGCCGTGATATGTATTCGGCCGGACTTCAACCCAAATCGTTTTGCGCGCCAGAAGCAGTTCCCCATCATCGCTTTTTTCAGAGTCTGGATAGCGTGTAGGGATGAGTGCCACACTTTCACCCCCGTTATCAAATTGGAAGTGCGCCGGCATCCACACGAAATCGCGCAAATCCTCGGGCTCGTCGATAATGACTGCGCGAAGGCGAGAAAACGGAACCCAATAGTACCGCCCATTGATGATCGCCTCGCATACGGGCCCCAAGCGGTCGTCCGCATCGGCAATCCATTCAAAAGACTGACCATCGATAGCGCCGGCAGTTGTGCTCGCTTCCTCGAAAGCTCGCTCATGCATGGCTTCGGCCTCGCGGTACTTCCCCTGCCCATCGAGCAGCAGAGATTCGATAAGGAACGCCAGCCATTGCTCAGGTTGACCAAATACCATTGGCGTTTTCTTTCCTTCGAAGACTTGAGCCCGCAGTACCTCGCAGTGCAATGCTTCGCGGTACATCTGCGCCATTGCAAGGGCTGCCGGGTCAAGCTCGGCCGCTACATTGAGCTGATTAAGAGCTCGCTCCCATTGACCCAATACGGATAGAAGCTGAAACAGGAAGACCCGCAATTTGTAATCGCCTGGTTTGGCCCGGACAGCTTCCTGCAACTGCTGCAATGCCCCCATAGGGTCTTTGTCACGGAGGCATTGTTCGGCAGCGCTTTGAAAGTTCATGGCAGCACCTCTCTTGAATCAACCTCTAGGATATTTCGGCATCGAACAGCATACTGCCGCCTCCTGCAAAACCACGCGGCCCTTGAGGAGAATACTCCACACTTATCTTCTGAAAAGCCAAGCTTAGGGTTTCAGTTAGCCGACCGGTCGATGTAAAGCTTGTAGTATCGACTTCCAACGATGTGATGCGCCCTTTTTCGATGCTTATTTTGAAAAACTCGTGGGGCATACCTCCAGCCTTTCGAACGGTAAGAACGGCCTTCTTTATCTGTTCGTTGTTGCGCATCGCCGACATTAGAGCAGTTGAGGCGCTATCCACTGATTTCACGATTCTCAACTCGTTTAATGTTGCCTTGGGACTTGCCCCCGCTCCGCTCAACGCTGTTTTGGCTTGCATGCCCCACGACCAATCGGTCACATCGATTTCATCCTTGTGCTTTTTGTCCTGAGCTTCATCCTGCGCCTCACCTTTAATAACACCAGTAGCAGCCTGTATCATTAAAAACATGTCACCTTGGGCCATTTCGTGTTTTATCCCCTAACACGGCAGTCTTAACACACCAATCTTTGTCCAGCCGGCATGGCAGGCATTGAATTTAGCGCGAAACCTCTGTTCAACCAAGCCCTGAGCAGATATTTTCTAAAACTCATTTAGCCCTCAACGTTAGCAGCAATTTTCCAGGTTTTATCGATCGGGCCACCTTTCGCCGCTCCTTTCTCGTCCTGAGCTTGATACGTCACCTTAAACTCTCCGAAGTTAAGGGCAATGTTTTCAGTAAGGCGATCCTCCCCTCCGCTTCCACCTGTGGAAACAGACGTAACCAATACCTCTTTCATTGCTATCTTGAGATATTCAAGAGCTTTCCCTCCTGCTTTTCTCACACTGAGCGTTGCTTCATCGTAATGCTTGCCGCTACAACATGAAATGATTAGATTTGGTGTAGCGGTATCCACATATTTAGTAATGGACAGATCATTTACATTCACTTTACCCGCACCACCACCGCTTCCCATGTGTGTTGTACCCGACTGAGACATTCCCCAACTCCAAGCAAGTATGTCAATCTCATCCTTGTGCCCGTCAGCGGCCGACTCACCTTTTATATCACCCAGTTTTAAAAACATATCAACAGCCATGATCCTCTCCTCGCGATAGAAATTCGTTGATTTACTGTTTTAAGATGCCCTTCTCTGGCAGTTTTACCCCTTCTTGGCTGAAGGCAACTTCGATACCAGGCGCAGAGATACGGTAAGACCTTCAAGCTGATAATGCGGCCGTAAAAAAAACTTCGCACTGTAATAGCCCGGATTTCCTTCGACGTCCTCTACCACAACTTCCGCCGCCGCCAATGGTCTTCGCGCTTTAGTATTTTCAGATGAGTGAAGTGGATCTCCATCTACGTAATTCAAGATCCATTTCTGCAACCACATCTGCATGTCCTCCCGCTCTTTGAACGAACCGATCTTGTCCCGAACAATACACTTTAGGTAGTGCGCAAAACGGCAGCATGCGAAAAGATAAGGCAG
>Ga0134128_10011652_pt1 | contig 10505 bp, 8 predicted proteins | sample KB31754_FD_96462 | JGI IMG/M metagenome (GOLD analysis project Ga0134128, IMG submission 96462) | Terrestrial soil microbial communities with excess Nitrogen fertilizer from Kellogg Biological Station, Michigan, USA - KB3-175-4 | ecosystem: Environmental > Terrestrial > Soil > Unclassified ...
ACCACCGCGCAGACGGTCACGGTCGAAGGCAAGCCCACCGACCTCACCAGCTACGAATACAAGGTGCTGGAATACCTGATGCTGCACGCCGGCGAACTGGTCTCGAAGGCCGATCTCACCGAGCACATCTACCAGCAGGATTTCGACCGCGATTCGAACGTGCTGGAAGTGTTCATCGGCCGACTGCGCCGCAAGCTCGATCCCGAGAGCAGCCTGAAACCGATCGAAACGGTGCGCGGCCGCGGCTACCGTTTCGCGATCGCACGCGATGAAACGCCCGCCGAATGAGCCGCCGGTGGCGGTTCCCGCAGTTGCGCGTGCAGGGTGCCCGCGGCGATCATGGTGATCATTGCGGTCTGCGTTGACTGCACGAAGGGTCTGGCTGGATGGCTTCCGAGGACACTGCCTCACGCAGGCCGCTGTCGCTGGTCTCGCGTTCCATCATTGCAACCTTGCTGGTGCTGGTGGGGTTTCTCGGCATCACCGGCTTCGCGCTGGATCGCGCGTACACGCATGCGGCCATGGAGGCCCTGCGCGCGCAGCTGCAGAGCTACGCCTACACGTATCTTTCCGGCATCGACGTCAGCAGCCGCTCGGAACGGGTGATCCCGCCGGACGTGACGCCGCCCAATCCGGATTTCGGCCGGCCGGGTTCCGGGTTGTACGCCGTGATCGTGGGGCAGAAAGGGGTTCTTTTCGAGACGCAGTCGACGCTCGGCCGCGACCTGCCGTTCGATACATTGCTGCCGCCCGGGCCGGCGAAATTCGAGGGTCCGGTCGATACTTCCGCGGGGCCGCTGTACGTCCTGAGTCAAGGGATCGATTGGATTCCACTGCAAGGCGCCCACGGTTACCACCTGACGATCTACATCGCCGAAAACGACGCGTTGTTCCACACCGGCCTGACCGCCTACCGGCGCACGCTGTTCGGCTGGCTGGCGGCGTTGGGACTGGCGTTGCTGGTGCTGCAGCAGATCCTCTTGCGCTGGAGTTTTTCGCCGCTGCGACGGGTGGCGCGCGACATCGTGAGGATCGAACGCGGCAGCGCGGAACGCCTGGTCGGGCCTTATCCGCGCGAAGTCGAGGTGCTGACGCGGGGACTCAACCGCTTCATCGAAAGCGAGCGCGAGCACCTGAAGCGCTATCGCAACACCCTGGACGATCTGGCGCACAGCCTGAAGACGCCGCTGGCGGTGGCGCGTTCGCGGCTGGAATCCCCCGATGGGGAAGCCGAATTGCGCGAGGACATGCTGGACCAGGTGCAGCACATGGACCAGATCGTCGCCTACCAGCTCGCGCGCGCCAAGGCTTCCGGGCATTCCACGTTCGCGCCGCCGGTCGCCGTGCAGGCCCACGCCGAAGCGGTTGTGCGCAGCCTGGAACGGGTGTACGCATCCAAGAACATCCTGTGCGAATTCGACATCGACGAAGGTGCGCGCTTCTACGGCGAGGAAGGCGACCTGCTGGAACTGCTGGGCAACCTGCTCGAGAACGCCTTCAAGTGGGCCAACCACCAGGTGCTGCTGCGGGTGGTGCGAATCGCGCCGGTCGATCCGCGTTCATGGCGCGCGGGGCTGGACATCCGGGTCGAGGACGACGGTCCCGGCATTCCGCCGGAGAAACTGGACAAGGTGCTGCAGCGCGGTGTGCGCGGCGACGAACGCGTCCAGGGGCACGGCATCGGACTGGCGATCGTCGACGACATCGTGCGCGGCTATCGCGGCCTGCTGCATGTCGACCGTTCGGGCGAACTCGGGGGCGCTTGTTTCCATGTGAGCTTCGCGGAGATGTGAGGGCCGCGAGGGGAGAGATGCCGGGACGAGCCAACGTTGGCGCGGCGGCGGTTGTGGAAAGCCGGGCCAGGGACGGCCGCTCTGATCTTGCGCAGATCACGGCCAGTTGTTCGCTGCGAAAAACGTCCGCACGCGGCGATCACGGATGATCGAACCCCTACTGGATCGAACCCGGCAGCAGGGATTGCCACGAAGCGGTGGGCAGCGCAGGCACCGGACGGGTCGCGGACGCATGCGGCTTGTTGCTGGCCGCAGGGGCCATGCCGTGCACGGGAGTGGCGGGACGCGGCGACGCGCTGGAAGGCATCATGCGTTCGGGTGCCGGCGCAGGACCGGGCGCGGAATCGCCACCGCCCTCTTCACTGTCGGCCATGGCGTCCGGCTTCGGCATTTCGCCGCGCGCAGCCGCCGTCACTTGCGAGCCGGGCAATTGCGGAGCGTTGGTGTCCGCGGCAAGCAGCGGCGCATTCGGGCCATAATCGACCGCCGCGGCCGTCAACGGCACGCCGCCGACCAGCAACACTGTCAACCACAACGACGAGCGTCTCATGCAGCCCCCGGAATCAGCGCATGTTGAAATCCCATACTGACACATCCCGCCAGCGTGTGCCAGCGAGCCGCAAAGGCACGCGCGGGGCGGTGGGCGAGCCTGCGGTGCTGGCGCTGCTGGCTTCGGGCGACTGCCACGCCGGCCCCGACATGGCGCGGCGGCTGGGCATCTCGCGGGCGGCGGTGTGGAAACAGATCGAGGCATTGCGGGCGGCGGGTTTGGACGTCCAATCCGGCGAGGCGGGTTACCGCCTGACGCCTCCCCTGGAATGGCTCGATCCCGCCGCGATCCGTGCGGCCCTGCCCGCCGCGATCCGGCGCCGGATCGGCGGAATCGAAAACCATTGGCGCCTCGACTCGACCTCCAGCGAGTGCCTGCGGCGCGCGGGCGACATGCCGGATCGTTCCTTCGTCTTCGCGGATTGGCAGGATGCCGGACGCGGGCGTCGCGGGCGGCAATGGATTTCGCCGCCGGCGACCAATCTGCAGTTCTCGTGCATGAAACGTTTTGGCAGCGGTTATGCAGCGCTGGCGGGACTGTCGTTGGCAGTCGGCATCGCGGCGGCGAACGCTCTGGACGATTGCGGCGCGACCGGCATCGATTTGAAGTGGCCCAACGACCTGGTGCACGACGACGCCAAGCTCGGCGGCATCCTGGTCGAACTCGGCGGTGAGTTCATGGGACCTTGCCACGCCGTCATCGGCGTCGGCATCAACCTGCGGGCGGCGCAGGCGCTGCGGCACGTGCTCGACCGGCCCTGCACCGATTTGCAAAGTGCATGCGGCGAGGCGCCGTCGCGCAACACGCTGGCGGCCGCGCTGGTCGCACGGCTGGTCGAAGCGCTGGACGTGTTCGACGAGTCCGGTTTCGCGGCTTTCGCCGACGCGTGGAGCATGCGCGACGCGTTGGCCGGACGCGCGATCCGCGTCGACGGCGCGCGCGGCGTGTTCGAGGGCACGGCCGCGGGCGTGGATGCGCGTGGTGCGTTGCGCGTACGCCGCGCCGGCGGCATCGAATGCCTCGACAGCGCCGAAGTCACGGTGCGTGCGAAGTGAGCGGCGCGCCCCCGGGAACCTGGCTGTTCGACCTCGGCAATTCGCGCGCGAAGGCGGCGCGGCTCGAACGCGGCGAACCGCGGGATGTCTTCGCCCTGGATTGGAACCGGCCGGATTTCGTTGCCGCGCTGCGCGATGAACTGGGCCGCTGGCCGCAGCCCGCGCGGGTCTGGATTGCGTCGGTCGCGTCCACCGAACGCGCGGAAAGAACGCGCGCCGCGCTGGATCGGATCGGCGCGGACCGGATCGAGTGGCTGCGCACGCCACGCAGCGCGTGCGGCCTCACCAACAGCTATGCGAAACCCGAGCGGCTGGGCATCGATCGTTTCCTGGCGATGCTTGCCGCGCACACGCATGCACCCGGCGGCTGCATCGTGGCCGGCTGTGGCACCGCGCTCACGCTGGATGCGGTGTCCGCCGACGGCCTGCACGCGGAGGGCATGATCGCGTTGTCGCCGGAACGCATGCTGCAGGCCTTGCACGCGGCCACGGCCATCGCCGATCGCAACGCTGACGCCTTTGCCATCGACGCCCGCGACGACACCGCGATCGCATTGCAGGCCGGCTGCTGGGCATCGGCCGGCGCGCTGGTGGAATGGTTCGCGGCGCGCTCCAGGAAAAACGCTGGCGCGGAGCACGTCTGGTTGCACGGCGGCTGGGCGCGGCAGTTGGCCGGGTGGCTTGCGCAGGATGGTTTTGCGGCGGAACTGCTCGACAACGCGGTGTTGCGCGGTCTCGCCATTTGGGCGGAAGCACAGTTGTGCGATCATCCCTGATCGCCGTTTCCTTGACGAACCGGCCAGCGCGCAGGCCCCAAGGCACAGACATCACCACGGCCATGAAGCCGCCATCCATGGCCAAGAACTCCGTGACCCGACTTTCACAACAGCCGCTTCGAGCAGGCCATCTTGGGCGCTGAATCAATGTTCCTCCGACTCCTGTTCCTGTTGTTGCTGGCCCTGAACCTCGGCGCGGGCGCATGGTTGCTGTTCGGGCGCGTGCCGGCCCGCGCCCTGCCGCCGCCGGCGGACCCGGGCGTGACCGAGTTGCGCCTGCTCCCGGAACAGCCGGCCAGGGCACCCGCGCGGGCACCCGCTGCGTCCGCTCCCGCCATTGCCGAAACCTGCAGCACGCTCGGCGCGTTCACCACCGCCGTCGACATGCGGGCCGCCATGCAGGCGCTCTCGCCGCATGTCGCGAGAATCCAGTACCGCGAAGAACAGGTCAGCCATTCGCATGGATTCTGGGTTTACCTGCCCGCCACCGCCGATCGCGAAGCGGCATTGGACGAAGCGCGCAAACTCGCGGGCAAGGGCATCAACGACTACTACGTCGTGACTGCGGGCGATGCGCAGAACACGATCTCGCTGGGCCTGTTCGACAACGCATCGAACGCGCAGAACCGCGTGGCCACGCTGAAGCAGTTGGGTTTCCCGGCGCAGGTCAAACAACGCGTCGATACCGAACCCGCGTACTGGGTGGATTACGCGGTGAAGGCCGGGGGTTCGTTCGATTGGCAGGCATGGCTGCCCGGCCGCAACGACCTGCGGGCCAAGCCGATCGACTGTTTCTGAAAGCGGTCGCGGGCCAAGCGTGTGCCTGCGATAATGCGAAACACGTGCCGGCATAGCTCAGTTGGTAGAGCAACCGCCTTGTAAGCGGTAGGTCGTCTGTTCGAGTCAGACTGTCGGCACCAAATACTCATCCAACGCCATCCCGCCCAATCCAGCCGAACCGATGAAACCCGCCAACCGTGCGGGTTTTTTGTTGCATGTCGTCCAGTTGCGTCCGGCGCAAACTGCCAGTAACCCTGTGAGTAACTCGACGGAAAACGGCCGTCGATTGCGGGTTACCCGCATGCCTGGACGGTTTGCGCGCGAGCGTGACCGCGATCAGGCACACGGCCGGTTGCGGCATTCCGGCAACGATATCCAGCGTGGGACAGCCGCGGCTCCGGCAAGTTGTACAACACGCGCGCGATCACGGTGGGCCTGCGGAATCCGACGATGGGCGCCAAGGCGTTCGACCGCGTCACCGGCAGGCGCGACGGCACGTTGTGGTATTGCCGCGAGATCGCGGAGGTGTTCGCGGAGCACGACGTACCGATGGCCGGCGAACTGCAAGGTGTCGTTGATCCAACGGAAAGCCAAGAATCGATCATCGCGTGGGCACGGGCGGCGCGGACGGCTGTAGGATGGGTCGGCGGTCGGGTCACTGGCGCGAAGCGTGCGTGATCCTGTTCGGGTGAATGACGACCTGCAAATCGTGTGCGTTGTTTCGAAGCAGGCTATCGCTGTTGCAAAGTGCCATGCGAAGAGGCGAGTGATGGCAGCGGAATGGGATTCCCGCGAAGCCGAATTCCGGGCGCAATTCGAGGCGCTGCGCCGGCATTTCATGCGGGAACTTCCGGATCGCAGGGCCGCGCTGGTTTCCGCCTGGGCCGATTGCGCGGATGGCGGTGACGCGGCGCCATGGCTGCGCCTGCGCGATGTGGCGCACAAGTTGTCGGGGTCGGCGCCGAACTACGGGCTGGAAGTCGCGGGCGAAGTCGCGCGTGGTCTCGACAGGTTGCTCTCCGGGCGCACGCCATGCCGCACGCGCGCCAGGGCGGAAGGCGTGGTTGCGCAACTGATGGCAGCACTGGATGAGGCCATCGCGGCAAACTGAGGTGCGGGTGGTTCCGCGCGCGGCCGCGGGCTATGCTGTCAGGTTCTGCACATCATCGGGTGACGGCGCGTGGCGAGCAAAACAAAATCGGTATCCCTGTTCGGCGTCCCCACCGACATCGGCGCGGGTTCCCGTGGTGCCTCGATGGGCCCCGAGGCTTTGCGCGTGGCGGGCCTGCCACAGGCGCTCGCCGCCCGCGGGCTGGACGTCGTCGATCGCGGCAATCTTGCAGGGCCCCTGAACCCATGGCAGCCGCCGCACGAGGGCTATCGCCATTTTGCGGAAGTGGTGGCCTGGAATCGCTCGGTGTTCGACACCGAAACGGCCGAGCTCGAAGCCGGCCGCATACCGGTCATGATGGGTGGCGATCATTGCCTCGCGATCGGTTCGATCGGCGCGGTGGCACGGCATTGCCGCAAACGCGGCCGCAAGCTGCGGGTGCTGTGGCTGGATGCGCACTCCGACTTCAATACCGCGGAAATCACGCCGTCCGGCAACATCCATGGCATGCCGGTCGCCTGCCTGTGCGGGCTCGGTCCGCGCGAGTTGACGGAAATCAGCGGAGAAAGGCCGGCGCTCGTCGCCAGCGAGGTGCGCCAGATCGGCATCCGCTCGGTCGATCCCAACGAAAAGAAGCTGGTGCACGACGCCGGCCTCGAGATCTTCGACATGCGCTACATCGACGAGGTCGGCATGCGTGGCGTGATGCAGCAGGCGCTGGACCGGCTGGACTACGACACCCACCTGCACGTCAGTTTCGACATCGATTTCCTCGATCCCTCGATCGCGCCGGCGGTCGGGACCACCGTGCCGGGCGGACCGACTTACCGCGAAGCCCAGTTGTGCATGGAAATGATCGCGGATACCGGGTTGGCGGCCTCGCTGGACATCGTGGAATTGAACCCGGCGCTGGACGAACACAATCGCACCGCGGAACTGGTGGTGGACCTGGTGGAAAGCCTGTTCGGAAAGTCCACCTTGATGCGTGCCTGAACCGGCAAGCCGTTTCTTCCGAGCGGCCGATAAGCGCCTCATCGTTCGGCAACGCGGCGATCAGCGACGATTGCACGGCAAACCGAGACGCACATCAATCTTTTGCCTGCGTCGCGTCAACAACTGTGTCGGCGACATGCAACGCGCCGGGGTGAGCATGGCTCTTGCAGAGATCGCATCGTCGCCGCGGCTCTGCGGTAGGGAAAGCGTTCAGGCATCCACGTGACCAGGCCCCCGCAAAATCTCGGCATCGTCGGTGCGATACCCGGCGCGCGCGCTGCCTTGCGCTGGTGCGGCTGGGCAGGCATCGGCCTGCTGGTGGTCCCCGCGGTGATGCTGACGGTGCTGGCCGCCATCAGCGGCCAGCACTTCCGCGGTTCCATCCTGGTATGGGCACTGGTGCTCGCCGGGGTGCTGGCGCTTGCGGGCACCGGTTATGCGATGACGATGGTGCTCTCGAGCCTGCGGCGCATGACCGAACTGGCGCAGGTCCTGTGCGAACGCAGCAGCGGCCCGGTGTTCGTGAAGGACGCCACGCATCGTTACCGTTTCGCCAATGACGAGGCGGCCGCGTTGGTCGGACGCCAGCCCGCGGATATCCTCGGCCAACGGGATACCGAGCTCGATCCCGGCCCCACCGCGCTCGCTTTCGAGGAAAACGACCGGGTCTGCCTGGATCGCGACCTGCCGACCCTGTTTCGCGAGACACAGCAAACGCCCGACGGCGAACGTTCCTTCCTGGTCGGCAAGTATCCGCTGCACAACGTGCGCGGGCGCATCGCCGGGCTGCTCGGCGTGGCCCGCGACATTTCCGATGAGCTGGGATTGCAGAGCGTCATGCGCCGGCGCGCCGACGAAACGCGCGTCTGGTTCGACCTGAATCCGCTGCCGGTGGTGGAGTTCGCCGGCTCGGAGCTGCGGATCCTGAATGCCAATCCGGCGGCGTTGCAGTGCTATGGCTACGACCGCGAACACATGCTGCGCCTGCACCTGCCGGATCTGTTCGCGGAGAGTGAAGCTGCCCGCCTGCACGCGTACCTGCGCAAGGAAGGCCGCGCGCTTCCGCCCGGCAGCGTCGCGTGGAAACACCGCAAGGCCGGCGGCGAGTTGTTCGACGTGATTACCGACATGGGCAACCTGCCCCACGAGGCGGTGCCGTCGCACCTGATGCTGGTGCGCGATGTGTCCGGCGAGCAGGCCGCGCAGAGTGCACTGGACGAAGCCGAAGCCCGTTTCGAGGACCTGATCGAATCCGGGCTGGCGATGGTCTGGATGCATGACGCGGAAGGACGCCTTCTGTGGGTGAATGCCGCGATGGCCGATGCGCTGGGCCACGAGCGCGAAAACATGACGGGCCGGTTGCTGTCGGACTTCGTGTCCGACGAGGCGCACGAACATTGGGACGACTACTTCGACCGGACCCGCAGCCTCAAGCGCGACACCGGTTTGCTGCATTTCGTGTCGCGCAATGGCGAACGGCGCGTGTGGCAATACCAGTTCGTCTGCTACCCCGATGCCGAGCCGACGCCTTACGTGCTGGGTTCGGCGCAGGACGTCACGTTGCGGCATCGCTATGAACTGCGGGTGCGCGAGCAGAACCGGCGTGACCCGCTGACCGGCTTCCATACCCGGCGTTACCTCGATGCGTTCGCAATGCAGACCACCGTCGACCAGGAGTGGGGTTGCGTGGTGGTGGACGTGGATTACTTCCGGCAATTGAATTCCAGCGAGGGCCGCGCGCGCGGCGACGCGGTGTTGCGCGACCTCGCGCACCTGCTGAAGAACCATGCGGGCGCGGACGACGAGCTCGTGCGGATGGGTGGCGACGAGTTCGCGGTGGTGCTGCCCCGCGCCAGCCTCGACGTGGTGCGCGAGCTGGCGGATCGCCTGGCCGCCGCTTCGCACGACGGGATGCCGGCGGTGTTCTCGCTGGGCTGGGCGGTACGCGAGGCGGGGGAACCGCTGGAATCGACGCTGCGCCGTGCCGACAAGGTGCTGCTGCAAAATCGCGCGCGCGACCGGCATTGATGTGCGATCGATCCATGATCGCTGCCCGACAGTGGGTTCGCTGACGAGCCCCTTGCTCGCTCGTGGCCCGTCAGGACGACCATCCATGCCTGACGTTTCCACGAAGTCGATTGCGCGCAGGCCGCGCCGCGCTTAGCATTCCCCGTTTGCCTTGCCGGCCGGGCCGGCGTGCGGAGAGCGTGGGTGATGCGCAGCCATTATTGCGGTCTGATCGGGGAAGCCGAAGTCGGCAAGCCCGTCACCTTGTGCGGCTGGGCCGACGCGCGCCGCGACCATGGCGGCGTGGTGTTCATCGACCTGCGCGACCACGAGGGCATCGTCCAGATCGTCGCGGATCCCGATCGCGCGAACGTGTTCGCGATAGCGAGCAAAATCGGCTACGAGGATTGCCTGCGCGTCAGCGGCACGCTGCGGGTGCGCTCGAACATCAACGAAAAGATTCCGACCGGCCGCTACGAAGTCGTGGCCGAATCCATCGAGTTGTTGAGCGCCGCGCGCGACCTGCCGTTCGCGTTGCATGAAAATCCCAACGAGGAAATGCGGCTGAAGTACCGCTACCTCGACCTGCGCCGCCCGGAAATGCAGAAGCTGATGCGCACCCGCATCAAGCTGGTGCAGGCGCTGCGCCGCTGGCTGGACGCGCGCGGTTTCCAGGACATCGAGACGCCGATCCTGACCAAGGCGACGCCCGAAGGCGCGCGCGATTACCTCGTGCCCTCGCGCGTGCACGCGGGGCAGTTCTATGCACTGCCGCAGTCACCGCAGTTGTTCAAGCAGCTCCTGATGATCGCGGGCTTCGATCGTTACTACCAGATCGCGCGCTGCTTCCGCGACGAGGACCTGCGCGCCGACCGCCAGCCGGAATTCACCCAGCTCGACATGGAATTCGCGTTCGTCGAGGAGCGCGACGTGCAGGACACCGTCGAGGCGCTGATCCGCGACGTGTTCCGCGAGGTCGGCGGCATCGAACTGGCCGATCCGTTCCCGCGCGTGACGTGGCAGGAGGCGATGACGCGTTACGGTTCGGACAAGCCCGACCTGCGTATCGGATCGGAATTGGTCGATGTCGGCGACGCGGTGAAGCAGCTCGAATTCAAGGTGTTCTCCGGGCCGGCGAATGATCCGGACGGACGGGTGGCCGCGCTTCGCGTGCCGGGCGGCGCCGATCTTTCGCGCAAGCAACTCGACGACTACGCCGCGCATGCGGCAAAGTTCGGGGCGAAAGGACTTGCATGGCTGAAAGTCACCGAGCTCGCGAAGGGGCTGGAAGGCGTCAATTCGCCGGTTGCGAAATTCCTCGATGAAGCGACGCTCCAATCCATCTTGCAGATCACAGGCGCGCGCGACGGCGATGCGCTCCTGTTCGGCGCCGGCAAATGGACGACCGTCAGCACCTTCATGGGCGCGCTGCGGCTGAAG
>Ga0134128_10011657_pt1 | contig 10503 bp, 10 predicted proteins | sample KB31754_FD_96462 | JGI IMG/M metagenome (GOLD analysis project Ga0134128, IMG submission 96462) | Terrestrial soil microbial communities with excess Nitrogen fertilizer from Kellogg Biological Station, Michigan, USA - KB3-175-4 | ecosystem: Environmental > Terrestrial > Soil > Unclassified ...
AGTTTCTCTTCGTCTTCGATCACCAGTATGCGAGCGCTCATGCCTCTTCCGGCCTCACCGGTAGCAAAACACGAAACACGCTGCCTTCGCCCTTTTCGCTCTCAACGGTGATGGCCCCCCCATGCTGATCCACGATCTTTGAAACGATTGGAAGCCCCAGCCCGACGCCGCTCGATCGGGTCGTGAAAAATGGATTGAAAATACTTTCAAGGTTGGCCTTATCAATTCCTGAACCACGGTCGATCACAGCTATTTCTATGGAACCGTTCAGTCGCCGGGTCTTCACGGTCACCGCTCCCTGCGCCGGACTCGCTTGCGCCGCGTTCAAGATCAGATTATAAAAGACCCTCTCCATCAACTCGCTGTCGAACGGAAAAGGCCGCACGTCCGGGGAATAGTTGCGGTAGATCACTGCGTCGAGGGGCGGATCGTGCCGCTCCACCTGCTGGATCGCGCGATCGATCGCCTGGTGAACATCCGCTAGCTCCGCGTGCACAGCCAATGGGCGCGCAAAGTCCAGGAAACGTGTCACCAGCGAATTGGTACGGTCCACTTCGCTTGAAATGAATCCGGCCATCTCGCGCGCTATTTCGTTCTCGCCCGCAACGCTCTGCAACAGCAATTCCGCCGACGTCTTCATCGTGTGCAGTGGATTGCGAAGCTCATGTGCCAAACCCGCTGAAAGTTGCCCAATTGCGGCGAGGCGCTCCGATCTTCGGACGGACGCTTCCGCCACTTCGAGGTTCCGGTTCGCCTCCGCCAACTTTTCGGCCGCGGCCTGATAACGGGCCTGCGTGAGGCTCGATTCAACCAGGTGATGCGTCAACACGCTGACCAGCAGCAAGAGAAGCACTCGAAGGTAGAGTTCCTTGATCTGGTCCGGAGGGATGTATTGGTCCGGCTTAAGGCGCAAAAGGAATGAGAGATAGGCGAGAGACGCGGCCGCGGCCGCTAAAATTGTTCCGCCTAGGTTGAGAGACGTCGCGGCCGAGATCACCGGAAATAGGAGTATCCAGTAATAGCTGCTGGCGACGCCATCCGTCCAACCGATCAGCAGGTAACAGAGCACGAGTTTGATTAGAAACGAGATCGCGCTTCCCGTTTGCGTCAAAAACCAGGGAATTTTCGATTCAGCCACCTGGTAGATGGCAAGACTGAAGAGCAGCGCGCTCATCATCGTCGTGCGATCCGGCCCAAACAGCGCGAGCGCGGAGAATAACACGATCCATAACAGATCGCGTACGCGAATCAATCGGATCAACGGCCGCGGCCAAGCGAGCGGTTCCACGCTGCCATGTTATCCGGGATTGTGCCAGAATAGGGTCACAACTGCTTTTCGAATGAATTCTTCCAATGTTTCCGCGTTTCCTCTGGACAGCGACGTTCCTCCATCGGGGGATGTTTCTTTCGGCTCGATCCTCTCTCAATTTGAAGAGGGACAGCACGATAAGCCCGGCGAAGGTGTTCGTGGAACGGTGGTCTCTCTTGGTCCCGATTCCGTTTTCGTCGATATAGGCCGGAAAATGGACGGCGTTCTGCCCATCGAAAAAGTTCGTGACGAGAACGGCGCGATTAGTGTCCACGTTGGCGATGAGTTGGTGGTCAGTATCACCGGGCGCGATCAGGAAGGAAACTACCTTCTTTCCACTCTCGAAGTAGCGCGCCCGAAGGATTGGAGCGCATTTGAAAAAGCGTTTGCCGATAAGACGCCAATCGCCGGCACAGTGACGGAACTGGTGAAAGGCGGACTGCGCGTCGATTGCGGCGTCAAGGCATTCCTGCCGGCTTCACGGAGCGGCGCGCGCGATCAGGCGGAAATCGAAAAGCTGGTCGGTCAGGAGATCCAGTGCCGGATTATCAAGCTCGACATCGCCGATGAGGATGTCGTCGTCGACCGCCGTGTGATTCTGGAAGAAGAAGAACGAAAGGCCAAGGACCGGGCGTTCGACACGCTTCAGGAAGGGGCGGTCCTTCGTGGCGTAGTGCGCAGCCTGACGGATTTCGGAGCGTTCGTGGACCTTGGCGGAGTAGACGGCCTGCTGCATGTCGCTGATATGTCATGGACGCGCGTTACAAAACCGTCCGACGTCGTGTCTCCCGGTGACTCCATTGAAGTAAAAGTGCTGAAAGTGAGCCCGGAAAACCGGCGCGTTTCGCTCGGTTTGAAGCAACTTGCCGCGGATCCCTGGACCATCGTGTTGGAAAAATTAAAAGTAGGCGATCGTGTTCAGGGCAAGGTTTCCCGGCTCACGGATTTTGGTGCATTCGTCGAGCTGATGCCCGGCGTGGAGGGCCTGATCCATATCTCGGAGATGTCGTGGACCAAGAAAATCCGCAAACCTGCCGACATAGTGAATCCGGATGACCTTGTCGACGTCGTCATACTCGGCGTGAAACCGGCCGAGCATCGCATTTCGCTAGGATTGAAACAAGCTCTCGGCGACCCATGGGAGGAAGCGGAAAGAAAATTCGCTCCAGGAACTGTCAGCGAGGGGCCTGTTACAAGCCTTACCAACTTCGGCGCCTTTGTGGATCTCGGCAACGGTATTGAGGGGATGATCCATATCTCGGATATCAGCGGCAAGAAGCGTCTGAACCATCCACGGGAGGCGCTGACTGTCGGCGAGACGGTAAAGGCGGCTGTACTTGAAATGGACAAGGCGAAGCGCCGTATCCGGCTCAGCATAAAGCGGCTCGAGCCTACGAGCTTCGACGAGTACGCCGCCGAGCACAAGATTGGCGACGTGGTGACCGGACGCGTCATTGAGGCTTCGGCCACGAAGGCGCGGGTGGAATTGGGCGAAGGCGTATCAGCCGATTGTAGCTTGACTGCCCCAGCCCCGAATGCGCCGAAAAGCTCCGCAGTCAAGCCGGACTTGGGTGCGGTGACAGCTCTTTTGACAGCAAAATGGAAATCAGGCGGGGGATCTCAACAGCAGTTGAGCGGTAGTGGCGTCCGTCAGGGCCAAGTTCGGAGTTTCAGGATCCTCAGCCTAGACGCGCCCCATAAGCGCATCGAACTCGAATTGGCCGAATAATCGGGGTAGTTTCGGCCTGGAGACGATCCGGGTGACCTTTCCCGACAAGCACCGTCTATCTCAATTAGTGCAAGGGAATTCGAACGCCGTAGCGGTACAACCGGAGCGTTCGGTTGGTTCCATGGATGAAGCGGCTCTGATTCGGGCGGCTCAGCAGGGGGATGAGTCTGCATTCGAGCAGTTGGTGCGTCTTCACGACCAAAACGTGCTTCGGCTTGCCCTCAATCTGCTCCGTTCGCAAGAAGATGCACGCGACGTGTACCAGGAAGCCTTTCTGCGCGTTTACCGCAATCTCAATGCATTCCGTTTCGACTGCAGCTTTCACACTTGGCTATACCGGATTGTGACCAATCTATGCGTCGACGCTCTTCGCAAGAGGCGGGTCAGGCGCGAAGAGTCGTCCGTGCTCGCCACCCCCGACGGAATGCTGGACCGCATGGATACGGTTGAAGAGGCGCGTGCGGATGGCGATCCGCAGCGTCATCTGCTAAGCCGGCAACTGAACGGTAGAATTCAATTAACGCTCGAATCTCTGACTCCTCGGGAGCGAATTGTTTTTGAGATGAGGCACTATCAGGGCTTGCGGCTACGAGCGATCGGCGATGCCCTCGGCACCACCGAAGAAGCGGCCAAGAATTGCTTATTTCGCGCGACGCAGAAGATGCGCGCCGCGCTCGGAGATTTTCTATGAGGTGCGATGAAGTTCGGAAGATCGCTCCGCTATTTCTTTACGGCGAGCTTTCGTTTGATGGAGAGGAACAGTTCGAACAGCACCTGGAAGGTTGCCCAGATTGCCGGAGATTTCTGGAGCGTGAAAAAGCTCTTCAGAGTTGTCTCGATGAAGTGGAGTCCGATTTACCGGCAGGACTGCTCGGGACCTGCCGCCGAGACCTTCGGGCCAGCCTTGAGAGTTCAAGCGGGCACCCTGGGCATTGGGAGAGGTGGCGCGAGGCGTTTGCAATTCGATGGATTCCCTTGCCTTCCTTTGCGCAGCCCGCTGGCGCGATCGCGCTGGTTCTGTTTGGCTTTTTCGCCGCGCGCTTCTATTTTGGTTCCATCTCTCCTGGATCAAGCGACGCCCAGCATGCTGCCTTGACCGCGCCACTCTCGACACGGATAAGATACTTAGAGCCCGACGGGTCCGGGCACGTGCAAATTGTGGTGGATGAGACGCGCCAGAGGGTTTTGACTGGCGATGCGGATGACGAATCGATTCGCCGTCTTCTTTTGACGGCGGCACAGGATCCGCGCAATCCGGGCCTGCGGGTTGAATCGGTTGATTTGCTTAAAAATCACATGGAATCGGCCGAGGTCCGGCGAGCTTTGCTCACCGCGCTTCAGCATGACCCAAACGCGGGAGTCCGCCTGAAGGCGCTCGATGGCCTTAAGCAGTTCGCCGCAGATCCGGAAACGCGGCAAGTTCTCATGCATGTTTTGCTCGCGGATAAGAATCCGGGAGTACGGACACAAGTCATCGATCTGTTGGTGCGGCAGAAGAACGAAAAGATGGTGGGTGTGTTCCAAGAACTGATGCACAAGGAGCAAAACGGCTACGTTCGCCTCCGCTGTGAGCGGGCTCTTCGTGAAATGAATGCGTCGTTGGGGACGTTCTGACGTGATAGGCCACCGTGTGATGCCAGCCTTGGCCGTGGGATTACTCACTGGGGTTTTGAGCTTCGGACAGTCCTCCACCGCTGTCGTTCGCGATGGCTCGTGGTGGACTCAGACTTCTAAAGGATCCATTGCGGCGTCTGGCGTGGAGCGTGTGCGGATTCACGCCGAGGGCGGCGTGGCCCTGCTCGGAAATAGCGGCACATCGGTCTCGTACTCCCTCAAGGAGCGGGTACGCGCCTCGAATTCCGCGCGCGCAGAGTCCCGTTTGCGCGCATTCCGGATAGAAAGCCGCCGAGTAGGCGCCGCGCTTCATCTCACATTCACGACCCCAACGGCCGGATATACCAGCGCGGAACTCACGGTCGCCGTTCCACGTGATCTTCCGATCGTTGAAATCGAGAGCCTGGGTGGGGATGCGTCAGCGACGAATTTCGATGGTATTCTTCGGCTCGTAACAGGCGGCGGCCAAATCGATGCAGACCGTCTCCAGAATTGTTTCTTCAAAACCGCTGGTGGAGATATCCGCATCGGATTAGTTGCGGGTCCCCTTCAGTGTTATACAGGTGGCGGCACGATCCACGTTAGCAGAGCGAGCGGTGATGCTCATCTGGAAACGGCCGGCGGCGATATCGACGTGGGAGAAATTGACGGAGGGCTTACTGCTCTGACCGGAGGGGGTAATATCCACATTACACGCTCGCTCCAGGCGGTCGTCGCTAAAACACGAGGCGGCCTGATCGAAGTGCAGCATGCCGGGGGCCTTGTCACGGCGCAGACTGCCGCGGGTTCCATTCAGGTGACCTCGTCCCAGGGAGTTCATTGCGCTTCAACGAACGGAACAATCAGGCTGCGGAACGTGGCGGGAGTTTTGCGGGCTTCGACCGAATCGGGCAGCATCCTGGCAGAATTGCGGCCGGGAGAATCGCTGGGGGATTCAACGCTGAGCACTAATGCAGGCGATATTACAGTTTTGATACCGCCTCATATGGCGTTGACTGTTTTTGCGCGGAATGAATCGCGAGGCGCGACTGGGCGGATCATTTCGGATTTTCCGGAGATTCATTCAGCGGCCTATCATGGCTTGTTGCCACAAACAGCCCAGGGATCGCTAAATGGCGGCGGCCCGAAGTTACGACTCGTTGCCGCGGGCGGCACGATTTTTCTTCGTCGCTCGCGATAACTTTATATGCGTTTTTTCATCACTTTTCGTCTTTGTCTCACCTCAGCTTTGCTGCTCCTGGCCGCCGGGTCTGCTAATAGCCAGACGTGGCCTGGGCTGCCGGCTCCTCACGTTCCGTCAGTGGCATTCGCGTGGTTTGGCGGCACTAGCGGGAGTTATCTCGGTATTGGGGCCGTTGAAATCGGCTCGAAACGAGCCAAGTCACTGAAATTGCAAGAAGATCGCGGAGTCGAATTGACCTGCATTGAAGATAACAGCCCTGCTGCCAAGGCCGGCCTCCAAGTGGGCGATATCGTGCTGCAGTACGGCGGAGAAAAGATCAAGGGGATGGAACAACTCAGTCAGCTGGTCCGTGAAACTCCGGCGGGCCGGCGCGTGAAGTTGGTTATCGATCGCGACGGCGCGAAGATGACGATTTCCGCTGTCGTTGGTTCCCGGGCCGTAACGGTACCCAGCGGTTTCCGGGCACTTAATACGTCATTTCCAAACGACGATATGGCGGCAGTTCCGTTTGTGCCGGGAATGCCTGGGCTTGAACAGCCGATTGGCGGCCGGAACGGAGAGCGGATCGGCATCGAAATCGAAGCCTTGCCCCCGCAACTTGCCGGGTTTTTCGGAGTCAAAGCTGGAGCGTTGGTTGGCTCCGTTCTGGCGCAATCTCCGGGAGAACACGCTGGGATTCGTGCCGGCGACATAATCGTCAAGATTAACGGGATGCAAATTAGAACACCGGCCGAAGTAGTTGACGCAATTGATTCGCGTTCCAGCGATAGAATCCCGGTGTTGGTAGTGCGCAAGCGCCGCACCAGGATACTCAGGCTCAACCTGGATAGCGGTCGGCCAAAACAGCCGTCCGGCGTTGTTGCCGAGCCGGTCAATTCGCGGTAATCTTGCGGGCTTGGCCTGCAGAAAGTTTATGTACTTTAACGAGCAAATCGACCTCTCCGCGCGGAAGATGCAACGCCGAGGCGATATCAGCCTCGCCGGTGCCGTTTCGAACCATACGGAGGACTTGGGTTCGTTTCGTTAAATTAATGCCGTTTCCGGCTGGAGGCGGAGCAAAACCTCCCCCTATCTCCTCAATATCCCTCAATTCCCGCGTCAACGCCTCCAGTTTTTGCTCAAACGAAGCCAATGCCTCAAAGGTCCCAGCATCTTTTTCACTCACATGCCGTCGAACCCGGTATATCTCTTTCTTTAATGACACAAAAAGGTACACGCAGGCGAAAGAGCCCCCGGCGATACACAAATAAGGCAAAATTGATAATAAAATGTTCACTTTAACGCTCGCAATCTTTCCTGGCGATTAACTATCTCGTGAATTCGCACACCGAAATTACCTTCGATGACCACAACTTCTCCTCGTGCAATGAGGCAATTGTTCACGATAATCTCGACCGGTTCTGAAACGGACCTGTTCAGTTCGATAATCGATCCGGTGGTCAGCTTGATGACATCCTTCAACGGTAATTGCGCCCTGCCGAATGAGACACTCACGGGTAATTCGACGTCAAGCAACAGGTCCAGCTGTTTCGGCGCAGCCACCTGGGTTTCCGATTCGTGGCGGTCCAGGTCTCCTCTTCGGGTAGGTGCCAGTTCGCCTTCCAGGCGCAGTATTTCCTCCAGCGCTGGATGTGCTATTACCCAGATCTCTATCGTCGTTCCATTCCCGAATACGAGCCGGACGCTCCGCGCACGGGAGACCAACTCCCCAGGATCCGAATCCCGGCAGTCCGCGATTTCTAGAGGCCTTCCCAATCGCGTTGTGAGCTGTGTTGCCGTTCCGCTAGAGGCTTGGCTTATGACCTCACGATACGTTCCTTGAGCCGTTTCAGGGTCCACTTCGGAGATTTCCGCCGCCCGAAGGACGCTCGATCCAATCTCAAGCCAGGCACTCTCTACAGCTCCGATCCACAGTCCACCATCCTGGCAGACGCTGAAAAGCTGTTCAATCCAGATTGCTCCAGAAGGCGGCGGCGTCTGGGCAGGGGTATCTGGACATTCAACCGTCGGCGAGACCCCGGTCATCGAACCGAGAACGGACGCCAATTGTGCGACCCACTCCTCAATTAGGCGGATGTCCGGCATCCGTCACCTCCATGTGCACCCTTCTCAGTTGGCCAACGTTTTGTCAGCAACGACCGCAATCTCAAAATCGCCTGCGATTTGAGCTGTGATACACGCGATTCGTGTAAATGAACAACCTTGGAGATTTCACGGAGCGTCAATTCCTCGTAAAAATAAAGACTGAGAATAATCTGTTCATTGCGTGGCATGCGCTCGATCGCTTCTGCAAGTAGGCGGTGTAATTCGGCGCGCTCGGCGAGCCTAGAGGGCCAATTCTCGTCGTCATCCGAGAGGTATTTGAGCAAATCGTGGCCCTCTTCATCCGATCCCGCTCCTTCGAAACTCCCGATGTTCACTCCCCGAATATCTACAAGCCATTCGTGATATTCGTCGAGATCGAGCTTTAACTCAGCCGCAATCTCTTCCTCCGTCGGGGTCTGGTGGAGACGTTGTTCGAGAGCGGAGATCGCGAATTCGATCTGCTTGGATCTCTTTCGCTGCTGGCGAGGGGCCCAGTCGAGTCCACGCAAACTATCGAGTATCGCGCCACGAATCTTGTACTCTGCATAGGTCTTGAGCTTGACATTGTGAGTTGGATCGAAGCGATCTATCGCCGAGATCAGTCCCACAACGCCCGCTGAAACCAGATCATCGAGATTGACGCTCTCGGGAAGCCTCTCGTGGATCCTCCGCGCGATGAGGCGTACCTGGGGAAGGTGTTCGAGAATCAAACGTTCGCGTTCTTCCGCAGAACAAGCGGCTGTCGCGTAAGCTTGAACGGAGGGACTCTGGCCGGCGTGCAAGATAAGCCTCCCTAAGCCGCTGCTGAAACGGCGCGGACTGCGGGAACGGGGTTTCCCAGAATTAATTCAATCACGCGATTTTTGCTGGCTTCCTCGAGATCTTCGGGGATCAATGGACCTCGAGAGAAGTAGGAAAGGGGCTTACCTGTCCTGATCGCCTCATTGAGAATGGCCCCGTGCGTGTCTGTTTCGTCTAGTTTAGTGAATAACAGCCTTGAAGGATGAAAGATCTCATAATCGTCCACAATCCTACGAACATCCGCAGCTTTCGTAGATGCTGCTATCACTAATTGGACATCCGCGTGTCCCGCGAGCATCTGAGCCAGATCTTCGGCGTCTCTCATTTCATGGCGACTGAATCCAGGTGTATCGATCAGAACGAGACCCCGAGCGTGATGCTCTCCGAGTGCTTGGCCTAGAGCGGCTGGCGTTTCCACGGCCTGAAAGCCGATGCCCAGAATTGCCGAGTATGAGCGGAGGATTTCGCTGGCAGCTACTCGATGGAAATCGGCCGTCAGAATCTGACACGTCCTCCGTGCCTGCAGACCATAGTGGACCGCGAGTTTCACGAGCGTCGTTGTCTTCCCCACTCCTGGAGGACCTACAAGGGCTACCGCGCGCCGGTTTTCTCCCGGCAATGAGGCGTCCATCTTGATTCGTTTGCTAATCCCGCGTTCGAGTACACTACGAATCTGTTCGTCATTCCTCGCTGTTTCCGCCGCGGGGTTGTTGCCGCTGGAATCATCTGAGAGTAAGGACTGGACAAGATGGGGTTCGACTTCCGCGTCGATTAGTGCGGCGGCTGCCGCCGGCCAGCAGGCATTTTCCACCCCTTTTGAAGCTGTTCGGTTGACCCAGGACGACAATCTTTCAATTCCCTTGCGCAAATCCAAAATCTCACTGGAAAGTTTTTCGATCGAATCAGGCGTGGACGATCCGCGCGGCGTAGAGTGCGTGCGGCTTGCGCCGGGTCTCGCGGCAGTCTCTTCTTCCGGCACGCTCGCACAAACGACCTCGTACTCCCCAAGAAAACGGGTATCCGGACCTGTCTTTCGCGAATGGACCAACACGGCGTCAGATCCGAGTTCGCGCCGGGCTGCGCCCAGAGCCGTTTCTACCGAATGCGAAAAATATGATTTCAGTTTCATTGTTGCCTTTCGTCTATTCCCAGTTCGTCTACTGGACAACTCCCAACGAGACCGCCTTTACCCCAGGTGGAATTTCCCCGTGGGATAGAACAGCGAGATTCGGGATTGCCGGCTCCGCAATCTGTCTCAGGAAAAACCGCGCTCCTGAGCTTGCCAGCAACACGGCGGATGCTTCGGCGGAACCGCACTTCTGTTTAACTTTTTCGAGGATGTCGCGAATACGCTGTGGCGGCAGATTCAAATGACTCGAAGACTCGCTATGCTCGACGGCCGACTCAATCGCTTGTTCCAGGGAGGGATCGAGGAAATACGCCATCAGGTCACCATTCGGGTTGAGATAGGGCTTCACCAACATCCGGCGAACAGCCTGTCGAGTGTACTCGGTGAGCAAAACGGGATTTTTCGTGACCACCGCTGCTTCTCCAAGCGCCTCAAGAATCGTAGTGGCATCTCGAATCGAAACGCGCTCCCGAAGCAGGTTTTGCAACACCTTCTGCACGGTCGCGAGAGGCAGCAGCTTTGGCACTAGATCCTCTACTGCCTTCGGGTTATCTTCCGCGACGCGATCGAGAAGTTTCTTGGCATCCTGGCGCGAGAAAAGCTCGTGAGCATAGCGCTTCACAATCTCGCCAAGGTGCGTGCCGGCTACCGAT
>Ga0134128_10011658_pt1 | contig 10503 bp, 9 predicted proteins | sample KB31754_FD_96462 | JGI IMG/M metagenome (GOLD analysis project Ga0134128, IMG submission 96462) | Terrestrial soil microbial communities with excess Nitrogen fertilizer from Kellogg Biological Station, Michigan, USA - KB3-175-4 | ecosystem: Environmental > Terrestrial > Soil > Unclassified ...
CCTTGTGCCCGTGTTCGAGGGCGTCTTCAAGCAGTTCGGCGGGGAACTGCCGAAGATCACCCAGGTCTCGGTGTTCCTCTCGCACGCGGTCACCGGCTACTGGTGGCTGATCTTCTTGCTCATGGGCGGGTCGGTCTTCGGCTTTCTGAAGTGGAAGTCCTCGTCGTGGGGGCGCCCGCAGTGGGATCACTTCCGCCTGCGCATACCGATGAAGATCGGCGCGATCGTGCAGCAGGTCGCCGTGGCGCGCTGGGCGCGCACGCTGGCCTCGCTGACGAGCGCCGGCGTGCCGCTGCTGCTCGCGCTGGACATCACCGGCCGGACCGGCGGAAACGTCGCGGTCGAGGAGGCGATGGAGGGGGTGATCGCATCGGTCAAGCGCGGCGGAACGATCGCCGCGCCGATGGCCCAGGCGCCGATCTTCCCGGTGATGGTCACGCACATGGTCGGCGTCGGCGAGGAAACGGGCGCGCTGGACTCGATGCTCGACAAGGTCGCCGAGTTCTACGAGGACCAGGTCGAAGCGTCGGTGAAGGCGCTCACGTCGATCCTCGAGCCGATCATGATCATCGTGATCGGCAGCATCGTCGGCTTCATCGTCATCTCGATGTACCTGCCGCTGTTCTCGGTCTACAACAGCATCAAATAGCCGCGCCGCCCGCGCCGTCCGGCCGCCGATCGCCCGGGGGGCGCCGCCCGCGCCGCCCGGCGGCGAGCGCCCGGCCGTCAGCCCTGCGGCCGGCCGCCGATGCGCAGGCGACCGTCGAGCACCGACAACGACAGCTCGCCGTCGAGCAGCGCAAGCAGCTCGGCGCCGGCCAGCTCGCGCCGCCAGCCGCGCAGCGTACGCACATCGGCCTCGCCCGCGCGCGCGCGCCATGCCGCGACGATCGCCTGCAGGTCGGCGCGCGCTGCGAGCAGCTCATAGGCGATGCCGGCGTCGCGTGCGCGCGCGCGCAGCAGCGCCTCGGCCAGCGCGATCAGCGGCGCGTCCTCGGGCCTGGGCGCCGGCGGGCGGGCCTCGCGCAGCGCCGCCTCCTCGGGCAGCTCGCGCGCGCCGCGCACGACCGCCAGCAGCTCCTCGCCGCGCCTTCGCAAGTTCGCCGCGCCGGAGCCGCGGATCTGCTCGAGCTCGGCGCCCGAGGAGGGCTTTCGCTTGGCGATCTCCATGAGCGCCGCGTCTGAGAGCACGCTCTGCACGGGCCGGTCGCGCCGCGCCGCGGTCTCCTCGCGCCACTGCACCAGCGCGCGCGCGATCGGTCGCGCCGACGGGCTGAGGTTGCGCACGCGCGGCAGGCGCGCGAAGATCGCCTGCGGGTCGCGCTCGTCGCTGGAGTGCGCCAGGGCGGCGCACTCCTCGCGCGCCCACTCCAGGCGTCCCAGCTCACGCAGGCGCCGCTGCAGCTCGCCGGCCAGCTCGAGTAGGTGCTCGACGTCGCCGCGCGCGTATCCAAGCTGCTCGGCCGACAGCGGGCGCGTGTCCCAGCGCGTGAAGCTGGCGCTCTTGGCCAGGCGCACGCCGAGCGCGTCGTTGAGCAGCGACTCATAGGACGACTGCGCGCCCATTCCCGCGAAGCCCGCCGCGACCTGCGTGTCGAACACGTTGGTCACCTCCGTGGCGAGCGCGCGACGCACCAGCGCGACGTCCTGGCGCCCGGCGTGCAGGACGACCTCCACGGCGGGGTCGGCGAGCAGTGCCGCCAGCGGCGCGCCGTCGAAGCCCTCGGCCAGCGGGTCCAGCAGCTCGATGCGCCTGTCGTCGCCGTCGGGGGAGGCGACGGCGAGCTGGATCAGGCATAGCAGCGTGCGGTAGCGCCCCTCGCCGACGAACTCGGTGTCCAGCGCCAGGCGCCCGGACGCGCGCGCAATGTCGGCCACGGCCAGCAGCGACGAGCCGTCGCCGTTCATGGCTTGACGCCGGGAAGCCGCCACAGCACCTTGCCCCGGTCCAGGCCGGCGCTGCGCGAGACGTCGGCGCCGTGCGCGCGGATCCATTGCGCGGGCGCCGAGCAGGCCGGGTTCTTAGGCGCGGTGGGGCTCGTCGGGTGGGGGCAGGGGGAGTTGAGGAAGGCGTAGCGGACTTCGCCGGCGGCGATCAGCCGCTTTAGCTGCTCGACGGTCGTGAACACACGCGCGCCGTAGCTGGTGAGGATCACGATCGGGCGCGCGTCCTGCACGATCAGCGAGCCGATCTGCGTGGCCGACTGCGCGGCGACCTCGTAGCGCGCGCTCCCCTGGTGCGCGCGCAGGTAGTTGCTGACCAGGCGCTGCTCTTGCACCGGCAGGGCGCCGACATAGCCCGCGTCTGATACGTGGTCGTCGATCGCCGTGATGTCCGTGCCGACGGAGATCGCGAGCACCGCGCAGAGCGTGGCCACGAGCACGCCCATCGGGGCGATCGCCGAGCGCGCCCGGCCAGGCGCGCCCGGCCACCTGGCAAGCACCGCCAGCGCCAGCGCGGCGAGGGCGGCGACGAAGGAGATCCACCACTCCGAGGAGGCCCCGTAGAGCAGCCACCGGCCGTACACGACGACGCCCACGAGGCTCACGACGAGCACGATCGGCCGGGCGCGCCCGCGCGCCTGGCTGGCCCAGGCGGCGCCGATGCCGAGCACCGCGGCGACGGCGGGCACGAACCCCTCGACATAGCGTGGGTGCAGGCGGGCCATGTGGCTGAACAGCACGATGCCGGTCAGCAGCCACAGCGCAAGGCCGGCAGCCGCCGCGACGCGCATCCGCCGCTCGCCCTCGTCCTCGTCCTCGCCGGCCCCCTCGTCGTCCTCCCCGACGGCGACGCGGCGACGCACGACGCCCCACAGCAGCGCGGGTATGCCGAGCAGCAGCGCGGCGAGCAGCTGCATGCCCAGGCGCTCGCCCGACAGCGGTCCGATGCGCGCGAGCAGGCGGGTCGGCGAAGGCGTGACGATCGGGATGTGGTCGCGCTGGGACTGCGTGGCGACGGGGTACTCGTGCCCCGGTTCATAGACCGTGAACTGCGGTTCGGGCGATTTGCCGCCGAGGCGCTCGCCGCCGTTGAAGACGAACACGGCGTTCCACGCGCTGCCGTTGGTCGAGCCGATCGCCCACGGGCGCTCGTGCGCGGGCACGAGCAGGGTGGCCGTCAGCCAGGCCAGCGCGACGACGACGTACACCGCCCCCGCGGCTGCGATCTCGAGCATCCGCCGCGCCGGCGGCGCGGGGAAGCCGAGCAGCGCGATCACGACCAGCGCCGGCAGCGCGACGAGCGACTCGAGGATCTTCACGTCGAAGGCCAGGCCCATCACGGCGGCGCCGGCGAACAGCCAGCGCGATCGCCCCGTGTCGCAGGCGCGCAGGATCAACAGCAGCGCCAGCACGATCAGCGCCATCATCACCGCGTCCATCGTGTCGCTGCGCGAGGTGATCACCTCGACGGGCAGCACCGCCAGCGAGACCGCCGCGGCCAGGCCGGCGGTCGTGCTCCACATGCGCCGCACGGCGAGGAACAGCAGCGGCACGGCGGCGATGCCGGCGAACGCCTCCGGGAGCTTCAGCGCGCTGTTGGAGAAGCCGAACAGCTTGACGCTGAGCACCTGCAGCCACAGGTCCACCGGCGGCTTGTCGATCGAGACGCTGGCCGCCGGCTCGAAGGCGCCGAAGAAGAAGTTGTGCCAGGAGAGCCCCATGCTGCGCACGGCGGCGTCGTAGAAGGGGTCGGGCTGGACCTTGCCGATCACGACCAGGCGCAGGGCCGCCGCCGCGGCGGTGATCGCGCCGAGCAGCACCCACTCATACGCCCGAACCGGCTTTCTCATGCGCGGGGCGCTAGTGTCAGCGCCTCGTGGCGAGCGAGCAAGGCGACAGCGCAGATCGAACCGAGGAGTCCCACGGGCCGCGGGAGTGTATGCCCTGCCGCGGCACCGGCAAGGTGATCTCCAACCTCGGAGGCGCGCCGAGCACCGTCACATGCCCCTGGTGCGAGGGCGGCGGCGTCCGCCTGGCGGCGGTGGACGCCCAGGCCAAGTGGCTGGGCGACGAGCCGGCGCAGGCCGACGAGGCCTAGGCGCAGGCCGGCGAGCCCGAATAGCAGGCCCTCAGGCGGCGACCGCGGGCGCCCGCAAGGCAATAGTGCATGCGTCCAGCAGGGATGCAGGACTAAAGATCACACACCTCGCGGTCGATGCACCGGCTGACAAAGCCAGTGTCGAGGTGCCAGGGCAGTACACCTCAATGGGTGTGTAGCAAAGCCGACGAACCTCGCAAGCCGATCGTCACACATCGGCAGACCGGGGGACGTATCGCCACTTGCGGGCGATGGGCCAAGAGCTGGCGCTCTGTAACCGGATCCTAGGAGGATTCACATGTTGTATCGACTGCGCCAGCGCTTGAGCAATGAGGGTGGTTTCACCCTGATCGAGCTTCTGGTCGTGATCCTGATCATCGGCATCCTCGCCGCGATCGCCATTCCCTCGTTCCTGAACCAGAAGGGCAAGGCCAACGACGCTTCGGCGAAGGAGCTTGCCCGTACGGCCCAGACGACGGCGGAGACGATCGGAACCGAAAACAACGGCGAATACGGCAAAGTCAGCCCGACCGAACTGAACGCTGTTGAAAAAACGATTCCGACATCGGAAACGGGCGGAAACGCCTACGTCAGCGCCGCGTCGGGAACGGCGAACAGCTACTCGGTGACTGCGAAAGCGGTTGCTGCGAGCGGTAACACGTTCACCATCGAACGCAAATCAAACGGCGAAATCAAACGTACCTGCACGACCGCCGGGACAGGTGGCTGCAACAGCTCGGGTACCTGGTAGTCACAGCCATGGGGCCCACGGCCCCAGACGCTTGAGCAGCACCTCGGGGGGCGGCCGAACGGCCGCCCCCCGATTTGCGTTTGCGACCCGCATTGACGCGGCTCGTCGCACGCGCGGCGGTCGAGGCGCACGACGCGCCCCATTCAAGTGCCCCGGGATGCCGGTCGATCAGTCACCATGGACGCTGTTGCATTCGCCGGGGTGATGGGGGCGATCGTCGGCTCGTTTTTGAACGTGGTCGCCTACCGGCTGCCTCGCCGCCAATCGCTGGTCGCGCCGGCGTCGCAGTGTCCCGCCTGCGGCACGCCGGTCAAGCCTTACGACAACATCCCGATCCTCTCGTTTCTGCTGCTGCGCGGGCGCTGCCGGCGCTGCGCTGCGAAGATCTCGTCGCGCTATCCGATCGTGGAGGCGCTTACCGGCGCGCTGTGCGCCGGCGCCGTCGTCGCGCACGACTCGGCGGCGGGAATCGCGCTGAGCATCGCGCTGATCCTCGTCGTGGCGCCCGCCGCGCTGATCGATCTCGAGCACCGCATAATTCCCAACAGGCTCACCGCGCTGGGCGCCGTGCTCGCGCTCGCGCTCGGCCTCGCGCTCGATCCTTCGGGGGAGCCGCGGCGCCTGATCGCCGCGGCGGCAGCCGGGGGCTTTCTGCTGCTGGCCGCGCTTGCCTATCCGGGCGGCATGGGCATGGGCGACGTGAAGCTGGCGGGGGTGATGGGGCTGTTCCTCGGTCGCGCGGTCGCCCCGGCGATCCTCATCGCGCTGCTTGCGGGCGTCGTGGTCGGCGCTGTTGTGATCGCCCGCAGGGGCGTCGGCGCCGGCCGCAAGACGGCCGTGCCGTTCGGTCCGTTCCTGGCGCTGGGCGCCGTCGTCGCGACGTTCGTGGGACAGGACATCGTCAACGCCTACGTCCATCACTTCCTCTGACTCTCAGCCCAACCCTAAAGGGCTGACGGGAACGCGCCGATACGCCTCGTGCAGCCAACGTGCCGCGTTTCACACAGAGCCATCAGATGCCTTCACTCTCACTGAACCTGCAGCGACGCCGTCCTTCCAACGACGTCGTCGGACTCGACATCCAGCCCGGCTTCGTCGCGGCCGTCAAGGCGCGCGTGAACGGATCGATCCTCGCCGAACGAGCGGCCACGCAGCCGCTGGAGGCCGACACGGTGCGCGAGGGCGAGGTCGTCGACACCGAGGCGCTGACCGCGGCATTGCGCGAGCTGTTCGCCGGCGGGCGTCTGGGCAAGCACGTGCGCGTGGGCATCGCCAACCAGCGCACGGTCATGCGCACGCTGGAGCTGCCGCCGGTCACCGATCGCAAGGAGCTCGCCGCCGCGGTTCGCTTCCAGGCCCAGGACCAGGTGCCGATGCCGCTGTCCAACGCCGTGCTCGACTTCCACCCGCTTGGCATCGTCGACACACCTGCCGGTCCGCGCCAGCGCGTCGTGCTCGTCGCGGCGCAGCGCGACATGGTCGAGCGCCTGCTCGGCGCCGTGCGCGCGGCCGGGCTGACGCCCGCGGGCGTCGATCTCTCCGCATTTGCGCTGATCCGTTCGCTGCACGACCCATCGGAAGGCGGCGAGGGTCGCGTCCTGTACCTGAACGTCGACGGGTTGACGAACCTCGCGATCGCCGAGGGGACCACCTGCCGTTTCACCCGCGTGACCGGCGGCGGCGTCGAGGCGATGGCCGGCGAGCTTGCGGCCCGTCGCGAAATCCCGCTGGGCGAGGCTCGCGAACTGCTGGCGACCGTCGATCTGAGCGCGCCCGCCTTCCCCGGCCCGAGCGCCGCCGACGCCGCACCGGCCGCCGCACCCGAGCAGTCAGGGGCGCCGGTCGGCGAGGATGACGACTCGCAACCGTCCTCGCCCGCCGGTGAGGAGGGCGATGCCTCGGACGTCGCGCCGGTCGAGCAGCCGGCGCTGTCGCGCGAGGAGCACGAAGCGCAAGAAGTGTCAATGGGCTACGCAGAGGCGATCGCGCCGGCGCAGGCGGCTGCACCGCCGCCAGCCTCGGTCGAGGAGCCCGCGGACGTCGGTGACATCCGCGCGGTGCTCGAGAGCGGCGTGCGTGACATCTCGGGAGAGATTCGCAACTCGCTGGACTTCCACCGCACACAGGAGCAGGGCGGCCAGGTTTCGCACGTCTCGCTCAGCGGCGCGGCGCTTGATCTTCCGGGCTTCGCCGACGCGCTGCAGGCCGCGCTGGGCATGGACGTCCGACGCGGGGGCATCGGCCTGGTCGACGACAGCATGCAGGGCAAGCTCTCTACTCACAGGCTCGCCGTCGCGGCGGGCCTGGCGACGGTGAAGGCGCCGCAATGAGGGCCGTCAACCTGATCCCCTCCGAGGAGCGCCGCGGCGCCTCCGCCGGCGCCGGGCGCTCGCAAGGCGGCGCCTACGGCGTGCTCGGCCTGATCGCCGGCTTGGCCGTTCTCGCGCTGCTGTTCGGCATCGCACATCACCAGATCTCCAGCCGCCGCGCGCAGCTGGCGTCGATCACCGCGCAGACCGCGCGGGCTCAGCAGGCTGCGTCCCAGCTGACTCCTTACACGAGCTTCATGGCGCTGCGCGAACAGCGCCGCGAGGCGGTCGCGCAGCTCGTCGAATCGCGCTTTGACTGGGCGCACGCTTTCCATGAGCTGGGTCGCGTGCTTCCGCTCGGCGTCTCGATCTCCTCGGTGGACGGCAACGTCGCCTCCGCCTCGGGCACCTCGGCCGGCGCCTCGCCCTCCTCGACGAGCGCCGCCGCCCCGGCGACGTCCACCACAGCGCCCGGCAGCGCCGTGAGCTCGTCGACGCCGCCGGGAAGCGTGCCCACGTTCACGATCGGCGGCTGCGCGATCAGCCAGTCGGAGGTCGCGCTCACCCTCCTGCGCCTGCGCCTGATCGACGGCGTGAGCAGCGTGAGCCTGAAGAGCTCGACAAGAGCCCTCTCGAGCGGGGCCTCCAAGGCGGACGAAGGCGCGTGCGGTCGCGACAAGCCGACCTTCGCCGCCCAGATCACCTTCGATCCGCTTCCCGCCGCGGGGGGCGCCTCCGCGACGGCCACAACGACCTCCACAGGAGCAGGCCAATGACCACGCGCGACCGCCTCGGGCTGATCGCCATTGCAACCCTTGCGCTGCTCGCGGCCGGCTGGATGCTGGTCGTCTCGCCCGCGCGCAAGGAAGCCGCGAGCCTGGCCACCCAGGTGAGCGCCGCCGAAGTGCAGCTCGCAAGCGCCCAGGGAAGCGTCGCCAGCGCGACCCAGGCACGCGCGCGCTATGCGTCGGCGTATGCGTCGGTCGTGCGCCTTGGCAAAGCCGTTCCGCCCGACGAAGAAGTGCCTTCGCTGATGTACCAGATCGCGCAGGCGTCGGGTCAAAAGCACGTCGAACTCCAATCGATCGTCTCGGGCTCGGCCGGCAGCGAATCGTCCTCGCCCTCCTCGACGCCCGTCGCGGCCACGCCCGCCGGCTTCACGCAGCTGCCCTTCACGTTCGTCTTCAACGGCAGCTTCGCCGACCTCTATCGCCTCTTCAAGTCGCTCGACGCGTCCGCCGTGCGCACGTCGTCCGGAGGCCTGCGCGTCAGCGGGCGCCTGCTGACGCTGCAGGGCGTAAAGCTCGAACACAAGGCCAGCGAAGGCGAAGGCCACGCCGCTGATGGGAACCTGACGGGCACGATCACCGCGACGGCCTACGTGCTGCCGGCCGACCAGGGCCTGGCTGGCGGCGCGACGCCCACATCGCCCGCGGCGCCGGCCGCGACCAGCGCGTCGACCGGAGCGTCGAGCGCGGGCGCGCCCGTCGCGACGATAGGAGCCACCCGATGAACGACTTCCTCGAAGCCATCAAGTCAGACCTGCTGGACCGCAGGCTGCGCCCCCTGCTCGCCCTCGTGGGCGTGGCGCTGCTGGGCGCGATCGCCTTCGCGGCGTTCGGCGGCGGCTCCAGCCCCTCCTCGCCCGCGGCGCCGGCGAGCCCCGTGCCCGCCGCCGCAGAAGCGTCGGGCGTCCCGATCCGCGAGGTGAACACGCAGGCCCGCCAGCCGGTGGCCGAGACGACCAGCGGGGTCGCCCAGCAAGTCGGCGGCCGGACGCGCAATCCGTTTGCGGCGGTTCCCGGCGTGAGAACCGCGGCCCCGTCAAGCGGCTCGGGCGCGTCGGGCTCGTCATCGGGCAAGGCGTCCAAGACCGGCACGAGCGGCGCGAAAACCGAACCCAACAGCAAATCCGGCGCGACGCAGGCGCCCTCGACGGGCAACGAAAAACCTTCCCCGCAAGCCAAGAAGCCGGCCAAGCGACAGACGGTGTACAGCGTGAGCGCCAAGTTCGGCCCGACGACGGCGGGCACGCCGCCGGCCAGCGCCGTGCTGACGCCCTATGAAGACCTCAAGCGCCAGCAGCCGCTTCCGTCGGCGACACAGCCGCTCGTGGTGTTCCGCGGCGTGACCGCCGGCGGAAAGAGCGCGACCTTCACGCTCGTCGGCGAAGCGATCCTGCGCGGCGAAGGCGTTTGCCAGCCGGACGCCTCGCAGTGCCTGGCGATCGACCTCAAGCCCGGTCAGTTCGAGGAACTGGAATACGTCCCGCCGGGAGGCACGGCGATCGTCTATCAGCTGCAGGTCGTGAAGATCGACGCGAGCAAGGCGTCGGCGGCGGCCGCGCGCGTGGCCTTCGGCGAGCAGTCCGAGGCCGGCGCCCGGTTCCTGCGCGCCGCGGGCCTGGCTGCGCTGCCGGGCTTTCGCTACTCGCCCGACAAGGGCGTGCTCGTGTTCGCGCACCACCCCTCGCTGGCCACACGCGCGCGCGTGGCCGTGTGGGGCGCCTCGTTCTGAGGCTGACGGCCCAGCAAATAAGCTAGGAGCGTGACGCTCCGTCTGACAACCGCCGGCGAGTCCCACGGTCCCGGCTTGACCTGCCTGGTCGAGGGATTGCCCGCGGGCCTTCAGATCGAGCCCGAGGATCTCAACGCCGACATGGCGCGCCGCCAGCTCGGCCACGGCCGCGGCGGTCGCATGAAGATCGAGCGCGACGCGGCGCAGGTCACCGCGGGCATCCGTCACGGCCGCACGCTTGGGGGCCCGATCGCGCTGCAGGTCGCCAACCGCGACTACGCCAACTGGGAGGAGCGCATGAGCCCGTGGCCGGTCGACCAGGAGGTCGCAGAGGTTCACCTGCCGCGTCCCGGTCACGCCGACCTCGTGGGCACGCAGAAGTACAAGCAATCGGACGTGCGCAACATCCTCGAGCGCGCGTCCGCGCGTGAGACCGCCGCGCGCGTGGCCGGCGGCGCGCTGTGCAAGGCGTTTCTGCGGGCGCTCGGCGTGGAGGTCCGCTCGCACGTCGTGCAGATCGCGACGGTGCGCGCGCCCGAGGCGGCGCGCGAGCTCACGCTGGAGGACTTCGCCGAGGTGGACCGCTCGCCGGTGCGCTGCCTGGACGCGGAGGCGACGCGCGCGATGGTGCGCGAGATCGACGACCTGCGCAAGGCCAACGAGTCGCTGGGCGGGGTCTTCGAGGTGCAGGCCTTCGGGCTGCTTCCGGGGCTGGGCTCGCACGTCTCCTGGGAGGAGCGCATGGACGGGCGCCTGGCGATGGCGATCTGCTCGATCCAGGCCGTCAAGGGGGCGGCGATCGGCGACGCCTTCGCCGTCGCCGGTCTGCCCGGCTCTGAGGCGCACGACGAGATCTACTACTCCTCCGGGCGCGGCTACTACCG
>Ga0134128_10011659_pt1 | contig 10501 bp, 11 predicted proteins | sample KB31754_FD_96462 | JGI IMG/M metagenome (GOLD analysis project Ga0134128, IMG submission 96462) | Terrestrial soil microbial communities with excess Nitrogen fertilizer from Kellogg Biological Station, Michigan, USA - KB3-175-4 | ecosystem: Environmental > Terrestrial > Soil > Unclassified ...
CTCGATCAGCGCGTGAAAACGCACCATGATCATGATCAGGAACAGCGGCTTGATGAATGCCGCGCGCAACGTGCCGGCCAGCAGCGCGGCGATCAGCACCGTGACGATCCCGCCGGCCTCCCGCACCGATGACGGCAGCATCACCGTGATCACGCCCGCGGGCGCCAGCAGGACGAGCCACAACACCACCGTGAGCACACGTTCCAGGATGACGATCCAGATCGATGTCTTGATGATCGGGCGGGCATTCTGCGCGTAGTAGATGATGCCCTCCCGCGCACCGCGCCAGGGATCGCCGTCGTCGCGGGCCAGATTGTAGGACAGGATGACCTTGTCCAGATAACGCGTAGCGGCGCGCAGAACCATCGTGACGAGGTTCGACAGCGCCTCCAGCCCCGGGATCGGAAGCGCCTCGGCGATCCAGTCCAATGTGCGATGGAACGCGGCCAGGATGCCACGCACCAGCATGTTGAGGCCGAACAGGGCGTTCACCTCGCCGAAGCGCTGGGTGACGATGCGCTTGCCGTAGGCCAGCATCGATTCGCTGCCGTTGCCGACCTGACCGCGGGTGATTAACTCGGTCAGCACCGCGACATGGCCGCAGGCCAGCAAATGCAGGATGTAGCGAAGGATGGTGCCCCAGAACCAGCCGATGCCGACGACGCAAAGAATAAACCAGACCACCCCGAACGCGCCGGCGACATGGGTGCCGAGCCAGGCGGCACCGCCAAAGGTCACCACGATCCAGACGATGCAGCCCACAGCATAGGCGAGCAGGATGCCGAAACGTGCAACGGCATAAGGCAGGCTTTGCATGAGCAGGGAAATCGCGGTGCCAAGGCCGTGGTCCCTGACCTTGAGCGGGTAGGCATGACGGGCGTTCGGCGCGGTTTGCGCCGATGACGACCAGACGCCCGCCTGCGGGACAAACCCCGCATCTTCGCTTCCAGACATTCCAACCCCCCAGTTTTTACGGCTTGGTTCGCTCCGTTCGGTGCCGGATCATCCCTGCATCGTTATAGATTCGCAAATCAACATGCGTTGCGCTGGGGGATTTATCTGCCTACCTGATGAGGCATGGACAAACAGCCCGAAACCGACCCAGCCCCACCGTCTGCTCAGCCCGCGGCGAAGCCGGAGCCGCCGCCGACGCGGCCCAAGGAAATCGGCGGCGTAAAAGGTCCCGAGCCGACCCGCTATGGGGACTGGGAACACAACGGCCGCTGCACCGACTTCTGAGCAGAGCGTGATCGCTTGAGGCGGACTCGTCAGAAAGCATGAATCACCCTCAAAACAAACGACTATTGGGCACCGGCAACGCCTCGGCGGCGCAGCGCGGCGGTGAGGGTGTTTTCCAGCAGGCAGGCGATGGTCATCGGGCCGACCCCGCCCGGGACCGGGGTGATTGCGCCGGCGACCCGGGCGCATTCCTGGAAGGCGACGTCGCCGACGAGGCGCCCGTCGGCCAACCGGTTGATGCCGATATCGATCACCGTGGCGCCCGGGCGGAGCCAGTCTCCCCGGACCATCTCCGGGCGGCCGACGGCGGCGATGAGGATGTCGGCCCGCCGGCACTCATCCGGCAGGTTCGGGGTCCGGGAATGCGCGATGGTCACGGTGGCATCCGCCGCCAGCAGCAGGCCGGCCATCGGCCGCCCGACGATGGCGGACCGGCCCAGGATCAGAGCCCGGGCGCCGGACGGGGTAACCCCCGCTGCCTCCAGCAGTTTCATGACGCCGAGCGGCGTGCAAGGTACCAGCGTGGGTTCGCCGGAGGCGAGGCGGCCTACGTTCAGGGGATGGAAGCCGTCGACGTCCTTCTCTGGATCGATCGAGTCGATCACGGCCTGGGTGTGGATGTGGGCGGGCAGAGGAAGCTGCACCAGAATCCCATCCATCGACGCATCGGCGTTCAGACCCCCTACGGCCGCCAGCAGTGTTTCCTCGGTGGTGTTGGCGGGCAGGCGGATGGTGGCTGTGCGGATGCCGGCCTGCCGCGCTGCGCGGTCCTTGGAGCGCACATAAAGCGCGCTGGCGGGGTTGTCGCCCACCAGGATCACCGTCAGCGCGGGTTGAAAGTCCAATCCGGCCACCTTGCCGGCAAGTGCGGCGCGGGTCGCGGCGGCGAGCGCCTTGCCGTCTATGATCGTCGCGGTCACAGCAGGGCCAGACGCGCAGTGATGGCGGTCGGATCGCCGGTGACGAGCAGACGCTTCTGCCGGCTTGCCGACCCAGCCACGAGCCGCACGGCGGATGACGGCACACCCAGCGCCTGCGCCAGTGTCGCGCACGCGGCCCGGTTCGCTCGTCCCCCTTCGGCTGCTTCGGCCACGCCGATGCGCAGGCGCGGCCCATCTGCGGAGTCCACGACGCCGAGCAGGCCGGGGCGGCGGGATCGCGCCTGCACCTTGGCCATGACGGTCACACCCGCCGGCGTTTCATGCCAGAAGCCAGGCAAGGCGGTTCATCAGAGCAGCGGGCGGAGCGAGCCGTAGATGACCGATTCGTAGACGCTGCTCAGCACCATCCGGGCGGCCTGCAACAACAGGATCAGGATCAGCGGGCTTATATCGATATTGCCGAAGCTGGGCAGAATGTTGCGAATCGGCCGCAGCGCGGGTTCGGTGATCCGGTAAAGGAAGTCTCCGATGGTCCAGACGATGCGGTTGCGGGTGTCAAGCACGCCGAACGCGGCAAGCATGCTGAACACGGCGGCGATAATGACCGCCCACGTGTACAGGAACAGCAGTTCGTCCGCGAGCCAGAACAGAGTCCTGATCATACGGCGGTATCTCCAGCAAGAGGCCGGAAACTAGCCATGCGAAGATCGGTCCGCAACCTGCACGAAGGCGACGGGCGCAACCCGCTTGACTTCACCAGGGGTGCTGAGCATTGTCCGCGCCCTGCGGCAGGCCGGCCTGGCCTGTTCGCGGCGCGGGACGGGGCTGTAGCTCAGTTGGGAGAGCGCCTCGTTCGCAATGAGGAGGTCAGGGGTTCGATTCCCCTCAGCTCCACCACCGTTTCCGCGCCCCCAATCCACAATCACTTCATGGTCGCGCTGCCGGTGAATTGCTGGAGAGCCTGACCCAGACCGCGTGCGAACGTGGTGACGGCAGACGAGCAGCCGGCGGTTCCGGGCTGGGTGGCGTTGTCCGTGGCGGCGGCGGTCGTAATCGCGGAGGCTGCCGGCGGACAGGGCTGCATGGTGCCTGTCAACTGTCCGGCCGCGCCCGGTGCCGCCTGCGACAAGGCGAGCTGTGCCAGAGGTGCGGCGACGCAGCCGCTCAGCATGAGCGGGGTGCAGGCGAGTAGGCAAAATTCAAGGCGGGATCTGGATGGCTGGCGATTCGACATGGCGATCTCTTTCGCGATCGGCGCCGAACCGAATTTTTCCGCCCCGCGCCAGGGTTGAACGAATATCCCCGGCTGCGCCGGGCTCCCGTAACCCTGGCGGCAAAATCACAACGATCGGTTAACGTCCGCGCTTTGGAGCCTGTTCGGCGCGGATAGACGCACCGACCAGGCTCCAACTCTTTGTCTGATCGCGTGATTCACGTCTCCGGCGATTCCGCCTGCGACGATCACGCTCTATTCGACGCGCAATGCCGCGCGGCCGTCGGCAAAGCCGACCGGGTCCTCCATGGCGGCAAGCCGTCCTGCGGCGAGCAGGGCAAAGCGATGCATCAGCATCCGCCGTCGCGCGCCGGGCAGCCGGTGCGGCGGGGCCTCGCGCAGCAATTCCGCCTCTAGCCCCGCAGCCACGATCAGCCCCGTGTCGCCCGGCAGTAGGTCCTGGGGGAAATCCGTATCGACCGCGAAGAACAGCGCATCGGAAAAATCACGGTACTCCCGCCATTTCATATCGACCAGGAAATCACGCGGCCCAGATTTGATCTCGATGCAGGCGAAGCTGCCGTCAGGCTGCAAGGCCAGGATGTCGGCACGCCGTCCATTCGGCAGCGAAACCTCGTGCAGCGGCGCCCAGCCGAACCGCAGGCAAAGGCGAGCAGTGGCCCGCCTTATGGCAGCGGCGCGCTCGGGAAAGCTGGTCGCCTCCATCCGGTCACCCTGTCAGGCGAGCAGGGCGTCGATCGCCGTGGCAAGGCGCACGTCGTTCTCGGTCACGCCGCCGGCATCGTGGGTCGAAAGCTCGATCCGCACCGTGTTCCAGACGTTGGACCAGTCCGGGTGATGGTCGTGCTTTTCGGCCAGTAGCGCGACCCGGCTCATGAAGGCCCAGGCCTGACTGAAATCGCGGAACTTGAATTCGCGGCGAATGGCCTCGCGGCCTGCCGGTTGCGACCAGTCCGGAAGTGTCTTGGCGAGCGCGGCGCGCTCCTGCTCCGTCAGACGTGTCGGCATGGTTGGCTCCCTTTCAGGAAAGACTGCCTTGACCGGACAACGTGTCCATTGCACCGAATACTCCCATGAGCGACCTGCGCAATCCCAACCCGGCCTTCGGCCCACCGCCGACGCTTGACGACATCACGGAGATGGCGGAACGCGCCTTGGCAACGATCCCGCTGCGACTGGCGCGCCATGTGCAGGGCGTCGGAATCTCCGTCGTGGAGATGCCGGACGAAGAGACGCTGGACGAACTGGAGATCGAGTCTGCCTGGGAACTGACCGGGCTCTATCACGGCACGCCGCTGACGGAGCGAAGCGTGTCCGACCCTGTGCGGCAGCCGGATCTGATCTTCCTCTACCGCCAGCCGATCCTGCTCGAATGGATCGAGACCGGCGAGGATCTGTTCCATCTGGTCCGCAGTGTCGTGGTGCATGAAGTCGCACATCATTTCGGCTTCAGCGATGCCGATATCGAGGCGATCGAAAACGAAATGTGCTGAGGCGGCCTGCCTCTATGCACCCCCGTCCAGCGCCCGCCGAACCGCCGCGCGCAGCGCCGGCAGCGCCTCTGCCTCGAACCAGGGGTTCTTTCGCTCCCACGCCGTCGTGCGCCAGGACGGATGCGGCAGCGCCATCCGGTCCGGCAGCAGGGAGCGGAAGGCGCGGACCCGCTCCGTCATCAGGCCGGGACCCAGCGCGTCGATCTGGGCGTAGCTGCCGACCAGCAGGGTCAGGCGAATGCCGGGCATTCGTTCGACCAGCGGCGCCAGCCAGAGCGGCGCGCATTCCCGCCGCGGCGGTGCGTCACCGCCGTTCGGCAGGCGGCCCGGGTAGCACAGGCCCATCGGCACGATGGCGATCCGGCTGGAGTCGTAGAACGTCTCATGATCCATCATCAGCCAGCGGCGCAGGCGGTCCCCCGACGGATCGTTCCAGGGAATCCCTGTTTCATGCACCTTGGTGCCGGGTGCCTGGCCGATGATCAGCAGGCGCGCGGTGGTGGAAACCCGGAACACCGGACGCGGCCCGAGCGGCAGGTGCGCCGCGCAGGTCCGGCAGGCGCGTGCCCGATCGGCGACCTGATCGAGGGTAAGGTCAGACGATAATGCCGCGCTCACGCAGGGCGTCCACGATCTGCGCCGCCAGCACCTCGGGCGGCGCGTCGAGGGTACGAAGGTGGATTTCCGGGTCAAGCGGCTCTTCGTAAGGCGCATCGACGCCGGTGAAGTTGCGAATCTGCCCGGCATCCGCCTTCTGATACAGGCCCTTCGGATCGCGCCGGCGGCACTCGTCGACCGGCGTGTCGACAAAGATCTCCAGGAATTCGCCCTCGGCCACGCGTTCCCGCGCGAGCATGCGTTCGGCGCGGTACGGCGAGATGAAGGAGACAAGGACGATCAGCCCGGCCTCCACGAACAGCCGCGACACTTCGGCGATGCGGCGGATGTTCTCCACGCGATCGGCTTCGCTGAAGCCGAGGTCCCGGTTGAGGCCGTGGCGCACATTGTCGCCGTCGAGCGTCATGGTGTGCCGGCCAGCGGCGAGCAGCCGCTTTTCCACCAGGTTGGCGATGGTCGATTTTCCCGCGCCGGAAAGGCCGGTGAACCACAGCACTGCCGGCTTCTGGCCGTTGAGCCCGGCTCGTGCCCGTTTGTCCACATCCAACTGATGCCAATGCACATTCGTGCGGCCGGCGCGGATCTCCGTGATCATACCGGCGCCGACCGTCGCGCGGGATAGCCGGTCGATCAGGATGAAGCCGCCAAGCGCCCGGCTGGTCTCATAAGGCTCGCAGCAGACGGGGTGCGACAACGAGATCGCGACTCGCCCGATCTCGTTCAAATGCAGCTCGCGCACGCCGACCTCATTCAACGTGTCGACGTCGAGGCGGTTGGTGATGTCCGTGATCGTCCCGGTCACGGTTCGGCTGCCGAGCATGAGCTGGTAGGATCGGCCGCGGAACAACGGCGTTTCGTCCATCCACACGACCCAGGCGTTGATCTGGTCGGCCAGCGCGGGCGATGGGTCTTCCGCCAGGACATCGCCGCGCGAGACATCGATCTCCCGATCCAGGACCAGGGTCACGGGCTGGCCTTGTTCGGCAGCGTCCAGGTCGCCGTCCATCGTGACGATGCGCTCGATTTTGGCTTCCACCCGCGAGGCCGCGTTGGTGATCCTGCTGCCGGGGCGGAGCGTGCCGGACGAGACAGTGCCGGCATAGCCGCGGAAGGTGTGATCCGGCCGGTTCACGTACTGGACCGGCATGCGGAAGGGCTGACGGGAAGCGGGGCGGGACGGCTCCGCGCTTTCCAGGGCGGACAGCAATGTCGGGCCGGAGAACCAGGACACGCGCTCACTGGCGCTGGTGACGTTGTCGCCGTCGCGGGCGCAGACCGGAATCGCGGTCACCGACAGCGGGCCAAGCTTGTCCAGCAGCGCGTGAAAGCCACTGACGATCGCATCGAACACGGACTGATCGAAGTCCACCAGGTCCATCTTGTTGACGGCAAGGACGACATCGCGGACGCCGAGTAGCGATGCGATCGCGGAATGACGGCGGGTCTGGGCGAGCAGGCCCTTGCGCGCGTCGACCAGCAGGATCGCGAGATCGGCCGTCGAGGCGCCGGTGACCATGTTGCGGGTGTATTGCTGATGTCCTGGCGCGTCCGCCAGGATGAAGCGCCGGCGAGGCGTCTCGAAATACCGATAGGCCACGTCGATCGTCACGCCCTGTTCGCGTTCGGCCTCCAGCCCATCCACCAGCAGCGCATAGTCCACGCCGTCGCGCACCGTGCCGAAGCGGCGCGAGTCGCGTTCCAGCGCGGCCATGACGTCATCGGGGATAGTGCCGCATTCGAACAGCAGGCGGCCGATCAGGGTGGATTTTCCGTCGTCGACGCTGCCACAGGCGAGCACGCGCAAGAGAGAATTGGGCATCAGAAATATCCCTCGCGCTTCTTCTTTTCCATCGATGCGCCCTGGTCCTGGTCGATCAACCGCCCGGCGCGTTCCGACACGCGGGTGGTGCGCATTTCATGCACGATATCCTCGACGCTTGCGGCGTCCGATTCGACGGCGGCGGAGAGCGGATAGCAGCCAAGGGAGCGGAAGCGGACCATGCGGCCGACCGGTTTTTCCCCCGGCTGGAAGCGCATGCGGTCATCATCCACGACGATGATCAGGCCGTCGCGAATCACCGTCGGGCGTTCGGCGGCGAAATACAGCGGCACCACGTCGATGTTTTCCGCGAGGATGTAGGTCCAGACGTCGAGTTCCGTCCAGTTCGACAGCGGAAACACCCGGAGCGTTTCACCGGGCGCCAACGTGCCATTATAAAGATGCCAGAGTTCGGGCCGCTGGCGTTTCGGTTCCCAGGTATGGCCGGGGCCGCGTACCGAAAAGATCCGCTCCTTTGCCCGGGAGCGTTCCTCATCGCGCCGCGCGCCGCCGATGGCGAAATCGTAGTCGCCTGCGGTGAGCGCCTGCTTCAATGCGTCGGTCTTCATGACCTGCGTATAGACGCTACCATGGTCGAAGGGATTGATCCCCTGCGCCAGCCCGTCCGGATTGGTGTGGCGGCGTAGCTCGAGACCGAAGCGCCTGACGGTCGCGTCGCGAAACGCGATCATGTCGCGGAATTTCCAGGTGGTATCGATGTGCAACAAAGGAAATGGCGGCGGTGCCGGAAAGAACGCCTTGCGCGCCAGATGCAGCAGAACCGACGAATCCTTGCCGATCGAATAGAGCATGACCGGGCGCGCGGCCTGGGCCGCAACCTCCCGCAGGATGTGAATGCTCTCTGCCTCTAGGGCCTGAAGATGGGCGGGCGCCGTGGTCATGGCGGATTTTCCTGCGAGTCGTTCATCACCCTTACCTAATTATGTTGCTGAAACATGACAGATCCGGCGATCGCTTCCGTTGGTGCCCAGTTCCGGAAGCGTTTCACTGCCGGCCCGAGCGGGACTTGCGGCGGCGGCGGCCTCCTTCTCAGCCCGTTGCATGCGGCGATCGTGGGACACAAGTGCGGATTCGGTTCTGGCTACATAACCCAAGCACTCAATGATTGGGTGGTTTTTCTCCTCATCAAGGCGGGAGCGGCAGCGCCAAATTCGGCCTGCGCCGTCCGGCGGTCGCCGTAACAATCACAAAGGGTCGCGTCAACCGTGACGCGCGTGATACGTCTCCCGCGGTCAGCGCGAGTGGATGCCGCACTCAGTCTTGTCGCGTCCGGCCCAGCGGCCCGCGCGCGGGGCCTCACCGGGGCGAACCGCGCGGGTGCACGGCGCGCAGCCTATGGAACGGTAGCCGGCGGCGGTCAGGGGATGCAGCGGGAGGTCATGCGTGAGGAAGTAGTCGGCGACGTCCTGCTCGGTCCAATCGGCGAGCGGATTGACCTTGATCCGCCCATCCGGCCCGGTCTCGATGGCCGGAAGCGCGGTGCGCGCGCCACCATGGAGGCGCTTGCGTCCGGTTATCCAGGCCTTGAAACCCTCCAACGCCGCGTCGAGCGGTTCCACCTTGCGGTGCCAGCAGCAAAGGTCCGGATCGCTCTGCCACAAAGTTCCGGCGGGGTCGCTTCGCGCCAGCCGCCCCGGATCCGGCCGTGCGACCCGAAGATCGGCCAGGCCGAGGCGGCGCGCCAATCTGTCGCGATAGCGCAGCGTTTCCGGGAACAGTTTGCCGGTGTCGATGAAGATCACCGGCGTGGCGCGATCGATCGCGGCAACCATGTGGAGCAGCACCGCGCTTTCTGCCCCGAAGGATGAAACGAGTGCGATGGTCCCGGGAAATCGCTCGAGCAGGGCGGAACGGAGCAGCGCCTCCCTGCGGAGGGTGGTGTCGCCGTGGGGTGGCGCTAGGCCATGAGCGTCGGGGGACAGGAAGGTGCTTGCTGTCGGCGCTAGGTAGGGGGAACGAGCCGCCTGAGCGGCTGGGCACGGCGTCTGCACGATCTCAACTGCCTTCGGCGAAATGCGGCGGGTGAGAGATAAGAGTAGTATTTTCTCTTGATACGCAATATACGCCGAAAAATAGTTAATATATACCATAAAGTCCGGTATATGAGAATGTACATTCTCTCAATCGCCTGCATGGCATGAAACGTCACCCCAGGCCGCGATCCTGCTACGTCGGTGCCCTGGCGTGCTCGGGGTCGGAAACGATGTTCGCTATGAAAGGGCGGGGAGGGACGGCCGATGGGGCCGGCCGGACGCGATCGCGTCAGATGCGGCGCACCACGTAGCTGGATTCCAGCGCTTCCACGATCGAAGCGGCATGGGCCGGGTCGCGCGCCTCGACCATGACCTCGAGTTCGGCTGCCTGCACGGACGCGGCGGCAAACAGCCGCTGATGCGAGACCTCGATGATGTTGCCGCCGCAGCCGCCGATCTTGCCGGCGATATCGGCCAGAACGCCCGGCCGGTCGGGGATTTGCAGATGCAGGCGCAGCAGGCGCCCATCCCGCAGCAGGTCCCGCAGCAGCACGTTGGAGAGGATCCGGGCGTCGATATTGCCGCCGGTGATGGCGACACCAACCTTCTTGCCGCGAAACCGCTCGGGATAGGCGAGCAGGGCGGCGACGCCGGCGGCACCGGCGCCTTCGGCCACGGTCTTGGCGCCTTCGACCAGCAGGCCGATCGCCTCCTCGATCGCGCGCTCGGGCGTCACCAGGACCTCGGCGACGCGGCGGCGCACCACCTCGAACGCCAGATCGCCGGTGTCGCGGACCGCGATGCCTTCGGCGATGGTCGGTCCCCCCACGGAGATGTTGCGGCCGGCGAGGCGCTGCGCCATCGCGGCATAGGCTTCCGCTTCCACGCCGTAGATGGCGATGCCCGGCTTGAGCGCGGTGGCCGCGGTGAGGCAGCCGGCCAGCAGGCCGCCGCCGCCGACGGGGATGACCAGCGCATCCAGATCCGGAGCATCCTCCAGCAACTCGAGCGCCAGCGTGCCCTGCCCGGCCATGACGGCGGGATCGTCGTACGGATGAACGAAAACCAGACCCTGGGCGGCCGCCAGGTCGTTGGCGTGCGCGGCTGCCTCGGCCAGGGTTTCCCCGTGCAGCACCACATTGGCACCCCAGGCGGCGGTGCGGGTCACCTTGGTCGAGGGGGTGAATTTCGGCATCACGATGGTCGCGGCAATGCCAAGCAAC
>Ga0134128_10011663_pt1 | contig 10499 bp, 5 predicted proteins | sample KB31754_FD_96462 | JGI IMG/M metagenome (GOLD analysis project Ga0134128, IMG submission 96462) | Terrestrial soil microbial communities with excess Nitrogen fertilizer from Kellogg Biological Station, Michigan, USA - KB3-175-4 | ecosystem: Environmental > Terrestrial > Soil > Unclassified ...
GAGCACTTTGCGGTTCCCCGGGCGAATGAAGCGCATTGCCCCGCGTCCGAACGCTTGCGTGCCCTTACGCATGGTCAGCATGCGCTTCAACCAGTTGAGGAGCGAGGAGCGATCGCGGGTTTGCGCCTCGACGTTCACCGCCTGGAAGCTGTAGATAGGGTCCATGATGGGCGGGAGATACAACTTCTGCGGGTCGGCGCGCGAGAAGCCGGCGTTGCGGTCCGGGCTCCACTGCATCGGCGTGCGCACGCCGTTACGGTCGCCGAGGAAGATGTTGTCGCCCATGCCGATCTCGTCGCCGTAGTAGATGATCGGTGAGCCGGGCATCGAGAGCAGCAATCCGTTCATCAGCTTGATCCGGTCGATGTCGTTCTCGAGAAGCGGCGCCAGGCGCCGGCGGATGCCGAGATTGAGACGCGCGCGCGGGTCGGCGGCGTACATCCTGTACATGTAGTCGCGCTCCGAGCTCGTCACCATCTCGAGGGTGAGCTCGTCGTGGTTGCGCAGGAAAATGGCCCACTGGCACGTCGTGGGAATGTCGGGCGTCTGATCGATGATCTCGGTGATCGGGTAGCGGTCCTCCTGTGCGATCGCCATGTACATGCGCGGCATCAGCGGGAAGTGATACGCCATGTGGCATTCATCGCCGTTACCGAAGTAGTCGCGCACGTCCTCGGGCCACTGATTCGCCTCCGCGAGCAGCATGCGGTCCGCGTACCGCGCGTCGATCACCCGGCGGATGCGCTGCACGACTTCGTGCGTCTCGCGCAGATTCTCGTTGGTCGTACCTTCGCGCTCGACGAGATAGGGGATCGCGTCGAGCCGCAGGCCGTCGACGCCCTGATCGAGCCAGAACTTCATGATGCGCGTCACCGCGCGCTCGACGTGCGGATTGTCGAAGTTGAGATCCGGCTGATGACTGAAGAAGCGGTGCCAGTAATGCGCCTGAGCTTCCTTGTCCCACGTCCAGTTCGACGTCTCGGTATCGGTGAAGATGACGCGCGTGCCGGTGTAGCGGGCCGGCGTGTCGCTCCAGACGTAGAAGTTGCGCTTGCGCGAGCCGGCCGGCGCGCGCCGTGCCGCCTGGAACCAGGGATGCTGATCGGAGGTGTGATTGATGACGAGCTCGGTGATGATGCGCAAGCCGCGGCGGTGGGCCTCGTGGATGAAGCGCCGGAAGTCGGCGCGCGTGCCGTACTGGGGATGGATGTCGCGGTAGTTCGCGATGTCGTATCCGTCGTCTCGCCCGGGGGAGGGATAGAACGGCAGCAGCCACACCGTGTTGACGCCGAGGTCCTGGATGTAGTCGAGCCGCGAGGCGAGGCCGCCGAAGTCCCCGATTCCATCGTCGTTGCTATCGTGGAACGCGCGGACGTGGCACTCGTAGATGATCGCGTCCTTGTACCAGAGCGTGTCGCGGGCGGGCGCCGGCCCGGGCGGCGCCGCGGGAGTCTCGGGCACCGGAGTGCGCTCGACGGTCGCGTTCATGGGGGCGCGCTCTCAGCCGAAGTAATCGAAGTCCCGCTCGCTGCGTACGCGCCGCTTCAAATGCAGCACGTGAGCGGCACCTTGTGCCGGGTCGAGCAGGATGAAATTGCGTGCGCCGCGCCACAGGAACCGTGCCCCCGAGAGCAGGTCATGCGCCTGGAAGGGCCGATCCGAGTCGAGCCCGAGAGAGCGGAGGTCGAGGTCGATCCAGCCCGACTGGCTGTGATGCGGATCGAGATTGACGATGGTGAGGATCGCATCGCTCAAGTCCGGCGTCGTCTTGCTGTAGGCGACGAGCGTGTCGTTGTCCGAGCCGTGAAAGACGAGCCGCGCATCGCTTTGCAGCGCTGGATGCTCGCGCCGGATGCGATTCACGAGCGCTACGAGCTCCGCCAGGCTCTCGGGCCTTTCGAGATCCCAGCTGCGTATCTGATACTTCTCGGAGTCGAGATACTCCTCGCTTCCCGGCTCGCGTGCCGTGTGCTCCATCAGCTCGAATGCGGGACCGTAGATCCCGAAGCTCGCGCCGAGCGTTGCAGCGAGCACGAGCCGTGCGATGAAGGCCGCTCTGCCCCCGTACTGCAAGTATTCGGTGAGTATATCCGGCGTGTTCGGCCAAAGATTCGCGCGGAAGAAATCGCTGACCGGCGGGCGCGTGATCTCGGTGAAGTACCGAACGATCTCGTCCCTCGTGTTCCGCCACGCGAAGTAGGTGTACGACTGTGTGAAGCCCGCTTTCGCGAGCCGGTACATGACCTTCGGCCGCGTGAACGCCTCGGCGAGAAAGATCGCCTCGGGCGTGCAGCGCTTCACGCGCTCGATCAGCCACTCCCATAGTCCGAAAGGCTTGGTGTGGGGATTGTCCACGCGGAAGATTTTCACACCCTCGTGCGCCCAGAACTCGACGACGCGCGCGAGCTCTTCCCAGAGCTCCCGCCAGGCGGACGTCTCGAAGTGGAAGGGATAGATGTCCTGATACTTCTTCGGCGGATTCTCCGCGTATTGAATCGTCCCGTCGGGACGCTCGAGGAACCACTCCGGATGCTCGCGCACGTAGGGATGATCCGGGCTGCACTGGAAGGCGATGTCGAGCGCGAGCTCGATGCCGAGCTCGCCGGCCCTGGCGATGAGCCGGCGCAGGTCATCGATCGTGCCGAGCTCGGGGTGGATCGCAGTGTGGCCCGCCCCATCGCCGCCGATGGCCCAGGGGCTGCCCGGATCGCGGGGCGAAGTCGAGGGCGCGTTGTTCGGCCCCTTGCGCTCGGTCTTTCCGATCGGATGGATGGGCGGCAGATAGAGCACATCGAAACCGAGTGCGGCGATGTGCGGCAGGCGCGCCTCGCAATCGCGGAACGTGCCGTGACGCGGCGTGCGCCCGGTGACGGCGGGTGCGCCGGCGCCCTGGACCGTCGAGCGCGGGAACAGCTCGTACCAGCTCGAGAAGCGCGCGCGCTCCCGGTCCGCAACGAGTACGAGGGGCGGCTCGCGCGTCAACACGAGCTCGGGGTCGGGATGGCGCCACGCGAGCGCGTGCAGTGTCGCATCTTGAGCGCGCGCCACGCGCTCGGCCACGGGCGTGGAGCCCGCGACGAGCTCATCGGCCCAGGCGTTGAGCTCGCGCTCGGCAGCGCCCCGCACGCGCGCCGCACATGCGTGGATCAACTGCGCACCGCGCGCGAGATCGACGCTCACGTCCTGCCCGGCGTCGTGCTTCTTCGCGAGATCTCCTCGCCAGGTCTCGAGCGGATCGACCCATCCGCAGACGGTGTACAGATGCCGTCCGAGGTCGACAATCTCGACAGCTGCCTGCCAGCGATCGTTTCCCAAGGGCACCATGCGCAAGCGCTGCCACTCTCGTTCGTGCTCCGCGCGGTGCAACACCGCGCAGCTCACCGCGTCGTGCCCGTCGGCGAACACGTCCGCCTCCACGACGAGGCGCTCGCCGACGATGCGCTTAGCGGCGAAGCGTCCGCCGTCGACGCACGGCGTGATGCTCTCGATGACGACCCGACGCGCGCCGTCGGCCGGCAGACCTGGTAACGCCGAGCCCATCAGTCCGCCTGCAAGTACAGCACACCGAGCGGCGGCAGCCGCAGGGTGAGGGAGTGGAAGCGGCCGTGCGCGGGGAGCGGTGCCGCCTCTACGCCGCCGAAGTTGCCCTGGCCGCTGCCGCCGTACTCTTGCGCGTCGCTGTTCAGCCGCTCGTGCCACAGACCGCCGCGCGGCACACCGACCCGGTAGTTCTCGCGCACGACCGGCGTGAAGTTGGCGACGACGAGGATCTCGCGACCGCGCGTGCGCGGTTTGCGCAGGAATGCGACGACGCTCGATTCCCAGTCGTTCGCATCCACCCACTCGAATCCGTCGGGCGAGAAGTCGATCTCATAGAGCGCAGGCGTATCCCGATAGAAGCGGTTGAGATCGCGAACCCATTTCTGCACGCCTGCGTGCAGCGGATGGCCGAGCACGTGCCACTCGAGGCTCTCCTCGTGCTGCCACTCGCGCCGCTGTCCGAATTCCTGTCCCATGAACAGCAGCTTCTTGCCGGGATGCGCCCACATGTAGCCATAGAGCAGCCGCAGGTTGGCGAACTGCTGCCACTCATCGCCGTGCATCTTGCCGAGGAGCGAGCCCTTCCCGTGCGTCACCTCATCGTGCGAGAGCGGCAGGATGAAGTTCTCCGTAAACGCATACCAGATGGAGAACGTGAGCGAGTTGTGGTGGTACTTGCGGAAGACCGGATCGCTCCCGAAATATTTGAGAGTGTCGTGCATCCAGCCCATGTTCCATTTGAGTCCGAACCCGAGCCCGCCGAGATAGGTCGGACGCGAAACCATGGGCCACGCGGTCGATTCCTCGGCGACCGTTTGCGCAGCGGGGTGGTCGCGGTAGACGGCCGCATTTACCTGCTTCAAGAACTCCACCGCATCGAGGTTCTCGTGGCCGCCGTGACGGTTGGGGATCCACTCGCCCGCGCGGCGCCCGTAATCGAGGTAGAGCATCGAGGCGACCGCATCGACGCGCAGCGCATCGGCTCGATACAGATCGAGCCAGAAAAGCGCGTTCGAGCCCAGGAAGTCGCGCACCTCGGGCCGGCCGTAGTTGAAGATCGAGCTGTTCCATTCCGGGTGATAGCCCTGGCGGGGATCGGCATGTTCGTACAGATGCGTGCCGTCGAAGTACGCGAGACCGTGCTCGTCGCTCGGGAAGTGCGATGGCACCCAGTCGAGAATGACGCCGATCCCGCGCTGGTGCATGTGCTCGATCAGGTACATGAAATCCTGCGGCGTGCCATAGCGAGACGTCGGCGCGAAATAGCCCGTCACCTGGTAGCCCCAGGAACCGTAGAAGGGGTGCTCCATGATCGGCATCAGCTCGACGTGCGTGAAGCCCATGTCGGTCACGTAGTCGGCGAGCTTCGGAGCGATTTCCCGGTAAGTGAGCGAGCGGTTGCCCTGCTCCGGATTGCGCCGCCAGGAGCCGAGGTGGACCTCGTAAACCGACCACGGCGCATCGAGCGCGTTTACGCGCGCGCGGTCGCGCTGCCAGTCGAGATCGCTCCATTCGTAGCCGAGGTCCCACACGATCGAGGCGGTACGCGGAGGGGTCTCGCAGTGGAACGCGAAGGGATCGCTCTTCTCGACGCGGTAGCCTCCGAAGCGTGAGCGGACGTGGTACTTGTAGAGCGCCCCCGCGCCGATCTCGGGCACGAATCCGTCCCAGATCCCCGACTCGTCCCAACGGGGCGCGAGGCGATTGCGCTCGGGGTCCCAACCGTTGAAATCCCCGACGACGCTCACCGCTTCGGCGTTCGGGGCCCACACCGCGAAGCGCGTGCCGCGACGGCCGTCGAGTGTGTCCGCATGTGCACCGAGCTTCTCGTAGGCGCGGTAGAGTGTGCCCTCCTTGAACAGATAGATGTCGTTGGGCGTGAGCTCGGACATGAGGATGACTCGGGGAACGCAGCAGGTCGCGGCGGGTTCCCAATCATGCAATAGTCGCGCCAGGGGCGCACGCTGCACGACAGCGGCCGCTCGGCCGATCGTGATCGCCCACCGTGGTGCGAGCGGAGATGCTCCGGAGCACACGCTCGCCGCATACCGCATCGCGATCGAGCAGGGCGCCGATTACATCGAACCCGACCTCGTGAGCACCCGCGACGGTGTATTGATCGCTCGCCACGAGAATGAGATCGGCGGGACGACGGATGTAGGGTGGCACGCCGAATTCGCAGCGCGACGCACGCGCAAGCTGATCGACGGCGTGCCGGTCGAGGGCTGGTTCAGCGAGGATTTCACGCTTGCCGAGATCAAGCGGCTCAGGGCATGCGAGCGCATCCCGGAACTGCGGCCCGCGAATGCCCGCCGCGACGGTGAGCTCGAGGTGCCGACACTCGAGGAGATCCTCGCGCTCGTGCGGGAGCTCGAGGCGGAACGCGCGGCAGGTGCGCGTGAACGCGGCGTGCCGGGCGTTGCGCGGATCGGGATATATCCCGAGACGAAGCACCCGAGTTATTTCGCGGCAGCGCGCCTCGCCCTCGAGCCGCCGCTTCTCGAGGCGCTGCGGCGGTTCGGCTATGCGGGCGCGGATGCGCCGATCTTCATCCAGTCCTTCGAGACCGGCAATCTTCGGGCGCTGCGCCGCATCACCGATCTGAGGCTCGTTCAGCTCATCGAGGCGCGTGGCGGCCCGTATGGCGATCGGTCCACCTATGCGGAGCTCACGACATCCGAGGGGCTGGCCGGAGTCGCCGGCTACGCGGATGCCGTCGGAGTCGCGAAGTCGCTCATCTTGCCCGTCGGGACGGACGGCGCGCTCGGCCGGCCGACACGGCTCATCGAGGATGCGCACGCATCGGGGCTCGACGTGCACGCATGGACCTTCAGGGCGGAGAACGCCTTCCTGCCGCCCACGCTGCGCTCGAGCGCCGATCCTGCGGCGCGCGGTGAAGTCGGAGCTGAGATCGCGGCGTTCCTGGCCGCAGGGATCGACGGCTTCTTCATCGATCAGCCGGGGCTCGGCGTGCGCGCACGCGACGAGTTTCTCGCGATCAGCGGGGCAGGACGCGGCGGGGGGTGACGAACATGAGCGCGCCCTGTTCGGGCTCCTCGGCGGCGGCAGCCCGCGCCGTTGCGAGCAGCGAGCGCGCGCGCGCGCCCGCTGCCTCGACCTCGGCAGGCACCGCCTCAGAATCGACCGCGTGCGCGAGCAGGAAGCCTTGCACGGTCACGGGGCCGCAGCGCTCGAGCCTCTCGAGCTGGCCCGGCGTCTCGACGCCCTCGGCGACCACGTGCAGGCCGAGCCCATGGCAGAGTGCGATCACCGAGCGGGCGATGGCGAAGGAGCGCGGGCTCGCGTCGATCCCTTCGATCAGCGTGCGGTCGAGCTTCACGCGCGTAATCGGCAGCTGCTCGAGCGAGGTGAGCGAGGAGTAGCCCGTGCCGAAATCATCGAGCGCGATTGCGACTCCGAGCTCTCGCAGCCGATGCAGCGCGCTTAAGGTCGCAGGCCCGGTTTGCATCACGGTCTCGGTGAGCTCGAGCTCGAGGCTGCTTGCCGGAATTCCGGTGACGCGCAGCGCCTCGGCAACATGCTCGACGAAGCCGCTCTCGAAGAATTGCGGCGCCGAGACGTTGATCGCGACCGAGGCGTGGTGCCAGCCCATGGCGCGCCAGGCCGTGACGGCCGAGGTGGCCGACCGCAGCACCCAGCCGGTGAGCTCGCGCATGAGACCGGTCTTCTCGGCGATGTGAACGAACTCTACGGCGGGGGCGATGCGCCCGTCGGGCTTGCGCCACCTGAGGAGCGCCTCGACGCTGCTCGTCTCGAACGTGTGCAGCGCGACCTGCGGCTGATACATGAGCAACAGCTCGCCGGCCTCGACCGCGCGCCGCAGCGCCTGCTCGAGGCGAAACGAGCTCGCCGCGGCATCCGAGAGATCGGGACTGAACACCGCGAAACGGTTGCGCCCGAGGTCCTTTGCGCGAAACAGCGCAACGTCCGCGGCGCGCAGGAGCGCATCGGCATCGGGCGCATGGTCCGGATACAAGCTCGCCCCGATGCTCGCGCTCGTCGAGAGGACACGTCCATCGACGGTGAGAGGCTGTTGCAGGGCATCGAGCAACTTTGCGGACCGGGCGCCGACCGCCTCGACCGAGTCCGTTGCCTCGAGCAGCACGGTGAACTCGTCGCCGCCGAGGCGCGCGATGAATGCGTGCGGCCCTGCCGCGGTTTGCAGCCGCTCCCCGATCGCCTGCAGCACTCGATCGCCGAACGTGTGGCCGAGGGTATCGTTGATCGATTTGAAGTTGTCGAGATCGACGAACAACAGCGCGAAGCGCTCGCCGGATGCCCGAGCGCGCGCGATCGCTCCCGTGGGCGTCGCGCCGAGATGCCGCCGATTCGGCAGCGCCGTGAGCGGGTCGTGGTGCGCGAGGTGATCGAGCTCGAGCGTGCGCTCGGCGACCCGGCGCTCGAGTTCCGTTTGATTGGTGCGCAGCTCGCGCTCGACGACTGCGATCTGTCCGGCCATGGCGTTGAAGGATTCGGCGAGCTCGTCGATCTGCGCGAGCCCGGCTCGCTCGGCGCGCGCCTCCCGATCCCCGGCCGCGAGCCTGCGCGTCACCGCCGTCAGGCGCCGCACCGGCAGAGTGATTCGCAGCGCGAGCACGCCGGAGATGAGGAACACGACGATGACGACCGCGATGCCCGTTGCAGCGAGCATGTGCTCGGCGCTCACGGCCGCTGCGGCGGCCCGCTCGGCGGCGGCGGCGAGCGCGAAGCGCGCCGGAGCTTGCAGGTGGGTCTGTGCCCAAACGAGAAGCGCCGCGCCATCCTCGAGGAAGGCACGCCGCTCGGGCACGTGCGAGGCATCGAAGCGCTCGATGCGAGCGCGCAAGCGCGCAGCCTCGTGCACGTCATCGCGAGTGAGCTCGAGCCATGCGGGGCCCGGGGAGCGCGCGAGCTCGGCCTCGTGCGCGCGCAACAGAGACATCATGCGCGCTTCGGCGCTCGATGCACCCGGGCCGGTGTCCGGCTCGGCGCGCAGTTGATTGATTGCCTCGTCGAGCTCTGCGAGCGAGCGTCTCGCGAAGAGCTGATTGCCGCCGACCGGCAGTCCCTCGCCCCCGGCGGATGCGATGCGGCGCCTGACGCCATCGAGCAGCACGCGCCGTCGCGCCTGCCACGCATCCCGGTCGCGAGCGCGCCCGATGAGGGACCGTCCCACGGCCAGGTGATGCGCGATGCGATCCGAGAATCCAGCGGGGGCTCCCAGGGCACGCGCGCCCCGGAATTGGAAGTACGCGTCGAGGGCGTCGTCGAGGTCGCGCTCGGCTGCGGAGAGCGGCGCTGTGTCGGTGCCCGCTGCGGATTCGAGCAGCTCGCTCACCGTACGGTCGTACGCCGCAAGCTTCTCGACGATTGCGCCCGAGCGCGCGGCAAGCGGCTCGTCATGCGCCTGCATCGCATGCACCGCCTCGACGGCGGCACGGGTCGTCCGGCTCGCGAGGACCTGCCCGACGAACACGACGAGACCGACCGCGGCGAGGCCGACGCCGAGGTATCCTCCCACGCCGAGGCGCAGGCGGCGGAGCTTCACGGCACCCACGGCAAACCGCAGACCGCGCCGCACGATTCCAGCGGCTCTCCGGACCAGGGGTGCCCCAGGTTGCGACATAAGCGGGATGGGGGTTCTCGCGAGACGGCAATGATCGCTGCCCTTGACTTGGCCGTCCAGGCACGGCGTCCCAGATCGCGCCCGGCCGGTGAGCCCGCATCCGAAGGACTTGTTTTATACTGCCGATGTGACGGAGATTGTAGACACCTTCGACTCGGCCTTTGCGAAGGCCGTGGACCTCGGGAATCGGCTCGCCGATCGGGACAAGGACGCCGACCTCTGGGATATCGCGGACGGACTGCTCGCCGGAGCGCTGCAGTACTGGCTCTACTCGCGCCAGCCCTGCGGCGACCCGCGCTGTCAGGACTGTATGCCGATCAGCACCGCCGAGGGACGCATGGCGGAGCTGAAACGGCTGGTCGAGCAGCTCGCCTCGGAGAGCGAGTACTTCCACACGCCGACCGACGCCAACGCCGGGCGCGCTTGAGCATCGAGAGTTCTCAAGCCGATCCGATCTCGACGGAGGTCGTCGTCATCGGAGCGGGTCCCTGCGGCCTGTTCCAGGTCTTCGAGCTGGGGCTCCTCGGCATCGGCTGCCGCATCATCGATTCTCTGCCGCATCCCGGCGGCCAGTGCACCGAGCTCTATCCGGACAAGCCCATCTACGACATTCCGGCGCTGCCGGTCTGCGGCGGCCAGGAGCTGATCGACCGGCTGCTGCAGCAGATCAAGCCTTTCAACGCGCCGCTGCACCTCGGTGAGGAGGTGACCCAGCTCGCGCGACAGGAAGACGGCCGCTTTCTCCTGCGCACGAGCGCCGGCACGGCGTTGACCGCTGGAGCCGTGGTGATTGCGGGCGGCGTCGGTTCTTTCCAGCCGCGGCGCATCGGCCTCGAGGGCTGCGAGGCGTTCGAGGGCGCATCGATTCACTACCGCGTGCGCAACGCGAGCGTGCTGCACGGCAAACGGCTCGTGATCTTCGGCGGCGGAGACTCCGCGCTCGACTGGGCGCTCGCGCTCGCTCCGCAGGCGGCGAGCCTCACGCTCGTGCACCGGCGCGCCGAATTCCGCGCCGCCCCGGCGAGTGTCGCGCGGATGCGCGAGCTCGTCGCAGCCGGGCGCATGCGCCACATCGAAGGGCTGGCGCAATCGCTGATCGTCGAAGGCGGCACCCTCGCCGGGGTCCATGTGAAGGGCAGCGATGGCCTCGTGCACGCGCTCGCGGCGGATCAACTGCTCGCGTTTTTCGGACTGCATCCGAAGCTCGGACCGATCGCCGAGTGGGGGCTCGAGCTCGAGCGCAAAGCGCTCAAAGTGGACACGGAGCGTTTCGAGACGAGCGTCCCCGGCATCTTCGCCATCGGCGACATCAATACCTACCCCGGAAAGAAAA
>Ga0134128_10011664_pt1 | contig 10497 bp, 12 predicted proteins | sample KB31754_FD_96462 | JGI IMG/M metagenome (GOLD analysis project Ga0134128, IMG submission 96462) | Terrestrial soil microbial communities with excess Nitrogen fertilizer from Kellogg Biological Station, Michigan, USA - KB3-175-4 | ecosystem: Environmental > Terrestrial > Soil > Unclassified ...
AAGAGCCTCGGCCTGATGCTGCGCGAAGGCATCCTCAAGGAGAATATCGACGGCGAGGCGCTGATCTGGGCGCATAACCGGCTGCTCGCGCGGAGCGAGCAGCGCCGCATCCTGATGGTCATCTCCGACGGCGCGCCGGTCGATGATTCGACGCTCTCGGTCAATCCCGGCAATTATCTCGAGCGCCATCTGCGCGAGGTGATCGCCGAGATCGAGCGTAACTCGCCGGTGAAGCTGGTCGCCATCGGCATCGGCCATGACGTCACGCGCTACTATCGCCGAGCCGTCACCATCGTCGATGCCGAGCAGCTGGGCGGCGCCATGCTCGACAAGCTCGCTGAGCTCTTCGACGAAGACGACGCGCCGGCACCCTCGCTCCGCCGGAGCGCGTAACGGAGGTTCCAGCTTAAGCTGAGAGCGCAGGACGTCCCGGACCCCCGCTTTCTGGGGTGACGACTTAAACAGTCCAAACTGAGTGGAATTATCCCGGGGGCGGTCAGCGCGCCGGCGAATCGCCGGTCATGCCGTCGCCGCTCTTGGCCGTGCGCGACAGCACTTCGCTGAGATCGCGCCAGCCATAGGCGACCGCTTCGACCGGCTGGCCGCCGACCGGGATCTTGCGATGCATGACGAGCTGACCGCCGAGCCGCTCGTAGAAGAAGCGGCCGGGATTGGCGCGCACCACCCAGACCAGCGCCGTGGCGTGGCCGGTGTTGACGAGCCGCTGGAACAGCGACAACAGCAATTGGCGGCCGAACCCCGCGCCTTGCCGATCGGGCGCGACATAGAGCGTATAGACCTCGCCGGCGAAGCGGATGGTGCTGTCGCGCTGCGTGCCGCAATTGCCGAAGCCGACGATTGTGCCGTCGCTTTGCGCCACCACGACATCTTCCGGACGATGGCGCAGGAAGCTGGCCCAGGAGCCGGTCTGACGGCGCTCTGACATATTGAGGAGAACGCGATCGGGCAGCATGCCCGCATAGGTCGAGCGCCAGGTTTCGACCTCGATCCGAGCGATCGCCCTCGCATCCTCCAGCCGTGCCGGCCGCACCGCATCCATTCTCGAGGCCTCCCGCATTAACCAAAACATCATAGACCGGACGCCCGCGCCTGCGGGAATTTTTTGTCTTCTCTGTGGCGAAATTTCGCGGGACGCGTGGCGAGGTTCCGCTTTTTAGCGCGGTGGCGTGGACACGCTCCAGCTTGGCAGAGCGCGTCGGGTTTGGTTATGGTGCGCTATGCGATTCCTGCCCTTTGTCGCGGCGACGCTCGTGGCGCTCGCGCCGCTCACCCTGACCGCGGCCGCACCTCAGCCGAAGCCGGCAGCCCAGGCCGATTCCGGACCAAAAACCTTAGGCACGATGAAGAATTGGAGCGCCTTCAGCGCGGGCAGCGGCAAGAGCCAAGTCTGCTATCTCGTCGGCAAGCCGGCGAAGACCTTGCCCGAGCATGTCCAGCGCGGCCGAATCGCCTTGAATGTCACGCACCGGCCGGGCGAGAACACCTTCAACACCGTCAACTTCCAGCTCGGCTACGACACGAAGCCCGACTCGCCCGCCGAGCTCACGATCGACGGCAAGAAATACGATCTCTTCACCGCCAAGCAGGGCGCCTGGGCGAAGGACGCGGTGACCGACAAGGCGGTCACGGTCGCGTTATCGAAAGGCAAGGAGGCGGTGATCAAGGCCATCTCCGAGCACAACAACACGTCGACCGACACTTATTCGCTCGACGGTTTCGGGCAAATGCTCGCGCTGATCGACAAGGCGTGCAGCGTCAAACGTTGAGGCGATGAGCGGAGAGACGAAGAAAAATCTCGTCGGCCTGTCGCGCGACGAGCTCGCCGCCGAATTGGCGACCCTCGGCGCGGCGCCATTCCGCGCGCGCCAGCTGTGGCATTGGATCTATCACCGCGGCGTCGCCGATTTCGCGCTGATGACGACTTTGGCGAAGGGTTTTCGCAGCGCCCTGGCCGAGCGCTATGTGATCGCGCGGCCGCTCGAATCGCGGGCGCAGCTTTCGGCCGACGGCACGCGCAAATGGCTCCTGAAATTCGCCGACGGCCAGGAAGCCGAATGCGTGCATATCCCGGAAGAGGATCGCGGCACGCTCTGCGTCTCCTCGCAGGTCGGCTGCACGCTTACTTGCAAATTCTGTCACACCGGCACGCAGCGGCTGGTGCGCAACCTCGGAAGCGCCGAGATCGTCGGCCAGGTGATGCTGGCGCGCGACGCACTCGGCGAATGGCCGTCGCCGCCGGAGGATCGCCAGATCACCAACGTCGTGCTCATGGGCATGGGCGAGCCGCTCTACAATTACGACAACGTCGCCAAGGCCGTGAAGATCATCATGGACGGCGAGGGGCTGTCGGTCTCGAAGCGCAAGATCACGCTTTCGACCGCTGGCGTCGTTCCGATGATCGAGCGCTGCGGCGCCGAGCTCGGCGTCAATCTCGCGATTTCGCTGCATGCCGTCAGCGACGAGCTGCGCGACGTGCTGGTGCCGCTCAACAAGAAATATCCCATCGCGGAGCTGCTCGCGGCGTGCCGCGCCTATCCGGGCCTCAGCAATGCGCGGCGCATCACCTTCGAATATGTGATGCTGAACGGCGTCAACGATTCGCCGGCCGAGGCGCGCGCGCTGGTGAAGCTGCTCGACGGCATTCCGGCCAAGGTCAATCTCATCCCGTTCAATCCCTGGCCCGGTGCGCCGTTCGAATGCTCGAGCGATGCGGCGATCGAGGCCTTCGCCGATATCGTCAACGCGGCGGGCTACGCCTCGCCGGTCCGCACGCCGCGCGGCCGCGACATCCTCGCCGCCTGCGGCCAGCTCAAATCCGAGAGCGTGCGGCTGAAGAAGAGCGAGCGCGAGAAGGCGCCGGCGCCGGTTTAAAGGCATCGTCTCCCCGTAAGTGGGGCTACGGGAAAACCATCGAGCTCTATCACTGGATTCCCGCTTTCGCGTGAATGACGGTAGGGTGCGTTTGTGTATTGGGGAGGAAAGGATGCCCAGAACAATCCGCCGGGTCGTCACCGGACATGATGCGCGCGGCAAGGCGGTGGTGATCGCGGACGGGCCGTCGCCTTTCATCCACGTCAATCCGCGCGATCCCGACAATGTCTCGACCGATATCTGGCGCACCAGCGCGACGCCGGCGCCGATCGCTGCGCATCCCGCCGAGCCGACCTTGGGGCCGCGCCGGCAACTGCCGCAAAAGCGCGGCACGGTCGTTCGCATCAATCAGGTGCCGCCAGAGAACGAGCAGACCCGCGCGATGTCGCCCGAGGATTCGCGCCGCGCTTTTGCCGCGCTCGGCAACGAGCCGGCGGCGCTCTGGGGCAAGGGCGGGCGCCATCCGCTGATGCATCGCACCGAGACGATCGACTACGCGATCATCCTCGATGGCGAGATCACCATGGTGCTCGATGACGAGGACGTGGTGCTGAAAACCGGCGATGTCGTCGTGCAATGCGGCACGGCGCATGCCTGGAGCAACCGCTCGAACGCGCCCTGCACCATCGCCTTCGTGTTGATCGACGGCGAATTCGATCCGGCATTGCGCGAAAAGCTGAAGGAATAACGCTCCTCACCTCGATTTGTGCACGCGGCTTCGTTTGATTTAAAGTTGCGGTCCATGATCCGATTGGAGGAGATGCCTATGGACGGAATGCTGTTCTCGATCTCCTGTCGCCCTTCAGCCAAAGCTCTCTGGCTCGGAGGTAAGCGATGAAATCCGCCCATGGCCACGTCACGCCTCAGGAAGACGTCGCGCTGACCCATGTCGAAGCGGGCTCGCCGATGGGCGAGCTGCTGCGCCGCTACTGGCAGCCGGTGGCGCTCTCCGACGAGCTCGCCGACTTGCCGAAACCCGTGCGCATCCTCGGCGAGGATCTCGTCGTCTTCCGCACGAAAGAGGGTAAGGTCGGCTGCCTCGATCCGCATTGCTCGCATCGCGGCGCGTCGCTGGAGTTCGGCCGTATCGAGCAGAACGGTATCCGTTGCTGCTACCACGGCTGGCTCTACGACACCGAGGGACGCGTCATCGACATGCCGTGCGAGGCGCCAGGTTTCTGCGAGAAGATGCAGGTCGAGCAGCCGGCCTATCCGACGCACGAGTTCGGCGGCCTCGTCTTCCTTTATATGGGACCGCCCGAAAAGCAGCCGCCGTTCCCGCTCTATGACGTGTTCGCTCCGAGCTCGCATGACGTCGTGTTGCGGGGCATGAAGATTTGGGGCGACTACTCGATCGGCTACGTCAAGGATTGCAACTGGCTGCAGCACTACGAGAACATCGTCGATCCCTGGCATCTCCTGATCTTGCATCAGGCCAACAGCGGCGAGCAGTTCAAGGGTGCGATGATGGGCGGCGTGCCGCGCATCGTCTTCGAGAAGACGGCGCTCGGCGTGCGCTACAATCTGGTTCGCGATCTGCCGAACGGCAACCGCTTCATCCGCCATGCCGAAGCCGTGCTGCCGAACATCTTCCTCGTGCCGAATTTGCACGATCTGGGGACGGAGCCCAAGCGCAAGGACCGGTGCTCGGAAATGACCTGGTGCGTGCCGATCGACAACGAGCACATTACCGCTTTCAGCATCGTCGCATGGCCGATCGAGAACGGCGCGCCGAAGAAGGACTGGCGGCCGCGCACGGATACCATTCTCGATATCCGCCCCGCCACGATCAACCGGCCCTATGAAGAGCGCCAGCGCCGTCCGGACGATCTCGAGGCGCAGGAAAGCCAGCGCACGATCGCCGTGCACGCCCTCGAGAATCTCGGCATGACGGATTTGGGCATCGTCGCCCTGCGTAAGATGCTGCGCGATGATCTGGGGCGGCTCGAGAAGGGCGAGGACCCGATCAACATCGTGCGCGGCGCCGCGGCGAAGCAGGTCATCGAAACGCACGCCTGGAACACGATCCTGTCACCCGAGGAGGCGGCGCGGCATCGGGACGAGGATTTGTGACCACGGGGAGGATAAGGAATCCTCTCCGGGTCAAGGATTGCGGGACGAACATCTTGTCGAAACGGCGCTCGCGGCGCATCATCCCGTGAGCGGCGCGCAGTTCAAGGCAAGAAAACGGCGCACGATCGAAAGGGGCACGATGATGGATCGAGCGGCCATTCGGCAATTCATCGTCGACGATCGGGAGAAGGGGCTGTTCCGAGTCAACCGGCGCGTCTTCACTGATCCGGACATTCTCGAAATCGAGCGGCGGGAAATCTTCGATCGCTGCTGGCTTTATGCGGCACACGAGGCCGAGCTTGCCCGGCCGGGAGATTTTCTCACCCGCACGGTCGGCGGCCGCCCGCTGCTGATCGTCCGCGACAACGCCGGCAGCATCCGCGTGCTGCTCAACAGCTGCGCGCACCGCGGCAATATCGTGTGCCGCGAGCGATCGGGATCGGCCCAAGGCTTCACCTGCTTTTATCATGCCTGGAGCTACGATCTGGCAGGCGCCCTCGTCGGCTTGCCGGACGAGGCGGGATACGGGCCCGCGTTCAATCGCGCCGAGATGGGGCTGACACCCGTGCCGCGCAGCGAGACCTACCGCGGCATGATCTTCGTCAGCTTCGATCGGAACATCGTCGGTCTCAGCGATTATCTCGGTCCCGCGCGGCAACACCTCGACGGCATCCTCGATCTCAGCGATGAGGAATGCGAGATCGTCCCGGGCGCGCAGGCGTTCTGCATGCGCGCGAACTGGAAGCTGCTCGTCGAGAACAGCATCGATCCGTATCATTTGCGCTCGGTGCACCAGCGGTATTTTCGCCAGTACCTTCCGGACATGGGCATGGACAATACGCGATGGGCGCAGCGGCCCGTCGGGGTCGGTTTCGCGCTCGACGGCGGTCATGCGCTCTTCGAGACACCGCAGCCTCCCGCGCCGCTTTCCGAAGACACCGCGCCGGAACTTGCGGCGATCCGGGATCGGCTGGTGAAAAAGTTCGGCGCCGAAAGAGCGCGCAAGCTCTCCGATTTCATGCGCATCCTTTTCATATTCCCGAATCTCATCATGATCTCGTCGTGGCGCTCGGTGCGAACCTTCTATCCCGTTGCGCCCGATTACAACGAGATCATGGAATGGGGGCTGATGCCGAAGAACGAATCGAGCGCGCTGCGGCAGAAGCGGATCGAGAACTTCATCTCGTTCTTGGGGCCCGGCGGTTTCGGCACCCCGGATGACATCGCCGGCCTCGAAGGCTGTCAGCGCGGCTTCGCCGCGATGCGCGAGGCCGGTTGGTCAGACCTGTCGCGGCACATGCTGACCCCGGTGCCGCCCGACACGGGCGAGCTACAGCAACGCTCGTTCTGGCGGCAGTGGTGCGCCCTGGCGAGCGGCGCGACGGGACGCATCAACTGTTCCGATCGCCTGGAACTCAAGCCTGCTGCGGAGTAGCGCCGCGTGCCGGGACACGATTTGACGCTCGCCGACATCGAGCAGCTCTTTTTCACCGAAGCCGCCCTGCTCGATGCGTGGCGGCTCGAGGAATGGCTGGCGCTCATCGCCGAGGATGGCCGCTATCTCGTGCCGCCGCTGGACACGCCGGAGGCCGATCCGCGCCAAGCGATCTTTCTCGTCGCCGACAGCCGCAAGATGCTCGAATCGCGCGTCCGCCAGCTGGTTGGCCCGGCCGCATGGGCGGAGAATCCGCGGGCGCGAACGCGCCGTCTCGTGAGCAATGTCCGGCTGCTCGGTGTCGAGGGCGATACGGCCAGGGTCACGGCGAATTTCGCGATCTGGCACTTCCAGCACCAAAACGCGGATGTGTTTGTCGGGCAATATCAGAACGCGATCGTGCGCGGGCCGGCCGGCCTCCAGTTTCGCGAAAGAAAGGCCGTGCTCGACCTCGAGACGCTGCGCCCGCACGGCAAGATCGCGATCATCCTTTAACCGGATGGCGATCAGCCGCGGTCTTCGTCACTCTCCTTCGAACATATAGTACTGCGCCCAGCGCAAGAGCGGCTCGTCGGACATCGAAAATATCTGCGCGTCCTCTTCGACCCGGTGCTCGATCCACCGCCAGCTCGGCGCGATGAAAATGTCGCCGAAGCCCCACTCGATTTTTTCGCCCTCGATGAAGGAAGCCCCGCGACCGCCCATGACGCAGAAGGAAGTGTTGGCGTTGCTGCGCCAGCGCCGCGTCTTTTGCCCCGACTCCAGGCGCTGCACCGTGAGCCCGAGCGTCGGCATCGTCGGCGCTTCGAGGCGGATGCGCTTGCCGAAATACCCTTCCGGATCGGGCGACGCCTGATCGAGCCGGCGCTGGATGCTCGCATGGGAAAAGCGCATCGGCGTCTCCTCGACGACCGCCTTCACCTGCTCGTAGCGATCGGGATGCGGCTCCCAGGTCGAGAGCTGCAGGGCGCTGACCAGCGGCACATCGAGTCCGTCGATCCAGCAAGCGGTTTCGTCGCCGTCATGGATATGGCTATGCCACATCCCGCCGGGGGTCAGGACGATATCGCCGGTTTCCATCAAGGTCTTCTCGCCATTGACGACCGAGTACATTTTTCGGCCATCGAGAATGACGCGCAGCGCGTGCGCGGTGTGGCGATGCGCCGGCGCCGTCTCGCCGGGAAGCACGAGCTGATAGGCATGAAGCAGCGTCCGCGCCGCGCCCAGCGTATTGCCCGGCGTCGGATTGCAAAAATTGAGGATGCGCCGGCCCGCTTCTTCCGAGCTGATCAGTTTCGATGCCGCTTCGAGCGCGGCGCGGCATTGCGCATAGCGCCACACATGCGTCCGGTAAGGCGAGTGCGGCTCGGCCGAGCGTGTGTGGGGACCGCGGCGCCAGCCGGTGACGACATCGAGCGGCTCGATCATCTGCTGCAGCTCGTCGAGCGTTTTCGCGCGGCCGAAGTGAGCGGTGTAGTCCGGCGTCTCAATGTCGGCGAGATAAGCCATTTATCGTCTCCTCCAATCGAACCACGGTACGCGACGAAAGCGAAAGAGTAGCGGACGCAACCGCGTCTTGCGAATATGGCATGCCGCATTCGAGCGGGTTGCGCATGTGCCTCTCGTCCGGCCCGCGCTAAGATGACCCGATCGCGGCCCCATCCGATGGAGAGAAAACGATGTCGTTCTATCGAGGCATGATTTGCGAGAACATCCTCATCAAAGGCGACAAGGGAACACCGATAGCCGCTTACGTCGCGCGACCATCGGGACCGGGCCCCTTTCCCGGCGTCGTGCTGATCCATCATGCCCCAGGCTGGAGCGAGTACTACATCGATGAGACGCGCCGGTTCGCGCATCACGGCTATCTAGCGATCTGCGCCAATCTCTACGAGCGCGAAGGCGGCCATGACGCCAACCCGGACGACGTCGGCGCCAAGGTGCGCGCCGAGGGCGGCATTGCGGATTCCCAAATGGTCGGCGACACCGCCGGCGCGGTGGCGTGGATCCGTTCGCAGCCCCATCACAATGGCAAGGTCGGTCTGATCGGCTCGTGCTCGGGCGGTCGGCACGCTTTCATCTATGCCTGCCAGCGCAAGGACGTCGACGCCTGCGTCGAGCAATGGGGCGGCAATGTGGTGATGGCCAAGCAAGATCTCAATGCCAAAAAGCCAGTCGCACCGATCGACATGACGAAGGATCTCTCTTGCCCGCTGCTTGGCCTCTTCGGCAACGAAGATCGCTCGCCGAGTCCCGAGCAGGTGAACCAGCACGAAGCCGAGCTCAAGAAGCACGGCAAAAACTACGAATTCCACCGTTATGACGGCGCGGGCCACGGCTTCTTCTACTGGAACCGGCCGGCGATGTACCGGATCGAACAAGCGCTGGATGGCTGGACCAAGGTCCTCGCGTTCTTCGGCAAGCATCTGGCGAAGTAGGAGGCAAGGACATGTGCACGTCCATCATCGAGATCGCCCGCGCCGAAGGCATGGCCAAACGCGGCGACGAATGGTTCTCGCTGACGCAAGCGGTCGTCGCCTATGACCATGCGCGGCACGCGCCGGTCGGCGACGTCATCACGCTCGACTTCGTCAACACCGCCCTCGACCCGGGCGCGCGGGCAGCCGTGGAGCTGACCTTGGCGACCGCGATCGAGCTGCGCGCGGCACTCGACCGCGCGATCGCCGCCGCGGAGTACGAGGAAGCGGAGGTGCGCGGCAAAGGGGTCGTGCTCAGCTTCGCCCGAACGGGGTCGTGAAGCTGGACATCACATCCGCGGTTGCCGGCTAACCGAAGGCACCAAGAGAACTAGGAGGGGTCGTCGATGGCGCTGACATGCGCCGCGACGATCCGCCAGCCCTGCGGAAAGCGCACCCAGGTCTGCATGGTGCGACCGATCTTGGCCGCACCGGGACGCCGCGAAAGCGTCGCGACGGTAGCGAAATCCTTGCCATAGGTGGTGATCACGGTACGGTCGCGCTGCGCATCGAGGGGCGGCACCGCCCGCGCGCGATAGGCGCTGATCTCGGCAAAGCCGTAAAGATTCTCGGCGTTGCCGAAGCGCACGGTCGTCGGGCTGTCGAAGAAATAGCGGTTGAGCGCGGCGACATCGTTGGTCCTGAGGGCCTCGTCATAGCCGGCGAATTGGGTCTCGATCTCCTTGACGATGCTCGGATCGTTGAGCGTGAGCGGCTCCGCCATCGGATAATCCTTCAATGCGGGGAAGCTAGCGTCACTCTATTTCGCTGCCCGCTTCGGAGTCCAGTCGATGCCTGAGCGGGAGATCCGATGCCCCAGCATTGCCTGCGCGCAGCGATCCAACCTAGGATGAAACCGAATTTTGCTGGGAGGCTGGGCCGCTATGTCACCGGAAATCATCGCCGATCTTGCGCCGACGGGCGTGCTGCGCGCGGGCATCAACCTGTCGAACTTTCTGCTTGTGACCGGCAAGAATCCGGCCGGCGACCCCGAGGGTGTCGCTCCCGACATGGCGCGCGAGGTCGCGACGCGGCTCGGCGTGCCGGTTAAATACGTGACCTTCAAATCGCCCGGCGAGCTCGCGGACGAGGCAGGTAAAGGCGTCTGGGATATCGGCCTCATCGGCGCCGAGCCGCAGCGTGCCGAGACGATCGCGTTCACAAACGCTTATGTCGAGATCGAAGCCACCTATCTCGTGCCGGCCGGTTCGCGCCTCAAGACCATCGCCGATGTCGACGCGCCGGGCGTCCGGATCGCGGTGGCGGGCCGCAGCGCCTATGGTCTCTGGCTCGAGCGCAATCTCCGGCACGCCGAGCTGATCCGGGCCGATAGTCTCGGCGGCGCGACTGAGCAATTCATGCGCGACAAGCTGGACGCCCTCGCCGGCCTCAAGCCCGGGCTCCTCGCGGATCAGGGCAAGCTGCCCGGCGCGCGGATCATCGACGGCAAGTTCAGCTCGGTGCAGCAAGCGATCGGAACCGCCAAGCGCAATGCGGCGGGCGCCGCCTACCTGAACGCGTTCGTCGCGGAGGCAAAGGCCTCCGGCCTCGTCGCGCGGCTCATCGAGCGTCACAAGGTCCGCGGTCTCTCGGTGGCGCCGGCGGCTTGATAGAAGGAGC
>Ga0134128_10011665_pt1 | contig 10496 bp, 6 predicted proteins | sample KB31754_FD_96462 | JGI IMG/M metagenome (GOLD analysis project Ga0134128, IMG submission 96462) | Terrestrial soil microbial communities with excess Nitrogen fertilizer from Kellogg Biological Station, Michigan, USA - KB3-175-4 | ecosystem: Environmental > Terrestrial > Soil > Unclassified ...
ACGAAGCCCAGTACTGTGAAAACTGCTACATAACCAGCGGTCGGGATGAGGCGTCCCGCAGCAAGATTTGCCACGATCCCACCCAGTGCACCGCCCACGCCCGAGACGCCAAGCGCAGTTCCCCCATGTCCGCGTGGCGCAGTTTCCGTGATGAGGGTAAAGAGATTGACGATCCAAATTGAATGGGCCGCCAACACTAAAGAGATGCAGGCGAGCGATACGGCCACTGAGCTTGTTCGGACGGCGACCGCGGCCAGAGGAGTCATACACGCCGCTATAAGCAGCAAGCGAAAGCGGGCCTTCGCACGTAGCCAGCCACGGCGGACAAGCCAGTCCGAAAATGCGCCGCCCGAGATTCCACCGATGTCTGCGGCCAGATAGGGGATCCATGCTACGGCACCCACCAGGACGGTGGAGACTCCGCGGTTATGGCGCAGATATTCAGGGAGCCAAAAGCTGAAAAAGAACGGCACGCTATCGGTGAGAAACCGAGCAATAAACAAACCGTAGCCGTAAGAAGTCTTAAGGACAGAAACTGCGGAGGCTCGATCATCGGGTTTCGCGCGAGAGCCAAGGATCCAGTTGCGCTCGTCTTCGCTGAGGCGCTTCTCTTTTTCAGGAGAGTTGTAGAAGAGGAACCAGCAGATGAGCCACAGCAGGGCGGCGGCCCCGGTAACAGCGAAGGCCATTCGCCATCCACTGTGCAGCAGGAGAACGGTCACCAAGGGTGCGGCAATGACTGCGCCGGCGACATTGCCGGTAGAAAAAATACCCATCGCCAGACCACGCTCAGTCTGCGGAATCCATTCTCCAACCGCTTTGCCACCGCCTACGGGAGCGAAGCTCTCACCGAGGCCAAGTAGCATACGACAGGCAAGCAGGCCGGTCCATCCACTCACAAAGCTGTGCGCAATCGCAGCAACGGCCCAGATGCCAACAGCAATACCGACGACGCGGCGAACGCCGAACCGATCCAACAATGGACCTGCGATCGCAAACCCTATTGCGTAGGTGATGAGGAATCCGGTGACGATGTAGGAGTAGGTGACAGAGTTAATACGATGCAGGTCCTTTAGCGCGGGAGCAAGGATGGAAAGCGTTTGGCGATCAAGATAATTGACGACGGACAACGCGAACAGCAGTGCAACGATCACCCAGCGATATCGACCGATAAAGAAGTTCAACATGCGCAGAGTGTCCCAGCTCACCGTTCCACATAAAACCAGCGTACAGGGAGAATGGATAGGTATTCCTGCATGCCCATTCGACTCATGTTCTGAATATGAGCCGCGGAAGCGGCACGATAGCTAATAAAGGCTCGGTTTCCGATAAAGGTTATGGCCGGATATTCAACTCGATTGCCGTCACCCGGGGCTACAGCTTCAATCGTGCGCTGCAGCTTCCACGTTTGACCATCATCACTGCTTATAGCTGAGCTAAGGGTTAGCCGCTGACCCAGCAACGACTCTTCAGGTTGGACGCAGCAGCTATTCCAAACAACCAGCAGGTCAATTGAGTTCGGCATGCGAACGAGCCTTCCCGGAGCAGCTCCGGTGCGGAGCGTGGTCGATTCGGGTGCGGACCAGGTCAGGCCATCGTCGTCAGAAAACGTCTCGTACAGGGATCCACCATAGGTTCGCCCAAGCATCACCAGCCGACCGCTTGCAGCTTGAGCGATCGATGCTTCCCAGAAACCGGGAGCAGAACGAGAGCCAAAGTGCTGCGCAAACTCCGGCATGATGTCCTGCGTGATGATCTCCTGCGCATCGAGCTTCCAGGTGCGGCCGTTGTCATCAGAGTAGGCAACCTGCGTCACCATGACCTCGGGCCGGGCGCTTTTCTTGTGGTGCAGAGGGATGAGTATTCGGCCGGAAGCGAGACGGAGCATCCGATCATGCGCCGAGGTCCAATAGCTGCCGGTCGGGCTGATCGGAATCTCTTGCGACCAGGTCCGGCCCTCATCTGTGGAGTAGCGGAATACCTTCGTTGCACTCGAGATGGAGTTGATGAGGCTGTAGCTGATTCCGATTTCGCCATTGCCCATGCGCACGAAACCGGGCTGCATGGCATTGTCGCCCGTGGAGCTTCGAAACATGATCTGGGGAGTCGACCACGTAATCCCGCCATCATGCGACTCCATGGAAGAGACCACAGCCGGCCACAGATCAGGGTTGGGGAAGCGTTTCGGATCATCGGGTCGCATATGACGGCTGAAGGCGTGCAGAATCGTTCCGTCCTTAAGCTCGACCGTCGAGCCCTCACCGTTCTTCCCTATTGTGTCTGAAACCGGACCGAGCAGGCGGCCACGCAGGCCACCGAGCGCCCACGCAACCTCATCGCTTTGCGCCAGGCACATGCTTCCCGAGGTGAGGATCAGAACTGCAACGATACAAGCGAATCGTTTCATCGCACCCACGCTGAAGCGGTTTGCGTCACGAGGTCCGCCTCTCCTGTGCTTTCTGGCTCTTCTTTTGGCAACACACCAATTTCTTCAATGAGGCGTTGATTCGGCGGCTCGAGTGTTCGGCCGATCTCAGCGCCCTGAACGACGAGGCGATCCTGCAACCTGGATACTGACACTTCGCGTACATCCTTGCCATGTTGCACGGCCATGGCGGCGGCGGTCCCCGCGGCCTGTCCTTGTGCCATGCAGATCGGAATGACCCGGGTCGACGCGACGGCTTCATGAGTTGCCGAAAGACATTTACCAGCCATCATGAGGCCTTCGACCTCGCGTGCGATGAGGCTTCGCAGTGGAATCGTATAGGCCTCAACATTTCGCGAGTCAACCCACGTGCCCGTCGGACGATGGATGTCGATGTGATAACCGCCCATGGCGATCGCGTCATCGAAAACTCTTCCACCGATTAAGTCATCGGCATTCAGAAGATAGTCGCCCATGATCCTGCGGCTTTCACGCACGCCCAGCATCGGCGCAATCTCGCGTATGTGTGCCTGCTCGAAGCCGGGTAGATATTTTCGGAAGAACTTGAGGATGACCGGAATTTGCTGATAGGTCTTCACATATGCTCCCGTCATGCTCACTACGTCTGTTGGATCGAGACCCAACACCCGGGTACTGACGACAAGGTATTCATCGGGGACATGAGTTTTGACACCTACAAGGCGGGATTGCGGAACATCGAAGTCGCCGTTGGTGCGGGCTCGTTCAATCAATGATGCGAATCCGCCGGTGATGATCAGCGGTTCCGTGTCGATACGGCGCATCATCTTGTCCCAGAGATCGGGATAAGGCAGCAGCCACTCACGGTAGCCGAACTCTTTGTTCTTGCAGGCTGCGATGAACCCAGCACGATCGACACCGCCGACACGGAACACCAACGTCGGCGACTGAACCATGCCGTCCTTGGTGCGCCCCTTCTCCCATGTCGCGCCTCCACGGGCTGCTACGTCGCCGTCACCGGTGCAGTCGATCACGACCGAGGCTTCGATTTTCTGACGTCCGGATTTATCTTCGACAACAACACCATGGATACGATCGCCAGTCCGCAAGGTGTCGACGATATGCGTTTGAAGCATGAGCTTTACACCGGCTTCCTGACAGAGCTCCATCGCAAGGATCTTCCATGCATGGGTGTTCAGACTGACCGCTGAAGAGCACTTCGGATCGAAGACATAACGCGATGCATCTCCCTGCCGCTGTAAGCGGTCAATGAACTCCGCGGACAGCCCCTTGACTACTTGGCGATATCGGCTGTCATGAAAGCCTAACCAACTCAGCATGGCCGAGATGCCACCCAGATAACCATTCGAGTCGACCAGAAGCGTGTTCGCGCCGTTACGAGCTGCAGCGATCGCGGCCGCAATGCCTGCGGCTCCTGCACCCGCTACGAGAACGTCAACACGATAGGAATTGACCTCTTTCATTGACCCTCGACCCTCACCACAAGAAATTCGACACGAGTTCCATTGCCACGCAACTGATATGGAACACTACGCGGAATACTTATCACGGTACCCGGTGCCAGAGGCATTCGGGTGCAACCGACGAGTTCTGGAGCCTGGGCTTCGGTAGACGAAAGATCGCGCGGCGTCTTCATAGTGCCTCCGGTACAAATCTCGGCTTGCCCATGCAGCACATACAGCACGCGATCTTCACTACGGTGCAGCTCCGCCGGACCGTAGCGATGATCCAAGACGGCAACTTTCACTGCATAATGCGATGCCGTGACAACCTCGCGGTTCGTTGGCGGATGAGTTGGAAGATCGGCAATGGCTTGCTGTATCTGTTTGGCGTCCAGCGCGACCGCCTGCTGCGCTCTCGCGGCCATACACACCAAGAGCATCGAAGCGACAACAACATGAAGCCCAGCCCGGCATGAGACAGTAGACACTTTAGAAGTGAAGTTCGAGATCAAATTGCACCGCGCGTGCTGCGTAGACTACATTAATCTGCCCAAAGGCGGGATTGCTGGCGTCCTGGTTGGGAAGCGCCAGGTTGGGATGGTTTAGGAAGTTGAAGGCTTCCGCGCGGAACTTCATGTTGAGCCTGTCATAGAGGTGAAAATTGCGTTGGATTCCGAAGTCCATGCTCCAGTAGTTAGGCCCGCGCATTTTGCCGTCTCGGATCGGAGCAGATCCAAAGTGACCATCAGCGACCTTGTAGGCTGATGCGTTGATCCATTGCACGCTGCCGTTACTGTTTCGAGGATGCGTTGTCAGCGGATTGCCAATCTTGTCCGGACGGTATGCTCCAAGCCCTAAGCCGTTGGCTCCGCTCTGCAGCACACCTAGAGGAACACCGGATTGCGCTGTGAGAATCCCAGTAATCTGAAAGCCGCCCGCCAGAGCATTGGCCCATCCTCGCGTTGCGAACATCTGTCCTTTTCCAAACGGAAGCAGGTATACGCCACTACCGGCAAACATCTGTGTATGGTCGAAACTGCTTGGCCCTCGCGCGTCACGCAGATCGTAGGGGTTCTGCCACGACCCGATATTGGGCTGGTCTCCCGAGTTGAAATTCGCCTCGAGGGCGTTGTCCATTAGCTTAGAAAACGTGTACGCGAACAGAATATTCAGGTTTCCTGTGAGGCGCTTTTGCAACGTGGCCTGCAGACTCTGGTAGTTTGAGTCGCGATCGTTCCGAAGTACTGTAACACCGGAGTATTGTGGGAACTTTAGAGAAGCATTGGCTACGGTGACTGTGGCCGCACCGAGTGTTCCAGGTACCTTGCCTGACAAGGGATTCGGGACAGTTGCGTTCAGATAGGCTTGAGCCGTGCCCGCTTTCCCTCCGGCAGCAGCTTCGGCGGCAATCGCCGACTGAATTACCGGATAGTTCGGGAGGTCGATATTCTCCGTGGCCAACAGATATTGCCCGCGATTGCCTGAATATTGGACTTCAGAGACAAAGTCGTGCGGATATTGCTGCTGAATTCCGAAGTTCCATTGATAGATCGTAGGTGGATGAGCATTGCGATTGAGCGGTGCAGTCATTGCAGTGCCGAGGAAGGCCGCATCGCCCCGTGGACCGGATGCTGCGGGTAACGTATACGAAGTGGCAAGAACATTTGCCGGAGCGGTGGAATTGGCCTTAATCGGATTCAAGGTGGAATCGAATCCTGCACCCGCGGCATACCATCCCGTTGCGACCAGAGGTCCGCGATATTCCCCAAACGCACCGCGGATCACCGTCTTACTGTCCCAGAAATGTGGGGCGTAGGCGAGGCCGATTCGTGGCGACCAGTTGTTATAACTGCCCGATGTAATATCAGCAGTATTGCCGTTACGACCTGCGTAACGGAAGACCCCAGGGAGGGCCACGATGGAGTTTGTCGCGGTCGAGTCAAACCAGCCTGACTCGTTGCTCGCCTCGGTTAGTGGCGTGACGTATTCGTAACGCAGCCCGACATTCAGTGTCAGCTCCGACGAAATCTTATAGTCATCATTCACATAGAAGGCGTTGCTATAGTTCGCCAGCGAAATGTTGGGTTCCTGTTGGAAGAGCTCAGTATTCGGCAGACCGAGCAGCAAGGAGGCCGCCGAATTACCAGTCGTGCCGGTACCGTTGCTTGTCTGCAATGCGTTGAAGGCGAACGAACCGTTTGGATCCCCCGCCGCAACCAGACCTGACACATGGTAGCGTCGCAGGTCGGCACCTATAGTCACGAAGTGCTTTCCTTTACTCCAACTCAGTGTCTGGCTCAACTCATTCGTGAGGGACACCTGATCCTGTGGAGCGCCTGTGCCCACGCCGCGATAGATGTCGAAGGTTGCCAACGGCCGAACATTCGCTAGCGAGCCCGAGGGCACCTGTGGCGAAACACCGTAGCCGAAGTAGGCCCCACCGATTGTGTTCCCAGAAGTGTCATAGTAATAGCGGTTGAAGTGCGTATAACCGAGGGTCGCCGAGTAGACCAATGTTGGCGTAATAGTGAAGTTATAGAAGCCCGTGTAGTTTCTGGTCGGAAAGATAAGGTCCTGGGTCTGCTGGTCATTGGGTCCGAGTGGGAAAATCGCGATACTGGTCGAATTGACACGCGACAGTTTGAATCCGAGGCGATGACGCTTTCCTAAATTCTGATCGATGCGTCCCGTGATAATGTCCAGCGGGGTATACGTAACCTGATTCCCGGCAAAGTTGTTCGCCGTGCCGGGAAGATTCGGCAGCGGAAGCAGTGACATAATCTGCACGCCGATTGAATTAAATCGGGTCGGATCTATCTTTTGACCAGGGAAGACCTTGCGCGTAGCCGGATTCGTACTCGATGCCGGGTCGTAAATGGGAGTTGAGACCTCTGTGAAGATGCCTTGGTGCATCAATGCAGTGGGAATCGTCACCGTTGAAGGCGAATGGCGCACCCAACGAGAGCCCTCGTAGTCCACAAAGAAGAATGTTCGGTTACGGCCGTCATACACTTTGGGAATCCAGATGGGCCCATTAAAATTTCCGCCAAACTGATTCCAGTTGTTCCGGGGCTTCGCCGAACCGACGGGAAGTGCAGGCTTGGCGTTTGTGGCCGTGCCGCGATAGTCCTCGAAGAGCATACCGTGAAAATCGTTGCTGCCCGATTTGGTGACGTAGTTGATCACGCCACCAACGGTGTATCCGAACGTCGGAGGAAGGCCGCCCGACTGAACCTGAAATTCCTGGATAGATCCGGTAGACGGAAGCGCTTCGACCGTTCCGTCTCGCAGATTGGTCATGCTGATCCCGTCCACGAGGTATTCGTTGAAGCCTCCGACATTGGTCCGAACGCCACCATTGATGTCATAGGCCGAGGTGATACTCGTACCGTCGCTGGCCTGGCGGGCAGTCGTGGTGCCACCATTTCCAGCCGTAACTCCGGGGGTGAGTGCTGTCAGAGCAAGAGGGCTTCGTGATGGCAGCGGGAGATTTTCAACTTCACGCGAGTTGATGATCTGTCCCTTGTAGCCGTTATCGGTATCGAGTATTTGCTCGGCACTTCCCGAGACGACGACTTCTTGAGAAACGGTGCCGATAGAGAATGTGATGTCGATGTGGGTGCTGCGGCTGACCTCCACCACAACGGGCGAAACATTCTGAGTGCGGAAACCAGTCGCCGTAGCTGTGAGGCGGTAGTTGCCAGGCGGCAGGGTGGGAAAGCGATAGATGCCTGCCGCGTTGGACACCGTCTGTACTGTCGTGTTCGTTTGCAAATTGATAGCCTGCAGGTTGGCACCAACAATGGCTTGGTTGCTGGGGTCGGCAGTAACTCCGGTCAGTTCTCCCGTGGCCTGAGCAAAAGCCCGACCGGAGCAGAATGTCGCCGTTAAGGCGATTACGAGGGCCCATCGTTTCAACAATGTACCTGCCATTGGGTCTCTCCCAGTTTTTTGAAGATGCGCCAATCCGAACGCGTTACGCGACCACAAAAACGTACGTTCGCCCAGCGGTACTTGTCAATAGTATTTTATTGATAATCTCGACGAAGCGTTCCTTCCGGAGTGAACCTCAGACGCGCTTCGCCGAAGTACCAGTCAGGCACGTTTGCGTACATCGAGTTATAGGATTGAGCCACAAGAGTCTCGGGCCATTGCAATTGCACTCCAAGACGACCTAATTGCCGTTGAAAATCATCAAGCAAAGAGGGCTTCCCTCTCACTTGCCGGGGTGGAACTTTTCGTTGAACACAAAAGGCAGCCAACGCCCCCGCTGACTCTCCAATGTTCCATTCGGTCGGATGTACTCGGAACGCTCCATTGGTAATGTGTGTTGTTCCCAAGTTCTTGCAGGCAGGTAGAAGGTTTTCGACACGCACCGGTAAAAGGGCCCCTAGAGGAATTTGCTGCACCCAATGATGTCCGTTGAGTGAGAGCGTCATGCTCTGACCTTTGCCGGATGGCTGGTGTATGTCCATGCGGTAACCGCTGAGTCCAACGCTATCCGGATACGGCATGGGCCCCGTTGGCCGCGAATCGACGCGAAAATGCTGCTCGAGGACCGTGAACTCTGAGCGAATGCGTCGTGACTCGCGAATATACGGATGTTGCGCAAGGCCATCCAGAGTCCCGAACTGATCACCACGGGCACGTAAGCCGCGAAATCCAGGTTTGCCGTTGTTGCCGGGTTGGACTTCTGTCTGCAGAAAGTAGAGCAATGAGAGACTGAGTTGGCGTCCATACTCCAAGTTGGCCCGTCTTGTTGCGTCGTCCACTCCAATGATCGGAAGGTTGTCACACTCGTTTCCGTTCATCATCATGGTGACATCGCTTTGGAACGCTCCGGCCGCAAAGTTGGACGCGCAGAGCACTCGGCGAAAGTTCCAGATCGAAGATTCGTAATGACCTTCGGCAGGTGGCGAGAAAAGCCTGCGCCCGCGAATCGTAAGCTCGTCGTCGTGTGTTGCGACTTCGCCGACCAAGGATTTGAAGTGCGGGCGCATTTCGTCATACCTAGGCGGGCGCGTCACCGTATGGTCTTCGTCTGGGAGATAGTCGACGGCCAGCAGGTGAGTGAATCCCTGCATCATCTGCGGAAGTGCAGTCGCTGAGGCAGAAGGTTCGTCGGTATCCGCGGCAGACTCTGAACCTGTGACGAACTCGACGCCCGCAAGCGGCAATAAATCTCCGAGTTCAGTGGCGTCAAGGACATACGGCGCGTGGACAGCTAACCGCTCGTTGCTTTCCAAGCACTTCAACACAACTTCACCAACCAGGTCACCTCGCCGCTCGACGGTTTCCGCAATTGTGCGGGTATAAAGCCGTATCTGACCTGAGGCGAGGAACGGCGCAAGCATTTGATGAAGCACTGCTAACCCTACTCGCGGTTCAAAGCCGCAAGCGCTTACCCAACAAGCTCCGGGATTGAACTGTGCATCGGCCCTCGCCTGCGCACTTAACGGATAGTTCTTCCGATAGTAGGAACGCACTCCACTCCGAAACTGGGCATAGCTAGAGGTCCTGCCGAATTCCTCAATCCACGGATGCTCGTCCAGCGGTACTCCCTGTGTGGTAGCCTGCCCACCGATCCACTCGGTCTCTTCAGTCAGGATGACCCTACAGCCCATTCGGGCTGCGGAAAGCGCCGCGGCGACTCCGCCAAAACTGCCTCCCACAATCAGCACGTCCGCTGCGGCCTGAACTGACAGGAACTCAGCCAATGGGCTTGCAAGACGATTGAGCTCAAGTGCTGCGAACGAAACGAAAAACTGCCGCCGGGAGAAGAGCATCAAAGACAAACCTCGCGCAGCCAAGGATAGGATGGGCATTAAGGATTGTCAATATATTATTGATAACTACTAATTATAACAACGCCCACTGCGAGCCGGCTCACTCACTCAGGATAGAGCTTGGTATACAGCTCTTCTCGTTGATGTGATTGTTCACGGCCGAGGAGATGGTGGAAGCCTTCTTGCTCAAGAGGGCGTCGATAAGTACCTCATGCTGACGCAGGGTGTCTTTCAGGTGCTCGCCTGCTTCCCTGCGCTGTTGACTGACAAAAGCGTAGAAAGCGGTGCATAGCTTTTCCAGCGTCTTTTCAAGCATAGTGTTTCCACTGGCTTGCCAAACTGTCCGATGAAACTCGATATCGGCTCTTGCTGCAGCGTAGTAATCGTCGGTTGACGCCTTGCGGCTGATCTCTTTGGCGGCTTTGCGAAGGCGTTGTTCGAGTTCGGGTGTCATCCGTTTTGCTGCCAGTCTGAAAGCCAAGTCCTCCAAATGTGCACGGACTTCAACGAGCTCAACCATTTCCCTGCGGGTTAGCTTGGTGACTGTCGTCCCGGTATCAGGCACCCGAGTTACCAAACCCAGATTTTCCAATTGAAGAAGAGCTTCACGTACAGGCACCTGGCTAACGTGCATCTGACGGGCGACGTGTGCCTCCTTCAGTGCGTCGCCCGGAAGCAGCCTTCTCGAGAGAATCGCCAATCGTAGTGCTTCGAATACTTCCGAGGACTTGCTGGAACTGCGAATGGGTTTCACCGACTCAATATGATTTGATTCCTGCATGGAGGCCTCGCGTCCCGCTCGTCTAAGGATTATTGATACTGAATAATATCTAAAAACTCCAA
>Ga0134128_10011666_pt1 | contig 10496 bp, 9 predicted proteins | sample KB31754_FD_96462 | JGI IMG/M metagenome (GOLD analysis project Ga0134128, IMG submission 96462) | Terrestrial soil microbial communities with excess Nitrogen fertilizer from Kellogg Biological Station, Michigan, USA - KB3-175-4 | ecosystem: Environmental > Terrestrial > Soil > Unclassified ...
CATCACTTATCCGCAGACGTTTCACGCAAAGGCGCAAAGTAAGTTCTGAATCTTTTCTTTGCGCCTTTGCTGGAACTGCTTTGTCTTACGCGCCCTTCACTCTTCTGGGCCCGTACAAGTCGGTCCGTGGAGGGCGGGGATCTTCTGACTGATGATCGGATACTTCGGAGCTTCGTCTATGTTTATCTGGGTCCAATGAGCGTAGTTCTCAGGCACATTAGTATCGGCAAAAATTGCTTCTACAGGACATTCCGGCACGCACGCATCGCAATCGATACAGGTGTCGGCATTGATGTAAAGACGATCCGGCAATTCGTGAAACGCTTCAACAGGACAAACAGCTGCGCAGTCGGTGTACTTGCAGTCCACGCATAATTCAACAACTACGTAGGTCATTGGGGAACTAAGCTCCTTTCGATGATGGCAAATAGTTATTCAGTCGTGAGTGTAATGTCAACCGAAAAGAGCTGCAACCACGTCGATAACGCCAAAGGCGTTCGCTAAATTTAGCCCAGGGTTCGAGCGAAGCGAGAACCCTGGGTAAGCATAATAAAAGTATTAAACCCTGAAAAGGGTTCCTCTCAAGACGAACCCTTTTCAGGGTTCAACGTTTGTTTTTGATCGATTCCCAGGGTTGTCGCTGCTCCAACCCTGGGCTGAGGTTAGCGAACGCCTTCGGCGTTAACTTGAATCTTTCTGGTTAAGCGTTAAGCGCCTTCGCCGCCCTTTCTCGTCAACTTACCTGGGCCGTGAATGTTTTTGTTCACGGTCGGATTGCCGTTGTAAGTTACGGATGACGGACCAGAGATTTCGACGTCCAGTTGGTCGGAAACGTCGAGATCAACTTTCGCGACGCCGCGGGCGTCAACAACCGCGCGGGTGGCGTGGAGATTCTGTGCGTCCACTTTTCCGGCGCCATTCGCAGCGATGTCGACCATCTTTGTCGTTCCCGCAACGGTGATTGCCGGCGCGCCGTTCGTGTCGATTTCAAACTTATCGTTCTTTAGTCCCTTAACATCGATGTGTCCGGCGCCATTGACCGCGAGGCCTTCAAGATTAGGAAGAGAGATTTTCACTCGTACCGGCTCGGAGACGGAGTAGTTCTGCGAATTTTCGAGCCGCAGAATGTTGCTATTGACTTCCGTCTTTACAAAATCGAGCACGTTCTCGTCGCCTTCGATCTCGAGACTCGGTTCTTTTTGACAGGTGACTTCGATCGTGAAAGCTCCATTGGTCGAGATGGAAGTAAACGCCGCGACCTGACGTTTCTGCAGCTCTCGTTTGCCGTTACCCTGGATCTGTGCGAATCGGCCGTGATGACAGCCTGCTGCCACAACGGACACTAACAACAGTAACCCTGCAAGCTTTTTCATTTTGTGTCTCCTGGTCTACGAATCGCGGCGCAAATATTCCAGCGTCCGAGTTGTGTTTTCAGTGACGCTCGAAACTGGTTCACCGAACGGCGTTCCCTGTGGTAGTCGCAAGTCGTTCGAAGTGGTCTGTGGAGCGGGAAAATAGTTTTTCTTTTCTTTTTCGCCCATGAGTTTGGAAAGATTTTTAACCAGCATGACCTCAACCATGCCGACGATCAGAAAGGCGAACAGCATGAAAAACCCTATGAGTTCCTGGCTCAGGTTAGCTCCTCTACGCAAAACGAGTGCTCCGGCAAACATCAGCGCCAGACCGCCAACGCCGATCAGGGTGATGGCAGTCAGAAAGGCGCCGATCGCTCCGGTGTTGGCCCCGGATCGCTCACGCAGGCTGGTCCCGCAGCGGTTGCAATAACTTAGGCCTTGCGTCAGCGGCGTCCCGCAAGTTGCGCAATACATGTTTGGATTCCTCCGGAGGTTATAGGCCACAGACGGCACGGACAAAGACGGATTACGGCTTTTTGACTAAATTCGTTTCAATTACCTGACCGGGGGATATGTGAACCAGAATTGTATTGCCTGGGCGACGCCGATGACGAATCCGATAGCCGCGCCGAACAACTCGATCGTCCGGAGGTGTTGCTGGGCGACTGAAAGGACGAGCTCTTCCAGTTTTTCCAGTGGATAGTCAGACACTTTCTTGCGCACGATACCACCGACGTCAAACTCTGCGATCGCAACCGGAAGACGCTCGCGCGCGGCTTCTGTGATTCGCTCCACGAGCGCCGTGCTCGCACGCTGCATCGCATTCTCAGAGACGTGATCGCCCAACCGTCCGATTGGCGCTATCAGCAACCGTTCGATCTGTGAGCTCAGGATCGCATTGATTGTGCGCGCTGTGTCCTCGCGCGAAAGCAAGCCGAGCAGGCTCTTCGACAAAAACTCCTTCGCGCGCGCGGCGGAGTTTGTATCGAGCTGCTGCATTACCGCGCCGAGTGTTTGCGGGCGAAGCCGGTCGATTGCTTCAGTCACCTGCGTCGAAAGTGAAGTAGACAGCGCCTCACTCCGCACGATCTCGACCAGTCGATTGCTGACCTGTCGTTTCAGATCTTCAAATCTGATGGTGTCAAACTGTCCGAAGAGTTCGTTCAATGGACGCGCCATCACCTTGTCGATCGTTGTGTTTAGAAACTCTTCAGCTTCCTGTTCGAAAGCCGTACCACGCAGGTATTCCTCGACGCGTTTTGGCAGGGTCTTGTTTACGAGTTCATCCACTTCACGATGAATGCGCTCACGCGAGATGAAGATCTTTTTGATAAGCGAGAGCTGCTCGTAATACTGGTCGACTTCGAGTTTTATCAAGCCACCGATTCGTTTGCTGGTGCTTTGGCTTGTGGCGATGTCGGCCAGTTGATGAACGATGGGAGGAACTTGCTGATCGATGCGATCTTTGATGAACGAGATTGTCTCAGGCGTGAACGTTTCTGCGAGCGTTGCGTTGCTGAGTGCGATATCGTCCAACCGTGCGGAGATAAACTCATGCACCTTTGTTTCGAATCCTTGGGCGGTGACGAGGCGTTGTAATTGTTCTTCAATGAAGCGAAGACCACGGTCGAGTGATCTATCACTTACCATCTCATCGAACCGGCGCTCGAGTAGCTCGTCCACCTGCTTATCGACAAAGTGATCGATCGCCTGGGCGGTCTCTTCGCTCCTCAACATCTCCGCTATGTATTCGGCGAGCCGGTATTGAAGCGCTGAGATCGTATCAAGAATCGGAGCGCGCGCCTGCGACGGCAACGCGTCGATGAACGATGGATACACGCGCGCGAGTAGATCGTTGGTGTAGCTGCCGACGAAGTCTTCTACTTTGCGTTGAAAGAAGCTGGTCTCGAACAACGCATCGAACACTGTTTGTTGTGAAACCAGCTCGTTGCCGACTGCGTTGCCGATCGATTGGGCCAGTTTTTCTCGATGCCGGGGAATCATCCCCTGCGGCCAGACGGTGATGCCGAGTAATTTGACTGATCGATACGGGTGGAAAAGCATCCAGATTGCGAGCCACGCCGCGCCATACCCGTGAATCGTGGCAACGATAATGATGCCGATTGCGATGAGTAGCTTCATAAAGAAATATAGGTCCTATACGTCATATAGGACCTATATATTACCGATATTTCGTGAATCTATATCTATTCTTCCACGGGATAGCCGGCGTTTACCCATGCTCCCGTACCGCCGGACACATTGAGTAGATTTGAGAACCCCTGTTTCTGCAGCAAACTCGCCGCTGCGCTCGATCGATATCCACCCGCGCAAATAATCGCTGTCGGCTTGTTCTTCTCGAGTGGTAACGGCCGAAGACTCTTGTCGAGACTCGACAGCGGAGCATTCAGGGCGCGCGGCACGTGACCATTCACATACTCACCCGGTCGGCGCACGTCCACGATTTGCAGTTCACTGTTCGCCAACTGCTCTTTCAACTCGGCCACGCTCAGCTGCGGAAGCGTTTCGACAGGCAGTTCCGCATCGCGCCAACTCTGAACTCCGCCTTCGAGATAACCTTTCACATTCTCGATTCCCACGCGAGCAAGACGCAGGACACTTTCATCCACCTGTGCGCCAGTGTCGGCAATAATCACAATCGCAGCATTCAACGGGATCAAGCTTCCGGCCCACATCGCAAACTGTCCGTTCAGTCCGATATTCACCGAGCCCGGCACGTGTCCGGAGCCGAAATCCGCCGCGGATCGAACGTCGAGCAGAACGTCGCCCTGTTCCTGAAGTTGAAACGCCTGTTGCGGTGTTAACGCCTGCGGTGGTTGCAACTCGGAAAGTCCGCGTGCCCCGGAACGATTGATCTCGGCGTCTTTCGGAAAGTAGATGGGGGCTTCCGGAAGATCCGCAGTCATCATAGTCACAAACTCGTCTTTACTCATCGGCTTGAGCGCGTAATTGAATTTGCGTTGCTCACCGATTGTCGACGAGGTTTCTTTGGACATGTTGCGGCCGCACATCGATCCGGCGCCGTGAGCCGGATAGACCTCGACTTCGTCAGGCAGCTTGAGCAGTTTGCCGTGCAGACTGTCGTACATCATCTCAGCCATCGTTTGTGGCGTGAAACCTTTACCGCCCGCGAGATCCGGACGGCCGACGTCGCCGATGAAGAGCGTGTCGCCTGTTAGCAGTTTTTGTGGCTGATCAGGAGCGTCGGTGTCGGTGACGAGTATGCAGATTCCTTCGGGGGTGTGGCCCGGCGTCTCGATGAATCGCAGAACGACCTTGCCCAACTTCAGTTCGTCACCATCGCGCACGGCCTGATGCTCGAACTCAACGCCTGCCTTCTCACCAAAGATGATCCGTGCGCCTGTGCGCGCTGCGATCTCCTGGTGCCCGCTGACGAAATCAGCATGCAGATGCGTTTCGATCACGTACTTGATTTCAAGCCCGTGCGCAGCAGCCTCCTCGAGATACTCATCGACGTCGCGTTGTGGATCGACAACCGCAGCTTCGCCTTCGGAACCGATCAAGTACGAAGCGTGGGCCAAACAGGCAAGATAGAACTGTTTGAAGATCATCGGGTTTATCCGTCCTACTGGTCCTATCGGACCTATTTGAGCTTATAGAACTCTCGGGCGGGTTTCAACGGGCGGAGCATCCAGTAGGGCCGGCGCGTGCCGTCTGGTGAAAACTGATCTGCCGGACGCGTCATCCCCAGCCATTTCTTATAAACCTCGCGTGATTTTTGTGTGTCGACAAAAATGTCACCGGGTTGATCCTGCGGCTCAGCCGCACGCACACGCACGGCCTGATGCCAGCAGTGCATTCCCGAAATCGGATCCGGATGCACCGGGAACGTCATGTTCTGGTGAACGCCCGCATCCTTCCACCAGATGCGCAAAGTATCAGGATCGTCAGACTTGTAGGGCTCGATGCCTTTTTGGCGTTTCAGCGACCACTCCGTTCCCCTCTGGTCCAGCTTTACAGTCGCCATCAACTGTCGTTGACCCTCGTCGGTCAATTTCCAACGGCCCATATGATGACTGCACGCGACGATGCCGGGACGAATTCCCTCCGTCACCCAGGCCGGCACGACGTAGTAACCAATCTCAGTTTCAACGCGTACGAGATCGCCTGTGCGAACACTGAGCTTAGCGGCGTGTGACGGGTGAATCCAAAGCGGATTCGTGTGTGCAATCTCGTCGAGCCACTTTGCATTCGCGCTGCGCGTGTGAATCTGCACCGCGAGACGGAACGTCGAGATCAGGATCGTTTGGCCTTCTTCGAGATTGTCTTTGTGAACGTGACTCTTGAAATATGTGGGAATCGCGAGCTCGGGCCAGCCCCAGTTGCTCAACGTTGAGGAGTAAAACTCCAACCGCCCGCTCGGTGTTGGGAACCCGCGCTTAACGCTGCCATCGACGTTGATGCCGGCGAGACGCCGCCCTTCTTCGTCTCCATCAGGAAGCGGAAGCGGAACGATGTTTGGACCTGCGGGTTTTGCCGCGCGTGTGTAGACTCTTCCGAAACGATCCGCTTTCACATCTTCCAACTCTTCCGCCGGAACTGCTTCTTCGTAAATACGACCAATCTTTTCTTTGACTTCAAACGCGCCGTAACGACGCATGAATTCGAGTGGCGTCAGGTTTTCCGCAGCGGCACGTTCCGGCAGACCGGGAACCGAGTTGTCGAAGATCCATTCGTAGTACTCATCGACACCGAGTCGTGTGCCCGGATTCTTTTTCGACTCCGCATATTGTCGAATGCCGAGACTGCCATCGGGATCGATGCGCCACGTCAACTCGAGCCAGAACTCGTTTTCTTCCCAAACCTCACCGGGATTTACATCGCGCGTGTCGTCGATTGTTTCGCCGTTACGTTGGCGAGCCGCTTTCATTACGGGTTGGCGGAAGCCGAGCCACTGCGAATCGTGGGTCTCGTATGAATGAAGATCGTGTCGTTCCGAGCCGACGCCCATCGGCAAAACGTAGTCAGCGTAGTACGCCGTTTCGTTCCATGTGGGCGTGAGTGCGATGTAACAGCCGACGAGATCCGGATCGGTGAGCATCTCGATCCACGAGAACCCATCCGGGTTGGTCCATACCGGGTTATAGACGCGCGTGAAGTAAACATCGAGTTTTGCTCGACCATCTTTCAGCAGGTGCGGCAACAGAAACGACATCTCATTCATGGACAAAGGGTACTCGCGCGGCCATGTCGTCTCGTTCCACATCTTCGGGTGCGGCGGCGTGTAGATCGGACGGGGCACAAACTTGTTCCACGCATTCGGAAAGACTCCGCCTTCAGTTGCCACAGCGCCGAGCAACGCATTCAAAAAGAAAAGGCACCGCGCCACCGCCCAACCGCCACTCACACCCGACGCCACACTCCGCCAATTATGCGTCGACAACTGTGTCCCCGCCGTTGCCACAATCTTCGCTATTTCTTCAATGACTCGACCATCAACACCCGACTCACTCGCCGCAAACTCAAACGTATACTCCTGATAGATCTGTTTTAATCGTTCTTGAAAATCCGCAAAATCCGCGGCCCCTGATCCTTCAGCTTCGAGAAATTCCCGCCAGTTCCACCAACGCTCTACGAATTCGCGATTGTAGAGATTCTTCTGAATCAAGTAATTCGCAATCGCCAACAGAATCGCAGCTTCAGAACCCGGATACGGCGACACCCAGTAGTCCGCATGCGTTGCCGTATTTGACAGTCGCGTATCAAACACAATCAACTTCGCGCCGTTTGCTTTGCCGTCGATCACGCGTTGTGCGTGTGGATTGAAGTAATGCCCCGACTCGAGATGCGCGCTGATCAGCAGGATGACTTTCGCGTTTGCATGATCGGGACTGGGCCGATCCAGGCCCATCCAAAGTTGATAACCTTCGCGGCTACCCGACGAGCAGATGTTGGTGTGTGAGTTGTGGCCGTCGATTCCCCACGCCGCGAGAATGCGTTCGGTAAACCCGTCTTCACCGGGACGGCCCACGTGATACATCACCTCGTGTCGTCGATTCTCAACGATGGCTTTGCGAATACGTCCGGCGATGGTGTTGAGTGCTTCATTCCAATTGGTCCGCTCCCACTGTCCAGCGCCACGTTTGCCGGTGCGTTTGAGTGGATAAAGGATGCGATCGGGATCGGCTACCTGGTTGAGTGTGGCTGGCCCTTTGGCGCAATTGCGGCCACGCGAACCGGGATGTTCCGGATTGCCTTCAAACTTTTGTACTTCGCCAGTGACTTTATCGATGTATGCGAGCAGCCCGCACGCAGATTCGCAGTTGAAGCAAGTAGTGGGAACGATCGAATAATGTCGTTCCTTCCTCTGCGGCCACGCCCTTGAATCGAGCTCAGTCCAATCATCCCACCGCTCCTTCGGCGGGAACGCCGCAAGATGGCTTCTGCTCGGACCAGGGTAGAAGGTTTCTTTGGGGTCTTGATTTCTGCTCAAATGCGATATGCCCAGTAGTCGGACTTGCGACGAAGATGCGCCACAGCCAGTACTCGGATCTCGGTTGGCTTTAATCGATAAACAATTCCGTAAGGAAAACCGCTCAATCTACAGCGACGACGAATTCTCGATACGGGCTGACAACTTTTTGGAAACTTTAGAATCCGTGAAATGGTTGTTTCAATTTCTTCATGAAATCGATCACCCAGTTCTTCACGGATGTCGTTGTAGTAATTCTTGATTTCTTCAAGTTCCTTTTCAGCGTGAGGATGAAAAGTGTATTTCATTTACTTTCGTTTATATCGTGAGCGCAATCGGTTCATCACCTCTTCTCCAGGAATTGGTGTAACGATTCCGTCTTCAATCTCCTTGTCACGTCGTTCAATTTCCTCGAGCCAACCCGGATCCATTTCCCATTGATCTTCCGGATCAAGACTCGCCATCAAATGTTCTGCCAACATTTCTCTGGCTTCAGGTGGAAGAGCCAAAGCAGCATTTTTGATTTCTTCGTACGTGCTCATGATATTTTGGCCTCAGTCTAACATGCAGTGCAACCATCTGGCACATCAAGCTAGTGGCACGGATTGGCCGGCCTGGACGTACGCGTTCTCGAAGAGCATGAGGCCGATTAGTGCCAGCGGCGCGCCGGCGACACCGATCGACATGCTCACCAGATTCAGTACGGCGAGCAATGGTAAAGCTCCGCCGAGCAGCGACAGGATTACTCCGAACCAGAAGTCGTTTTTGTATCGACCTTTCACCATCTCCCAGATCGCGAGACGGGCGTGCGCGGTGGGGTGTGTTAAAGAAACTTCACCCCAAATCATTAGCAGATGAACGGCACTCGAGATCGTCAGTATCCAGAGCAGTAAGATTGTCTCCGGGCGCGCGAAGCCGAGGAATCGTTCGACCGCAGACGTGTTCTCAAAAATGATTATCACCGGCAACAGAGTCGCGGAACCCAACAGCAGCGACTGGAAAAACAAATGCGGTGGCAGCAGCGGGTTTTGCCACATGTCGCGCGCTTTTGCCTGCGCGAAGAGATACGCGGTGTAAACGGCTGTCAGTATCGCCAATGGAATTCCCGGAATCATTAGCCAACGCTGTAAAGACTTTGACCCAGCCCAACTTGCGATGAAATGCAGCGCCAGCACGAGCGTGTATCCGGCGATAATAAAAGCGCCCTTCACTAGCCAACTGCGCCATTGCGGTTTGGTGAAGATGAGATGAAAACGTTCCGGGTGTTCGAGATCCCAAATCAGCAGACCGCCTGTGGCTGCCAGAAAACCGCCGGAGATGATCGGCGTGGCCCAAAGCCAGATTGGATTAGCGACATCCACCACACCCAACAGCACCAGCAAACACGCAACGAGATAAACTCCCGTAGCGATACCTTTGGTCCAGGTGTAAAGACTGACGCGCCAATCCCACGGAATCGAATGAGCGACGTCATACGAGAGCAACGCCGCCGCCGATGAGTTGTTGAAGTTTGGATTGCCGGAGACGACGAATCCGCTGCCTTCCTGTTGCTCGCTCCACATGAAGAGACCGCCTTCAGGTCTTCGTGCGGCGAGTGGATCGAGCGTCGCCTGGTGCGCGCCTTTGTAAAAAAGTTTTGGCAGAGTTTCTTTCTCAGGACGTCTCACGGCGACAGTGTCGCGATTGATTATCTGTGCGACGTAAGAATTCTGGTCGTTCATGTCGCCGACGAGAATCGCCTGCGTCGGGCAAACCACCACACACGCGGGTTCCAGGTTCATGTCGATGCGGTGCGCGCAGAAGTTACATTTCTCGGCTGAATGATCGTCGGGGTTGATGAAGATCGCGTCGTAGGGGCACGCAGCCATGCACGCTTTACAACCGATGCAGATCGATTTGTCGAAATCTACAATGCCGTCTGCACGTTTGAACATGGCCGCCGTTGGACACGCGGTTGCGCACGGCGCATGAGCGCACTGGTTGCAGCGTGTTACCTGGTGTGCGCGTCGTGCTTGTGGAAAGATTCCGATATCGACGTGTTTGACGTAGGTGCGCGTGACGGAGAGCGGAACGAGATTCTCAGACTTGCACGCCGTAGTGCATGCGTGACAGCCGATACAGCGTGTATGGTCAATTACCTTGGCCCACTGAATCGGGTCCGACTGTTCCATCATAGATGCTCCGCTTGGGAGCGAGACTATACCACATTGACAAATCCGGCACGGCGTAACACATTAGTAGCCCTTTCGGAGGTTCTCATGCGGCTTAAATTAATTTCTTTCCTGATGATATTTGCGGCAGCCATGCTTTTTGTGGCGTGCAATGCCATCGATCACGATGCCAAAACGAAACCGGTTCAAGGTCCGGAGACTGTCTATGCAGATGGCGCTCGTCGAGTAACAATCGAAGAGATGGAAGCCATGCTGAAGGACGGGACGGCAGTAGTTATTGACGTTCGTAATCAGGCTGCTTACGACGCCGGCCACATTCCCGGCTCGAAACTCATTCCCGCTGGCGAGATCCTGAACCACATAAACGAGCTACCGCGTGACAAGACGATTGTTACGTACTGTTCTTGACAGGCGGAACATACGTCCGCCGGTGCGGTGGTCGCTCTCAAAACAAAAGGTGTCGATAACGCAGCAGCTTTGCTTGGCGGGTTTAATCTCTGGCAGCAGCTACACAAG